>Ga0181520_10012047_pt1 | contig 11194 bp, 7 predicted proteins | sample PEATcosm2014_Bin_29_FD_132451 | JGI IMG/M metagenome (GOLD analysis project Ga0181520, IMG submission 132451) | Peatland microbial communities from MTU Mesocosm Facility, Houghton, MI, USA - PEATcosm2014_Bin02_30_metaG | ecosystem: Environmental > Terrestrial > Soil > Wetlands > Peat | place...
AGAACGTAGAGGAAGCGCTGCGCCGGCGCGGGCCCAAGCGATCCTCCGGCGACAAACTCCGCCGTCATCTGCGTAAAGCGCGCGCCCAGTTGCGGAGCGGCGTGAATAATCAACTCCACGCCCTCCGCGCCCGGCAAAGGCGAACGAACAAATGTGTCTGGAGTCTGCAGCTGATGGTCTGCCTTCAGGCTGCTGCGCGTCAATCCCAAATGATGCACGTGCGACCTCTTCAAAGGGAAATGAAAAGAATGGAATCCAGCAAAATCCCAACTAATTCCGTTGCCCGATTCTATCCGACCTCGGCGGCCAAACGCTCCAGAAATTTGCGGCACACTCCCAGGGTAGCCGCAACGTCCTCTTCGAGCACGGTTTCATCGGGATGGTGGCTGATGCCGCCGGGGCTGCGCAGGAAGAGCATCGCTGTGGGCACACGTGCGGCCATCACCATGGCGTCGTGACCGGCGCCGCTGGGCATGCGCTTTACGGTCAATCCTGCCGCTTCGATTGCCTCTGCGAGAAACGCTGTCAGGAGCTCATCCATGGGCACGGCCGGTTGGTCCATCTGTCGCGTGCATTCGAAGATCAGTCTGCGCCGCGCGGCGATGGCTTCGGCCTGCGCGAGCAAGGTTTCCACAGCCGCCCTGCGCGCATGATCATTGGCGTGGCGCACGTCGAGGCTCACACGCACCACGCCCGCGATCACGTTGCCCGCATTCGGTTCCACATCCACGTGGCCCACGGTGGCCACAAGCCCTTCCGTGCGTAGCGCGATTGATTCCACCGCAATCATCCACTCCGCTGCACCGGCCAGCGCATCGCGGCGCAGGTGCATGGGCGTGGTGCCGGCATGGTTGGCGTGTCCCGTCCACGTCAGTGTGTATCGTGTTTGGCCCAGGATGGCTGTCACAGCGGCAACTTGCAGATCCTCTGCCTCGAGAACCGGCCCCTGTTCAATGTGTACCTCAAAAAATCCCAACGTGTCTTCGCCGATAGCTGCCTTATCGATCTCTCCGGGATCGAGTCCGAAGGCGCGGATCGCGTCCTCCAGCGTGACGCCGTCTGCGTCTTTCAGCTTGAATAGAGCAGCATCGAATCGCCCGGTGACCGCGCGGCTACCGATAAACGGCACGCCAAAGCGCACGCCCTCTTCTTCGCTGAAGGCAATGATTTCGATGGGCAGCGGCAGCTTGAGCTCCTGCGCGATCGCGACGCATTCGAGCGCCAGCGTGACCCCGAGGATGCCATCGAAGGCGCCGGCATTGGGTACGGTGTCGATGTGCGAACCGATGATCAAGCGCCTGGCTCGCGACCCCTGCGGTTGCCACAGGCCGCGCAGGTTGCCGGCAGCGTCAACGCGAACCGTCATGCCTAGAGCTTCCATGCGCCCGCGCAGCAATGCATGCACTTCGCGTACGGGAGGCGTGAGGAATCTGCGCGTGGTGCGATTCGGTTCCTCGCTCAGGGCGGCGATGCGACAGCACTCGGCGATGGCGCGTTGTGCACGTTCCTTCATCAGCGCACTTGCTCTCTGCCACGCGCTTCGCCAACAGGCGCTCCGGCGCGAAAGACAGGCGCGCCGCGCAGCCAGGTTTCGAGCACGCGCCCCATGAGTTCAGCGCCGAGGTACGGCGAGATCTTGTGTCGAAAACGCAGATCGGACGGCGCGACGGTCCACCTGGCTTCGGGATCGAAGACGGCAAAGTCCGCGTCAGCGCCTATCGCAATCACGCCCTTGCGCCCACTCATCCCCGCCAATCGCGCCGGCGCAGCCGCCATCCACTCGCTGATCCGTTCCAGTCCGATGCCTCGTTGTTTCATCGCCGTCCACAGCACCGGCAGCGCCAGGCCAAGGCTTGCGATGCCACCCCAGGCGAGGTCCCATCTGCCTTCTTCCCGGCGCTTCATCTCCGGCAGGCAAGGGGAGTGGTCGGTGATCACCATTTCAATCAGTCCTTCGTTGAGCGCATTCCACAACGCCTCGCGATTTCCGGCGTCGCGAATCGGCGGCGCGCATTTGTATTGGGTGGCGCCGTCAGCAATCTCCGCTGCGTCGAACCATAGATAATGTGCGCAGGTTTCAACCGTGACAGGCACGCCGCGCTCGCGCGCATCCCGGAGCAACGGCAGCGCCTGCGCGCTCGACAGATGCACGATGTGGATGGGGGTCTGGAATTCCTCGGCCAGACGGATGAGCAAGGCAATGGCTTCAATCTCGGCATCGTCGGGACGAGAGCGCAGATAGGTGGAATACTTGCGCCAGTCGGCACTCATTCTGTCCAGCGCCCGCGTCGCCGCACCGACCTGGCCGGCCACTTCAGCGTGTGCCAGCAAGGGCAGCCCGATGCCGCGCAACTTCTCCAGCGCCGCGCGCAGGTCGGTTTCATCTACCCACGCAAAGCCGTCGATTCCGGAGTGAATAAGAAAGCACTTGAATCCGGGAACGCCCGCGCGCACCAGCGAGGGCAGGGATTCGGCGTTACCGCGTACCACACCGCCCCACGCCGCCCAGTCCACCCACGCTTTGCCTTGCGCCGCCGCGCGCTTGGCCTCGAGCGCTGGCACATCGATGGTCTCCGGAACGCAATTCAACGGCATATCGACCAGCGTGGTCACGCCGCCTGCCGCCGCGGCTTGCGTCGCCGTCTCAAATCCTTCCCACTCCGCGCGGCCGGGCTCATTGATGTGCACGTGCGAGTCCACCAGGCCGGGGAGCAAAACAAGGTCGCCGAAATCAATTAGTTCCGCGTCCACAGGCGCTTCATGCCAGCCGCCCAGCGCAACGATCCGCTCGTGATCTACAATCACTGCGGCGGGTGCGATGCCATGCGGTGTCAACACGCGCGTTGAACGAAGTGCTTTTGCCATCCTTTGAATACTTTCGCCTCTGGGGGATGCGGATAGCAAGAGCAACGTCCACCGCTGGTTACGGGGGCCTGCTCTTGAGATGACGGCAGGCGTCTTCACAAGTTTGGAGGAGCGAATTCGGTGAGTTTCTGGGACGTTGTGATCATTACGGCCTCGTCGGAGCGGCAAGCGGAGCTTTACCGCGAGGAGATTCAGCGGCGGAGCTCATCCGGACTGTTGCCCAGGGAAACGAAATTTCTTGTCGTACCCGATCCGGGCGGCCAAAGAGTAGGCAGTGGCGGCGCGACCATCAATGCGCTGGGCATTTTAGGCAAGGATCGCGCGTGGTGGAGCGAACACCGCGCGCTGCTTGTGCACTCCGGTGGCGATTCGCGACGGTTGCCGCAATATTCTCCGGGCGGCAAGCTGTTCGGCATCCTGCCTTCACGCATCCAACCGCGCGCCACCACCACGGTCTTCGATGAGACCATGTCGCTTTCGTCGGCGTGGGCAGAGAAAACGTGCAGCGGACTTCTGGTGGCCTCAGGCGACGTCGTGCTGCGCTTCGACTCGAGCCAGGTGCAGTGGGACAGGCCCGGCGTTACCGGCGTTGCCATGCGGCTCGAAATGGAGCAGGCCGTGCATCACGGCGTATACGCGGTGGGCGCCGGCGATCAAGTGTACACCTTCCTGCAAAAGCCCTCGCCCGCGGAGGTGAAAGCCGCGGGAGGCTTGCTGGACGATGGCCGCGTGGCCGTCGATATCGGACTGTTGCGGTTTGATGCCGGCCTGACGGCTTCGCTGACGGAGCTGGCCGGACTCAAGAGCCTGCCGGCCGTGGATGTTTACGACCAGATGACGCGTATGCTCACGGGCCAGTGGAGGCCGGAGGCGGGCGCAGGACTTTTCTGGCGCGAGCTTGAAAGAATTTTGCGCGGCGTCGAGCAGCCCGTGGAGTTTCATTGCTCGGTGGTCGACGGCGAGTTCATTCACGCGGGCACCACGCGTTCTTTCCGCGCGCTGGCGGCAGGCTCGGGAGGAATCCTGGACAGCATCGTGGTGCGCGAGTGCAAGGCCGGGCACGAAGCTGTGGTTCTGGAATGCGACCTTGAAGGGCCGCTCAACGCCAGCCGCGGTGCGATACTGCACGGGCTCATCGGCCTCGCCGGATCCATTGATGTTCCCGAGGACACCGTCGTCCACCAGCTTCCGGTAGACGGGGAATGCGGCACGGGCTGGGTGATCCGCGCGTATGGCGTGGAAGACGATCCCAAACAGCTATTCGAAAAAGCAACCTGGTTCAACCGGCCAATGGCGGAGACGCTGGAGAGGCTTGGACTGCGCAGCGAGGAGATCTGGAAGGCGGACGAGCCGCACAATCTGTGGAGCGCGGCGCTCTTTCCCGTGACCACACCCGACGAAGCCTGGGAGTGTGCGCGCTGGATGATGGGATACGCGAGCAGCTTCGACGCCGACGAGTGGCGTCAGCGAACCCGCACGTCTCTCGCGGAAAGTGCGCGCTGCGCCGACGGAAAAGCGCTGGCCGACGCGCGCAATCACCGCCTGCAGGGCATTTGGCAGGAGACGGCGGTGGATCTGGCCAAGGCGGGATCCGATCTGCGCCCGCTGCTGGCGAATCTGCCCGGCCTGGGTCCAGCCGCGGCTGCCGGCCGCATGCTGCGCGCTCATGCCGATGAACTGCGCGCGGGTTCGGCCGATCAATTCACGCTGGCCGCCAGCCATTTGATGCAGGCCGCGCGCTTGCTCAGCCGCGCAGGGCGCGAAGCGGAGGCTGCTTCAGCCGAAGCGGATGCATTTACCTGCATTCAGGATGCGGTGCGAGCGGGCTCGACCGCCGGCGCCGAACGCGCGCCGTCTCCGTGGCAGTTCGGACGCGTGTTGGTCTCCGCGCCGCCGCGCATCGATCTCGGCGGCGGCTGGTCCGACACTCCGCCATTCTGTTTTGACTGGGGCGGCACGGTGCTCAACTGCGCCCTCGAGATCAACGGAAACTATCCGATCGAAACCGAGATTCGGCGCATCGATGAGCCCGTCATTCGTTGCTTTGCGGGCGGCGAGGTCACACCAGCAGAATATCGCCGCGCCGAGGAACTGCGCGAGCCCTGCGAGCCGGGGTCGGTGTACTCCATTCCGCGCGCGGCTTTGCATCTCCACGGCATTCCGGTTGCAGGCGAGCAGCTCAAGGACACGCTGCGTCGGCTGGGCGGCGGTCTCGAAATTTGCTGCCGTGTGCAGTTGCCGATCGGCTCCGGTCTCGGAACCAGCAGTATTCTCGCGGCAACGGTGGTGCGCGCGCTCGCCGTCCTCTCGGGAAGGGATCCTGACGATCATGCGCTCTCTGAGGCGGTCATCCAGTTGGAGCAGCACATGACGACGGGTGGCGGATGGCAGGATCAGGCGGGCGGCATCTTTCCCGGCGCCAAGCTGCTCATCACCGGGCCTGGCCTTCATCAGCGCATTCGCGTGCAGCCGGTGCCGTGGAGCGAGTTGCGGCGTGACGAGTTCTGCGCGCACATGGTGCTTTACAATACCGGCCTGCAGCGCATGGCGAAGGATTTGCTGCGCCAGGTGGTATCGCGTTATTTAGCGCGCGAAACGGCCGCCGTGCAGGTGCTGCACAGCATCAAGACGCTGGCCGTGGAGATGTCGTATGCCACGGCTGAAGGCGATTGGAAGCACCTGGGCGAGTTGCTCGACCGGCATTGGCAGTTGAATCAGGTGCTCGATCCCAACACCGCCAACGCGCCCATCAACGCGCTGCTCGACCGTGCTCGGCCATTTATTTTTGGAGCCAAGCTGGCCGGCGCCGGCGGCGGCGGATTTCTCATGTTGCTGGCGCGCGATCCGGAAGCAGCCGCGGAATTGCGCGTGGCGCTCGGTCAGGAAGCATCGCACCGCGGCGCGCCGGTTCCGTACAAAATTGCCGAAGACGGGCTGCGCGTTCGCACCTGGGACAAGGCGATAGTCAGCGCCGTGGCGGAATCCCCTGATCCGGCAACCGTTCAAACCGTAAACTGATACGTTTCCGAAAACTGCAACGAGGAATGTCGCGCACCGCTATATTCCGTGCGTGTCTTATCGCAGATGCATGAGTGCGCGAAATTCTGCGGCAGCTGTTCGAGCTACTTTCGCAACTATTTCCGCAGCCGCGCCAGCAGATCCTGTGGATGGACAGGTTTCGCGAGGATGTCGAACTCGTAGCCGTCCTTGCGCGCTTTTTCCAGCAGATCGGCGGTGGCCGCCTGGCCGGAAAACAGCAGAATCTTGATCCCCGGCAGCAATGCGCGGAGGCGGATCGCGGTATCGATGCCGTTCAGGTCGGCCATGATCACGTCGGAGATCAGCATGTCCGGCTGAAAGGATTCGCCCAGCTCAAGGGCCTTCTCGCCGGAATAAACGGCGCGCGCCTCAAAGCCGCTTTGGTTCAGGATCATGGCCAATGTATCGGCGATGACTCGCTCGTCATCCGCTACCAGAACCCTCGGTTTTTGGGTGGTCGTGGGCATACTCTCCTGGGGAATGGAAAATCATGACAGGTCGTTCTCGCAAGTCACGATCGAACGCACCAGCTTGCCACCCTTCCGGCCAGACATTTCCAACTAGCAGGAATGGTACGCTTAAGTAGTGTAATGCACTGCGCTCCCTGTGCATCGCGAGCCAGGGAACCATCGATCGGCAGTTTCCCCGTTGGCCGGCGATGCATTCACTTCGGGTCAATCTTTCATCCTTATACTGGCAGCAAATGGCCGCGATTCGGCCAGCAGTTCGCCACCGGAGAACCGGACATGCAGGAAGCGGTCACCCCAAACCAGACTCTCGACGCCCCTGCGGCCCCACAAGCGATTGATGATACGATCATTCGCGCCGAGAAGATTGAGAAGTACTACGCGCAGCCAAGCCAGAATCGCATTCAGGTGATCTCGGCGACCGATTTGAGCATCGTGCCCGGCGAAATTCTTGCCCTGCTGGGGCCGTCCGGATCGGGCAAGTCAACGATGTTGAGGATGTTGACCGGGCTCTCCACGCCGTCGGCGGGGCAGGTGTACTGGCACGGCAAGCCCATCGCTGAGTCCGAAATCAACGTCTCCATCGTTTTCCAGAGCTTCGCGCTTTTCCCGTGGCTCACGGTGCTTGAGAATGTTGAGGCGCCGCTGCAGGCACGCGGCGTGACGCCCGCTGCGCGCCGCGAACGCAGCATGAAGATGCTCGACATGGTTGGCCTCGACGGTTTTGAGGCGGCCTATCCCAAGGAACTCTCAGGCGGCATGCGGCAACGTGTGGGCTTTGCCCGCGCCCTGGTGGTCGAGCCGGAAGTGCTCTTCATGGACGAGCCTTTCTCCGCGCTCGACGTGTTGACGGCCGAGAACCTGCGCAGCGAACTGCTGGAGCTGTGGGCGAAGAAGACCATGCCCACCAAGGCGATCTTCCTGGTCACACACAACATTGAAGAGGCCGTGCTGCTGGCCGACCGCATCATCGTGTTTGGGCGCAATCCCGGCCACATCCGCACCGACTTCCGCGTGCAGCTTTCCCAGCCGCGCGATCGCAAGTCGGAGGCCTTCACGCAATTGGTGGACTACATCTACAAGGTGCTCACCCGGCCCGACACTGAGCCTGCAGAAGCGCCCGGCCAGCAGATCACGCCCGCCGTGCGTGACCAGCGCCAGATGCACTACCAGATGCTGCCCCATGCGCGGCCCGGCGGCATCGCGGGCCTGCTCGAACTGCTTCTCGACAAGGGCGGACGCGACGACATGTATCGCCTGGCCGACGATCTGGCCTTCGAGATCGACGATCTATTGCCCATCGTCGACGCCGCGCAGTTGCTGGGCTTCCTCAAAGTCGAAGAGGGTGACGCCGTCATCACTCCCAGCGGCGAGGAGTTCGCCAACTCCGAAATTCTTCGCCAGAAGGAGCTCTTCCGCAACGCCGCGGTCGAGAATGTGCTGCTGCTGCGGCAAATTCGTCGCGCGCTCGATACAAAAAGCGACCACACCGTACGCGAAGACTTCTTCCTTGACATGCTCGACGAGCAGTTCAGCGAGGAGGAAGGGCAGCGACAGATGGAAACCGCCGTCACGTGGGGCCGCTACGCGGAGATGTTTGACTTCGATGCCGCGCGCCGCCGCTTTGTGCTGCCCGATGCGCTGGAAGAGGAGATCACTCCGAGCGAGGGCAAACAGTGAACCTCCAGCGTCCCCTCGCACGTACTCTGGTCACCGCTCGCAGCACGCCCTTCATCATCGATCTGGGCGTGGCAGCCTGCGCCCTGGCGGTTTTCTTCGCCGTCGTCTCTACAGGCGTCTATTGGTTCCAGAAGCCGATTCCGATGGTGCCCATTTCAAGCTCCATCGGCGCTCTGCCGGTCTATGCTTTTTATTCGATCGTGCGCATGACCATTGCGTACTTTCTCAGTCTGGCCTTCGCCGTCACCTACGGATACATCGCCGCATACAACCCGCGCGTCGAGCCGTGGATGGTCGCGGTCCTCGACATTCTGCAGTCGATTCCGGTGCTCAGTTTTCTGCCGCCCGTGGTGCTGGCCATGGTTTCGCTCGTTCCCGGCCACCAACTCGGCATCGAGATGGGCGTTATTCTGCTCATCTTCACTGGCCAGGTGTGGAATCTCGCCTTCAGCTTTTACTCCTCGCTTAAAACCATACCGCGCGAGATGCTGGAGGCGTCGCGCATCTTTCGCTATTCCGGCTGGCAACGTTTCTGGCAACTCGAAATGCCCTTTTCCACCATCGGCCTGGTGTGGAACTCCATCGTTTCTGTAGCCGGCGGCTGGTTCGCGCTCATCTTTTGCGAAACCTTTACTATGGGCGATCGCAACTTTCAGCTTCCCGGCCTGGGCAGCTATATCCAAACCGCAACCTACGCAGGCGACGTTCACGCATTGCTTGCCGGCATCGCAACCGTGATTCTGATTGTCGTTGCAACCGATCAGCTTGTGTGGCGTCCGCTCATTGCCTGGAGCGACAAGTTCAAATTCGAGCAGGTTGAATCTGCCGAGCAGGTCACTTCGCCGATCCTCGAACTCATTCGCCGTTCCAAAATCTGTCAAACCCTCCCCGGCCGCATTTGGGAAAGTGTGGAGGAGCCGGTCTGCCGGCGTTTCGCGCAAAGCCAGGAATGCCGCGTGGTCAGGCCGCTCGACGAGACGAAGTCCGGCAAAGTTTCTCCGGTGCTATGGGCTGTGGCTGCGGCCGGCGCCATGGCCGTTTGCTGGGCCGCCGCACAGGCCGTGCTCATGCTCCGGGATGTCACCTGGGCCGATCTGCACCTGTTGATCGAGGCCGCAGCCGCCACCTTTTTGCGCGTGAACGCCGCGCTACTCCTCTCTGCCGCGTGGACGATTCCTGTTGGCGTGGCCATCGGCCTCAACCCACGGCTGGCACGCGTCGTGCAGCCCATCGCGCAGATCCTGGCTTCAGTGCCTGCGACGGCCTTTTTCCCGATTCTGCTCATGGCGCTGGTGCGTATAGGTGGCGGCCTGGGCATCGGGTCAATTGCATTGATGTTACTGGGCACGCAATGGTACATCCTCTTCAACGTGATCGCCGGCGCCATGTCCATCCCCTCGGACCTGCGCGAGGTGGCCTCGCTTTACCACTTCACCCGCTGGCAGCGCTGGATCAAGCTCATCCTTCCCGGCATCTTTCCTTACCTCATCACCGGGATGGTCACGGCCTCCGGCGGCGCGTGGAACGCTTCGGTCATGGCTGAATACTCGCGCGTGAAGGGTGTGACGCTTTCGACCATCGGCCTGGGCGCACAGATTGACGCGGCCACCGACAGCGGCCGTTTCTCCATGCTGCTGCTGGCCACCATCTTCATTTCCCTCATGGTGGTCACCATGAACCGGCTGGTGTGGCGGCGGCTTTACCATCTGGCAGAAACCCGGTTTAAACTCGATGGCTAGAAGCTAGCGGGGCTCGCGGAGCTAGTCGTAAAGGAAGGGTTCGATGATTCGCGCAGGTTTAGTCGGTTTTGGCATGGCAGGCCGCGTCTTTCACGGTCCGCTGCTTTCATCGGTCGAGGGGCTGGAACTGGCCGCGGTGATGGAGCGCAGCACCAACAAGGCCGCCGAGCACTATCCCGGCATCACGGTGTACCGTTCGCTCGAAGCCATGCTGGCTGACAAGTCTCTCGGGCTCTTCGTCGTCGCCACACCGAACGATACGCATTACGCACTCGCCAAAGAAATCCTGAGCGCCGGTAAAAACGTCGTCGTGGACAAGCCGATGACCCTGACCTCGGACGAAGCCGCCGAATTGATCGGCGTCGCCCAAAAGCACAATGCGCTGCTTGCACCGTTTCATAACCGTCGCTGGGACAGTGATTTTCTGACAGTTCAGAAACTATTGCATGAAGGCGCGCTGGGCCGGCTGGTGGCCTTCGAATCCCGTTTTGACCGCTGGCGTCCGGCTCGGCTGACGGAGCGTCTGTGGAAAGAAGACGTTGATTCTGGCGGCATGCTGCAGGACCTGGGGCCGCACCTCGTCGATCAGCCGTTGGCCCTCTTCGGTCTACCTGAGTCGGTGAGCGCCGAAGTGCTGCGCGAAAGAGATGGAGCAGGACCCAACGATTCGTTCACTATCCGCTTGCGCTACCCAGGTCTGATCGTCGCCGTCGCGTCAAATTTGCTCTCACTCAAGGCCGCGCCGCGCTATCGCCTGCGCGGGACACGCGGTGGGTACATAAAGAAAGGCGTGGACCCGCAGGAATCCGCGCTCACCAAAATTACGCGCATCGCGGATTCCACATGGGGCCTGGAACCGTCCTCGGCATGGGGCTTGTTGTACGTGGACATCGAGGGTGGCTCGGTCAGCCGTCCGGTTCCTGCAGTTACGGGCGACTACCGGCTCTACTACGCGGGCATTCGCGATGCGCTGCTAGGCAAGGCCGCCGCTCCGGTTACAGGCCTGGATGCCTGGCGCGTAGCGCGGCTGCTCGAATGGGCTGTGGAGAGCTCCGAAAAACGCCGCGAGATTGGGTGCGACTGGAGCCAGGAACCGCAATCCTGATTCAGCGCCGATTGTCTCTTTTCTACTCCCTGCTGGCTACTCCCTATTCCCTGTCTTTTCACTGCCGGCTCGGCTCTCTCTCAACCAGCGGCACCCAGAAACGAAAACGCGCCCCGCCACCGGGAACGTTGGAGGCCTCGATGCCTCCGCCGTGGACAGTCATGATGGCACGGGTAATGGCCAGGCCCATGCCCGATCCTTTGCGCTGGCCAGTGCGGTGCTTGCCCCGGTAGAACTTCTCAAAGATCAGTGGCAGGTCGAGGGGGTCGATTCCTGGGCCGTTATCCTGAACGCAAAAC
>Ga0181520_10012048_pt1 | contig 11193 bp, 6 predicted proteins | sample PEATcosm2014_Bin_29_FD_132451 | JGI IMG/M metagenome (GOLD analysis project Ga0181520, IMG submission 132451) | Peatland microbial communities from MTU Mesocosm Facility, Houghton, MI, USA - PEATcosm2014_Bin02_30_metaG | ecosystem: Environmental > Terrestrial > Soil > Wetlands > Peat | place...
CACCAAATACTTCGGCGAGGGCGAGCAACCGGCCATGGTCAACTTCCGCGTCGACGATCTCGACGCCCTCCTCGCCCAACTGGCCGAGGCCGGCGTGCGCATCGATCCCAAACGCGACGACGCCCCCTACGGCAAATTCGCGTGGATCTGGGACCTCGAAGGCAACCGCGTCGAGCTCTGGCAGGCGCCGCCGCCCGAGTAACCGGTAACCAGAACCCGTTTCGTAGGCAGCGGGCTCTGTAAGACATGTAAGACGGCGTAAGACAAGGTCCGAACTCCGTGTCTTACGCCGTCTTGCATCGCGTCTTACACCTGCCTTACAGCTGCAACCCAGCCAATCCTCTGCAAGTACAATGGGTCCAGTCCTCCGCAGCCCCTAGCGGAACCTTCAAAAATTTGCTTTCGTATCAATATGGGAACCGGGCCCGGACACTGGCGCCCAAAATGGCCCGTTTGCTCGCCCACATCATTCCTGCAAGGAGTCCTACGTCCATGTCTCGTCCCATGTTTCGTATTGTCCAGCGGCATATCGGTTTGTTCCTGGCGGCCCTTCTCGTCTTCCTTTGCGGCCTCAACCTGCACGCGCAGGCTCCCATCGTGGAAGAACCCGGCTACACGCCCACGCTGACCTTTGACGTTGCCACCATCCGCCCTACGCCGCCGCCGGATGCCACGTTCCACGTATCCGTTTCCAGTCCGCCGCACTCCAGCCGCTTCGAAGCCACCAACCTTCCCATCAAAGCCCTGCTCCAGATTGCTTACGGCTTCGATGCCCCGGTCGTCGGCGCGCCAGACTGGGTCGCGAACACGTTCTACACCATCCAGGCCCGCTCCGACGAAGCCGCCGACGCCAGGCTCGCGAAGCTCACCGATAACGAAGTCCGGCTGGAAAAGCGCAACGCCATTCGCGTGCTGCTGGCAGAGCGCTTCGGCCTCAAGACCCACCTTGAAACGCGCAACAGCTCCATCTACAACCTCGTCGTGGACAAAGGCGGCGTCAAAATGCAGCTGGTGCCTCCGCCTCCGCCGCTCGATAATGGAGAAGCGCCGCCCCCGCCGCGGCCCTCCGACGTCAAGGCGCATGGCACGCAGCACGGCCTCGAGTTTGACGGATCAAATTCCTCCATGCGGGCCATCTGCGGCGCTCTCAGTTCCATGGTCGAAGCGCCCGTCGTTGACAAGACCGGTCTCACCGGCACCTACAACTACACCCTTCAGTTTGGCCGCGAATGGTCCGATCACGATCCCGACAGCTGGCCCTCGATCTTCACCGCCGTGCAGGAACAGCTTGGGCTCAAGCTCGAAGCCGCGCACGAGTCCGTGCCCAACCTCGTAATCGACCACATCACCAAGCCAACGGAAAACTGATCCGCGTAATGAAGTCCGCGCTTCACCACACCGTTGCCCCATCCTTTTCACAGCCTCACCGTGAAAAGGGTGGGACTCAGGGTGCCAGCCTGACTGGGAGTCTGGGCGACGGTGTACGCAGCCAAGGCGATAGCGAGCAGGGGCAGCAGGGCTCTTGACTTCATGGTGCGCCACAGTGAAGCGGCAACCCTCGCCAAATCGCAGCCCGTGCGACTTTTGTAGGCGCGCAGACGTATACTCCCTGTCGAAGAAAATATTTTCCTGGAGTCTGCTATGAAGTCTGCCCTCAGGTTTTGCCTTGTCTCTCTGGTGGTTCCGATGTGGATCATGCCAACGTTGCTTGCGCAGCAGGAGCGCCCCTGGCAACAGGTCGTGGTGCCTTCAACGCAAGAGGTGGCGGCGAACTTCAAGGCTCCGCCGCGCGAGTATGGCGCCATCCAACCCTTCCAAAGCTGGAACGGCACCGACCCCGCCGAAGTCCGCGCACGCATCAGCCGCGATCTGGACCGCCTCTCCGCCAACGGCATCTTCATCATCAACCTCTCGCCTGGCCGCCGCGATTGGGTCCACGGCGAGCCCGCGTATCTCTCGCCCGGCCACATGGACCAGGTGAAGTACACCGTCGCCGAGCTGGCCAAGCGCAACATGCGCATGTGGATTCAGGACGAGAGCGACTACCCCAGCGGGTTTGCCGGCGGCTATATCACTGAGCGCTATCCGCAACTGGGCATGCAGGACATCGTCGCCGACATCACCGTGCACGTGGCGCCTGGCCAGACGCTGCAGATGCCGGTGCCCTCCGACACGCTTGCCATCTGGGCGACGGAGATGGACGCGCAGGGAGCGATTGAGAAAGTGATCCCCATCCCCGTGCCCGCGGACTTGCAGTTGAAGTATCTGACGCCGGCCGAGGGCACCACCCCCAACGAGCCGCGGCATACCTGGCAGGTGCAGTTTTTGCGCCACGTTTACCTTAGCTCGCCGACCCGCAACTTCAACCGCGCCGACGGCACCCGCGCCAAGGACGCGACCTACACGATCATCGACTATCTCGACCCCAAAGCCACCGACGCGTTCCTGCACACTGTGCACGAGACCTACTACGGCGCGGTCGGCGACCAGTTCGGCAAGATCGTGCTGGGCACCTTTGGCGACGAACCCGACTACTCGAGTGGCATTCCGTGGACGCCGAAGCTGCTCGAGACCTTCAAGGCGCAGAAGGGTTACGACCTGGCGCCCTACATTCCCTCGTGGTTCGATCGCAAACCGATTCCCGGTGCGGACCTCGCTCGGGCCGACTACTACGACGTGTGGAGCGGCATCTTCCGCGACTCCTTCTTCGGCGAACAGGCGCGCTGGGCCAAGGCGCACAACGTCGAGTACCTCGTCCACCTCAACCACGAAGAGACCATGCTCGCGTTGGAGCGCAGCGAGGGCGACTACTTCCGCGACGAGCGCTATGTGCAGGTTCCCGGCATCGACAATCTCAACCAGTTGATTCCCAGCGCCGTCCACACCCCTGACGGCACCTGGAACATCAACAACAATTTTCCCAAACTGGCATCCTCTGACGCGCATCTGTTCGGCAAGCCCAAGGTCTGGGCCGAGGAGGGCGGCGGCATCGGCATCGACGGCAAGTACCAGCTCGACTTCCAATTCGTCCGTGGCGTGAATGCCATGCAGATCCGCGTGCCGGTTACTCGCTTTGGTCAGGACGCTAACGCTGCCGCGCCGCCTCCGCCCGTCCCTCCTCAGGCCGCGATGATTGCCTGGTATACCAACCGCGGCGGCTACCTCATGGCCATCGGACGGCCCGCGGCGCAGGTCGGCCTTTACCATCCCGGCAACACAATTTGGATGGGCGGTGACGCGGCCGCCGAAGCCGATCGCAGCACCACCAAACTCGGCTGGCAGCTCTTCGAACACCAGGTAGACTGGGACTACTTCGACGAGCAGTCTCTCAGCTCTGTGGCCAAGCTTGAAAATGGGGGCTTCACCAATCTCAGCGGGCAGACCTACACCGCCATCGTCCTTCCGTCCATGAAGGTGATCACGCGGACCGGGTTGGAACGGTTGAAGGCTTTTGCGGCACAGGGTGGCAAGGTCATCTTTGTAGGCCAGACGCCCTCGCTCATCCTCGACAAGACCTTTATGGACGCCAGGGAGAAGCCCGACCTCAGCTTCGCCACTCTCATCGAGCCCTCTGGCGACATCACTGCGGCCGTGCTCGCCGCGTTACCCAAGCCCGACGTCAAGCTCGACGCCGGATTCCCACGCCTCACTTACACCCATCGCAAGTGGGCTGACGCCGACATGTACTACTTCTTCAACGAGAGCAACAAGTCCGAGTCGCGCATGGTTACCGTCGCCGGCCATGGCAGGGCGCAGGACTGGGACATGGGCACGGGCGAGATTCATCCCATGACCAGCGCAATGCCCGACGCGGATGGAGTAAGAATTCCGCTGGCGCTCGCGCCTTACGAGGCGAAGGTGATCGTCGTCGGCCCGCTACCGAGAGTGGTTGGCGTATCGGAGCCATCGTTCGCCGCAGGCGCCACCCTGGCCGAGCTCACCGGCGAATGGAACCTGACGCTGAACGGCAAGCCGATGGCAACCGAGCTGAAGTCGTGGGAGGACCTGGGCGCAGCCGGCTTTGCCGGTCCCGCCATCTACCACAAACAGTTCACCACGCAGGCTGCGCCAAAGGGCAAGCGAGTGTATCTCCAGATCGCCGATGTGCACGATTACGCCAAGGTTACTTTGAACGGCAAAGAGCTGGGCGCGGCAAGCTGGCAGCCGTATCGCTGGGACGCGACCGGCGCGTTGAAGAAGGGCGCGAATGAAGTGACGATCGAAGTGTACGCGCTGGCCCAGGGCGGTCGCGGTGGCTTTGGCGGTCCACCGCCAACTGCTGCAGGTGGTGGTGGACGCGGCGCAGCGGCCGTACCCGCAGTCTCCGGCCTTCTCGGCAGCGTCAAGCTAGTCGCGTACTAGACTTCCGCCCACCGAGACCGCGCGGGCCGTGCCCAAACCTCACCATCCAGTCCGCGCAGCGGGCGCCAGACGATAGCCCGGGGTCCCCGCGGAGGGGTCTTTCTCCGTGGGGTGGAGCGTGAAACCCTGGGAAGGCGGCGTTCTTTCGAAAAAACAAGGTCCGCGGCGAAGCCGCGTTAATACCCCGCGCCGACCACAAAAAATGGGTGCCCCATCCTTCGCTTTCTCTAGCGAAGGGTGGGATAGCACAAACTCCACGCGGAGGGAGCGTGGGGCTTCAGCCCCACGAAAACCCGCCCACTCATTTTTCGAGAAATCAAGTGCGCGGCAAAGCCGCGCTCAAACCAACCTCCCGGAGGGAGGGAAAGATAATAGCCCAGGGTGAAACCCTGGGAAAGCGACGTTCTCTTGAGAAAAACAAAGTACGCGGCGAAGCCGCGTCCAGCCTCACCCATCCGCACACTGTCATCCTGAACAACAAAACTTGGCTGTCATCCTGAACGAGTCCCGCCGCGCCGGGACGAGTCGAAGGACCTGCGGTTGCTTTTGCATTTGAAGCTTTACGACCTTGCGCTCGATCGCGGCCTCATCATGGTTCGCCAAGTGCCCGTCCTGAGCGAATTCGAAGGATCCCTCGCCTCTGGGGACCGGGGAGACTCCCGTGGGACAGGTCCCGCCAAGCGCTCCTTCCGCCTCCATGCAACGAACCCCCGGGACAAGACACCCCAGCCCGGGGTCACCGCGGACGGATCTTTGTCCATGGGGTGGAGCGTGAAACCCTGGGAACCCGGACCCGCTCTTTTTGAAATCAAGTCCGCGCCGAAGCCACCGGACGCCCGCTGGGCGCGCCCGGGTTCGTCACCGGCCTGGAGAACCTTCTGGGACGCAAGATCGCACGTCGTGCTCCGGGCCGCAGACCGGCAGCGAAAATCTCTCTCGGCGCCCAGCTAGAATTGCTGTGAATAGGTATCATGTCCCCCTATTACCCGATTACCCGTTACCCGATTACCCGTTAGCTTCGCGGAAGCTAGCTGATGGAGACAGGCTCTGAAGGTTGCACGCTTGCGGCTTGCAGGTTGCCATCTTGGTCGGCTGACAATACAACCAATTTGCGATCCACCAATTTCTCAACCGCACGTGTCGTCCAGCTTTCATCTACGCCGAAGGCTTGGGTTAGATCTGCGATTTTCACCGGGCACTTGCGTGCGCTTAAAACTTGAAGAATATCGGCCTGAAGCCTGGACCTTGGCAGCGGAGGACCGCCTATCACTCTGCCGCAACGGCGGCAAAGTGAATCGTCCGTAGCATATTGCATCAGTCGGCAGAACTCACAACGAACGACTTCGCGCGCCTGAACTGCCGTCACTAATGCCGTTTCGACGGCTGATTCGCGTGTTGATTCAACCTTCTCGCGCAGTAATCTCATCTGCTCGTCAACGATGGCAGTAATTCTATCGCGCTCAATCAAGTTTGCTTGTCCCAGTTCTTTAACTGCCTCTTTGAGTATGTTCTTGCCAGTCTCCTCAAGTTGGTCGGTGAGGCCTCGAAAATTCTCGCTCATTTCCCTACCGCCCGAGAGCACACGGAGAAAATTGTCATCAGTCCGAAAATCGCTCGGGGCATAGAGGACTTTTGGGTTGAAATTCAACGTCGCGAAGAAAGCAACGACAAGCAGGGTTGGGAACCCCATGACGAACCAAATGAAGATCGGTTGGACCTCTTTGCTCACGGCGGTCAGCGCGACTGTCCCCGCTATCTCAGCTAGCCCCGCGAAGATGGCAATGATGGTAAGAGGATTCTGGATTCCTCGGATTTTTTCAAGCATTTCGACCCGCTTTCGGTGGTCTTGTCATCTATCCTACCGCGATCTGGATTTGAATTGGGAGAATTGAACGGGTAGGTCAAAATCTTGCCGCGATGTCCGCTGAAGAGCGCCGCAACTCAGAATAGCCGGAAAAACCCCGCCACGGATTTTCACCGCCTCACCCACGGGCAAGCTAACGCGATTGCGGGGCCTCCTTGACGAAAAAAGCACTTGAATGGGCACCTTCACAGTAGAATAGTGGTGCCATGTTTTTGGAATGCAAGAACTGTTCTGCCATCGTCGATGCAAAAGTGTTGGCGGAGCATGATGACCATGACCGGAACGAACCGCCTGGTAAATGGTTCTTCTGCGTGTGTCCCCGTTGCAACATTCCGATGCTATCCGTTGTTTGCGACTATGGGCACGGATTCGACCCCGATACGATGTCGCGAGTGTTCCCGCCCGTGGATCGCAGGCAACTTGGATTTGCTGTCCCACGACACATTCGCGACGTCTTCAATGAGGCCGAAGTTTGCTTCCGCGCAAAAGCCTATACTGCGAGCGCAATTATGTGCAGAAAAACGCTAGAGGGCCTCTGTGCCGCGCACGGAGCGAAAACCGGAACACTCGCAAAGCGCTTAGAGAAACTTAAGAAGGATGGAATCATCGAGGCCCGTCTTTTTGAATGGGCCGATTCCCTTAGAATTTTCGGCAATGAAGCGGCCCACGGAGTGGACTCTCAGATTTCGCCACAAGACTGCGAGGACATTCTGGAGTTTACGGAGGCACTAGCTCTATACGTACTCACTTATAGAGACAAATTCGAGAGCTTTAAGAAGCGACGCGAAAAAAAGGCCGCCGATACCTCCGACACTTCTGAATCCGAAAGCGAAGAGAGTTGATTGTCGCCGGAGGTTCAAGCGCCTGAAATAAATAGGACTGGGGCCGGGTCAAAAGTTGAACACTGCTTTGGGAGAGCGCGCAGCGGGAGTTTTCTAAGCGCAAACGAGAATAAATCCCATATTGTGTCTTAATCGCAACATACTGTGCCTTTTTCACCATTTCCGGGAATTGTTTGTGTATGTAAAGGAAACTGATTGCGGCGCTCTACAGAGGGGATGTCGACAAGACTTGATCCACCCCACCCCTTTGGTTAGCGAACCGCTATTCGCAGGCAGTCTTCGCCCTATATTCACCCGACTTTGGAAGATGAATAACAGGTTACATCAGCATTAAAAGATGGTGAATTCTTCCGGTACCGGTGCTGAAAGGTGCGAGGCTTGGTTTACTTTGTAGTGGGGCTCGGCAGGCCCGGATTTGAGCCTGCCGAGTGTTCTACTGCCGAAGCCTCGGCCACAAGTTCGCGGCTGAAAGAGCAGCCTCGGCACCTCGCAGAAGTACATCTGCGAGCAGCAGGATAGGGCGATGGTTTTCGCCTATCTCCACTTAGGTGGTGCCCAGTGCCACACACTGGGCATCGCCCGCATATAGAATTGGCCTCTTATTGTTAAAAGCCGGTTACAATTCTGTGAATATACCGTGAACGCAGGGTCAGGTTTGATTCATTTTGATACAGAGGACGTTCATGCCGCCAGCCGCCCGCTACGTGCTGGGGTAATAGGGGTAATAGGGGGACATGATACTTATTCACTCAAGGGGTGCACCCCAATTTTCTGTCAACCCCCAGGCAGCCCTTTTTCTCTCCCAATCCCCGCGCTCCCTCCTTGCGAACCAGCGGCTAAGTACCTATATCTATAGCAACTTATAGGACCTTATTGCTTTCTACTCCCTATTCCCTGATCCCTATTCCCCGTTTTGCAGATAATTATGCCCTCCCGGCGCATACTGTTCCCATGGGTGCCCAACCAGAGCCAAATCTCGGAGTCCCTGGTCCCCGGTCCCTCAGTCCCGAGTCCCTTAGTCCCCAGTCCCTTAGTCCCTGCTTTGCACCTTCCCCATCTGCTGTTTACTATTCACTACCACGAACTGACCACTGACCACTGATCACTGACCACTGACCACTGATCACTAGCTCTTCGCCAGCAACTCATTCACCTTCGCCATCACCTGAAACGCGTCGGCGATGTAGACAACGTCGGCTTTGCCGCGCGTCCAGCCGCAGTTTGCGTCCAGAGAAATCGCTCGCCGCTCGCCGATGAAGCGCCAGCCAACAACGTGCGGTTCTTCGCCGTGGCAGCAAGTCGAAAGGCCTTTCGCGTGTCGTGGCGTTGCGCCAGTTTGTCCCACCTGATTCAAGTGCGTCAGAAAAGGCAGCACGGAAGCGCCTTCGCCGCCTTGATCCACCAAAGACTTGCTGCTGCCGAGCGACGCGCCAGACGCGCGCAAAAAGCCGAGAATGAGCTTGCCTGCTTCTTCCACGTGCACTTCGCCGTCAGGCTGCTTCTTCGTCCATCCAGCGCCTGCGACGAACAGCAGCTTGGCGTCGGGACGAATGGTTTGCGCACCTTGTTGCGGTGCGCGGAAGCCAGTCACTTCGGTGCGCAGCGCCGGAAGTTCTACCGCAATGGCAATCTCATCCACTTGCGCATTGCCTTCTTCGCCGCAATACGGCTCGTGCGTGCCTGAATCCAACAGCAGAAACCACGGTCTCGCGGTGCGCGTGATGACGGCTTCGATTCGCTGGCGGTAGAACCAGCGCGTGGCCTCAACGGAATCGGTGCTGCCGATCGCAGTAATGTGGGTGTCAATCACTCCGCCGATGCGATGCGCGACCGCAGCCATGACGCGCGCAAAGCGCGAGCTCTGCGGTGCAACCACAATCGTGGCCTGCGCAGCGCGGCAGAGCGCCTCGCACGCTGCTGCATCGGAGGCAAATCGCGCCTGCGCAAACGCCTCGCCCTGAACCGCAAGCAATCGCGGTCCCGCGTTGAGGACCGCGCTCGCAGCGCGGTTCGCGTGCTTGGCCACAATCCCGATCATGAGCGGCGCGCCCAAACGTGCAGCCAACTCTTTGCCTGCGGTGACGGCTTCGAGCGAGTGCCTGGTAAGTGCGGAGCCGGATTCGTCGGCATGCGTAAGTACGAGTATGGATTCCATGTTCTTTTCCTTGAGCCAGTAGCTGCAGGCTACGAGCTACTAGCTGTCTTTTCCCATCCAGGCGACGAGCTCGGCGGCGATCTCATCGGGAGTCAGGTTCTTCTCGACGTGCGTGGTACGCTGCTGTTTCGGCAGGCTCACGGAGACGTAGCTGAGCGAGTTGGCATCAAGCGCGGCGGTTTTGGCTTTTTGCAGTGCGGGCATGATCGTTCGCATGTTCGCCATTCCAACCTGCGGGTTGTTGCGCGGCTCTGCCAGATTGCCCGTTGCCCAGCCAAGCACTGCTGGCGCGCCAACGCACACCGAGACTTGGTGCTTGCCGCCTTCCACGCGTTCCAGAACTTCAAACGAGCCGTCGTCGCGCAGGCTGATCTCGTCTACGCCAAAGAACTGGTCGGCGATGCCGAGACGCTCGCCGATGAGTTGCAGCGTGACGCCAGCGCCGCGCGAGGCCGATTCCCAACCACCGAATAGTAAGAGGCTCGCGCGGTCGAGGCCGGCAATGGATTCGATGGCGGAGGCGAGTGCCGCGGCGGTTGCGTGCGCGTCAGGGAATCCGCCGATGGGGCCGTCGACAGGCACGAGCTCGAAGGCCACCTTTTGCGCGACCGTCATCATCACCTGTTGCAGCTTCGCCTTGGGACCGAGCGCAACGAGCCAGAGCTTGCTGCCTGGATGCTTGGCGGCGAGAGCTGCGGCTTCGTAGAGCGCGCAAGCAGCCCATGGATCGAGAACCGCAGGCAGAACCATTTCGTTTTTTAATCCCGGACCGTTCGGGCCAGTTGTTGGTTCCAGCGTTTGCAGCGGATCAGGCACGATTCCGGCGCAGACGACAATCTGAAGTGGATTCATTAAAGACTCCTGGCTGATAGTTAGTTCTCGCCGCTGTGCAGTCCGCCTGCGCCAGCCTGGAACTCGATGTTGGAACGCTCGCCGTCGGGCGAGTGAGGGCAATTCCACAAACACGCGCCGCAGTGAACGCACTTCTCGCGTTCGAAGGCGGGCGCGTCATCGGGGCCGAGCGTAAGGGCCTGACCGGAACACATGCCGATGCAGGTCTTTTCCTGGCAGGAGATGCAGCGGCGGCGATCGAGAAACACGACGTGATCGGCGTAGCCTGGTATGGCCTGCACTTTGCCGCCTATAAGCAGCGCATCCTGGTGCGTGACGAGCAGACGGCCGTCGAAGGGAATCTCGGGCCAGCCGCGCGCCGACATGAGCGCGTCGTGCAGCGGGCGGCCAGAGTCGAGGGCGAGCGCGGCGGCGTCGCGCAACGCGAGGCTGGCTTTGCTGTGGGGACGGATGGAGCGAATCTGGCGCGGCGCGGACGGAATGTGCGTCCGGAGCGAGAGACGGCCGCTGGTGAGACCGGCGAGCGCCATGCCGGTGAGTCCGCGCAAGAAGCCGCGATGAAAACCGTTGCGGGCGTTTCGGGCCTGGCGTGCGCCGCGTTCGACGGAGCTTGCGCGGCGACGTTTTTCATAGGTCCTGGCCAGGTTTTCCTGGGAGAAGGGAAGGCCAGCGCGGAGGATCTCGAGGACCGCCTCACCGAGCTGAACGCCGGTGCTCCATGCCTCGTCGACGCCCGAGCCGGTGAGCATGTTGGTGGAGCCCGAGCCTTCGCCGATGCGCGCGTAACCGTCGCCAGTCAGGAAAGGTTCGCCGTGTTTCCCGGACTCTTCGAGGGATTTTGCGCCCCAGGAGCGCAGCACGCCGCGCTCAAGATGACGCCAGAGTGCGGGATGCTGGATGAAGTGCTGCAGGTAGCGATAGGAAGTGCGCGTGGGATCGCCCAACCATGAAGGGACGAAGATGCCGACGGAGACAAGGCGGTCGGGATGCACGTAGAGAAAGCCGAAGATCTCGGGCTCGGGAAATCCGAAGGTGTGCCAGACGGTGCCTGGCTCGAGCGTGGTGTCTTCAGGCAACTCGATGACGAACTTCATGCCCAGAGCCCACTCGCGGTGCGC
>Ga0181520_10012049_pt1 | contig 11192 bp, 10 predicted proteins | sample PEATcosm2014_Bin_29_FD_132451 | JGI IMG/M metagenome (GOLD analysis project Ga0181520, IMG submission 132451) | Peatland microbial communities from MTU Mesocosm Facility, Houghton, MI, USA - PEATcosm2014_Bin02_30_metaG | ecosystem: Environmental > Terrestrial > Soil > Wetlands > Peat | place...
ATCTGATGACAAGGAGATTACGTCATGGCAGCAACAGTACTCGACAAACTCACTGCTCAAGTAGGATTCATCGGGCTCGGACTCATGGGAAGCCGACTCACGCGGCGCCTGGATTCATTCGGATGGCATGTTCGAGCATGGAATCGGACTCCAAAGCATGCGGATGAGCTAAATGAATGGGGGATAGAAATTGCACCGTCAGTCGCGGATCTCGTGGCTGGTGTGGATGTGGTTCTGTCTTCGTTGGCCAACGATGATGCTGTTCGCTCCGTTTACCTCGGCAAGGACGGGGTCTTTTCCACGGCAAGGCCAGGGACCGTAATCCTCGAAATGAGCACGATCTCGCCGGTATTATCGCGCCAACTGCATCAGGAGGCCAGCGCAAAAGGCGTCAAGTTTCTCGACGTGGCCATCTCCGGATCGACGCCGGCAGTGGAAGCCGGCGCGATTACGCTGCTTGCTGGCGGCGACAAAGAGACCTTTGAGCAATGCGTTCCCATCTTCGAGTCGATCGCCAGGCAGTGGTTCCTGATCGGCCCCGGGTCCTCAGGCGTAAGAATGAAATTGGTCGTCAATCTCGTCCTCGGCCTTGACATGGAGGCAATCGCAGAAGCAGTGTCACTTGGGGAGCATCTTCAGATCGACCAAGATGTCCTTCTGAGGGTCTTATCTAAAACGGCGGTGATCGCTCCCGCGATTATTGGGAAGCTCCAGAAGATAAAGACAAATGACTACTCTCCGGAGTTTCCGCTGCGGCTGATGAGCAAGGACATGGACCTGGTGATCGACGCCGCGACGGCGTCTGGCGCCGCTTTGCCTGCGGCTTCCGTCGCGCAAACCGTATTTGCATGCAATGTCCCCAGAAGTGGCAACCTGGACTTGTCCGCCATAACCCCGTATGTTATCGGTCGAGGGACGAAGGTCGAGGTTTAACGATTATCCAGGGAGTTGGCCATCTAAGAGAAGCTGCGGCGAGGACATCACAGAACGCTCAACTCCTGGCAACTCGTTGAGCACCTTCGGATCCACTGGGCGCGCCGGGCTTGAGCCTTTCGAGGCGGTTGGTGAATCAAAGGCGTGTTGGCGTTCCATCCGGAGAATGTTGTGGACTTGAAGCTCACTGATAAAGTTGCGCTGGTAACCGGATCGACGGCTGGGATTGGATTCGCGATTGCCCGGTCGCTTGCGAACGAAGGTACACATGTATATGTGAACGGGCGCACGCAGAAGCGCGTGGATGCGGCTGTGTCGGCGATCCGGTCGCAAGCTGCAAAACTTAGAGTCGATGGCATCGTAGCGGACCTTTCCAGTGCAGCCGGGGCCGAAACTGTAATTGCGAAACTGTCTTCGGTGGATGTGCTGGTAAACAATGTCGGGATCTTCGAGCCGAAACCGTTTGCCGAGATTTCTGATGCGGATTGGTACCGCTTCTTCGAGATCAACGTCATGAGTGGAGTGCGGCTCGCGCGGCACTACCTCGGGGGAATGCTCAAGAAGAACTGGGGGCGCATAATCTTCATTTCGAGTGAGTCGGCAGTGCAAATCCCGCCTGAAATGGTGCATTACGGGATGACCAAAACAGCGCAGGTGGCTGTGGCGCGGGGCATTGCGGAGTCCGTGGCTGGGACCGGCGTGACGGTCAACAGTATTCTTGCCGGGCCGACCGAGTCGGAAGGCGTGGGCGCGTTTGTAGACGCGATGGCGAAGCAGCAGAACAAGTCGACGCAAGAGATAGAGAAAGAGTTTTTCGAGCATGTGCGGCCCTCGTCCCTACTCAAGCGCTTTGCCACCGTGAATGAGGTTGCGGCGATGGTGACCTACGTGGCCAGCGAGCTTTCTTCGGCTACCAACGGCGCCGCACTGCGGGTCGACGGCGGCGTGATAAGAGCAATTCTCTGAGGTAAGAAAACGATGGAACTAATTTTCGAGTCTCCGGATCGGTAAGGGTTTTCGCCGCGTCGGTCGGATCGATTCAGGAGCCACTGCAGTTTTGCCTGAGTCTGTATGAATAACCTTCCCTGAGAGGAGCCTTTCATGGACCGAAGAGATTTCCTAAGGACGGCCACCGTTGCTGCAGCAGGATCCGTTGCGTCTGCGGGCGCACAAAACACTCAGCCCTCCCCCACCACCCAGCGGCCTGAGTCTCCGAACATGATTTATCGCGAACTTGGCCGCACGGGCGAACGTGTTTCGGCGATCGGCATTGGCGGTTATCACCTCGGGAAACAGCAAGACCCCGATGAGAGCATTCGTCTGCTCCGCGCCGCAATCGACCGCGGCATCACGTTCATGGATAACTGCTGGGACTACAACGATGGCATCAGCGAAGTCCGGATGGGCCAGGCGCTCCGCGATGGTTACAGGCAGAAGGTCTTCCTGATGACAAAGATCGACGGACGAGATAAGAACACCGCGGCCAGACAAATCGAGCAATCGCTGGGACGCCTGCAGACTGACGTGATCGATCTCCTGCAATTCCATGAAGTCATTCGCCTCGACGATCCGGATCTTATCTTCGCGCCGGGCGGGGCCATCGAAGCTGTCCAGGAAGCAAAGCAAGCCGGCAAAATTCGCTACATCGGCTTCACGGGTCACAAAGACCCCAGCGTACACCTGCGCATGTTTGAGACTGCCGACCAACACGGATTTCACTTCGATACCGTGCAGATGCCTATCAACGTGATGGACGCGCATTTCCGTTCGTTTCTGAATGGGGTTGCTCCGGTAGCGCAGGAGCGCGGCACAGCCATTCTTGCCATGAAGACCTTTGGAGATCACTTCATTCTCGAAAGCAAGACAGTGACTCCGATGGATGCCTTGCACTTTGGATTGAACTCGCCGGCGTCGGTTGTCATCACCGGCATCGACTCGCCTACAATCCTCGATCAGGCGTTTCAGGCGGTACAGACCTTCAGGCCCATGGACCAGCAGGAAGTCGCCGCTATTCTCGCGAAGACAAAGGAAGCTGCCCTGACTGGAAGGTTCGAGCTCTTCAAAACCAGCTCACATTTTGACGGTACGATCAAAAACCCGTCCTGGCTCGGCTACACCAGCGGGTGAAAGCCGGACACACATCGACAGCAATAAGAGTTAAAGAATCAAATTGCGGATTAAGGGAAGCTCCATGCCGTTGAGGGATCGAGCAATGTTTTTATGTCGACTCGCCAAGACCATCACTATCAGCATCACGGCCATCGTGGTCGTGACAGTCGTCGCCTTTCCCGCGGCAATATTGGCGCAAGGCGCGCCCGGCAACGAGGGACCAAACGCTCGTTCTGGGTCGGCCTCAGGGGGAGTAGTCGGCGTGGTCGATAGCGTGTCCGCATCGAGCTTCGCAGTCTCGACATCGGCGGGTCAGAAGGTGATCATCAAGGAGGCGCCCTCTACGGAATACCGGAAGGGGACTAGTGCGACGTCGGCGAATGCCATTACAAAAGGCAACAGCGTGCTCGTACTCGGGATAGTGAATGGACAAATCATCACGGCCAGTCAGGTTATCGTGCAAGATGCTGACAAGGGCGGACCTGCGACTTCCTCGGCGGCAGGAGTGATCCCCTTCCAGCGCGGTGTACCGTCCGTAAAAAAGCAGGTGGGGCAGATCCCCGCCAATTACAGTCAAGGATCGGGGAAGATCGTCAGCGGAACGGAAGCGAACAAGGCGACCGAAGCTGCATTGGATAACTACCCGGGGGGCATTGTCGACCGTGTTGTGGAACTGAGTAACGATGAATACGAAGTTCACAATATCGGTGTCAACTGGCCGCACCACATCTTCGTCAGCCACGACTTCAAGGTCGTCGGCGCCTTTTAACCGCCGCGGATTCGAGGCTGTCCGTTCAACGGAACCACATCGGTCCTGATAAACGCCCCAGAATGCAAACGTGGCCAGTTGAAGGTGCGGTCCTCGAACCATCTGGAGTCGGCGCGATCTTGAGGGTGAGGCCTCCCGAAAAAGTTGGAAGATACCAAAGCAATCCCGATCACGTTTCCGCTTTTGGATCAATGAGCCTAAGCCCCAAAGGGGCCTTTTCGCAACCGTTGAGGAGCAAAAGCAACTGCAGCCGCGTGACGCTCACTCGACGACGAGCCTGAGTAAGACGAAGGCGAAAGCCGGGGGATTAATCCAGGAATTCTCAAGGTTTGAATGCCTCCCATTCGAATCGGCGGCTGTTTCAGATTGCGCCTGACCTGGAAGCGTGTTCATACAGAAGAAGAGGGAGCTAACAGCAGCGGGGTAAGTGTTCTGATCACAATCACTGATTTACTCCGGCGATTAACTGGGATCTGTCAATCTCGTCTGAATTTGAACTTCGGAAACGAGAGTTCGATGAACCGGACATCTTTCGGCGATTTCCAGGAGCCTGTTTCTTTGTTCTTCGGTTAGGTCCCCCGTGACGGAGAGACTCGCGTCGATTCGATCGACCATGCCGGATTTGGCGCCGCTCTCCTCGCCCTCTTCACTCGGAATCCTTCGATGTGACAGGTCAACGTGCACTGTCTGAAGAGGCCATTGTTTTCGATCGGCGTACATGCGGAGAGTTGTACCGATACATGCACCAAGAGCGGCCAGGAGCAACTCGTATGCGCTGGGGCCCGCGTCATTACCACCGACATCGCTCAGTTCATCTGCCTGAAGGAGATGCGGACCGATCGAGATCTTCTGGAGAAATCTCGTCTGGTCCCCATCCACGGTCACAGTTCGTGGTGCGCACATTGAAGAGGCAATTTGCAGTCCGTTCATATCATGCTCCTTTCGCGATGGTACGGATCAAGGGGTCACAAAAGTCGTGCTAGCAGCCAGCCCAATCCTCCGTACCACTGGTCGATTCGCCGGCACAAGTTCGATATGCCGGGTGATGCTTTTTCAAGAGTTGCCTCATCAGGTGGGCATCTAGCCCGCCGGATAAAGGCCCGCAACCCTCGCGCGCTCCTGCACAAGGGCAAGAACCACATCGATTACCGGTGTTTTCACTCCGGCCAGCTGCCCCAGTTCTTGCACGGCCGTAACAATCGGATCTATCTCCATGGACCGGCCGCGCTCCAGGTCCTGGAGCATAGACATTTTATGGCCAGTTGTGGCGGCAGCTGCCGCCAACCGGCGGTCGGCCATTTCGGATGGGATGTGAATGCCGTGTGCTTCATTTACCGCTTGCGTCTCCGCCATCATTGCCTTGCAGAGTGCGCGCAGGCCGGTGTCTGTTGTGATGCGGTCGAGTGTCGTACATGTGAGAGCGCTGATCGGACTAAAGCAAATATTGCCCCAGAGCTGGAGCCAGACATTCCAGCGGATATCCTCACGGACAACCGGGTCGAAGCCTGCACCGGACAAAACCTCGCTGAAAGCCTGCACGCGGCGAGACAGACTCCCATCGGGTTCGCCTAATGTAAATCGCCTGAATTCCTTGTGCTCCACCACACCGGGTGCAATAACTTCGGAGGCCGGCTGGATAACACAACCGATAGCCCGTTCGGGGCCGAGAGTGTCCCACAGCCGTCCACCTGGATCGACCGATTCGAGGTGATGTCCTTCAAACGAACCACCACTTTTGTAAAAGTACCACCATGGAATGCCATTTACTGCCGTGACAATCGGGGTATCGTCTCGCAATAACGGGAGAAATTCCGCAGCGCTCGCATAGGCCTGATGTGCCTTCAGCGCACTGATCACGATGTCCTGCGGGCCAAATGCTCTTGGGTCATCGCTCGCCGCAATTCTGGCGATCTTCGATTGGCCTTCGGTCAGCAGTTTCAGACCGTGCTGCTGGATCGCCTTAAGATGTGCGCCGCGGGCGATGGCACAAACGTCATGTCCCGCCAGCGATAATTCGACCGCGAGATAACCACCAATCGCGCCAGCTCCGAAAACGCACATCCTCACGTTGATTTGCCCTCCAGCATCTTTGAACACGAGCATCGTCCGCGCAGCACATTGGAATTTCACTTTGACGCATCAGCGCAGCACGCTCAATTCGCCGAGGCTCGCTTCACGACTTCTGCCGCATCAGCCGGTTCACCGGGCCGATCAGCGCCGCTCTTCGAGCAAATATGCCACCCGGTCCGCGCTGGTTCGTGCCCAGTCCGTGTTCCCTGCAAAACCCAGCGCCAGCACCGCGGCGCCGCACGCCGCCATCACCCACCAGACTGCGTGCGTCGCTCGGGTGAAATCCGATCCGTGCGCATGGCTCGCTGCCACCACCGTCCCGGACACGGCCACTCCCAGAGCCACACCCACCTGCCGACTGGTCGTTGCAATCGCTGCTGCGACGCCAGCCTGTGACAGCGGCATTCCAGCGACGGCACTATCACTGATAGCAGGATTCACCATGCCGAGCCCCACACCGAACAGAGCGTACGCCGCCAGCAACCATGCCGCGGATGTCTGTTGATTCACTCTGGTCAGTATCAGTGCGCTGATGAGAAATCCCACGCCGGCAGCCAGCAGCGAAGGCTGCGGGCCGTGGCTACCGACCAGCCGTCCCGACCATGGCGCACATACCACCATCGCGACCGCCAGTGGCAGCATGAACAGCCCCGTCTGAAAGGCGGAGAATCCGCGCACGTGCTGGAGGTACAGCGTGTTCAGAAAAAGAAAGCCGCCAAAGCTCGAGAAGGAACTCAGCGCCAGAACCATTGCGCTTGAGAACGGCTCGCTGCCGAAGAACCTCAGGTCCAGCAGCGGATCCTCGCGCCGCGGCTCATAGAGCACAAACGCCAATAACGCCAGGGCTGCAGTAACAAACAGCCCCAGAATCAACCCCGAGCTCCATCCCGCATGCGGTCCTTGAATGACAGCCCACGTGAGCGTTGTCAGCCCGGTCAGCACCAACGTCTGTCCCACCGGATCGAACCTCCGCGCCCGCTCTGCCTTCGAATCCGGGACAAAATACGCTGCCAACACCACCGCCGTAATTCCGATGGGTACATTGATCCAGAAGATCGATCGCCATCCCATCGTCTCTGTCAGCGCCCCACCCATCAGCGGCCCAATGCCCAGCGAGACGCCCATCACCGCGCCCCAGATACCCACTGCACGTCCTCGCGCCTTCGGCTCCGGAAAGGCATTCGCGATAATCGACAGCGCCACCGGGTTCAGCATCGACGCGCCAACCCCCTGCAGCGCGCGGTGTGCAATCAGCTGTTCAATCGTCCTCGCCTGGCTGCATAGCAGCGATGCAAGCGTGAACACAGCCAGCCCGATCTGAAACACCTTGCGACGCCCGAAGCGGTCCGACATCGATCCCGACAGCATCAGAAAGCTCGCGACGACGAGCGTGTAGGCATCGAGAATCCATTGCAGCCCCGTCACACGAGCATGCAGGTCCTTTTGGATCGCCGGCAGGGCGACGTTGACAATCGTCGCGTCCATGCTAAAGATCAGCACGCTCATGCAGCAGATCGCCAGGATCAGATTTGGATGCTTAATGCGAGTCGCAGATTCAATAACAGCGGCGCCGCTCGTCGCATGAAAAGGTTGGGCCTCAGTCCTCGTCAAGGTATCTCCGCTCACGCGCTTTCGGTTCACTCAGTCGTCTGGAGGGTCGACTCGGCAAGGCGTTCGGCATCGGCTTCATGCCGCTTTTCGGCTGGTCGCAGCACCGCCAGTGCCAGGAGAATGGCACCCGCGTTGATTCCGGTAGCGATGTAGAGCACGAGATCCCAGTTGTCGGTGGCGGCGACCAGCACGCTGCCCAGCGGCACCAGGAACCCTGCGGCACCCTTGGACGTGTAGAGGATCGCCAAGTTCTCGGTCGCATATTTTGAGCCAAACATATCCGTACACATCGACGGGAACAGGCCGTAAACGTTCCCCCACGACAAGAAGATCATCCCGGAGAAAAAGACGTAGCCCAATGGATGCTGTCCCGTGACGCTCAGAAGGAAATAGCTCGCGGCACCAAGAGTGAAGGCGATCACCATGCCCTTGATGTCCCCGATCCGATCGCCTAGCCAGCCAAAGAACGGTCGGCCGGCGCCGTTCATGATGTTGGCGAAGATCAAACCCAGCGACAGCGCTGTCACGCCCCATAACATCACATCGGCGACGTTAAAGGACTGCGCGATCGTCGCGAGATTCGCGGTCACCATCAAGCCCCCGGCACACATCAGGAGATCCAACAGATAGAGAACCCAGAACACCGGCTGGCGCAGCACCTCGGACGGCTTGTAACTGTAGCTTGACTGCTGCACCTTGGCATTCCCCACCGCCGGTACCTCGCCTGGGCGAGGCCCGCGAATGAATTGCGCCGCGATCAAGACCGCGCCACCCTGGATCAGCCCGAACCAGAAAAGCGTCGCCTGGTAGCCTCTTGCAGTGATCATCATCCGGATGGGAATGACAGTGAGCACGGCTCCAGCGCCAAAGCCAGCCGCGACCAACCCGGCCGCCAGACCGCGGTGGTCCTTGAACCATTTCACCGCGATTCCGACGCCTGTCGTGTAGACAAATCCGGCACCGAGGCCGGTAACAGCGCCGCCAATGTACAACAGGTGCAGCGAGTTCGCCGAGCCCATGATGATCCAACCGAGCGCGGTCAGCACGCCGCCACCGCCAATGGTAATGCGCGGTCCCCTGTCCGGCCCAAGCTTGTCTGCGATCCAACCGCCGAACGGCGTTCCCCAGGTCTCGAGTGCGACGAACATGGTGAAGGCCACCTGAATCTGGGCTATCGCCCAACTATGCACCTGATGGAGGGGCAAGACGAACAGGGCCCACCCATATTGCGCGTTGGCGACCATGAGCGTGCATACAAAGCTGAGAATGAGATAGCGCCAGCGCTTTCTCTCGAAATTGCGGTTGTCGGATGCGGAGAGAGCGGTCGTGGTGACGTTATGGGAGTTTGTTTCATTTGTCATAGGGGCACCTTCATCGTTTTAGATTTGTGGGCGATTTGAAGAATGCTGGCAGATCGCCTCGAGAGCCGACAAACTGTGAATCGCCAACGGCAAATTGCACAGCAAGCGCACGCCGATCAGCCGAACCCTTTGCCGTACGGGGAAATTCTGTCAGCATGTAGATCCGTTCGGGAACTTCGAAGGCGCTGAGTTTCGTGCGGCAGTAGTCGCGCAGTTCGCCGTCCGTTGCCTCCATTCCCGGACGAAGAATGACGGCCGCCTCGACAATCTCTCCGTAGATTGCGTCGGGCTCGCCAAACGATGCCGCTTCGAGCACTTTCGGATTGGACAACAGAGCCGCGTCTATGTCGCCCGGCGAGATCTTTTCACCGCCGCGGTTGATGATTTCCTTGAGCCTTCCTCTCACAAAGAGGTAGCCATCCGCGTCTTTGCTACCGAGATCGCCACTGCGGAACCATCCATCGACAAAGCTCGCAGAGTTTGCCTCAGGATTGTTGAGATATCCAGTAGTAACCGTTGCGCCACGAACCCAGATTTCTCCGATACTACCGGTAGCAGCATCCTTTCCATCTTCGGCGACAATTCGGATCTCAACGCCCGTGGGCAGGCCCACTGAAGATATCTTGTCGGTTCCATGAGCGGGAAGCGGGTTGGACGATAGCTGATGAGAGGTCTCTGTCATCCCATAGGCAGAGATCATCGCACTTCGGAACACGGTGCTTGTTGCTGTGGCGAGTTCATCGTCCAGCGGCGCGCTGCAACTACGGATAAAACGAAGCGCCACTGGAGAACTGGGGTATTCCTGGGAAGCCCGGTTGAGGAGAATGCGGTGGATCGTGGGCACTGCTGTGTACCACGTCACGCCGAGGCGGACGACGTCTGGCCAAAACAGGTGAGCCGAGAACCCGCCTGTGCTGGGGAGATAGGCGCTGCCGCCACTCGCCAGAGTTGCCAGTAGGCCCGCTATGAGCCCGTGACCATGAAACAACGGCATGACGATGAGCGTCGCGTCCTGTGGGGATAAGTCGTACCCGGACGAAATACTCAGGACTGATGTAACAATATTGCGGTGAGTCAAGGGGACAACCTTGGGGGCGGAGGTTGTCCCGGCAGTAAACATTAATAGAGCGACATCCTCACCGGCGATTGGGGCACTCGCATTCGCGGCCTCGGCAGTTACTGGGCTTTGCCCATTTTTATCCGCAATTCGCACCTCATGGGCGCCGTCGGAATTCTCGATATTAATGATCCAGCGAGCGGTGTTTTCGGCTACGGCATCCGCAAACTCCAGTTTGCTTGCCAAATGCTTAGGAGCGAGCACAGCATGCGCGGAGAGTTCCGAGAGTCGTGTACTCAGTTCGGACATGGGGAGCGCCGGGTTCAACGGCGCGACACGAGCCCCCGAGGACACAACCGCAAGAAGAGCTACCACAAATTCAACACAATTGTCCGAGACCAGCGCGATCGTATTGCCCGGCCTCAGCCCGAGCCCAGATAGTTGCCCCATGGCCGACCGGATGAGAGCGTCAAGTTGGCTGTAGCTGATTACAGTTCTCAGGTCTGAGGTCCCGACGGCGGTTCGGCCTGGTTGTTCCTGAACGTGCCTGGTGAACAGCTCAGAAAGGTTGTCCACGGTCGGTTGTCGACTCGCCGTGATGTCGGTGGTTATGGCCGGGTTGCCCATCACGACACCAGCATCGGCGCGAACTCCGCCCGAATAGCCGCGCCTCGGTTGTTGAGTGTGGGTGAAGGAATCATCGTACCGATCGAGTTATACGAACCGAACTTGATCGGCGAGCCGGAGACATAACGGCCTTCGACGTTCTTTACCATTCCGCGTACCGCGATCTGCTCAAGTTTCCGCGTATCGTCGACGTTGAGGACAATGCCAACTGGCACACCCGCCGCCTCGAATCGCGCGCGCCAGGTCTCAGCCGTGCTCGTTTTGAGCACGGTTTCCATCGCAGTCTTGAGTGCTTCGTGGTTTGTGCACCTGGCGACGTTTGTCGCGAAGCGCGTGTCCGCCGGCAGAGTGACGAGGCCCAGAACTTTGCAGAGAATGCCGAACAGATGATCGTTACCGACCGCGATGGCCAGCGCCTGATCGCTGCAGTTAAAGGTGTCGAACGGATACGAGAAAGGATGCCGGTTCCCGAGTCTGGCCGGACGCTTATGGATGCCGAGTGCGTCCATCAGGCCGTGCTCGAGCAGCGCGAACGTGCTGTCGAGCATTGCGATATCCACGGTTGTTCCTCGTCCAGTGCGCGCGCGAGCCGCCAGAGCTGTCACGATAGCCGCATAGGCGAAGATTCCGGCAACAATGCCAGAGACGGACGTGC
>Ga0181520_10012051_pt1 | contig 11191 bp, 9 predicted proteins | sample PEATcosm2014_Bin_29_FD_132451 | JGI IMG/M metagenome (GOLD analysis project Ga0181520, IMG submission 132451) | Peatland microbial communities from MTU Mesocosm Facility, Houghton, MI, USA - PEATcosm2014_Bin02_30_metaG | ecosystem: Environmental > Terrestrial > Soil > Wetlands > Peat | place...
GCGACCAAGGTCGTGCTCATGTACATCGAGGGCGTCAAGGACGGCGAAAAACTGGTGCGCATCTTGCCCGAGGCGGTCAAAAAAAAGCCGGTCATCGTCCTCAAGTCCGGCCGCTCGAAACGCGGCGCGATGGCCGCGGCCTCCCACACCGGCTCGCTCGCCGGCGCCGACGAAGTCTTCTCGGCGATCATGCGCCAGTGCGGCGTGCTGCGCGCCGAAAGCCTGGTCGAAGCGCTGGACTGGTGCAAGTTTCTCGAAAAAGCGCCGCTGCCCAAGGGCGAGAATACGGTGATCCTGACCAACGGCGGCGGCATCGGCGTGCTGGCGACCGACGCGTGCGAGAAGTACGACGTCAACCTCTGGGACAACGTTCCCGAAATGGAACAAATTTTCGCCGAATCCGTGCCGGCCTTCGGCTCGTACAAAAACCCCGTCGACATCACCGGCCAGGCGTTGATCAAGGATTACGACAACTCCATCGCCGCCGCGCTCCGCCACGAAAACGTGCATTCGCTGATCGTCCTGGGCTGCGAGACCGCGGTGCTCGACGCGCTGAGCCTGCCGGCGACGATCAACCGCGCGCTGGCCAACGACATGACCAAGCCGATGCTCTTCTCGTTCTTCGGCGGGCCGGCGATCGAAAGCACGATCGCGACCCTCAAGGGCGAGGGCAAGCCGATCTTCTCCGATGTGTACGAGGCCGTCGCCTGCATGGGCGCGGCGTACCAGGTGATGCGCAACCGCAAGATCGATTGGGGCGATCCCGCCATCGTCGCCCAGCTCGCCGGCTCCTTCGACCAGCAGGAAATCCGGCGCGTCATCGCCGGCGTGCGCGCCGACGGCCGCCGGTTCCTGCTCGCGCACGAGTCGCACGCGCTGATGAAAGCGGCCGGCGTGCCGATGCCGCGCAGCATCGTCGCGCGCAGCATCGACCAGGCCGTGCGCGCCGCGGAAGAAATCGGCTTCCCGGTCGTGATGAAGATCGTTTCGAAGGACATCATTCACAAGAGCGACGCCGGCGGCATCGCGCTGGACCTCGACAACAAGGCCGAGGCGATGGACGCCTACGAAGCGATCATGCACAACTGCCGCGAGCACGACCCCAACGCCGTGCTCGAAGGCGTCGAGGTCGTCGAGCAGGTCGCGAAGGGGACCGAGACGATCATCGGCGCGCGGCGCGACGGCTCGTTCGGCCCGATCGTCATGTTCGGCCTCGGCGGCATCTACGTCGAGGTGATGAAAGACGTGTCGTTCCGCGCGCTGCCGCTCTCGCGCAACGAGGCGCGGCGGATGATCAAGGAAATCAAATCGTATCCGCTGCTGCTCGGCGTGCGCGGCGAAAGCCAGAAGGACATCGAAACGCTGCTCGACGCCATTCTGCGCGTCGGCGCGATTCTGAAAACCTTCGACGAAATCAGCGACATTGAAATTAACCCCTTGGTGGTTTACGACCAGGGGATGGGCGCGAAGGCGGTGGATGCCCGCATCCTCCTGCGCCATCCCGCAAAAGGAGCCTCGGCATGAAAAAGCTTGTTGTCGCCTCGACGGAAAAAAGCGCGGGGAAAACCAGCCTGATCGCCGGCATTGCGGCGGCCGGCGGGGCGAAGTGCGGCGACATCAAGCCCATCGGCGACCGGCTGCTCTATCGCAAAAAGCGGCTGTGGGACCACGACGCCGCGTTGTTCGTCTCGATGTGGAAGCTCGACAACAAGCCGGAGGACATCACCATCGGCTTCGAGCACGCCAAGCTCCGCTATATGTACGACCGCGAGGCCACCAAGGCGAAGATCAACGAAATGGTCGCCGCCGCCGGCGAGGGCCGCGACCTGGTCTTCATCGAAGCCGGCTTCAATCTGGCGTTCGGCTCCTCGGTGCACCTCGACGCGATCTCGCTGGCCAAATACGCCGACGCCGCGCTGGTGCTGGTGGTCGGCGGCGGCGAGGGCGAGACGCTCGACGAAATCCATTTCTTCAAGAACTACATCGACGACGAAGGCGCCAACCTGGCCGGCGTGATCATCAACAAGGTCCGCGATCTCGAAGATTTCACGCAGGCCTACGGCGACGAAATCGCCGGCACGGGCATCCCGATCCTCGGCATCCTGCCGCTCGAGCCGCAGTTGAAAACGTTGCCAGTGAAATTTCTCGTCGAGCGTTTGTTCGCCCGCGTCGTCGCCGGCGAGTTGGGCATGGACCGCGTCGTCGAAAACATCTTCCTCGGCGCGATGTCCGTCACCTCGGCCATGGACCACCCGATGTTCGAGAAGGAAAACAAGCTGTTCATCACCAGCGGCGATCGCAGCGACATGATCCTCGCCGCGTTCGACACCCATGCCTCGTGCATCGTGCTGACCAACAATTTGCTGCCGCCGGCGAACATCCTCTCGCGCGCCTCCGAGGCCAAAGTGCCCGTCCTGCTCGTGCCCTGGGACACCTTCACCACGGTCGAAAAAATCACGCAGATCGAGCCGCTGCTCACGCTCGACGACGCCGTCAAACTCGATTGCCTGAAAGCCCTGGCGACGAAACACGTGAACCTGGCCGCCTTCGGCGTGTAGGGCGGGGCCTGCCGCGGCCCAGTTCGAAAATCCGCGATTTGCCGGGCCGCCAAACTTAATGGGAATTCTGAGAATTCTGGGAGTTATGGGATCTAGAAGGCGTCTCGCATGCCTTCCAAGCCGCCCAGAGCTCCTCGAATTCCCAGAATTCCCAGAATTCCCAGTATTCCCAGAACTCCCAGAACTCCCAGAACTGCCATCGATTTCATCGAGAGCGCCAAGCCGAGCGACGACGAGCCGGCTTGCCCGCAAAACGTCTTGCATTACATTGCGTTAATCGGAGTGTCGAGGTGTTGGGCATGATGCAGCCAACCTACGAAGGTTCCAGTCGTACTCGAAGGCGCTGGGTATGGGCGCTCGCGGCGGCGGCGTTGGTGGTTTACGCCGTCGTTTCGCACCAGCGCAGACAAACGTTTGCGCGCGAGAGCGAACCGCCGGGGCAGCCGGAAGCCATCGGCGACATCACCGAGAGTCAGATGCCGCCGATTCGCGGCGACCGGGAATTGGCGCGCGCGCTGTGGGAGACGTTCGAGAAGCCGAGCGCCGACGCCAATTCCGCCGAAACGGCGAAGCTCGAGGCCGCGCGCAGGCAGTTGCGGAAATTGGGCAAGCGGAATGACCTGGACGCGCTGCTGAAAAACGCGGTGTCGGCGCATCAATTGCACCGCGCCTTGAACCGAATGTTCGCCGGGGCCAAGTACCGGTGCCTGGAGGAGAAGGCCGGCTGCGCCGTCGCCCGCCAATGGCGCGAACTCGCGGGGTTCGCGACGAAGGACGAACTGCCGATCGAGGCCGCGCTGAAGGTGTCGGCCGTCTCGATCCCCAATCCTGCGCAGGACGCCATTCTTTTGGAAATGCAGATTGTGTCCGGCGCGCCGCTCGACAAGCTCGTCGATTTCATGACGGCCCATGAAATGATCGCGAAGGACCAGGCGGCGGCCGTGAAGGCCCGCTGGCAGGACCCCGATGCGACGATCGGCCAGACCGATCCCGAGAAGGCGAACTTGGAGAAATGCCTCGGCGTGAGCGTCTACGGCGCGGCGATCTCGCCCGATTTGCCGCCGGTCACCCAGTACATTTACAACGCGCGGACCGGCATTTTCTGGAGCAGTTCGACGCGGGCCCTCCTATATCCGGCGCATTTCAATGCCGCGCGCTATCCGTTCGACACCACGGCGGTGGCCCTGTTCCTGACGCCGGCCGCGCCGCCGCCGTTCTCGGCGCGGCTGCGCCTGAAACCCCGCGCCGCCACGGCGGGAACGCCGCTCGCCGCGAACTTCAGCAGCCCGCCGCGCGGTTTTTTCTTCTCGCGGCAGACGCCGAAGTTGACGCCGGTCGCCATTCAACCGGACCCGGACCGGCCGCCGCGGTCCGCGTTGCTCTACGTGTTTCAACTGACGCGCCGGCTCGAAACGGCGGTTTGGCGCACCTTCGCGCCGGCGCTGATGATTGTCGTCTTCGGCTTCCTGGCGACGCTGTACGCGCTGCGGGCCGACGACGGCCGGAACCACGTCGCCACGACGATCATGGCTTCGTTGCTGCCGACCCTGACCGTGGCCGCGGTCGCCCTGCAACTCACGGCGAGCGCCATCATTCCCGTCAACGTCGGCGGCACGGTGATGGACCGCATCTTCGTCGCCATTTACGTCCACATTTTTTGCTTGTTCATCGCGCTGCGGCAGCGGCACGACAAAAAGCTGTCGCAGATCATGGTGGCGGCGTCCCTCGCGCCGCTGGCGTACGGCGTGCATTTCTTTTTGTGAGAATGCCGTCAAAGGTTGCTCGCCGGCCGCAGGGGTTATGAGTCTTATAGGTCCCATAGGTCCTATAGGTCCTATAAGTCCGATGCGGCTCATCCTTCATCCTTCATCCTTCATCCTTCATACTTTGTCCGTCACGGCTTATATTCTCAACACGTGATCTCAGACGACGAGGGTGTGCATGACGACCGAACCGGTCGAGCGGGCGGAACCCGAACATTGGGTGCAGCGGCACGGCGACTATCTGTACCGCTACGCGCTGTTCCGCCTGCGCGATCCGAACGTCGCCGAAGAAATGGTGCAGGAAACGTTCATCGCCGCCTTGCGCAATCGCGCCGGCTTCTCGGGCCATTCCTCGGAACGGACCTGGCTGGTCGGCATCCTCAAGCACAAATTGCTCGACTACCTGCGGCGTCTCTATCGCGAGAAAGCGGCGATCGGCGAGCAGGACGCCGAAGACGCGCTGAAAAACGATTTCAACTGGTTCGGCCTGTGGGCGGCGGCGCCGGGCAAGTGGGCGCTGGACCCGGAAGAGCTTCTCGAACAAAAGGAGTTCTGGAATCTGCTGCACGATTGCCTGCTCGCCTTGCCGGAAAAAACCGCCGAGGCCTACTCGTTGCGCGAGATCGACGGCCTGTCGGCGGAAGAAGTTTGTAAGGTTTTGCGCATTACTCCGAATAATCTATGGGTGCGGCTGCACCGGGCGCGTTTGGCGTTGCGACGCTGTCTCGAATCGAAATGGGGCAAGGAGAAGGCCGGGAAGGATCGCTGATGTTTTCGTGTCGAGAAGCCGCGTGGTTGTCGTCGGTGTCGTTGGATCGTTCGTTGACCTTGTGGGAACGCGTGAAGCTGCGCACGCACCTTTTCCTCTGTTCGGAATGCGACCGTTGCGACGACCAGGTGCGCTCCCTGGACGCCGCGTCGAAGAATTTCGAGCATTACCTGGATCGCGGCGACCGCGACGGCGCCGAATTGTCCGAGGAAGCCCGCCGGCGAATCGTCGACGCGATCGATAAAGAAAAACTGTAAGCGGAGGCCGCTGCAAGCGCCTCTCCAGGCGCGATTTCGTGTAGGGGCGGTTCGCGAACCGCCCCGGGGCGCATCGCGATGCGCCCCTACAGCGATCGCGCCCGGAAGGGCGCTCTTCCAAATTTGAACACATTGACGAACCTCCTCGCCGGGACTAACTTACGGGCCGTCGTTTCTCCGTTCCTTTTGTGGCGTACAATTTCCCAGCACAGCAAAATTCAAGGCCGGACGGAGAGGGAGCGACTTTGGTCCAGGGTGAAAACAAGGACAGCGGCAAATTGCCGATCACGGGCCGCTTCCGGCGGTTGGTCGTCGGCAAACCGCGCGATCTGGCCGATCGCTCGATCTTTCATCGGCTGGCGCTGATTCCGTTTCTCGCCTGGGTCGGGTTGGGCGCCGACGGCTTGTCCTCGTCGTCGTACGGCCCCGACGAAGCCTTCCGCACCATCGGCCAGCACACCTATCTGCTGATCGGCCTCGCCGGGTTGACCGCGCTGACCGTCTTCGTCATTGCCGCCGCGTACAGCCGGCTGATCGAGGATTTTCCGCACGGCGGCGGCGGCTACATCGTCGCGACCAAGTTGATCGGCCCGCGGGCCGGCGTGATTTCCGGCAGCGCGCTGCTGGTCGACTACGTGATGACGATCACGGTCTCGATCGCCGCGGCCGGCGACGCCTTGTTCAGTTTTCTGCCGCACCAATTGCCGGGCGGCCTGGCGATCTTCGCCCCGGCCGGTTTCGATCTGCACTCCATCAAGTTGGCGCTCGAAATCGTCGCCGTCGTGATGCTGTCGGCCCTGAACATTCGCGGCGTGCGGGAATCGGTGCTCGTCTTGATGCCGGTGTTTGTCGTGTTTCTGATTACGCACGTCATCGTGATTGTCGGCGGGATCGTCGCGCACATTCCGGCGATGCCGCAGACCGCGCAAACGGTGACGACCGATTTTCACGCGGGCCTGTCGACGCTCGGCGCGGCCGGCATGTTCTTCTTGTTGATCCACGCGTATTCGATGGGCGGCGGCACGTACACCGGCATCGAGGCGGTTTCCAACGGCGTGCCGATCATGCACGAGCCGCGCGTGCAAACGGCCAAGCGGACGATGCTGTACATGGCGGCGTCGCTGGCGTTCACCGCCGCCGGCCTCTTGGTTTGCTACCTGTTATGGAACGTGGCGACCGCCGAGGGCAAGACGATGAACGCCGTCTTGATCGAACGGATGACGCACGGCCTGCCCGGCGGCGTCGCGTTCACGGTGATCGCCCTGGTCTCGGAAGGCGCGCTGCTGATCGTCGGGGCCCAGGCCGGCTTCATCGACGGCCCGCGCGTGCTGGCGAACATGGCGCTCGATTCCTGGGCGCCGCGGCGGTTCGCCGCGCTGTCCGACCGGCTGACCACGGCCAACGGCGTCCTGCTGATGGGCTCGGCCTCGCTGGTGGGTCTGATCGTCACGCGCGGCGCCGTGCGGACGCTGGTGGTGATGTACAGCATCAACGTCTTCCTGACGTTTTCGCTGTCGATGTTCGCCATGGCGCGCTCCTGGTGGCGGCCGCTGTCCAACAGCCCGAAATGGAAACGCCGCCTCGCGCTGTTCGTGATCGCGTTCGCGCTGTGCGCGACCATCCTCGTGATGACGATCTTGGAAAAATTCAAAGAAGGCGGCTGGGTGACGGTCACCGTGACCGGCGCCCTGGTGGCGATCTTTCTCTTCATTCGCGCCCACTACCGGCGCATCGGCGGTCTGCTCCAAAAGATGTTCACCGAGCTCGAAGGCATGCCGCTGTCGACGGACGCGCCGATGCTGCCGATCGACCCGAACGCGCCGACCGCCGCCGTCCTCGTCGCCTCCTATAGCGGGTTGGGGATTCACACGCTCTTGCAGGTATTTCGCGTCTTTCCCGACCACTTCAAGAACGTGGTGTTCATTTCGGTCGGCGCCGTCGATTCCAGCGCCTTTCGCGGCGACGACGCCGTGCAAGCGGTGCGCGACCGCACGGACAATTCGCTGCAGCAATACCTGGAATTGGCGCGCGGGCTGCAAATCCCCGCGACGTGCCGCTGCGAAATCGGCACCGACGTGGTGGACGTTGCGGAAAAACTCTGCCAGAGCGTGCAGGCCGAATTCCCGCGCGTGACGTTCTTCGCCGGCAAGGTCATTTTCGAGAACGACCGCTGGTACCATCGGCTGCTGCACAACGAAACCGCTTATGCGATCCAGAAGCGGCTGCAATGGATCGGCATCCCGATGGTCATCCTGCCCGCGCGGCTGCGGTAACGGCCCGCAACGCCGCCGTGGCAGCCGATCCTCTCTTCTTGACGATCGCCTCCCTCGCGCGCCATCATAGCGCCGCATGAAACCCATCGTTTTCAGCCGGCACGCGCGGCGGCGGATGAAGTGGCGGCGGATCTCGGAAGAGCAGGCGTCTGAGATTGTCCGCGCGCCGGAAAAGTCGGGCGAGGACCGGGGCCGCATCGTCGCCCGGCGTCGAGTTGACGGCCGTTGGGTGGTGGTGGCGTATAAGGAAACGGATGAGCAAATTCTGGTGGTCACGGCGTATCGAAAAGGAGGGACGCCATGAAAATCGAATATGACCGCGAGGTCGATTCCCTTTACATCACAATCGCCGAAACCGAAGTCGCGCGCACGGAAGAGGCGAGCGGCGGCGTCCAATTGGATTTCGACAAAAACAATCGTCTGGTGGGCATTGAAGTAATCGGCGTGTCGGAACGATATTCCAAAGAGGACCTCACCAGCATCACCGCGCGCGACCTGATCGGCGCTGCATGATTGATCCCGTATCTTGAGGTCGCGCTAGGACACGGCGCGCAGCTCGAGGGGCGCCGCTTTCTTGCCGGTCTTCTTCGCCTTGGCCGCAAAATGCTTGTCCAGGAACTGCTGGATGTGGCCGATGAACACGTCGGGGAACTCGATCACGCCGGCGTGGCTGCCGCCCGGCACGATGTGGAACTCGGAATTCGGCACGAGTTCGTGCATTTTCTGCGCGACGTCGACCGGCGTGAACGTGTCCTGATCGCCGACCACGATCAACGTCGGAACCTTGATGCGCGGCAGCACGCTGACGGCCGAGTGGTTGTTCATCGACTGCGCCATCAGCGTGAAATTCCGCAGGTTGAGATTGACGATGTGCGGGCTGTAAACGTCGAACTGTTCGCGGCTCGCCTTGTCCCAGTTGACGATGATCAGCTTCGTCAGCGGGAACGCCCACGGTCCGGTCAGAATCAGCTTCCAGAAAAATTCCGACGTGCGCGGCAGGAAACGGACCGCGTTGCGCAGCGCCGGCTCGACCACCATGTCCAGCAGCGCGCCGATGTACGAGAAGGTCCGGAGCGTATATTCGTACGTGCCGTCCAGCGCAATCAGGCCGAGCGCGGCTTCCGGATGGCGGCCGTAAAACTCCAGCGCGACCTGCACGCCCATCGAAAAGCCGATGAAGACCGCCTTCTTGGTCTGCGTGGCCTGCAACACGCCCTGCAAGTCCTGAACGCAGGCGTCGATCGTCGCCATGCGCTCGTCCGCGGGAATCGCCGAGTCGATGTGACCGCGATAGTCCCAAATCACGACCCGATGATCCGGGCTGAGCGCTTCGATGATCTTCTGCATCCAGCTTTGGTTGCAGCTCAAGCCGTTGCAGATCACGATCGTCGGCGAGCCGTGGCCGTAAACGCGGTACGCAATGCGCGTCCCGTCGAACCCGGTGATGAACTTGCTCTCTTGCATGGTGTGTGCGTCCTTTGTTCTGGATCTTGGCGAGTTGCGTTTCTGCGGACTGTGGTCTTCCTTGCGCAAGCCGCGACGCGGCGTGTCATTCGCGCCATATATTAATCAGAAGAAAAAAAAAGAAAACCGAAATTTGATCTATTTCCTCTCGAATTCTGAAAAAATCGTCATTTTTGAGTGGATTTTCGGCCGGCCGCCGCCGCCCCGGAACCGGCCGCGCCGCGTTGCCGCCGCTGTACTACTATTCCCGCTTTTCATTGCGCGGCGAGAAGATTTGGACAGGATAACAGGATGGACAGGATCGACAGGATCGACAGGGCACGCAGAATCGTGCGCCGCGACAACGTGCTGCTTAACCCGCACGGTAGTCGCGGCGCGCCATCCCTCCGCGCGCGTCCGGCCTTTGCGCTCTTCGCGTCTTTGCGGTGCAATTCCTGTCCGTCCTCTGCGTCCTTCGCGTCCTCTGCGGTTGAATTCTTTGGTTGCGGCCGAAGGCCGCGCCAGGCGATCCGCGTTGCGGCGAAGGGCTAGAACGCGCCGGAACCCATCGGCGAGCCGAGGCCGGTCGGGCCGTCGTAGCCGACTTCCGCCGTGCACTCCCACGCCGTCGTGCACGTGCCGTTCTTGCCGCTGGTGATGTCGTGCAGGTTCGTCGAGTAGTTGTGCAGCGAATACGGCATCGAGACGGCCATCGTGCCGGCAGGCACGCCGCCGATCGCATAAACGGCCGCGATCAGCGGGGACGACAGCGAAGTGCCGCCGACCTGCCACCAGCCGCTCTTGCCGCTGTACTTGGTCGTGTCGTAAATCGCCGCGCCCGTGTTCGGGTCGGCGTCCGCCGCCACGTCGGCGATGAACCGCTTGGTGCAGGTGGACATCTTCAACGCCGCCTGGAACGCCGGTTGCGGCTCGTACGGGCTGCAGCCGCTGCCGGAGCCGCTCCACACCGTTTCCGACGCCCACACGCCGTTGGCCAGCGTCAGCGTCGTGCCGCCGGTCGCCGTCACGTACGGCGACGAAGCCGGGTATTCCGTCCCGTAGCCGTTGTCGCCCGAACTCGACGTAAAGGCGATGCCCGGGTAATTGAAATGGCTGTCGTAGGTGAGGTCTTTCGACGTTTCGTTGCTGCCGTACGAATTGGAAATCGCCTTCGCGCCGAGAATTCGCGCGCGGTCCACCGCGGCGTACAGGTCGGAGCTCGAGGCCGAGTTCGCTTCGACCAGCATGATGACGCAATTCTGGCAAATGGCGTGCGCCGTTTGGATGTCCAGCGCCTCCTCGAGCGACCAACCGGCGTCCGCCTTCGGCATCGTCGTGCCGCCGGTCTGGTTGACCTTGCGGAAGCACGGCGCGGTCGGCGGCCACGGGGTCGTCGGGCAGGTCGGCAACGTCGGAATGCCCCAGTAAGCGGCGGCGTAATTGAGGTCCGCCTGCGCGGTCGGATAGTCGTACGCGTCCACCAGCGCGATGATCGGATTGCCGCTGGGGGCGACGCCGGTCAAGCCGTACGCGGCCAGGAACTGTTGCGGGCTGTACCCGGTCGGGCCGGTCGCCGCTTTCGGCGCGCCCATCTCGTCGGCGATCACATGCGCATGGCACCGCGCCTCATCGAGTCCGGCGGCTGCGCAAACCGGGACTTCCAGCAGCGAGAATTCCGGCTCCCAGGCGTAGTTCGCCCCGGGCGCCGTGTCCGGCGCCGCCGCGGCCGGCGCCGCCGCCGAATCGGCCGGCGCCGCCGAATCCGTATTCGCATCCCCGCCGCATCCCACCACAAACAAAAACATTGCCGCCGTAGCGAGCCACAGCCATTGTTTCATCGCCGTTATCCCCCTTTTTTCTGTGTCCGCGGAAAACCTATTAAATTTTCTAACAAGTTACTCTCTGTTCTGACAATTGTCCAGACCGCTGGTCATCTGTTCACGGAGCAATCGACGGCGCGCCGTCGCCCGCCGGCGTCCGTTCGGATCAACAGCCGCACCCGCTCTTGCCGTTGCTGCCCCCGCCGTGACTCGGCGAGCTGTCGTCGTCAACCGGCATCGTGTCGTCGTCAGTCGTGTCGTTGTCGTCATCGCCCGGCGAAGCATCGTCGTCGGACGTATCGTCGTCA
>Ga0181520_10012053_pt1 | contig 11189 bp, 10 predicted proteins | sample PEATcosm2014_Bin_29_FD_132451 | JGI IMG/M metagenome (GOLD analysis project Ga0181520, IMG submission 132451) | Peatland microbial communities from MTU Mesocosm Facility, Houghton, MI, USA - PEATcosm2014_Bin02_30_metaG | ecosystem: Environmental > Terrestrial > Soil > Wetlands > Peat | place...
CGTTGTATTTGACGCGTTCGGGCTACACGCTCGCCGAGGCTGGTCTGGCCATTGGCGCCTATGGCGTGGGCAACTTCATTGCCTCGCTCGTGGGCGGCCATCTGGCGGATACCATCGGCCGGCCGAAAACGATTTTGCTCTCCATGTTTTCCGGCGCGGGAACCATGCTGCTGCTGTCACAGGCGCACACTCTGCCGATGATCATGGTGCTGGCGGCATTGACCGGACTCGCGGGTGAATTCTATCGTCCGGCGTGCAGCGCGCTGCTGACGGATCTCGTTCCGCCCAGCCAACGCGTGACCGCCTTCGCGGCGTATCGCATGTCGTTCAACGCCGGCTGGGCGTTTGGCCCGGCCACGGCCGGCTTTCTCGCGACGAAAGGTTTCTTCTGGCTCTTTGCCGGCGACGCGGCCACTTCCGTTTTATTCGGACTGGTCGCGTGGCTGGCGTTGCCCCGCGATACGAACCACCAGCGGCGCGAAAGCAGTTGGACCGAAACCGCCGGCGTGATCCGCCACGACCGGAAATTTCATCGAATCATCGTGGCGTCATTTTTCGTCGCGTTCATATTCATGCAAATGAGCTCCAGCTTTGGCGTTTACGTGACCCACCTGGGTTTTTCCGCCGCGACCTACGGTACACTTATCTCGATGAACGGCGCGCTCGTGGTGTTTTGCGAATTGCCGCTGACCACCATCACCCGCCGCTTTTCCACGCGCCGGGTTCTGGCCACGGGTTATGTGCTGGTCGGCTTGGGCTTTGCGCTGAACATCTTTGCGCACACGGTGCCGGCGCTGGCGGTTTGTGTCATCATCTTCACGCTCGGCGAAATGATTGCCATGCCCGTGTCATCGGCCTACGTGGCGAACCTCTCGCCGCCGCATCTGCGCGGACGCTACGTGGGCGCCTACGGCTTGAACTGGGCGCTCGCGCTGATCATCGCTCCGGGCCTGGGCATGAAACTGCTCGATTACAGTCCGCTACTTCTCTGGCTCGGCTGCGGCGCCCTCGCGGTGATTGGCGCCATCATTATCTCATTGGAAGTGAGAACTGATAAGGCGGCATCGCTGCCCGACATCGCGGCAAAGCCGGCTGAAGCGGATTAACGCGAGATTTATGAACACCAAAGACTTTCTCCGGCTCGGCGTGCCGTTGGGCGAAGCCACGCGGCGCGCGACGGATTTTGTGGCCAGGTTCATCCTCGGCGGCGGCGACAAGTCGCGGTTGCACGAGGAGGTTGCGGCCATGGTGGCGAACCCCGGCGCTTTTTTGAATGACCCCCTTCGGAAGGATTTTGCGGAGGCGTTGCTCCATGCGCCGCCGCCTCCGCGCACCGAGCCGGTGAAATATCATCAGTGGGGCGAAGGGCTGGAGCACGAGGCGGTGATGCAGATGGAGAAGGCGTGTCTGTTGCCGGTGTCGGTGGCGGGCGCGTTGATGCCGGATGCGCACGTGGGCTACGGCCTGCCCATCGGCGGCGTGCTGGCCACGGAGAACGCGGTGATCCCTTACGCCGTGGGCGTGGACATCGCGTGCCGCATGAAGCTGACGGTGCTGGACCTCCCGGTGCGTGATCTGGAACAAAAACAGGACCGGCTCACGCGCGCCATTGAGGCGGAGACGCGCTTCGGCGTGGGCGCATCGTTCCGCGAACGCCGGCAGCACGACGTGCTGGACGCGGATTGGTCGGTCAGCCCCATCACGAAACAGAACAAGGACCGGGCCTGGTCGCAGCTTGGCACCAGCGGCAGCGGAAATCATTTCGTGGAGTTCGGTTTGTTCACAGCGCATGGGCCGATAACCTCGGCAGGCCCGGCAAAAGAATTGCCGGCGGGCACTTATGTGGCGTTGCTGTCGCACAGCGGCAGCCGCGGCACGGGCGCGGCGGTGTGCGATCATTACAGCAAGCTTGCGTTCAGCCAGTTTCCCGATCTGCCCGGCGAATTGAAACGGCTGGCGTGGCTGTCGCTCGATTCGCAGGCCGGCCAGGAATACTGGAGCGCGATGGAGTTGATGGGCCAATACGCGGCGGCAAATCACGCGTGCATCCACCGGCATATCGCGGAGCATTTGGGCGCGACGGTGCTGCTGGACCTGGAGAACCACCACAACTTTGCGTGGAAGGAGCGTCACGTCATCGGCGGCGCGGAGCGCGAAGTCATCGTCCACCGCAAAGGCGCGACACCGGCGGGTGCGGGCGTGCTGGGCATCATTCCGGGCTCGATGGCCACGCCGGGATTTGTCGTGAGCGGCAGGGGCAACGCGGAGTCGCTAAATTCAGCGTCGCACGGCGCGGGCCGCGCGATGAGCCGCAAAGCCGCGAACGAAAAATTCAACTGGAAGGACGTGAACCGTTTTCTCAAGCAGCAAGGGGTGACGCTGATCAGCGCCGGTCTCGACGAAGTGCCGATGGCTTACAAGAACATCCGCGACGTGATGGCGGCGCAGCGCGATCTCGTTACGGTGCTGGGCGAGTTCATGCCCAAGCTGGTCAAGATGGCGCCCAGCGGCGAGCGGCCGGAGGATTAAGCATTTCTTCCCGCTCAGACGATGAAGATTTGCCGGTCATTTCCGACTGGCGCCGGCGGCAGTTCCAGTTCGCACCCGCTTCGAACAAACTCAATTTTCCGCTTCTGGCCAAAAAATTGCTGGCAGAACTGGTGGCGTGCTCAAGCACCGCCCGGATTAACCGACAATCAAAGTATGAATGAGCTGATTGCGAAATTAGTGCCGCCGAAACAACAAGCCCACGCGCAAAGTTTGCTGGATGACGCCAGTTCGCGGAATCTTATCCGGCAGCAATTGAGCCAGTTGGCGGACGACGAGGCTGGTTTGGTGCCGCAAAAATCGTTCAATTGGATTCTGTGCAAGCTGGCCACCTTTGGGGCCGAAGAAGCCGACACTTTGCGAATTTATCAGGCGTTTTTATCCCAGCTCAATCAACTGGGGCAAATGTGCCGCCTGTTCTCCGGCGAAGGCGCACTCTGCAAATATGACTCGCCGGCGGCAATTGCCAGCCGGATTACGATTGGCCTCGGTCTATTTTACGAACAAGCTGCCCGCCGCCATCAGTATCATGCCGCGCCATCGCCTCAATATTATCAAAAAACGGCGGCGACCTGTTTTTCGGTTACCGGTTACAAAACCATTGCCGCAAAATTGCCAGAGTGGCTTGAATTCCTCCATGACAACTTTGTGTTGCCCGGACTGTAGCAACGGCTGCTACGCATTGGGTTGAGCCTGTGCAAAATGCCCGGACTCCTTTTGAGCAGCCCGGCGGGCGGTTAAAAATCTTTTTAGAAAAGTTAATCGGGAAGATTCATTTGGCAATGGAGTTGCTATTTTGAAACCGGATTTGGCTGCTCTTTGGAAACCAGTTTTCCCTGCCCTGTTCGTGATTGGCAACAGTCCTTGAACCGTAATTAAAAACGATCACGGGACGAGTTTGGGCTGTGGCCGACGCGCCTTAAATGGAAGTCGAAAGCCGCCCGGCAAGTTCCACATGTAGCAATACATGTTCAAAGGGTCGAGTTCCACACGGCAATGGCGGGGGATTAAAGCCCGTCTTCGGACGGGCTTTATTATTATTGTGCCGTTTCGCGCGAGTCCAAGTCGCGCCTGTCTCAAAGCTCACCAGCTTGTCCAGTTGATTGAAGACAGTTTGTTGCGTTGACCACTTGACAGAACCAGAAAGCGGACGATGTTCATTTGGCTGGTGTGGACGTGAGTGCGGTTGACGGTATGCAGACGGTGTTTGACGCGGTGTCTGAGCGGGTCAGTAGTAGATACGCCCACGCCAGCCATTTCCCTTTCAGCCCCTTTACATTCCCATCCTTTTGGTCGGTTGACCGCTCATCGGTCTATGTGCTGACCGCTCCTTTGCCAGGGGAAGTCTCCCAGTTTTTAAACGTAAATCGCATTGTCAACAACGACCCTTTTTTAACGTCCCGGCAATTCGCCACATAGACCGAGTCGCCGCAACTCCGGACCGAGAGAGTGTCCGATTGCACCGGCTGTTTACCTGCCATCAATTCGGCTCCCTCCATTTTTATGAAGTCGCCGGCGTTGGGGATCGAGGAGAAATCCACCACCAGCCGCAGCGATTCCGCATCTTCATCAGCGTAGCTGCCGAAGTCCTGATTGCATCCCTGAAGCCCGTTCAAAAAATGCGATACCGAAAGCATTGTGTCAGAATCCGCCTTGGTTTTAATCTCCACCAGCGACTTCGACTGCTCGGCTTGCGGGCTGTTGAATTCCACCTGGTCAAGCCAGGGAATCAACAGCCGCGGATCCACCACCCCGGTTGACGACTCCTCCTCCAGACCCTGCGGGCGTTTCTCCGGAAATTGCTTCAGCGTGTAGTACACGGCCTCGTCGAAAACCGGCACCTTGCGTTCCGGTTCAGCCAGCCTCGCCACCGTGCGTTCATAAAATGGCAGCGTCTGCGTTTTCCGATTGGCGAGGTGGTTGACTTTCACGTACAGCAGCTTGCTGAAGCGCCGGGGCGGCGGCTTGGGAGCTTCCGGACGATTACGCAGATGAATCCACAGCGGACCAAATTTCCAAAACGGACCAAGTTTGAAGGTTTTGTCCAGGCTCTCCTTTCTCACCGAGGCGATGATGATGACCGCCATGCCAACCAGGACCAGGGTGAACACCAGCAGAAAAGGCCAATTGCCGGGCTGGATCAGATGATCCAAAAAATTGACCAGGGCCGTAAAAAAATCAGTCACGATGATAACAAGTGTTTATTGCCAGGATTACTTTGTTTGAACCATAAAATATCGGTCACCGGGCGTCAAAGGGAAAGTTTTTGAGCCTGTTCCGCCCCAACAATTCAAAGGCACCGGTTTTGTCCAGTGGATGGCAGCCAGTTGGTTGTTTTGGCTGGTGTGGATTTTTCGTGCAAGATCGCTCCACGCTTCCCGTATATGCAGGGGAAAGGCAGAAATGATGAAAATATTTTTAGCGCAAATCGGGCTGTATTCCCACGCCAGCAGCGCCTGGGGTTTTACCGCCCTGATTTTATTGATTCTGTTTGTGGTGCTGGTTGCGACCGAAGGTTCAAAAAACAAGGACAAATGATGCTCTGGGCCAATCCAGCCGAGTTGTTTGAAGGCCCTTTCTGCGGCTTCTTTCCCAAGGGATACCGCAGGCCATTTTTTGGCGCAAAGACTTGAATTGACGGCGGCCTGGTGGTAGGAATGGACCATGCCGCTCTTAAAAATCGAAACCACAGTTACCCTCTCGGAAGAAAAACAAAAAGCCCTGCTGGCTTCTTTCAGCAAAATGGTCGCGGGCACCATCGGCAAGCCCGAACAATACGTGATGGTGACTCTCGGCCATGCCGCCATATTGATGTCGGGCCGGCCCGGTGATGCGGCCTTTGTGGAGGTCCGGAGCATTGGCGGATTGACCAATGAGGTGAACCGGAAGCTTTCGGAACAAGTCTGCCATTTGTTAAAAGACGCTCTGGGAATTTCGACAGACCGTATCTTCCTGAATTTCACCGATGTAAACGGCGGCAACTGGGGCTGGAATGGAAACACCCTCGGCTGATTCGGCTTTCCACAGTTAAATCTTTGACCGCGAACCAACGGCTGAAAACTTGTGTTCCGGGTCATCTTCCATCTCGATATGGACGCCTTCTACGCTTCGGTGGAACAGCGTGATGACCCGAAGCTGCGGGGCAAGCCGGTGATTGTGGGAGCGCCTCCCACCCAACGTGGCGTCGTTTGTGCCGCCAGCTACGAGGCCCGGAAGTTTGGCGTCCGTTCAGCCATGCCCAGCGCCACCGCCGGGCGGCTTTGTCCCAAGGGCATTTTTGTGCGTCCGCGCATGGACCATTACCGGGAAGAATCCGGGCGCATCATGGAGATCATCGCCCAGACGGGTGCCATCGTCGAACCCATGTCCATTGACGAAGCGTATCTGGACATGTCGAATATTTGTCAGGCGGAAACCCTGGACGCCTCGTTGCTCCAAGCCAGGCCGCTGGCGCAGAATTTAAAGCAGCGCATCTGTTTAGAGCGTCAATTGACCGCAACCGTTGGCATTGCCGCCAACAAGCTCATGGCCAAGATCGCCAGCGACCATCAGAAACCGGACGGACTGACGGTGATTACAGACCACGAAAAAGTGTCGTTTTTGCGACCGTTGCCGGTGCGAACACTTTATGGCGTTGGAAAAGTTACCGAACAGGTATTGAACAAGGCGGGCATCAGCACCATCGGGGATTTGCAGGACTATCAGGCCGATCTGCGCGCTCTGGTCGGCACGTTTGGGCCGAAGCTCAAACAGTTTGCCTTTGGCGAAGATGACCGTCCGCTGGAAATTGGGGATGAGATCAAAAGCATTAGTGGCGAGGAAACTTTTCTCCAGGACACCGATGACCGGAAAATTTTGCGGTCATGTCTAAAAGAACAGGCGGGGGATATTTCGTCGCGGCTTAAACATCGAAAACTGGGCGCCCACACAGTTCAAGTGAAAGTTCGTTACACGGATTTTACCACCCTTACGCGCCAGATTTCAGTCGAAGAGCCGATCACCGAAGCGGCGGACATCTACCGGCTGGGCTGCTTTTTGCTGGCCAGGGAAAAGCTGGTTTCCCGCCCGTTGCGCCTGCTTGGGCTTGGGGTCAGCTCTTTGCGGGAGCCAACCAGCCGGCAACTGGTGCTGCTTTGATTCGCAAGCATCAGCTTCTCCGGGACGCCGGACCTGAAGTCAAATTCCAGACAGAGTTTGCCGGTTGACAGGCATCCGACCCTCTGCCAGCGTTCGCCAGGTTGAGTGACAATAATGAAAACCGCGCTTCTGACAATTTTGGCCGGCCTGGTTCTAACCTCGGCTGTTGCCGCAAACAGTTTTGACCTCAATGTTGCCGATTTCGGCGCCACCGCCGGCGGTGAGATGGATTGCACCGCTGCGTTCCAAAAGGCCCTCGATAAAGCCGGCGAGAATGGCTCGGTCGTGCTCATTCCGCCGGGGCAGTTCAAGATCAGCGGCGTGTTGAACATTCCACCCGGCGTTTCGCTGGAAGGCGTATGGCCCGGACCCCATACCTCCCAACTGGACAAGGGGTCAACTCTGCTGGCCTACGCCGGCAGAGACAAGGAAGACGCCGCCCCATTCATCAGCCTTCAAACCGCCAGCACGATCCAGGGCGTTACCATTTTTTATCCCGAACAGAAACCGACAGACATTCATCCCTACCCTTGGACCATCCAGGGGCGGGGGCAACACTACAATGTGCTGGATGTCACCATCGTCAACGCTTACAACGGCATTGATTGCGGCACCTACCATAACGAAGGCCATCACCTGCGCAATGTTTACATGAACGCGCTCCGCCGCGGGGTGCTGATTGATCAATGCACGGACATTGGCCGGGTGGAAAATGTTCACATTCACAGCGTTTACTGGTGGCGGGTCAGCGCGCCCTACACCCCCACCCAGGCGGAGAATGACGCCGTCATGGACTATACCACCAAGCATCTCGAAGGCTTCATTATTGGTCGCACTGATTGGGAGTATATGTCCGGCTGCTTCGTGATTTGGTCCAAGGTGGGAATGCATTTTGTGCATACGCAAACCCCGGCCGGCGGTCTGGCCAATGTGGTTATAACCCAGAGCGGATCCGACATAGGTCCTTTGGCTGTCAAGGTGGACGAGGTTCAGTCTCATGCCGGGATAGCCTTTGAAAACTGTCAGTTCATGTCCGGTTTTGAGATCGGACCGGAAAACGAAGGGCCCGTCAAACTGTCCAACTGCGGCTTTTGGGGCCGTCCGGAAGCCGGTTCCCAGATGGTATTAAACGGCAAGGGTTCCGTCATCCTCACCGCCGTCCATTTCAACGGCTGGGCCCATGACAAACCCTGCCTGCAAGTCAACGACGGTTCACTCCTGGCCATGAATTGTGATTTCATGGGAAACCCCACGAACCAATGTCACATCTATCTGGGGAAGAATGTGCAATCCGCTTCCATCATGGGCAACCGTTTCCGTTACGGTGGACTCAAGCTGACCAATGAATCCACCGGCGATGTCCAAATTACCGGCAACTTGAAACAGTAGCAACCGGTGTTGGCGTAACATCGGTTGCGCAAGCCGACTCTCGTTATCGGTGCAGGGAAACGCCAACAGCAGCTTTGGTTATCCTAAAATTAGAACAAGTGAATCTTTGTCTGCAAAAGAATCACTATTGATACTTCCTGAAGAATGGGATAGGCTGTGATTGATGAAAACAGCCCTCGGTAGAACACATATCACGGACGACTTGGGCAATGACGTCGTAACTCCTTCACGGTGGGATCGGGAATATGACGCCCTTTGCGCCGTGGCAGAAGCGGCCGACGACGAGCACCGTACGCATTGCCTCTTGCTCACCAGTAATTGTCCCATTTGCAAAGCCCTGGCCGCTCTTGACGTTATTCGCCAGGAGGAGTCGCAGGCCGATCAGAATTGACGCCGGTTTAAGGACAGTTATTGGCGCGGGCAGCACTTTTCGCAAAGGCGAATCACCGCCTTGCATGACGTCTGTTGGCCGTGCTGGTTGAGAATCACAACCGGTCGTTGCTGAGTGTTGCTGATGGGTATATCGGCAAGGTGATGTTTAGGTAGATTTCCCTCCAGAGTAGTAAAATCTGACTTCAAGAATTCCGCACAATAATGCCAAAATGACGCAACTAACAGAGGGTCATAAAAATGTCAAAATGGCACAGCCAAACACGTCTAGCAAAAGTATATTCTACTAATCACGTGTGACTTACAACCACTGTGTTTGACAGAATACCTGCGTTAAACGAAGCTCACCTTGTCAGCAGCCTAAGCCGGCTTGCCTTCCTGCAAGCCGGCGCGGGGGAACCAAATCCCGGGCAACCGGGACGGGGCGAACGTCGGTGGCGAACCACCGGCGCGGTCACTTTCAGGACCGAGCCCGTCAGCTAACCTCGTCGGCACCTGGAAGGGCGATCCTCTAGTCCCCGCGGGTGCGGGGAATCCACGGTCTCCCCAACGAAACGCGTTGTGTCCAGGCGCGGCGATAACCCGCGTCCACAGCACAGCCACATCGGAGATGGGTTATGACAATGAACATTATGTTGGCGGCAGGTTGGTTTGGGTTCGCGTGGTATTGGTGGTGTTTGGGCGCGCTGGTGCTGATGGTGTTTATCGTGAGGTCCGGTTTCGTGCTCATACGCGAACGTCAGGTGGGCGTCGTGGTAAAACGTTTCGCGGGGAAATCACTTCCGCCCGGGCGCTTGATTGCGCTGGCGGGCGAGGCGGGTTTCCAGGCAGACGCGCTCGAGCCGGGGCTGCACTTTGGTTACTGGCCGTGGCAATATCGCGTCCTCAAGGCGCCGGTCACGGTCGTGCCCCAAGGCGAACTGGCCCTGGTGCTGGCGGCCGATGGCGACGCGATTCCCGCCGGGCGCATTTTGGGAAAAGTCGTGGATTGCGACAATTTCCAGAACGCGCGGAAATTCCTGACCGATGGCGGCCAGAAAGGCCGTCAGCTCGGAATTCTCACGGCGGGAACGTATCGCATCAACCCCGCGCTCTTCACCGTCATTTCGTCGGCGACGGCGGAGTCGCATGGCATGGGCAGCGCGCAATTGGAATTGACGCGCGTGAACAATGACATGGTGGGCATCGTCACCACGCTCGATGGCCAGGCCATCGAAGCCGGCGAAATCGCCGGCCCCACCATCGCCGCGCACGACAACTTCCAGAGCGCCCAGGCGTTTCTGGACGGCGGCGGGCGGCGCGGATTGCAGGAAGAAATCCTGCTGTCCGGCACGTGGAACTTGAATCCGTGGTTTGCGCAGGTGGAGCAGGTGCCGATGGTGCAGATTCCCATCGGCTACGTCGGCGTCGTCATCTCGTTCGTGGGCGCGGCTCATGTGGACGTGAGCGGCGTCGAGTTCAAACACGGCGATCTGGTGAATGTCGGCCACAAAGGCGTCTGGGTGACGCCGTTGTATCCGGGCAAACACCCGATCAACACCCGCGTGACCAAGGTGGAGCTGGTGCCCACCACGAACATCGTGTTGAACTGGGCCAGCCGCACCGAGGCGCATCATTACGACGAGAAACTCTCGTCCATCACGGTGCGCTCGAAGGATGGGTTTGCGTTCAACCTGGACGTGGCGCAGATCATCCACGTCGGCGCGCTCGACGCGCCGAAAGTGATCAGCCGCGTCGGCTCGATGCAGAACCTGGTGGATCACGTGCTGCAGCCGATTGTCGGAAATTATTTCCGCAATTCGGCGCAAGGCTGCACGGTGCTCGATTTTCTGAGCGCCCGCAGCCAGCGGCAGGTCGAGGCCGCCGAACACATTCGCATGGCGATTGGCGCCTACGATGTGCAGGCCATTGACACGCTGATCGGCGACATTAATCCGCCGGCGCAACTGATGACCACGCAGACCGACCGGAAGATTGCCGAGGAAGAGCGCAAGACGTTCGAGGTGCAGGAAGCCGCGCAGAAACAGCGGCAACAGCTCGTGCGCCAGACGGCGATTGCGGACATCCAGCAGCAGGTGGTCGGCGCGGAGCAGGGCGTGAACATCGCCGAACTGAAGGCGAATGCGAACGTCAAGCAGGCCACCGGCGAAGCGGAGTCCACGCGCCTGCGGGCGTTGGGCGAGGCGGAAGCCATCCGCGCCACCGGCAAGGCGAAAGCCGAAGCCTACCGCGTGGGTGTGGAATCGCTCGGCGCACAGGGCTACACCGTGATGCAGCTCATGCAAATCGTCGGCGAGCGCAACGTGCGTATCGTCCCGGACGTGGCCGTGACCGGCCAGACCGGTGGCAACGGCCTCGTGGACGGCCTGCTCGGCATCATGCTGCGCGGCCAGGCCAACGGCCACACAGAGCCGAAGCACAATTGAGTGAGGTTGAAAACAAAGCGGCGCGCTGGAAACGGCGCGCCGCTCTTTTATTTTTCCTTGTAGGCGACGAGGTGACGAGTCGTGCGTTCTCCGCCTCTTTGAATTTTGAACAACAAAGTAACGAAGACGCAAAGGGGAAAAGATCAATCGAAACCGAAACGCAGTGCCTCGCTGGGGCTAAGCCGGAACGATTCAGTTGGTCGCATAGTTTGAACCCCATTATTCCCGCCAATTCAAAGTGTAAACGACAAAAGAAACGGCCATTTATGCGAACCGTTTGGTTCGTGTCCAACTGCATAG
>Ga0181520_10012054_pt1 | contig 11189 bp, 10 predicted proteins | sample PEATcosm2014_Bin_29_FD_132451 | JGI IMG/M metagenome (GOLD analysis project Ga0181520, IMG submission 132451) | Peatland microbial communities from MTU Mesocosm Facility, Houghton, MI, USA - PEATcosm2014_Bin02_30_metaG | ecosystem: Environmental > Terrestrial > Soil > Wetlands > Peat | place...
CTGGCGGAGCACGTCGAAAACCTTGTCCACCTGGCCCAGCACGATCACTTCCCAAACCACGCGCCACTCGCCCATGCGCAGCGTGCGCGCCAGGTCGAACTTCTCTTTCGGGATGCTATTGATGACGTCGGCCATTCCGGTAACGAAGAACACCGAAACCGAGAACACCAGCAGCGACAGTTTCAGTTGATGGCCGCTCTTGGCCATCAGCGTAAAGAAGAAAGTCAATCCGACCAGCGACAGAAACCGAAGCTTGCTGAGCAGTGCGACGACGGGACGGAAAAAGGGCATCACCGTCGCGTAAGCCAGCAGCAAGGAAACTACGGTGGCCAGACTGATCGCTTCCAGGTTCAGATAAAAGCTGGTGATCAGTTCCCCGCCCAGACCCTGCTCCCACATGTCGCCAAGCGCGTGCAATACTTCGCCTGGTTTGGGGAACAGCACGAGGGGAGTGACGATCCACAACAGGAGCACCACCGCAACCTGCACGGCGACCAGGATCCGGACGGTGTTCCTGCTCAGAACCGCGTTAGGGGAAAATACCGCTACGGCATGATTCATGGTTTGCACGGCGGACTAGAGAGTCCGGGGAGGTTGGCCCTCCCCGTTCCCCGCGGAACTACTGGCCGATCTGGCTAATCTCCACACGACGATTCAGCGCCTTGCCTCCCGCGGTTGCGTTCGATGCCAGCGGGTTCTGCGAGCCATGGCCCGCCACGGCCGTGAAGCGCGAATCCGGGAAGCTCAGCGGAGCCACCTGCTGGAAGTAGCGTTTCACGGCCTGAGCGCGTTTTTCGCTCAACGGGACGTTGACCGCGTCGCTGCCGGCGTCGTCGGTGTAGCCGTCAATCTGGAGCGCCAATTGCGAGTTGATGGCCAAGGCATCCTTGAGTTCGTTCAGGGTAGGCAGACTGTTCGGCAAGGGCTGGTCGGAACCAGTCGCAAAGTTGATGTATACAGCCTTATGGCCGACCACAGTGCCGCCGGCGGCTTCCTTGGCGTAATCCACCGTCTCGGCGCTCGCTCCCTGCACGCCGCTCGTGTTCAGCAGAGCCTGTGCGCCAAAGATGAACGAAGTGTCCACCGCTTCCTTGTACGGCGGAATGGGATTCTCTTTGAACAATTGCGGGTAATTCTGCGTGGCAATCTTGCCGAACGTCTCGTAGCTGGCGCGCATGTTGTTATTGTGCTTGCCGTCCAGTCCGAAATAGTTGACATCGTCCTCGAGATTGAAGACCGCCGAGCCGCCCAGGAGTTGGCCTGACTTCGGATCGCGCAGGCCCATGTAGTAGGTGTACCAGTAGTCACCGGTTTGGTCGTTGTAGATCTTGGCGGAGATTTCGCCGGCCTTGCGGCGAACGGCGTCGAAAGCCTTCACCTGGTCGGCAGCCTGGAAACTCGCCGCCAACAGGCCATGCACTTCGTCGCGATTGTCATTGAAGAACTTCTTGATGCCCACGATAACGGCCGGCATCTGCGAAGCGTATTCATGCGAGGAAACAATCTTCGTCGTGCCCGGACGGCCGTGCACGGCCTGTTCGTCGCCGGGAGTCCAGGTCACCACGCCATCCGGACAAACCTTGGTGGTCTCTCCTGTCGGGCGCCCGTCTTTCACTACCTTGCGATCTTCGCAACGATTCGGAACGTACACCTCGGTTACGGCCTTGATGTAGTCCTCGTCCGGCGCCGAAATCCAATTGACCGCATCCGGATCGTAGGTGTTCAGGTCCGGATTGTTCTTGAGAGCGTTGGAGCCCATATAGTTCAGGGCGATGTTCCAGTCGCCATCGCGAATCACGCCAACCACGGTCTTGCCTTTCATGCTCTGCGGATTCGATTTCCATTCGGCCGGGCCGAGTAGCGCATCTTCTCCGTTCGACCGGCCCACCGCGCCGATGATGACGGCCTGATATTCCGGCCCCAGTTTCTTCAGTTGCGGATTCAGATCGGCCAGCCACTGGCCGCCTCCGTCGCCCATCACCACCAGGGCCGCCGCGCCCGAGGAGCAGGTCTTCTCGCCGTCGTGGAGTTGTTTGGCGCAGGCCAGCAGGTCGGCCTTCATCTGCGAGTTCGAGTCCTCGCGGTGCAAAGCCAGGTTCACGCCGTACTTCTCCATGAGCGAGCCCTTGGCAGTCTCCTTGCCGCCGTTGGCATAGAGCAGGGCGAACATGGCGTTCCATTCCCAGATGTCGATCGGTACGCGCGTCGCCGACACGTTGGCCGGGACGGTGGTCGGGTACGGCATAGCCTGCACGTTGGCCACCTGTGCCTCCGTCTGCGGCGGCAGGTCCACGCGGGTGGCAACGATCGACTTTATGATGCCCGGGGTCGGAATCAGACCGTGCTGCATGGCCGAGCGCAGTCCGTAAACCACCCCCACGGCCACGATCACAATCAGGAAAACTTTCGCTTGCGGCTTCATTCGAGCCATTTGCTTCTTCCTCTCAACGAACTGATATGAAATTGCCTACTTAAACATGTTGTCGTAATCGCTGCCCGCGGCCTGCGGGCCGGCCGCGGGCCGGGGCATTTTGAGCGGCTCCGGCGCGGCGATGCCGGGAATCTCGATCATATCGGCGCCGACGGGCTTGTTGCCGTCGGTAAGCAGCTTCTGGCTGAACTCGGCGAATTTGCTGGCCGCTTCGTCGGCCGCGGCGCCGGATTCGATTTGATCGTCGGTCAGCAGTTTGTCGGTGTAGCGGGAGAACTCGCGGATCTCGCCCAGCGTGCGGGACGTGTCGTCCTCGAGGTAGTCCAGCGCCATATCTACCATCTTCAATTGCTCCGGATTGCCGCGCAGCAGCCGCTGGCCGACGCCGAGCGTCGCTTTGGCGTCCAGAATCATCTTGCGCTGCTCGGCCAGGAAGCCGACCTTGTTCTCCGTCCGCTGGATCTTGCTGTCGGCGATTTGCGACCAGTGCTGGAACGTGTGCAGCATCTTCGAAGTCTGATCTTCGAGAGCCTGCAACTGCTTCACGCCTTGCATCAGCATCCCGGCCTTCTCGAGGAAGGTCTGACGTTCCAGCATCAGGCGTTCCTTTTCCATCTGGTCGCTGGCGGCGCCCGCCATTTGCTCCGCCTTGGCGGCCTTGTGACCGAGGCTGTTGATTTCGTCGTTCTTGGCGGCGATGCTGCGTTGCAGCCTTTCGTCGCTGCCGGCGAACCGTTGCAGCGTCTGGTCGAGATCGGACTTCGCCTTCTTCATGTCATCCAGGTTGTTGCGCAGGATGCCGATCGGATCGGTCTCCACCACCCACGAGGCGAACCAGCGCACCATGTACTGAAACAAGTTCCTGACCGCCGCGCGAAACGTCGGATTGAACGCCAGCCAGAGCACCGCAATCAGCACCGCCGCCAGCGCGCCAGCATACAGCGTGTTCGTCAACAGCGTAATCAGGAACGGCAGGATGACGTACAGGCCAACGCCTGCGCCAACGATTATGGCCGCCAGCACAACCATCCCGAACGGGCCCTCGGGACGCTTCCAGAACGATTTCGGCGTATAGTTCTGCAGGTTCTGTGTGAAGTTGGGAGTAACCGGTACCAGGCTCATGACTTGTGTTTATCCTTTTAGCAAAGCGGCGTACTGGGTCTTCTGCTGTTCGATTTCGGTGCCGCGGCGTTGCGCAGCCGCGGCAAACTGGCTTTGCACATGCGCGCTCTTGCCCTGCGCCTCCACCAGTTCGCCCGATAACTGGGCAAGCTGCTGCTGAAGCTGAGTGATTTGCGCGGTGATCTGGCCGATATGGTCCTGCCGGCCGGTGATCTCGCGAGCCGTAAACTGCTGCGCTTTCGCGTTGAACGCGTCTTCTTCCTGCTGCAGCTTGGCTTTCAGTGTGTCAAAGACCGCCAGAATGCTGTCTTCCGTCAATCCGGCCTGTGCCTTGGCTTGCAAAACGGCTGTCTTGAATTTGATATTGGGCGGCATCACCGTGTCCGGGATGGCCTTGAGAGGTTCCAGGAACTTGTGTATGGTCGCGGCCACATCGGTGCCTTCGAAATCCGTCTTGGACAAAAGCCTCCGGTAGGCTTCGTCACTATCCGGCACCACTCCCGTATCGATCGGCAAGGAATACGCAACCGGCGGAGCTGCGCTGGCCTCCACTGGTTCAAACGTCTCGGCAGAGGCCGCGAACGTGTGAGCAGCGGTCCCAAACGTTTGTGCGGCGGCCGGCGTAGTCATTGTCGCCGGCTTCTCCGGCGTCTCCGCCTTTTCCGGCTCGTCCTCAAAGGCCATGTGCTTCAGACTGTCAAGCAAACCGTGTTTATTAGTGGGCATAATCCTCCCTTAAGCAAGCCAGGATTCCCATTTTGGCCTCCCGGTCACTAGCGATTATACGTCCAACCGCCTCAATTTGGAGCAGTTTGTCTCATTTTTTCGCGCCTGGGCTGCGGCCAGTGCGCGGGGCGGCCCAACTCGGGTTCCTCCGCCACGGAGAACCCGGAAGCGCTTCATTGCAAGCGTCTTCGCATGACGCCATGGGCCGAAGCTGTTGTAACCTTGCTGTCACATGGTGAAGAACGTCCGAAGCGCCGCTCCCTGCATCATCCGGATGTACGCTTGGCCGATCGTTTCAGTTCCCCGAAATGCACCGGCTCGGGAACGCGGGCTGCGGATTCCCTTGTCTGCTACCGTGCCAGCGCGGGAACGTTGGTCGCCAGGTCCTCGGGTTGGTCGCTGGCGGGTTTGATCGCGCGGCGCTGCGCCGCCACCTGGCAAGCGGGTGCCAGCGCGAAAACAGCGACTGTTGCGAACTGGATCAGCGACGCGATCATCTCGATCGGCCACGCGTGAGAATAGTGCGGTATCACCCACAGCGCCAGTTGGCCGGCTCCGGTCAGAAAGATCCCGCACATAAACGCCGCCCAGCATCTGGAAATCAACCCGTTGCCCATGTGGACAACCGATTGCCGCAGCAGCATGGCTTCCAGAAACAGCACGCAGAGGATGGGGAGCCCGGCCAGCGAGATCCAGTCCTCAAAGCCGAACTGCCTGCCTGCCAACGATGCCGCGCCGGCCTCGCCGAACCGGCAGAGAGCGAACAGGTAGACGATGGCGCAGATCGCCCAATCGGCTGCACTGGGCCGCACCCAAAAGCCAAATTTCCGCAGAACCTTGAGCGCCACCAGCATGCCCAACGCCAGCAAGGCTAACTGGAACGGGCCGCCGGCGATCAGAGCGCCGCGCCGGATTTGCTCGATCAACCCGGATCTCGCAGGGCCGCCCCACGCCAGCGGGTTCAGCAGCCAATTGGATCCCAGCAGTTGCGCCAGTGCGCCCGACGCGGCTTGCGCCCCCGCCGCAAAGGTAATCAGCATCCACGCGGGTCGAAGCGGCGCGCCGGCTGGAAAGCTTCGCAATACCAGCAGGCAGAGCCAAAAACCCACCGCGGCCATGGCCGTCACCGACAGCGCGGAGGTGCCGCCCGAAGTTCCTTCAATCGAGAAAACATGTCCCGCCGCGTTCCAGAAGTAGAGCGCGAACAGATGGACGATCAGATATGCGCCCAGGAACAGGAAGATCCATCGGGGCGCCGATTCAATCCCTTCTAAGCTGCTCTTTCGCGTCATCGGCATGCCTCCCCGGCCGGCGCTGCCCAATCCACTCCGCGGAAGACATCGTCTCGCACTGCCTCCGCGGCCTCGGGCCCCAAAAAGACTTCGAGCATTTCACTCGCCTTGCCGAGCATCTCCTCTGCCCGGCTGGGGCGATCCACCGCCAAGGCAGCCGGCGAGCCAAAATACGCCTCAATTTGCCACCGCAGCCGGGCTCTCAATTCGGACGCCGCCTCGCCATTCCGGCCTTCCTGCCAGGCGGCTATCGCCGACCGCACCGCTGCCAAGCCTTGCCCGTTCTCCATTTCCGGTGCCGCCGCGCGCGCCGATAGCTCGTCTTTCTCTCGCCGTATGCGGGCCAGTTGGTCGCGGCACTTTTCGCATTTCGAAAGATGTCTGGCGATCCGGAGGCTTCGGCCCGCTCGGCCTTCCGCATCGCAGAAGGCAATCAGGGTGGCACTCCTAGGATGCATAGCGTTCTTCTCCTGCTACCCTCTCGCGCATGTCTCCGTCCTTGTGGAGGCCCTTGCCCACCGCTTTTCGGATCTTGCCGTGCGCTCTGGCGAGCAATGCGCCGACCGTTCCCGCACTCAGCCCCAGCACGCCGGCAATTTCATCGTAGCGCAAATCTTCTATCCGCAGCCGGACGCATTCCATTTCCCGCGGTGAGAGACCCATTTGCCGCAGCCCTTGCAATAACTCGGAGGCGCGGCCCCCGGCATCCGTTCCTTCGGCCGGACCTGCCACGTTGCGCAGCGACTCCATGCCGACTTCGTTGCGCGAGCCCGCTTTCTTCTGATCCAGCAAATAATTGCGCGCCACGCGGAACAGCCAGCCCTTCGGCGACCTGATCCGCTGCCCCGCCGAGCGGCAGAGGAAAAGACGGAAAAACGCCTCTTGCAGCGCATCGTGGGCCATCTCCGGATTGGCCGCCAGCGCTCTGGCGTAACGGAGCAGGCCGCCGGCTTCCCTCTCGTAAAGGTCGACGATTTCCTGCTCGATTCCGGCTATGAGCGGGCCGACGGGACTTCGCTCCATCGCCAACGATCTTACTCCCGGCGCAGCCCTTCCATATAGATGGCCATTGAGTAGCATTCCGCCCGCCATCTTTAGTTAACTATATGCCGCCTCATAGAGATACGAAAACCGGCTGCTTTGTTACAAAATCCGGCCATTTCGTAAAGAATACTTGGCGGCCAATCGTCTTTCTTGTGTACGGGCAAATCGCAGGTTGCCGGCAAGGGGTTGGAGTGTGACCCGCAGAGAAATTGCCGGGAGGGTGATCGGCGGTCTGGAGCCAACCATGCAGAGCACTAAAAAGAAACAGTCTGGTTTACCCAAGTTGAGGCAGCGGGGCACGGAAATGCTCGAGTTCACGCTGGTGTTTCTCCCCTTCTTAGGGTTTATGTTCCTGATCCTGAATATCGCGTACGCGGTGTACCAGCGGTCGACCATCCAGTATGCCGTCGCGCAGGGTACGCGCTATGCCGTTACCAGCCAGACCATGACCGGCCTGGGAGCAAGGAGTTCCATACAGCAAGTGGTTGTGGAGAACTCTTCCGGAGTGCTGAGTGGCTGCGGATCACCTCCCACCGCGACCACCAACCCCTGGTGCGGTATCTATGTGGACTGGGGTGTCTCCAACGCGGATGGCTCGTATACAAGCACAGACGGCGTGACTGGCGGCAACTGCATGACGACGGACGGAACCCTCCCGCTGGTCGAGGTCTCCGTGCAATCCCTTCCCGGGAAGCTGTTGGTGCCTTTTGTCACATGGGGGTCAATGGGCTCGCTCAAGGCAATCACCACGGGCGCGTATTCCTGGGACCGCATGGAGGCGCCGGCGGTAAACAATGGGGGCTATGTATGTCCATCGCAGTAGGGAGGAACACGATGCGCCATCGACAACCAGGGAACCGGGGCGGCTCCATGATCGAATTCACCCTGCTGGTTCCGGTCTGGCTTCCGCTGCTGATTGGCACCATGTGGATCGGATCCGCCATGATCCGGGGACAACAAACCAGCCAAATGGCACGGGATCTGGCCAGCATGTATAGCCGCGGCGTCAATTTCTCGACCGCTGGCGGCTCGGCCTCGAACGAAACTCTCACCAAGATAACCCAGCAGCTCGGCACACTCACCGCATCGGGAAATGGCGTTATCTACTTCTCGACCATTACCTACTCGGGAAACAGCTTCTGCACCTCGGCTGGCAACCCCACCTACGGCACTATATCCGGCACTACGTACTCCCACACTTCGGCCTGCACCAATTACGGGAGCTTTGTGTTCACGCAACAATACTCGCAAGGCAACACGGGCTTGCGGAGCAGCGCCTTCGGCACGGCCACCGGGGGCTTCGACGCCAATTTCAACATTTCACCGGTCGATTCCGTGACGGTCGCGGGAAACGTGTCCAAGTTCAACCTGATTACTCCGGTGCCGGCCGAAGCTGGCGCGGACGGTTATCAGTCCGGCCAACCGATCTATGTGGTGGAAGTCTATTTCTCAAGCACGGGGCTGGCGGGATACACCCAAGGAGGCGATTATGCGTATGCGGTATTCTAATCCGCCCGATACCGGACTGCGGCTGACTTCCGATCCGCGCAGGCGGAGACGGGAGGGCGGCAACATCATGATCATGTTTACCATGATGCTGCCGTTCGTCCTGGTTCCCTTGGTGGGACTCGCCATCGATGCCACCATGCTCTATAGCGTGAAAGCGAAGATACAAGCGGCGGTGGATGGGGGCGCACTCGCCGCGGCGCAATCCCTGAACGCAGGGGAGACCATCGCCGAGCAGGAGCAGGCAGCAGTCTTGGCGGCGGACCAGTTCATCCGGGCCAACATCCAGGCTGGCGCCACAGCCGGGCACGGTTACTGGGGAGCTTACAATTTCAATGACAGCAATTGTGCGTTGGCCGGCGGGAACGAAACGCCGACAGGTTCGGGAATTTCCGGTGGAATCACGTACGCCAACTCCGGCAATTGCATATCCGTCACCCAGGACGACACCAACAAGTTGCGCAGCGTGTCGGTGGTCGCCAGCGTAACCGTTCCGCTGCTGTTCATGCGGATACTGGGTTTCTCCAACGGAACCGTAACCTCGAGAGGCACGGCTTCCCGCCGGGATGTGGTGATGGTCATCGTGATCGACCGGTCGGGCTCCATGGGGACCGAGTTGCCGGCCGTGCAGGCCGGCGCGGAATACTTCGTCAGCCAGTTTGCCGCCAACCGCGACAAGCTTGGTCTGGTGCTCATGGCGGGAAGTTCCATCGTTGCCTATCCGCCGGGGGATTGGCTGACAACTCCGCCCGCGACGATAGGCGCGGTGACAACCTCGACCGGCCCCGATGTGAATTTCAAGAGCTCGGGTAACCCCGCCATCGATACTCCCAATCTGATGACTTCGCTTGAGAATATGGTGTCGTCGGGCGGCAACACGGGAATGGCCGAAGCGCTCACGCTGGCCCACTATGAGCTGCAGAAGATCGATGAGCCGGGAGCTCTCAATATTATCGTGCTGTGGACGGATGGCGAGCCCAATGGCATTACCGCCGACTTTAACAATAACAGCGGCTCCGGCAGTGCTGTGATCTCGACCTCGAGCGGATGCACCTACGGGAACGGATCCGGCGGCACAGGTGTCTACCCGAATGTTGGGGCCAATTCGATATTGGGCTGGATGGCGCAGTGGGGCGGCTATTCCGCTACCAGCAACGCAGTCCTTGGCCCCTTCGTCCGCGCGATGACCACCAACGGGCCGACCACTTCGGCTTTGAGCAATGCCTTCGTAAACCAGACCAGCGTGGCCGGCTACGTGGCATCGACTTTAATCAATAACGACAATAACAATGGCTCGAACAGCAACGAGAGCATCATCAACAACCAGGCTGGCGCAGCAATTCATTGCGGTTACACGGTCCAAGGCTCCGCAACCGTCGGCTCCAAGGTCCCCCAACCCAACGGTTGGGGATCGACGGTGATCACTGGTATACCTAAGGTGGACTATTATGGAGATGCGACCCAAGGACAGTCTTTAGTGATCCCCGGGACGGGTGCTGGTGCTTACACGCAAAGCGACTTCACTCAGGCCCAGATCTGGGCTACCGCTGGCGAGTGCGGCTACTCCTCAGGCGCTTGGGGCTCAGGCGGCACCGGCCCAGCCGCCGGCCCGCTCCAGATCACCGGGACTCTCCACGGGAACAGTTCGTCGTCCAACACGCCACAAACCAATACCTGCCAGTTCGGGCTGGCCTCCTGGAATGCCGCGGATATGGCGGGGTATAAGATTCATCAGGACACCACTCTCACGCCGATCATTTACACCATGGGGTACGCACCGGCTGGAGGTTTGGACGCCACGCTTCTACAGCGCTTGGCGAACTGCGTCCCCAATCAGCCGTGTGGGCCGGGCGGGTCAAACTCAAGTAATACGGTGTACAATCCCAATATTCCATCGGGAATGTACTTGCAGATTAATTCCGTGGATGACGTTACGCCAGCGTTTGAGATCCTTCTTTCGCAGATTCTGCGGCTATCGTTGTAGCCCGGTCCGACTCTGCGCGCCCTCCTGACGCCGTGTGAGCCCGCAGGGCGAAACAGCGTTCTCTTCCGCCCCGTTCCCGGGCTACGCGATTCGATGCCAAATTCCCGGGTGTCCAGGGCACGCGCAGAAACCCACCGCTCTTTAGCCTGGATTCCGAAGTCGACTTCGGATTCAAGCTAAGTACGCACCTGCCGCGCAGCGTCATTGTAAATCGCTGCTCCGATTGCTCCCTTCGGTCGCGGCTCCAATCGCCGTTTCCCGCTGCCGGCTCACTCCACGGCGACGTGCGTGCCTTTGGGTTCCTCTTCCTTGGACAGGTGCGCGATGCGGTCGTCGATCAGGGTGCGGATGCCCTTCAGGAACTCGACGCGCGAGGCGCGGAAGTGCTCGCTCGCGTCGGCCGGCCACAAATGTTCCAGAAACGGGATCGCCACGTTGCACACGAAGCAGCCGTGAGCGGCGGTCTGTGCGCCCTCGCCGGCGGCTTGTTTGTCGCTTTCAGCCATCTTCAGCTCTCCTTCATTTCCACGGTAAGAATACGGTTTTCCAGCCTGGCCCGAGTGGGCGCCAGGCCGGCCATGGACGTCGGCAGCCCGATGTGCCGCCGCAGCGTGCCGATCTCCACCACCAGCTCATCGCCCTTCTTAAATAATCCCACTTCGCCCTTGGCCGCGAAAGGCAGGCGCAGCTTCACTTCGTAGTGGCCGTCCTGTTTGGTAAATGTGTAGGGCGCCTCGGTGCGTTCGACGCGCGCCGGGTCCTCGCCAGCCGCATAGAGCGCGCGCGCCAGCTCTTCCAGCCGCTCGCGCCCCAAAACTTCGTGGGTGAACAGCGGGACGCGCTTCACTGCGACGGGCGCGAAATAGGCGTCGATTTCCTCCAGCACGCGCGCCTGCGAGGCGCGCCATTCCTCAAACCACGCGTCGGTCACGGCCTGCGGCAGCACGCGGTTGACGATAATGCTATCCACCGTTAAGCCGTGCAGCGAAAAGTAAACGAAAGCGCGCTGGGTCTCGCGCAGCACCATGCGCTCGGGATTCGTCACCAGGCGCACGCTGGTCTGGGCCGGATCCTCCAGCAGCTC
>Ga0181520_10012060_pt1 | contig 11185 bp, 9 predicted proteins | sample PEATcosm2014_Bin_29_FD_132451 | JGI IMG/M metagenome (GOLD analysis project Ga0181520, IMG submission 132451) | Peatland microbial communities from MTU Mesocosm Facility, Houghton, MI, USA - PEATcosm2014_Bin02_30_metaG | ecosystem: Environmental > Terrestrial > Soil > Wetlands > Peat | place...
CCACCCGCGCCGACGCCAGCAAGCACCAGGGCGACTATCGCAAGATTGTGCAAGGCGTAGACGACACGCTGGACGCGGTCATCGGCCCGTTGAATGTGGCCGCCAATTACGTGGATCGGATCAGCCGGGGCGACATTCCCGCCAAGATCACCGAAACCTACAACGGCGACTTCAACACCATCAAGAACAACCTCAACACCTGCATCGACGCCGTCAATGCGCTGGTCGCCGATGCCGGAGCACTGGTCAAGGCGGCGGTGGACGGCAAACTGGCCACCCGCGCCGATGCCGGCAAGCACCAGGGCGACTATCGCAAGATTGTGCAAGGCGTAGACGACACGCTGGACGCGGTTATCGGCCCGTTGAACGTAGCCGCGCGGTATGTGGACCTGATCTCCAAGGGCGACGTGCCCGCGCAGATCACCGACACCTACAACGGCGACTTCAACAACATCAAGAACAACCTGAACACTTTGATCGTGGCCATGAACGACATCACCGCGGCCGCCGAAGAAATCTCCAACGGCAACCTTACGGTGACCATCCGGGAGCGCTCGCCGCAGGACAAGCTGATGCAGGCGCTGACGGCCATGGTAAGCGGGCTTACGCAGACGGTCTCCGATATCCGTTCGATTGCCGGTGAGGTGTCGGCTGCCAGCCAGTCCATCTCGACGGCTTCGATCCAGGTGTCGAAGGGCGCCAGCGCGCAGGCGGCGGCGGCTGAAGAGGCCTCGTCGTCGATGGAAGAGATGGTGAGCAACATCAAGCAGAACGCCGACAACGCGCAGCAGACCGACAAGATCGCCAACAAGAGCGCCAAGGACGCGCAGGAGAGCGGCAAGTCGGTTCTGGAGGCCGTATCCGCGATGAAGGAGATCGCCAACAAGATCTCGATCATCGAGGAGATTGCGCGGCAGACCAACCTGCTGGCGCTCAACGCGGCCATTGAGGCGGCGCGCGCCGGGGAGCATGGAAAAGGCTTTGCGGTGGTGGCGGCCGAGGTGAGGAAGCTGGCCGAGCGAAGCCAGAAGGCGGCGGCGGAGATCAACCAACTTTCTTCGACGACGCTGAGGGTCTCAGAAAAGTCCGGCGAGATGCTGGACAAACTGGTGCCCGACATTCAGCGCACGGCTGAGCTGGTGCAGGAGATATCCGCCGCCAGCAAGGAACAGGACACCGGCGCCGAGCAGATCAACAAGGCGCTGCAACAACTGGAGAAGGTGATCCAGCAGAATGCTTCCGCATCGGAGGAGATGGCCTCGACGACCGAGGAGCTGACCGGGCAATCGGATCAACTGGTGAGCGCGCTGGGGTTCTTCCATACCGGAGACGAGGGCGGCGCTGGGCGGAAGGTTGGCGGCTCAAAGGCCGTCCGGCCCGCTCATGCCGCTCCAGCGCGGACCGGGAATCCTGGCCAAGTCTCCACCGGCGCAAAGGCCGGTGGCGGAGGCGGTGTGAATCTGCGGCTCAAAGACAAACACGACGAGCTAGACGGAGAGTTCGAACGCTACTGACCGGGTGCATGCCCCATAGGCGAATGACCGAGAGCGGTTTTTTCCGGCGAGGAGAACCGCTCGGGTCTTCAGGATGAGAGAGGAGTTGCAGTATGAGTGTTAGTGAAATCACAGAGACTCGGCAGTATCTTACTTTCAAGCTCGGCAACGAGATCTTCGCCACCGACGTGGCGAAGGTAAGAGAGGTGCTCGACCTGACCACCATCACGCAAATCCCGCGTACGCCGGACTTCATGGCCGGGGTTATCAACCTTCGCGGCAGCGTGGTGCCGGTGGTCGATCTCAGGCAGTGCTTCGAGATGTCGAAGACCGAGAGCACGCGCAACACCTGCATTGTTGTGGTGGAAGTATTGCTGGACAACGAATCGACCGTGATTGGCGCGCTTACCGACTCGGTTGAGGAGGTGATCGACCTGGAGCCGGAGCAGATTCAGCCGGCGCCGCGCATCGGAACCCAGATACGGACCGACTTCATCAAGGGGATGGGAAAGCGCGATACCCAGTTCATCATGATTCTGGACATCGATCGCGTGTTCTCGGCCGAAGAGCTGGCCGCGGTGCGCGGACAGGAAGCCGGCAAGGCGGAAGCCGCCAAGCAAATAGTGGGCACACAGCTCGCGGAGAGGCAGCAGGCTGCCGATAAACAGCTTGTGAAAGCGGCTGCGTAAGGGAGGGAATGGGGCGGGTAACGCCGCCCCGTTCACACCATGAGTGTTCACGACGAAGCGATTTCCGGAAGAGATTATGCGCGGCTCTGCGAGCTGATTTACTCCGAGGCGGGAATTCACCTGGGCACGGAACGAAAGACCATGCTCGAGGTGCGCATCAAGCGACGCCTGAAGATACTGAACCTGCACTCCTACAGCGAATACTGCGACTACCTCTTCGGGCATGAGGGGCTCAAGGAGGAGATCGTTCATCTGATCGACGTGGTGACGACCAACAAGACCGACTTCTTTCGCGAGTCGGGACACTTCGATTTTCTGATTGAGAAGGCGCTGCCTGAGCTGACGGAGCGCATCAGCGGCCGGCCGATGCTGATCTGGAGCGCGGGCTGTTCGACGGGCGAGGAGCCGTACACGATGGCGATTGTTCTGAGCGAGTATGCGCTCACCCATCCAGGATTTCGCTTTCGCATTCTGGCTACCGATATCTCCAACCTGGTTTTGGCTAAAGCCGAGTTAGGCGTGTATACAAACGACGTTGTGGCGCCGGTGTCGCCCCTGCTGCGGCGCAAGTACTTCATGCGCAGCCGCGAGCCAGGCTCAGAGAAACAACGCGTGGTGCCGGAGCTGCGCCGCCTGACCGAGTTTCGCCGCCTCAATTTCATGGATGCCGATTATGGCGTATCTGAGAAGGCCGACGCGATCTTCTGCCGGAACGTGATCATCTACTTCGACCGGCCGACGCAGGAGCGCATTCTGCAAAAGCTGTCCAACTGCCTCATCCCGGGCGGTTATATGTTTGTCGGCCATGCGGAGACCCTGCACGATATGAATCTGCCCCTCACGCCCGTCGCTCCCGCGCTTTACAGGAGGATCGATGGCCGCATTTGACCAACTGGCGAATGGGGCCTTGCCCGAAGTCTACGTGCAGCCGGGAGAGTCGCGCCTGCTCCGCGAGCCGGCGATTCTACGCACCTTGCTGGGCTCCTGTGTCGGCATTGCGTTTCGGGTTCCGCGCCTGGGGGTGGGCGCGCTTTGCCATCCGATGCTGCCGCGCTGCCCCGCAAATTCCGCCGCGAATTCCAGCCGTTCCGCCAGCCGCCGCTACGTCGACTTCGCCATTCGCGATCTGGCCCGGCAGTTCGACGCGCTGGGGGCGCGCCGTGACGAGGTCGAGGTGAAGCTCTTCGGGGGCGGAGATGTGCTTATGGTGGTCAACGATGCGGGCCGGCCCACAGTGGGCAGGTTGAATATCGAGGTCGCGATGAAAGTGCTCGAAGAGGAGGGCTTTGCTGTCTCCGCTTCCTCTTTGGGAGGCAAGCGAGGCGTGAACATACGGTTCAATACACAGACTGGAGAAGTGCTGTTGGAGCGGCACGCGTGAACAAGCGGTTTTAGAACTACAACAGGCAAGCGAGCGATCGGCACCGCAAGAATGGGAAAGGAAGCAGCGAGGCTGGACCGATGAGCACAGAGAAAATTCGCGTTCTGATCGTTGACGATTCGGCAGTGGTTCGCCAGACACTGCGCGAGGTGCTCGAGTCGGATGGAGAGATCGAGGTGGTTGCCACGGCCGGCGATCCCTTTGTGGCCGCCGACCGAATCGCCGAGCAGGTGCCGGACGTGATCACGCTGGACATCGAGATGCCGCGCATGGACGGGCTAACCTTCCTCAAGAAACTGATGAGCCAGCATCCCATTCCCGTGGTGATCTGTTCGAGTCTGGCCGAAGAGGGCGCGGAGAGCACCTTCCGGGCGCTGGAGTACGGCGCTGTGGAGATCATCACCAAGCCGAAGATGGGCACCAAGCAGTTTCTTGAAGACTCACGGATTGAAATCTGCAATGCGGTGAAGGCGGCGGCAGGCGCAAGGCTGCGCAACCTTACGCCCAGCCACACTGTCGAACCCAAGCTGAACGCGGATTGCATTCTGTCGCAAGCCACCCACGCCATGGCCGAGACAACGGAGAAGGTGGTGGCCATCGGCGCGTCGACCGGCGGCACCGAGGCTCTGAAGGCGGTGCTCGAAGCGCTGCCCGCCGACACGCCCGGCATTGTGATTGTGCAGCACATGCCGGAGCTGTTTACGCGCGCCTTTGCGCAGCGGCTCGACGGCCTTTGCGCCATCACCGTGAAGGAGGCCGAGACCAATGACACGGTGATCCGCGGGCGGGCGCTGATTGCGCCCGGAAACCATCACATGTTGCTGAAGCGCAGCGGGGCACGCTACTACGTGGAGATCAAAGACGGACCGCTGGTCTGCCGCCATCGACCTTCGGTCGATGTGCTCTTCCGTTCCGCTGCCCGCTATGCCGGAAGAAACGCAGTGGGTGTCATCCTGACCGGGATGGGCGATGACGGCGCCCATGGAATGCTGGAGATGAAGCAGGCCGGCGCAGCGACCATCGCCCAGGACGAGGCTACCTGCGTGGTCTTTGGGATGCCCAAGGAGGCCATCAAGCTGGGCGGCGTCGACAAGGTCTTGCCGTTGCAGGCTGTGGCCAGGGCGATTCTTTAGTGCGTCCTCAATCGATTCCAGGAGCTAGACCATCCAGAGGATACTTCGGCAGTTCAGAATCCTGGCCTGAGAGCAATGTGCAAACATGAATATAGATTATGAGTTCATCGGATGCTTCCCCGAGCGCGTCGACCACGACTTCCAGCCCTGGCTACGACTCTGTCCGTTTCGGCTTTGAAAACACCTATGTGCGGTTGCCGGAGCGCTTCTACGCCCGCCTGGCACCGACCCCTGTAACGGCCCCGCGCCTGGTCAAGTTGAATGTGGAGCTGGCCCGAAGCCTGGGGTTGGATCCGGACGCTCTGGCGAGCGCACAAGGAGTGGAGACTCTGGCCGGCAACCGCGTGGCCGAGGGGTCCGAGCCGGTGGCGATGGCGTATGCCGGACATCAGTTTGGATATTTCGTACCTCAACTGGGCGATGGCCGCGCCAATCTGCTGGGAGAAGTGAGGGGTCAGGATGGAGTGCTGTACGACATCCAACTCAAGGGATCCGGACCGACCCCATTTTCGCGCGGAGGCGACGGCAGAGCCGCGCTCGGTCCGGTGTTGCGCGAGTACATCGTAAGCGAGGCAATGGCGGCCCTTGGGGTGCCGACCACCCGGGCTCTTGCCGCTGTGACGACCGGAGAGCGAGTGCTGCGCGAAACTGCATTGCCAGGGGCTGTATTGACGCGGGTCGCGGCGAGCCACCTGCGCGTGGGAACGTTTCAGTATTTTGCCGCACGAGGCGACACGGAAGGGATTCGAATCCTGGCGGATTATGCGATCGCCCGACACTACTCCGAGACTGCACAGGCGAAGGCGCCCTACCGAGCTCTGCTGGATGGCGTGATCGCGCGGCAGGCGAGCCTGGTTGCGCGGTGGATGCTGATCGGGTTTGTCCATGGCGTGATGAACACCGACAATACATCCATCTCGGGCGAGACCATCGACTACGGTCCTTGCGCTTTCATGGAAACATACGATCCCGCTACTGTATTCAGTTCGATCGATGCCCAAGGACGCTACGCGTATGGCAACCAGCCGCGCGCCGCACTGTGGAACCTGGTACGCCTGGCAGAGGCGTTGCTGCCCCTTCTGGTGTTGGAGGCGGGAAGCGAGGAGGCCGCGCTGGCCTCGGCCCAGGAAGCGCTCGCCGCGTTCGAACCGCAATTCGAGGCGGCCCGGAGAGCGGGCCTGAGCCGAAAGCTAGGCTTCTTCACGGAACGCGAGAAGGATGCAGAGCTGATTGAAGATCTGCTGGAGCGCATGGCCGCGAACAGAGCTGATTTCACGCTGACCTTCCGCCGGCTATGCGATGCACCGGCAGGACCAGAGGGCGACGGTGGCGTACGCACGCTGTTTACCAATCCCGACGCTTATGACGCGTGGGCAGTCGCGTGGCGCGCGCGCCTGCGTGAAGAGCCGGACTCGGCGCAGACGCGTGCTACGGCCATGCGCGCGGTGAATCCGGCGTTCATCCCGCGCAACCACGTGGTGGAAGCGGCGCTCGATGCTGCGGTCTGGAAGCAGGACTATGAGCCGTTTGAGGAATTGGCGGAGGTCCTTGCGCGGCCATACGAGGACCGGCCAGGCCTGGAACGGTATGCTACCCCGGCGCGACCCGAGGAGCAGGTCAGCAGGACATTCTGCGGGACGTGAGCGAGGAGCTGAGAGGCTCGGAAACGTCGAGACATTCGATTGAAGAGAAGTCATCAAAAGAGCCCGTGATTCGGATAGCTGTCTGGACAATGGTTTTGAGTGCGGAGCGTGAGAGATGGCGTTTTTGAATGGGTTTCTGCTGGCGTTCAGCGCGCTGCTGCCGCTGATCAATCCGCTGGGGTCGGCGCTGGTGTTTATGAGCCTGGTGGGCAACGCGCCGCCGAAGGTATACATGCAACTGGCGCGGCGGATTGCGCTGAACAACATCATCCTTCTGGGGACGATTGAGGTGGTGGGGGCGGCGATTTTGAACTTCTTCGGAATCTCGCTGCCGATTGTGGAGGTGGCGGGCGGCCTGGTGATCGCGGCGATGGGCTGGAAGACGCTGAGCGAGAACGATGCGACGGCGAGCGTACGCGAGAAGCGGGAAGAGTGCGACGAGAAGGACGAGATGCTGCTGGAGACCCTGAACCAGAAGATCTTCTATCCGTTCACGTTTCCTGTGACGTCGGGGCCGGGGACCCTGGTGACGATGCTGACGCTGAGCGCGCAGGCTTCGCGGCATGGGCTGGAGGGGAATCTGCTGCAGCATGTAGGGTTGTTTGCCGCAGTGGTGGTGCTGAGCGTGGGGGTGTTCGTTTGCTATGCTTACGCGCCGAAGATCACCAGAAAGATTTCGCAGTCGACCGCGCATGGGATTCTGCGCGTGATCGCGTTCATCCTGCTCTGCATTGGGGTGCAGATTGCGTGGAACGGGGTGTCGGAGCTGCTGAGGGGGCTGGTGAGAGGCTAGGGACGGAATAGGGTCTGGGGTCCAGGGTCTCGGGTCTAGATGCGAAGGAAGAGTTTGTTTTTGAACATGGCGAAGAGGATAAGCCAGTAGAGGAGGAGGGTGAGGCTGCCGACGTAGAGTGGGGCGATCGCGGTCGACCAGGGGGCGGGAGAGAAGAGATTGAGGGCGGAGGGCCAGAGGTGGAACTTGTAGACGGCTCCGTCTAGCTGGTCGGCGATCCAGGAGAGCACGTAAGCGGCGATGGAGTTGGCGCCGAGCACGATAAAGGGGAAGGCGAGGCGGCGATGGCCGCGGAGGTCAACGAGCCAGGAGATGACGACGAGGAAGAGCAGGCATACGCCGCCGCTGAAGAGTGTCCAGGAAGGGGTCCAGATACGCTTGACAATGGGGCAGATGCCGATGAAGTGAAGGACGAGCCCTGAGGCGATGAGGAGGGCGGCGGCAATTGAGAGACGGCGAATGGGGACTGCTGGGGCGGAGTCGAGAAGCCAGCGGCCAGCGATGAGGCCGATGATCTGTGTGCCGAGTGTGGGGATGAAGCTGAGGGTGAGGTAGCCGCCGGCGTTATAGAGGAAGCGGTGGGGGCGGGGGAAGAGGTTCATGAACCAGAGGTCGAAGGCCTGGCCGAAGTTGGAGTTTTTGTTCCAATGAGCGGCAAAGCCGGAGAGCAGGTGGGAGCGCCACTCCGGAGGAACGCCGACTGTGGCGTAGTCGAATGCGGGGCCGGGGGCGGGATAAATGGCCCAGGCAAGCCAGTAAGCGAAGAGGATGGAGACAAGGGCGATCCACTGTGTGCGTGGGCGGGCGTAGGCCAGGAGGAAGGCGAAAGTGTAGCCGAGGCCGATCTGGGAGAGCGTGTCAGTAAAGGCAATGTTGGGGGTGGTGCCGGGGAGGGTATTGAGGGTGATGCCGAGGGCGATGAGGATGAAGCTGCGCAGGAGGGTGTGGACGAGCATGCGTTGGAAGGACTGGCCCTTGCGCTGGCGGCTCAGAATCGAGTAGGGAAGAGCGATACCTACAAGAAGCGTGAAGGCGGGCTGGATGGTGTCGTGGAGGCTCATGCCGACCCAGGGTACGTGGGACTGGTTGAAGGCGAGGAATTGCCAGACGGGGTTTGCGGGAAAGGCTCGGGCGATCTGGGCGAAACGCAGGACTTCAGCGGCCATGAGGAACATGACCAGGCCGCGATAGGTGTCGACGGCGTGGTTGCGGGGCACGGATGCGGGCGTGGGTGCGGCTTGGGTGGGAGCGGACATCGAGTGATTTGATTCTACGGTGCGCGGGGCGCCGTGTAGACTTCGATGCATCGCCAGGAAGCAAAAGGAGAGTCGATGGCAAGCGTATTGATTACAGGGACGAGCAAGGGAATTGGGCTAGAGACGGCGCTGGTGCTGGCGCGGGCGGGGCACACGGTTTATGCGACGATGCGGAGCCCGGAAAGGGCGCCGGAGCTGGCACAGCGGGCAGCGGCGGAGAAGCTGCCGATTCACGTGTCGCAGATGGATGTGGACTCGGACAGCTCGGTGGCCGAGGGGATGGCGGAAATCGAGAAGCGCGCTGGTCTGGTGGATGTGCTGGTAAACAATGCAGGGATCGAGCGGCACGGATCGATTGAGGAGTTGCCGTTGAGCGAGTTCCGCGCGGTGATGGAGACAAATTATTTTGGAGCACTGCGGTGCATCAAGGCGGTGGTGTCAGGGATGAGGGAGCGGCGGAGCGGCTGCATCATCAACATCACGTCAATTGCGGGACGGCTGGCAACTTCTCCGCTGGGGCCGTATGCGGCTTCGAAGTTTGCGCTGGAAGGCCTGAGCGAGGCGCTGGCGCAGGAGATGAAGCTGTTTGGAGTGCACGTGGCGATTATTGAGCCGGGGATTATCGATACTTCGATGGCGCGAGGTCTGGAGGAGATGGAGAAGGCGACGCATTATCCGCACACGAAGCGTATGGAGAAGCTGTTTGCGGCGGTGCTGGCGATGGAGTTGCAGCGCGGGCCGCACCTGGTGGGAGAGAAGATTCTGGAGATTCTGTCGAGCGGAACGTGGCAGCTGCGGCATGTGGTGGGGCCGGACGCTCAACAGACGCTTGATTGGCGGCGTTCGATGACGGACGAAGAGTATGTGGCGCTGCATGGGCAGGACGACGCGGCGTATGAGGGGGAGATGGCGCGGAGAATTGGGCAGAGCTAGAACTCCGTCCAGCAACGAAGGACAGGAGCTCCAGTTCAGAAACGAAGAAGGGGAAATGGGAACCGGTTGCAGTTTCCATTTCCCCAAATTCGGGTGGTCCCCAGGGCGAAGCGCGGCGGGAGGCTCGCGACGATCCGGAACCGCGCGGACAAAGATCGCTCGAGCCTCAGGGCCAGTTACGGCTTGGGAACGGTGTTGATGGTCTTGAGGATGCGGGAGACGATCTGGTAGGGATCCCCTTCCGAGTTGGGACGGCGATCTTCGAGATAGCCCTTATACCCGTTCTTGATGAAGTTAACCGGCAGCCGGACCGAAGCGCCACGATCGCTGAGAGCATAGCTGAACTTGTCGATGGCCTGCGTTTCGTGCAGGCCTGTCAAGCGCAGATGGTTATCCGGGCCGTAGACGGCGATGTGCTCGGGGACGTGATCGGCGAACGCCTTCATGAGGGCTTCAAGATAAGCCTTGCCGCCGACTTCGCGGAGATACTTGGTGGAGAAGTTGCAGTGCATGCCGGATCCGTTCCAGTCACCCTTGAGCGGCTTGCAATGCAGTACAACATCCACTTCGTATTTCTCGCAGAGTCGCATCAGGAGATAGCGAGCGGTCCAGGTGTCGTCGGCTGCCTTGGCAGAGCCTTTGGCGAAGATCTGGAACTCCCACTGGCCTTTGGCAACTTCAGCGTTGATGCCTTCATGGTTGATGCCAGCGGCAAGACAAGCTTCCCAGTGCTCTTCGACGATGGTGCGGGCCAGCGAGCCCATGTATTTGTAGCCGACACCGCAGTAGTAGGGGCCCTGTGGAACCAGGGGGAAGCCTCCCTTCGGCCAGCCGAGAGGGGCGCCATCCTTGTAAAGGAAGTACTCCTGTTCAAGACCTACCCAGAGATCGGGATCATCCTCGATGGTGGCGCGCATGTTGGTGGAGTGGGGCGTGCCGTCGGGGTGCATGACCTCGCTGAGGACGATATATGCGTTGTTGCGGCTTGGATCAGGATACAGAGCCACAGGTTTCAGGACGCAGTCAGACTTGCTGCCTTCGGCCTGCATGGTGGAGCTGCCGTCAAAGCCCCAAAGGGGCAGATCGGCAAGGGTGGGTGGCTTCTCAAATGCCTTGAGCAGACTTTTGCCGCGAAGCTCAGGGACGGGCTTCTTTCCGTCGAGCCAGATGTACTCCAGTTTGTACTTTGTCATGCGCTCCTCGATTGTTGAAAAGGGTTGGAGGTTTTCAAGCAAAATCGTAGAACCAAGAGCATAAAGAATTCGTGAAGATTCACGATTCGCCTGGTGCGTAAGCAGGGGTTACCTGTGATGAGCCACGAGGATCATCAACAGCAGGACTGCTACCGGGATCATTGCTAAAGCACCATAATACAGAATTTTTCGGGAGGTTTGCGATTTGCGTTTCTGCCAGTCGCGGATTTCGGGACGATCTTCCACACCGACCTGATCGAGATGCAGGAGGTCCCACTGGAAGTCGTGGGCCTTGGGGTAGCGATTACGCGGGTCGCGCTCGATGGCGCGATAGATGACTTCCTGCAACTGCGGGGAGATGGCGGCATTGGCGACGCGGGGCGGGATGGGGTGGTTGATCATGCGCTCGTTCATGGCGGCCATGGGAGATGGACCGACGAAGGGGAGCTTTGCGGTGAGCATCTCGTAGAGGATGATGCCCATGGAGTAGATGTCGGAGCGGCCGTCGCCGCGCTGGCCCTTTACCTGCTCGGGCGAGATGTAATTGGGAGTGCCGATGGTGGCGGTGAAGTTGGCGTAGGTAAGGCGTCGCGCGGCGGCGTCGCCAGCGATGCCGAAGTCGATCAGTTTCACACTGTCGTTTTCGCCGACCATGATGTTTTCCGGTTTGA
>Ga0181520_10012061_pt1 | contig 11185 bp, 7 predicted proteins | sample PEATcosm2014_Bin_29_FD_132451 | JGI IMG/M metagenome (GOLD analysis project Ga0181520, IMG submission 132451) | Peatland microbial communities from MTU Mesocosm Facility, Houghton, MI, USA - PEATcosm2014_Bin02_30_metaG | ecosystem: Environmental > Terrestrial > Soil > Wetlands > Peat | place...
AGCCTGCCCCGAGAGGACATGATGAAGCTCTTCGTCGGAACCAACATAGCCATGGGCTCCGCCTCGATGCAGTCCTTCGTCGTCGGCATGCGCGGCGCCTTCGTGGTCTCGCTGGCGCTCTCGCTGGTGGCCGCCGTGTTCTCGTTCGTGCGGGGAAGCGAGGATCGAAGCCCGCTCGCCGCGGCGCTCTGCGAAGAGCGGACACCATGAGGGGAGATACGGGCATGAGTCACCTTCTCGAAGCGCTGCGCCGACCCAACTTCGAGTTGGCCAACCGCCTGGTGATGCCGCCCATGGCGACCTCCAAGGCTGAATCCGACGGGAGCGTAAGCCGGGCGCTCCTCGACTACTATTCCGAAAAGTCCGCGGGCGGCTTCTTCGGGCTCGTCATCACCGAGCACAGCTACGTGAGGACCGACGGGAAGGCGAGCGCGAATCAGCTTTCGCTCGCAGCCGACGGCATGATCGAGGGGCTCGGCCGACTGGTCGCGGCCATACACCGCAACGGGTCCAAGTGCGCGGCCCAGCTGAACCACGCCGGGAGCGCGACGAGCGAGGATATAGCGGGGGTCGGGCCGGTGGGGCCCTCGGCGATGGCCAATCCGCGCAAGGGGGGAATGCCGCGAGAGCTCGCCCGCGCGGAGATAGGCGGCATCGTCGGCGCGTTCCGCGACGCCGCGCGCCGCGCGAAAGAGGCGGGCTTCGACGCCGTGGAGATCCACTCGGCCCACGGCTACCTCCTCAACCAGTTCCTTTCCCCCCTCGCCAACAGGCGGAGCGACGAGTACGGCGGAAGTCTCGAGCGACGCATCCGCATCCACCTCGAGGTGATCGAGGCGGTGCGCGGGGCCGTGGGTCCCGACTTCCCCATCCTGCTCAGGCTCGGAGCCTCGGACTTTGCCGAGGGCGGCACGACGCCCGAGGACGGCCGCGCGGCCGCCCTCGCCTTCGAGGAGGCCGGCGTCGACGTCATCGACATATCCGGCGGCTTCACGGGCTATGTCGTGCCGGGCCTCCAGGGCCAAGGCTATTTCGCGCCGCTCTCCAGGGCGGTCAAGAGCGCCGTGTCCGTCCCGGTCATTCTCACGGGCGGGATCACCGAGGCCGCCGCGGCCGAGCGCCTCCTCGCCGAAGGCGCGGCCGACCTCATAGGCGTGGGCAGGGCGGTCCTCGCCGACTCCGGTTGGGCGAGGCGGGCGATCGAGAGCCTGCGGGGTTGAACGCCCGGGGGCCGGATTCATCTCAAAGGGGATCTATGCGGGCATTCGACGGGGCGGGGCGGGGAAGCGATAAGGATATTCCGTTCCGGATCACCCTTCTCCTGGCGGTTTCATGCGGAATCATCGTCGCCAATATTTACTATGCGCAACCCCTGGTGGCGCAGATCGGAGCCTCTATCGGTCTGCCTCCCCGCGCGTCCGGCCTCATCGTCACTCTGACGCAGATCGGGTACGGCCTCGGTCTTCTCTTCATCGTGCCCCTGGGCGACCTCGTGGAAAATCGCCGACTCGTGGCGCTGTCCCTCCTCGTCGCCGCTCTCGCCCTGTTCGCCGCGGCGATCGCCCGAAGCGCGACGCTCTTTCTCGGCGCGGCATTGGTCATCGGGCTCGGATCCGTCGCCGCTCAAGTCCTCGTTCCCTTCGCCGCCCATCTCGCTCCCGAGGCCTCGCGGGGTCGCGTCGTCGGCAATGTCGTGGGCGGGCTGTTGTTCGGCATAATGCTCGCCCGTCCCGTGTCCAGCATGATGACGCATCTTTTCGGCTGGCACGCCATATTCGCCCTTTCCTCGGCGGTCACCGTAGCCCTCGCCATAGTCCTCGCTCTGGCCCTGCCTTCCCGCCGCCCCCTCGCGACGACGAATTACTCCTCTCTCGTGGGCTCCCTGTGGGGCCTCTTGAAGACGACGCCTATCCTGAGGAGACGCGCGGCGTACCAGGCCTGCGCGTACGGGGCCTACAGCCTGTTCTGGACCGCGGTTCCCCAACTTCTCTCCGGCCCCGCCTTCCATCTCAGTCAGAAGGGCGTCGCCCTGTTCGCCCTGGTGGGAGCCGGGGGAGCCCTCGTGTCTCCAGTGGCGGGTCGCGTCGCCGACAGGGGCTTTACCCGCCCGGCCACGGGACTCGCCCTCTCCGCAATGCTTATCGCGCTGCTGCTGTCCTGCTTCGCTCGCGGTCCCTCGCACGCCGCGCTGGCGATTCTCGTCCTTTCCGCGATCCTTCTCGACATGGGCGTCTCAGCGAATCTCGTGCTGGGCCAACGCTCGATCTACGCTCTCGATCCGGCGATCCGCAGCAGGCTGAACGGCCTCTACCTGGCGATCTTCTTCGCCGGCGGCGCGGTCGGCTCCGCAATCGGGGGTTGGGCCTACGCCTCGGGAGGGGGGACCATGGCCCTGGGAATCGCCGCCGTCTTCCCCGCCGGGGCGCTTCTCTACTTCACGACGGAGAAGGTGGGCCTCTATCGGCACGCCCCCGCATGAAGCTCCGCGGGGGGGAGTCGAGCGCCGAAGCGGCAATGGGCGGCAAAGCCTCGACTTGATGAAGCAGAGCGGCATCGACGCGCAGACCTATTCCCGGCAGGTTCCGCCTCGCGGCGATGCCGAAGGGAGCCGCCTGAGCATGAGTCGACCGGCGGTTTGCGTCAGATGAAGCTCCTGACGCTCTTGCGCCTCAACAGCTTCTCCAGCGTTCCTGCCGGATCCTCGGCCTTCCCGAGAAGTATCATCGCCGCGATGATGTAGGGCTTGTAGCTCGCTTCGCGATAGGTGTCGTCGCGGTAGCAGTCGAAGACCGAGGCCGCGACCTCTCCCGCGTCGCAGGAGACACCGGTGATGTCCGCAGGGAGGCAGTGCATATAGAGAGCCTTGCCGTCCTTGGTAAGCCTCATCCGGCCTTCCGTGCATTCCCAGTCCTTGAAGCGCGCATTATTGGCCAGGCACTGTCGCTCGAGGTCCTTGAGACCGGTCTGGTCGCCCGCATGAAGGAGGGGCACGCGCTTCTGCATCACGTCGTAGGGCGCCCAGCTCTTCGGGTATACGATGTCGGCGCCCTGGAAGGCCGAGTCCATCGAGTGCAGGGTCTCGAGGGAGCCGCCCGAGGCCTTCGCCTGCCTCTTCGAGAGCTCGACGACCTCGGGTATTAGGTCATAGCCCTCGGGGTAGGCGAGCCGGATCTCCATGCCGAAGCGGCTCGCGAGGCCGATGATTCCCTGAGGCACGGAGAGGGGCTTGCCGTAAGAGGGCGAGTAAGCCCAGCTCATGGCTATCTTCTTGCCCTTGAGCTTGTCGAGCCCACCGAAGTAATGCGCTAGGTGGAGGAAGTCGGCCATCGCCTGGGTAGGGTGGTCGATGTCCGACTGCAAGTTCACCACCGCGGGCCGCGAGGGCAGCACCCCGGCGGCCACGCCGGCGTCGAGGGCCGCGCCCACCTCCCTCTGGTACTTGTCGCCCTCGCCGAGGTACATGTCGTCGCGTATGCCTATGGCCTCGGTGAGGAAGCTTATCATGTTCGCCGTCTCGCGCACCGTCTCGCCGTGGGCTATCTGGCTCTTGCCCTCGTCGAGGTCCTGGACGTAGAGGCCAAGGAGGTCGCAGGCCGACGCGAAGGAGAAGCGCGTCCGGGTCGAGTTGTCGCGGAAGTTGGACACCGCGATCCCCGAGTCCCAGAGCCGCGGCGAGATGCCCGCCTCGCGCATCGCCCTCAGCGCGTCCGCGACGAGGAAGGTCGCTTCGATCTCGTCCCGCGACTTCTCCCAGCTGAGGAGGAAGTCCTTCCCCCGCATCTTTATTTTCTTGCTTTTCAGCTCGTCTACTATCTTCCTTATTTCGCTGGCTCCCATCGTCGTCCTCCCGTCCTCTATAGCTTTCCCATCGCCCGAAGCACGCGCTCGGGCGTAAATGGCCATTCCCTCACCCATGCCCCGACCGCGTCGTGTATCGCTATGGCGATCGCCGGCGCCGCGCCGTTGAGCGATATCTCGGATACGCTCTTGCCCCCGAAGGGCCCTATATCGTCCGCGACGGGCACGAGCTCGACCCGGAAGTCCTCGGGGATCTCGCGGATCGAAGGTATCTTGTAATCGAGGAAGCGAGGGTTGACGCAGCGTCCCTCCTCGTCGTAGATCATCTCTTCGTAGAGCGAGTGGCCCACCGCCTTCATGACGCCGCCGTAGATCTGTCCCATGGCGAGGGCTGGGTTGATCGGCGTGCCGCAATCCTGGTAGGCATGGTATCTCCTGAGCCTCACCTCGCCGGTGCGCGCGTTCACGGCCGCTTCCACGAAGTGCGCGCCATAGGGGAAGGCGGCGTGCTCGGTCTTGAAGCTCCCGAAGCCCACGAGCTCGTGGTGCCCCTCGCCCTGGACGGACATGTGGGCGAGCCTGGCCAGGCTCACCTCGCCCCGCTCGCCCACTATGCGCCCGCGATGGGCGATCTTGAGCCTCGCCTTGTCCTCGCCCAGCACGCCGGCCGCCACCGCGAGCGCCTTGTCCCTCAGGTCCTCGGCCGCGCGCAGGGCGGCGCTGCCCGAGAAGTAAGTGCCGGAGGAGGCGTAGGCCCCCTTGTCGAAGGGCGTCTCGTCGGTGTCGCCCGAGACGACTTCCACGTCCTCCATGTCCAGGCCGAGGGTCTCGGCCGCGGCCTTCGCGGTCACCGTATCGAGGCCGGTGCCGAGGTCGGCGCCGCCCGAGAGGAGAAGTATCGTGCCGTCGGCCAGGAGGCGGATCTCCGCGTTGGCCGCGTCGAGGCCGGGAAGGCCCGAGCCCTGCTGCACGATCACGGCGCCGCGGCCCGTCCTCCAATCGCCTTCGTCCTTCCTCCTCGCCGCGGTCCCGTCCTTCAAGGAGAAAGCGGCCGCGCCGCGCTCGAGCATCTCCCCGAGGCCGCATTCGCCCAGAGTGACGGCCGCGCCGGCCCGGCCCTCGCCGAGGCTGCGGAGTATCTCGATGCGGGTTCCCGAGCGGACGCGATTGCGCTCGATCATCTCGAGCTGGTCCATGTCGAGCTCCGAGGCCAGCTCGGCGAGGCAGGTCTGCAGGGCGAAGGAGCCCTTGGGCGCGCCATAGCCCTGATAGGCCCCGGCAGGCGAGAGGTTCGTGTAATAGGACTTCACCTCGAAGCGCGCGTTGTCGCAGAGCAGGAGGGGGAGGCTTTTGGAGATGGCGTTCATCGGCACGGTGAGGCAGTGCTGGCCGTAGGGCCCCGTGTCCGCGTCCAGCCGCATGAGGATGGCGGTGAGCCTGCCGTCGCGCTTGGCTCCGAGCTTGACGCTGATCTCCATCGCGTGGCGCGTGCGCGAGGCTATGAATTCCTCCTCACGGCCGTAGCGGAAGAATACCGGCCTCCCGGTCTTCCAGGCGAGGTAGCCGGCGACGTCCTCGACGACGACGTCCTGCTTGGCGCCGAAGCCCCCGCCCACGCGTTCCTTGATCACGCGCACTTTGTTCTCGCTGATGCCTATCGCGCGCGCCACGATCCGCCTGACGTGCCAGGGAACCTGCGTCGACGCCCTGAGCACTAGACGCCCCGAATCGATGCGGGCGTAGACGACGTGGGGCTCCATCGGCGTGCACTGAACGCGGTTAGTCTTGTAGTTACGCTCGATCACCACATCGGCCTCGGCGAAGCCCGCCTCGACGTCGCCTATGCCGTCGGCGGCGCTGGCCGCCAGATTGCGATGCGGGTCCGAGCCGAGGGGGAATTGGTAGACGATCGGGTCGTCGCGGCCGTCGCCCTCCGTGCTCGTCCCCGGGGGCGGATCGCCCGCGAGGTAGCTCACCTCGCCGGAATGGACGAGGGGCGCGCCCTGGGCCCTCGCCTCGGCGATCGACAGAACGGGCTTCAGGACCTGGTACTCGACCTTGATGGCCTCGAGGGCGGCTCGCGCCTCCTCCGGGCTCTCCGCCAGGACGGCCGCTACGCGGTCCCCGACGTACCGCACCTTCCTCGAGAACATGCGCTGGTCGTAAGGCGAGGGCTCGGGATAGCCTTGGCCGGCCGTCGTGTAGACCTGATCGGGGCAGTTGAGATGGGTCAGCACGGCGACTACGCCCGGCATGGCCTCGGCGGCCGACGCGTCTATCGACTTGATCCAGGCGTGGGCGTGGGGACTCGCGAGCATCTTGAGGTGGCAGGCGTCGGCGTCGACGCGGTCCTCGACGAACGCCCGCTCGCCCAAGGCGAGGCGGGCAGCGTCGACCTTCTCACGGTCCTTGCCGATATGGCGCAGATCGGGGCGGAACTCGGGGGCCGCGGCCTCGGAGTAGGCCGGTTCCGCGAGGCGCTTGTACGCGAGGCGTACGGCGTTGAAGAACTGCTCGTAGCCCGTGCACCTGCACATCGTGCTCGAGAGGGCGTCGGCTATCGCCTCGCGCGAGGGCTCGCGGCCCCGAGAGTCCTCTCGGGACCGCTCGAGGAGCTCGTGGATCGCGAGGGCGACGGCCGGCGTGCAATAGCCGCACTGGACGCAGGCAGCGTCGACCAGGGCGCGCTGCACGATCGACAGCTCGCGGTCCTTGGAGAGGCCGTCTACCGTCCGGACTTCATGGCCGTCGGCCTGCACGGCGAGGATCTGGCAGGAATTGACGGAGCGGCCGTCGAGAAGGACGGCGCAGAGGCCGCAGGAGCCCTCGCCGTCGCATCCGTTGCGCAGGGATACGATGCCCCTGGCGCGGAGTGCGTCGCGTAGGGAGATCCCGGGATCGAGGTCCCAGGCTACGCTCCTGCCGTTGAGCCTGAACGCGGTCCTCATGGCGCGGCCTCGATGAGCGCGTCGGCCAGGAGCTGGGCGCCTCGCAGCCGCTTGAAGGCCGCGCTCGCCCTCAGGTCATCGATGGGCTTCAGCAAGGGAGCCGCCGCGGCCTCGATTTCCTCGCGGGAAGGCAGGGGCCTGCCTTGAAAGAGGGCCTCGAGGGCGGGGAAGCGGCGCGCCTTGGGACCGAGACCGCCTAACGCGATGCGGAGGCCGCGAACCGCGCCGCCGGATGGCGATCCCTTGGGCGAGGCTTCGAGCTCGTAGGCGGCGGCGGCTCCCAGCACCGAGAGGTCGCAGGATACCCGATTCCAGCGCCGGTAGGCCGCGCGGCGACCCTCCTTAATGGGCACCAGGACGCGGAGGAGGAGGTCCGAGGAGTCGGTTTTCGCGGATACCGCGGGGGTCGCCCCAAGTCCGGGTTCTCGACCGCGAAGCCAGGCCTCCAACTCGACTCTGCGCGGCGCCGGAGAGGAGGTCGAGACGACCTCGACCTCGGCTTCGAGGGCGATGAGGATCGGCAGCATGCTCGAGCAGGACTTGTCCGCCCCGAGATTGCCGCCCAGGGTCCCGCGGTTGCGAGTGTTGCGGTTGACCATCGTGAGGGCGGCCTCGACTATGCACCGCGGCGCATCCTTCGATTCTGCCATCTCCCGGAATGTGGTGCCGGCGCCGATGGTCAGTACGGCGCCATCGCGGATCAAGCCTCGAGGGAGGGCCGCCGCCAGGTCGATGACCGACTCGGGCTTGTCGCGGCCGTCCCCGGCGAGGACGTAGGTCCCGCCCGCGAGATATGCGGCAGAAGGGTCGGCGCGCTTCGCCTCCAGGGCTTCGGCGGCGCTCGCCGCCTTCACGTATCTCGCGACCTTGGTCATCTCGAGAGGCCTGCCTTTTCCTGGAGCTTGCGCGAGGCGAGCTCGGAGTTGATCCGTATGGCTTCCTCGTCCGTCCCGGCCCGCGCGCCGGGGCCGACGAGCCTTTCGGACTCGAGGGCGAGCTCCCCATTGACGACCACGTGGTCGGCGCCGTGGCTGTAGCCGCAAAGGAGGAGGGCCGCGACGGGATCCGCGAGCGCTCCCGCGTACTCCAGCTTCATGACGTCGAAGAGGGCGAGGTCGGCGATCCAGCCTTCCTCGACCCTTCCGAGCTTGCCGTATCCGAGGATCCTCGCGCCTCCCTCGGTCGCGACGGACAGGGCCTCGCGCGCGGCGAGGCCCCCCGAGCCGTAGCGGACGCGCTGGAGGAGCATGGCCTGCCGCGCCTCGCCGAGCATGTCTGAGGAGTCGTTGGAGGCCGAGCCGTCGACGCCCAGGCCCACGGGCACGCCGAGGTCGAGCATCTCGCGGACGCGGGCTATGCCCGAGCCGAGCCTCATGTTCGAGGCGGGGCAGTGCGCGACGCCCGTGCCGGTGCGCGCGAGGAGTCTCAGCTCATCGTCGTCGAAGTAGATGCCGTGGGCGTACCAGACGTCGGGACCTACGAAGCCGCAATCCTCCATGAGCCTGAGCGGCCTCCGGCCGTACCTGGTCACGCAGAACTCGTCTTCGTCGGAGGTCTCGGCGAGGTGGGTGTGGAGGCGCACGCCCCGGCGCCGCGCGAGATCGGCTGCGTCCCTCATGGACTTCTCCGAGACCGAGAAGGGCGAGCAGGGCGCGAGCGAGACCTTGCGCATCGCGTCGGGAGCCGGGTCGTGGTACTTCGAGATCGTGGCTTCGCACTCGGAGAGGATCCTGTCCTCGTCCTGCACCACCTAGTCGGGAGGCAGGCCGCCGTCCTTCTTCGAGAGCGACATGGAGCCGCGGGTCGGCGCGAAGCGGAGGCCGATCTCGGTCGCCGCGGCGAACTGGATGCCCGGCAGGTCGTCCCTGAAGCCGCGCGGATAGAGGTAGTGGTGGTCGGTCGTGAGCGTGCAGCCGGTCTTGAGGAGCTCGGCCATCGCGAGGCGCGAGGACCAGTACACGGCGTCCTCGTCCACTCCCTTCCATATCTCGTAGAGGTAAAGGAGCCAGTCGAAGAGCTTGGCGTCCTGCACCGCGGGCAGGGCGCGGGTGAGGGTCTGGTAGAAATGGTGATGAGTGTTGACCAGGCCCGGCAGCACGACGTGCCGCGAAGCGTCGATGACCTTCGCGCCCTCCGGCGCGGCTATGCCCGGCGCGATCCGCGCTATGCGGTTTCCCTCTATGAGGATGTCGGCACCGTACAGGTCAGGCGCGGACTTCTCCGCCGGCGCCCTGCCCGCCCCGGCGACGCAGTAGCAGTTTTTCAGCAGGATCAACGCAGGACCTCGCGGTTGAACTCGTCGATCATGGAGTCGAGGGCGCCGACTTGGGAGCGCAGGCCGCCCCAGTAGGCGCGATAGTCGTCCCACTGGGCCCGGAGCTCCGAGACGTCCTTGCCGAGCTGCTCGATCCAGCTGAAATACTTGAGGTTATGCACGCGCCTCTTGTCCACCTGCGAGAGCTCGAGCACGTGGTCGACGGAGACCGCCCCGAGGAGGGCGTAGTCGCGGTCGGCCTGCCGCTGGTCGTACTTGCCGCGGGCGGAGTCGAGCTCCTCGATGCGGCTCCCGTACATGGCCATCGAGTCGGTGAACATCGTGAAGACGATGTCGCTCTCGCCCAGCTCGTAGTACTTGGCGAACTTGACCGCGGCCAGCATGTTGGCGACCCCGGATATGCCGAGCCAGTCGAGCTTCGCGATGATCTCGGCGGCGACGCCCGCCTCCGCGAGGACCTTGCGCCCGGCCTCCTCGTTGAAGAGGCGGATGAGGCGGATCGGCAGCTCGTCGTCCACGCCGATCGCGGCGTCGGTGTCGCGGAGATTGTGGATCCACGGAATGTGCTTGTCGCCGATGCCCTCGATGCGGTGCTCGCCGAATCCGTTCTCGAGTATGGTCGGGCACTGCAGGGCCTCGGCCACCGCGACCTTCGCGCCCGGGAAGCTGTCGCGCAGGTAGGACCCGGCCCCGAGGGTGCCCGCGGAGCCGGAGGAGAGTACGGCGCCCGCGACATGGTCGCCTGGCCGGGCGATGGCGTTGAAGGCCTCCTCCATGGCCGGACCGGTGACCGCATAGTGCCAGAGGTGGTTGGGGAGCTGATCGAACTGGTTGAAGATGACCGCCTCGGGCCTCGTGCGCTCGAGCTCGGCGCACTTGTCGAAGATCTCCTTGACGTTGGACTCCGTGCCTGGGGTCGCGATCACTTCCTCGGCCATGGTCTTGAGCCAGTCGAAGCGCTCCCGGGACATCCCCGCGGGGAGGATGGCGATGCTCGGGCAGGACAGGAGCCGCGAGATGTAGGCGCCGCCGCGGCAATAGTTTCCGGTGCTCGGCCACACTGCCTTCTTGGTGGTCGGGTCGAAGCGGCCGGTCACGAGCTCGGGCAGGAGGCAGGAGAGGGCGGCGCCGACCTTGTGCGCGCCCGTAGGGAACCATTTACCGGAAAGACCGACGATGCGCGCCTCGGTCCCCGTGATCGATCGGGGAAGCTCCACGAAGTTGACGCCGCCGAAGGCGCCGCCCTTCTCTTTGGGTTCGTTGTGCCAGGTTACGCGAAAGAGGTTGCGGCTGTGCACGTCCCAGAGGCCTATGCCCGCGAGCTCTTTCTTTATGGCCTCGGGAACCTTGGATGGATCGCGCATCTGCGCGTAGGTGGGCAGGAGGATGCCTTTCTCCCTGCAGCGCTGGATGTTCCTCTTCCTTTGGGCCTCGTTCACGTTAAGGTCGATCATCGAAAACTCCTTGCCTGCCTCAATAATTCTTCGCGCCTACGGCCAGGGCAGCGCTCTTGATATCCTTCAATCCCGATCCGGTCAGCATGACGACGGCGACCTCGTCCTTCCCTAGAGAAGGCCTCGCCTTCAGGAAGCCCGCGAAGGCGCAGGCGCTCGAGGGCTCCGCGAAGAGCCCCGAGCGCGAAGAGGCCAGCCACTGCGCCTCGAGTATCTCCTCGTCCGAGACGACGACGCCCGCGCCCCCGTGCCGCCGTAGCTTCTCGAGGGCGAAGATGCCGTTGCGCGGCGCGTCGACCGATATGGAATCCGCCAGAGTGCTCGAGGGGCGGGACTCGAAGGCGCCGGTCTCGAGGGCGCGTGCGATGGCGCTCGAGCCTTCGGCCTGGGCCGCCCATACCTTCGGCATCCTCTCGATCTCCCCGAGGCGGAGGAGGTCCTCGAAGCCTCGGATCACGCCGGCGACGATGACTCCGTCGCCGGTCGGCACGAAGACGTGATCGGGACCGCGCGAGCCCGCCGCCTTCAGGGATCGCGCCATTTCGAAGGACGCAGTCTTCTTGCCCTCGATCGTGAGAGGGTTGTAGGCGGTGTTGCGCGAGAGGACGCCCGTCCTATCCGTGTACTCGAGGCAGGCGTCGAAGGCGAGGTCGTAGCTCCCGTCGATCTCGCGAAGCTCGGCGCCGTACTGGAGGACTTGGATGCGCTTC
>Ga0181520_10012063_pt1 | contig 11184 bp, 9 predicted proteins | sample PEATcosm2014_Bin_29_FD_132451 | JGI IMG/M metagenome (GOLD analysis project Ga0181520, IMG submission 132451) | Peatland microbial communities from MTU Mesocosm Facility, Houghton, MI, USA - PEATcosm2014_Bin02_30_metaG | ecosystem: Environmental > Terrestrial > Soil > Wetlands > Peat | place...
CTTGGACAACTCCTCCGCCGCTCGCTTCGCTCGCGGCTCCGGAGTTGCCCACACGATCCCCAGCGCGAGCAACTACTACTAATTTTTTCTCGCTTTCGAACGAAACCAAAGCGGACATCTTTAACTGCTACTACTGCGGACTTGTTTAACTGTCAGCGACAGCGCGGCGCGGGGCCGGCGCGAAATCCGGCGGCGGATCAGCGGCGGGCCCTCCGCATCGGCTTGCCGTCGCCGAACAAGTCCAGAACCTGCGGCTCGGCCGAACGCCGGCGCGAGTGGTTGGCGTACGTGGCCCAGGTCGGCTCGTAGTTTTCCACCTGGTTGCCCCATTGCGCCCAGCCCGGGCGCTCGCCGCGGGCGAAGAGTTCGAGATATGGGCCGGGGCTGCAGGTCTCGATCACGTCGTAAAGCTCATCCGGCTTTCGCGAGTGCTCGCGCTTTTCGGTGCGGATGATATTCACCTGTTTGCGCCCGGGGTCGAGCGTGCGCAGATGTCCGCGCACGCCGAAGAGCACCATTTCCGTCGTATTGCGGAAATAAAAGCCGACGCCCCGGCCGTCCGGTCCGCCGTCTTTGCGCACTTTGTGCCAGACGATATTGGTCTTGTACGTGAACCCCCACGCCTTCAGGACCGCCAAGCCTTCGGCCAGCAACGCGTTCGGAACCCACAGGTAAAGGTGACTTTTCTCCGCGGCGACCAACGGCACCGGGATTTCCATGATCTCGTGCAGGGTGAGCGTTTCGTAGCGGCTGAGCCGGCGGTGCTCCGGTGCCATTTTCCCGGTTCGATTGGAAAAACGCCACGGCGGATCGGCCAGCACAGTGGAAAACCGACCTTTGACGTTCGCGATGAAATCCTGCGCCGGCGTGATCAGGCCCGCCATTATTCGCCCTCGATGTAGAGGCCGTTGTTGATCCCGAAAACCAGAATCGGGCAGCCGCCCAATGACCGCCTCCAGTTCGGGACCTTATTGAGGTTCGGAGATGAAGTCAATAATTCTGATCAAATAGGTACGATGCGTGGCTCGTCGACCGTCGCGGGGAGCGCGGGCGCTAGTCACTTACGGGTCGTCTTCATCCACCCTCCCGGTTATACTTCCCCGGCGGCGGCAGCCGCCGGGAGGTCCGCGTCATGAAATTCGTCCTCGCCGAGAGCGCGGGTTTTTGTTTCGGGGTGCGCCGGGCGGTGGACATGGTGTTGTCGGAGAGCGGCTCGCGGCACGAGCGGATCACGACGTACGGGCCGTTGGTGCACAACCCGCAGGTGATCGAGTTGCTGAAGCTGCGCGACATCGGCTGCACCGACAACCTCGACGACATCCGCAGCGGCATGGCGGTGATTCGCACGCACGGCGTGCCGCCGCCGGTGATCGAGGAGTTGAGCGCGCGCGGCCTGGCGCTGCTCGACGCCACCTGCCCGAAGGTGCGCGCGGTGCAGACGACGGTCGAGCGGCAGGCCGCCGAGGGCCGCACGATCGTCATCTTCGGCGACGCCGAGCACCCGGAGGTCGTGGGTCTGGTCGGCGCCGCGCGCGGCCGGCCGTGCTTTGTCGTGCGCGACGAGGCGGAATTCGACGCGCTGGGCCTGTCGCCGGACGCGCCGCTGACGCTCGTTGCGCAAACGACGGCCAATCGCGAGCGGTACCAGCAATTGATCGAGCACGTCCAACCGAAATTCGCGCGGCTCGAAGTTCGACATACGATCTGCAACGCCACCGAGCTCAAACAGGAGGAAGTGCGCGACCTCGCCAAACACGTGCAGGCCATGCTGGTCGTCGGCGGCCGCAACAGCGGCAACACGCGCCGGTTGGCGGCCATCACCGAAGAACTCGGCCTGCCGACCTGGCAGATCGAGGTCGCCGAGGAACTCGAAGGCATCGACTTCACGCCGTACGACAAAGTGGGCGTCACGGCCGGCGCCAGCACGCCGAGTTGGATCATCGACCGCGTCATGACCCGGCTGCGGGAACTCGAAGAAGAAGAGCTGCGGCCGGGGCGGGCGCGGGCGCGGCGGCTGCTCGAGGCGCTGGCGGCGACGCACGCGACGACCGGCCTCGCCGCGGGCTCGCTCGCCTACGTCGGCGCGGCGCTGCTGGGCGTGCCGTTCCGTTTCGATTTCTTCCTGCTGGTCGCGTTGTACGTGCTGTCGATGCACGTGCTCAATCGCTTCACCGAAACCGGCGTCGACAAGTTCCGCGACGACCCGAAGCGGCAGACGTTCTATCGCCGGCACACGCTCTGGCTGTGGCCGGTGGGCCTGGGCTCGGGCCTCGTTTCGATCTGGCTCGGCTTCCACCTCGGCGTGATCCCGTTTCTCATCGTGCTGGCGGCGTCGATCGTCGGCGTGCTGTACTCCGTGCGGGTCGTGCCGAAAAGTTGGATGGGCGTTTTCGGCTTCCGCCGCCTGAAAGACCTGGCGGCGAGCAAAAACGTCTTCATCGCCTCGGCGTGGGCGCTGGTCAGCATTTTCCCGTTGTTCTTCGTCGCCGAGACGCGCGATTGGCGCCGGCTGATCCTGGCGTTTCTGTTTCTGTTCATGGTCACCGGCATCCGCTCGGTCTTTCTCGACCTCTCCGACATGGCCGCCGACCGGCTGGTGGGCCGCGAAACCGTGCCGCTGATCTTCGGCCCGCAACGCACGCGAACGCTGCTGCGCTTCTCGATCGTCGGCCTCGCCGCGGGGCTCTTTGTGACCGCCGCGCTCGGCTGGCTGCCGGGCCTGGCGTGGCCGCTGGCGGTGTGGATCCTCGGCGAGTTCCTGCTCGTGGAATTCACGCGGTGGCCGGCGAAGATGGCGACGCTCAAGCGCGACATGATCGTCGATTTGCATTTCATCGTCGCCGGGTTGCTGGCGCTGACGTGGCGCTGGGCGGGCTGAGCGGGGGAAGGAAAAAGGAAAAAGGAAAAAGTCGGCAGCCGGAAGCCGGCCGTCGTTCGCAGAGTCGACGAAAACAACACAAGTTGTGCGACGCGGCGCCGCGCATTTCCCAGATTTTCCAGAACTCCCATGACTCCCAGCGCCCCACCTTGCGCCTGGGCGCGGCGCAGCCACGGCGCGCCAATCTGGACAAACTCCCGTGGTTGAAGTAGGGATTGGCGATTCGCGTTGGTTTCGAAACGAGGAGGCCGTCGCCGATGACGCTGGCAAAAAACCGTTCGTATCATTTTGAAACGCTGCAGGTCCACGCGGGCCAGGAGCCGGCCCCCGGCACGAACGCGCGCGCGATGCCGATTTACCAGACCAGTTCCTACGTCTTCGACAGCGCCGAGCACGGCGCGCGGCTCTTCGCCTTGCAGGAATTCGGCAACATCTACACGCGGATCATGAACCCGACGACCGACGCGTTCGAAAAGCGGATCGCGGCGCTCGAAGGCGGGGCCGCCGCGCTGGCCACCGCGAGCGGGCAGTCGGCCGAGTTTCTCACGCTGGCGACCATCGCCCAGGCCGGCGACAACGTCGTCGCGACCAGCTATCTGTACGGCGGCACGTACAACCTGTTCAAGGTGACGCTGCCGCGCCTGGGCATCGGTGTGCGGTTCGTCGAGGGCGACGATCCGGCCGATTTCCGCCGGGCGATCGACGCCAAAACCAAGGCGATCTACCTCGAAACGATCGGCAATCCGCGGTACAACGTGCCGGATTTCGAGGCGCTCGCCGCCATCGCGCACGACCACGGCATTCCGCTGGTGGTGGACAACACGTTCGGGGCCGGCGGGTATTTGTGCCGGCCGCTCGATTTCGGCGCGGACATCGTTGTGCACTCGGCGACCAAATGGATCGGTGGGCACGGCACGTCGATCGGCGGCGTGATCGTCGACGCGGCGCGCTTCGACTGGGGCGGCGGCAAATTCCCGGCGTTCACCGAGCCGTCGCCGGGCTACCACGGCCTGGTGTTCAACGACGTGTTCGGCCCGAAAAGCGCGTTCGGCAACATCGCCTTCATCATGCGCGCGCGGGTCGAGGGGCTGCGCGACCTCGGGCCGGCGCTCAGCCCGTTCAACGCGTTCCTGTTTTTGCAGGGGCTCGAAACGCTGTCGTTGCGCGTGCAGCGCCATGCGGACAACGCGCTGGCGTTGGAGACCTGGCTGGCCGGGCGCCCGCAGGTCGCCTGGGTAAGCTACCCGGGCCTGGCCGATCATCCGTATCACGCGCTGGCGAAAAAATACCTGCGCCACGGGTTCGGCGGCGTGCTGTCGTTCGGCATTCGCGGCGGGCTCGAAGCGGGCGTGCGCTTCATCAATGCGGTCAAACTGGCCAGCCACCTGGCGAACGTCGGCGATGCGAAAACGCTGGTGATCCACCCGGCGTCGACAACGCACCAGCAATTGTCCGCCGCGGAACAGCTTGCCGCCGGCGTGACGCCCGATCATATTCGCGTGTCGGTGGGCATCGAGCACATCGACGACATCACGGCGGACTTCGACGACGCCTTCCGCCTCGTCTAAAGGAGCAGCATGGGCGCGGACCTCGAAAACCTCGTCTCGCCTGAAACGCGGTTCTTCGACCTGCCCGACGGCGTCGAACTCGAAGCGGGCCGGCGGCTGGCGCCCGTGCGCGTCGCCTACCGCACGTGGGGCGTGCTGAACGAAGCCGGCGACAACGCGGTCGTCGTCTGCCACGCCCTGACCGGCTCGGCGGATGCGGATCGCTGGTGGGCCGGCATGTTCGGGCCCGGCCGCGCGCTCGATCCGGACCGCGACTTCGTCGTCTGCGCGAATCTGCTCGGCAGTTGCTATGGCACAACCGGGCCAACCGCGATCGATCCGGCTTCCGGCCGGCGCTACGGCCCCGATTTCCCGCCGGTCACCGTGCGCGACATGGTGCGCCTGCAATTCGCCCTGCTGCAGCATCTGGGCGTGCGCCGCGTGCAACTGGCGCTCGGCGGCTCGCTCGGCGGCATGCTGGCGCTCGAATGGCCGCTGCTCTATCCGGCGCTGGTTCGCGCGGTCGCCCCGATCGCCGTCTCCGGCCGGCATTCCGCGTGGTGCATCGGCTTGTCCGAGGCCCAACGGCAGGCGATCTGCGCCGATCCGCTCTGGCGCGACGGCCGCTATGCGCCGGAATCGCCGCCGGCGGCGGGCCTCGCCGTCGCGCGCATGATCGCGATGTGCACGTACCGCAGCCGCGCGAGTTTCGACCAACGATTCGACCGCCGGCCGCAAGACGAAACGGGCCTGTTCGCGGTCGAGAGCTACCTGCGCCACCAGGGCCGCAAGCTGGTGGACCGCTTCGACGCCTGCACGTATATGAAATTGACCGAAGCGATGGACGCGCACGACGTAGCGCGCGGCCGCGGCGGCTACGAAGAAACGCTGCGCGGCGTCCGGCAGCCGGCGCTGGTCGTGTCGATTCCGTCGGATGTGCTCTACCCGCCCGAGGAGCAAGAGGAACTGGCGCGGCTGCTGCCGCACGCGGAGTTGCGCCGGCTCGATTCGCCTCACGGCCACGATTCGTTTTTGATCGATACGGACGCGCTGAGCGAAATGGTCGTCGAATTTCGGCGGCGCGTCGAATTGGAAAAGGAATAAGCGATGAAGAAGAAGGAAACGCCGAGCGACGCATCCACCGAAGCGCCGCAGAACGCGCCCGCGAAAAAATACCGCGTGCTCAAGTTCGGCGGCACGTCCGTCGGTTCGGCGGACCGGCTCACGCGCGCGATCGAAATCATCGTGCGTTCATTTCGCGAAGGCCCGATCGCGGTAGTGGTTTCGGCGATGGAACGCACGACGGATCGGTTGCTCGAAGCGGCCGAAATGGCGGCCGGCGGCGATTTGACCGGCGCCGAACGAATCGTCGACGAGGTGATGGATCTGACCACCTCGAACGGCCTGATGATTCTGCGCCAGTTCGAGCAACAGCACGGCAAGCCCGCGCACAAGCCGTCGATCACGCCGACCGTGCGCGAGCTGCTCCTCCCCCTGCGCCAATTGCTCTACGCCGTCAGCCTGCTGCGCGAGCAAACGGCCCAGACCCTCGACCTGGTGATGTCGTTCGGCGAACGGCTGAGCGGCGCGGTGCTGACGGAGTTGCTCGTCGCCCGCGGCATCCCGGCGGTGTTCGTCGATTCGCGCGACTGGACGGTCACCGACGACCGCTTCGGCGCCGCGATGGTCGATCAAGACGCGACGCGCGCGCGGCTCGCCGAACTCGCGGCCGGCTGGGACGGCAAGGCGCCGATCACCACCGGCTTTCTCGGCCGCACGGTCGATGGCCGCACGACGACCCTCGGCCGCAACGGCTCCGATTACACGGCCACGATGCTCGCGCGCTGGCTCGCCGCGGAAGAGGTTGTGATCTGGACGGACGTCTCGGGCGTCATGACCGCCGACCCGGGCATCGTCGCCGACGCGTACCCGCTCGCGCGCCTGAGTTACATGGAAGCGCTCGAATTGGTCGACTTCGGCGCGCCGATGTTCCACCCGCGCACGATGATTCCGCTGATCGAATCCGGCATCGCGATGCGCATCCGCAATACGATGCAGCCGGACGACCCCGGCACGTTGATCGACGCCCAGGGGGCCGAAGACGAAAACTCCGCGACGTCGGTGACCTCGATCGAGAACCTGGCGCTGCTGGGCGTGCAGGTGCGCCGCATCGCCATGCGCGCGCAGGTGAGCGGACGCGTGCTGACGGCGCTGGAAAACGCGGGCGTCACGATCTGGATGGCGTCGCTGAGCGCGCACGGGCAGGCGGTGGCGGCGGCCGTGCGCATTTCCGACGTCGAACGCGCGACGGCCGCGATCCACGAAGAGTTGGCGATGGAGTTGCACCGCGGCGAAGTCGAGCCGACCGACGTGCGGCAACCCGTGACGCTGCTGACCCTCGTCGCCGAAGCGATGGGCCGCACGGTGAACGTCGACGGCCGCTTTTTCCAATCGCTCGGCATGGTCGGCGTGCCGATTCGCGCCATCGCGCAAGGCGCCAGTTCGCGCTCGATCTCGTGCGTGATCGACGCGGCGGACACGCAGGTGGCGGTGCGCACCGTGCACGCGGCGTTCAATTTCGCGCACCAGGAAGTCTCGCTGCTGCTGCTCGGCAAGGGCACGGTCGGCGGCTGCCTGCTGCGGCAGATCCGCGACGAACGCGCGCGGCTCGAACGCGACAACGAGGTGTCGCTGCGCGTGGTCGGCATCGGCGACAGCGCCCGCGTGGTTTTCCACGAAGAGGGCATCGACCTCGACAAATGGGAAGAAATCCTCGCCGCCGCGCCGGCCCGCGCCCCGGGCTTCGGCGATTTGACGCCGTTGCTGGACCAGTTGCGCCGGCTGCCGGTGCCGATCCTGGTCGATTGTTCGGGCGCCGACGGCATGGAGGAATTGTACGAGCAGGCGTTCGCGCGCGGCATTCACGTCGTCGCCGCGAACAAGAAGCCGCTGACCATTCCGTGGCCGGACCGCGAACGGCTGATGGACGCGGCGCGCCGCAGCCACCGCGGCTATCTCTATTCGACGACGGTCGGCGCGAGCCTGCCGGTGATCGAGACGCTGAAAAACCTGGTGCGCACCGGCGACCACGCGCTGCTGATCGAGGGTTCGTTTTCGGGCACGCTCGGCTATATCACCAACGAAATCATGCGCGGCGTGCCGCTTTCCGAGGCGACGCGCAAAGCCCGGGAATTGGGCTACACCGAGCCCAATCCGCAAGACGATCTGTCGGGCACGGACGCGGCGCGCAAGGCGCTGATTCTGTCGCGCGAACTCGGCCTGCCGCTGGCGTTCGCGGACATTCGCGTCGAGCCGCTGGTGCCGGCGGAAATGCTGCGGCCGATGCCGCTGGCCGAATTTTACGAGGCGCTAAAGGGTTACGACGCGGTGATCGGCGCCCGCCTCGACCGGCTGCGGCAGGAAAACCGGATTTTGCGATATCTGGCGCGCGTCGACCCGAGCGCGCGGCCCGGCGACGGCCGCTCGCTGGTCGAGGTCGGCCCGCTCGACGTGCCGATGGACCACCCGGCGACGCGCCTGCGCGGCACCGAAGCGTTCGTCGCCTTCACGACCGAACGGCACCACGATTACCCGCTGATCGTGCAAGGCGCGGGGGCCGGCGGCCTGGTCACCGCGGCCGGGGTGCTGTCGGATATCCTCAAAACCTCGATGACCCTGCGAGGCAGATGAGCCTGGGAATTATGCGAATCATCGGCGCGATAGAGACTGTCGACAAGATTACGCTTCCGCACGCGACCGCCGACCACCGATCGCTGCGAACTTGAGTTTTTTGGGGCGCGCAAACCGAAATGTTGAATGTTGAATGGCGAATGGCGAATTTCGGGCCGCGTCGGCGATTCTGCATTCGCCATTCGCCATTATGCGGGGGACGCGTTCGCCAAAATCGATCAATCCGAGAAAATCGACAGTCTCGATAGGGCCTATACGACCTATAGGACCTATAAGACCTATCTAGTCGCAGGCCCTTTTCAGCGCCCAAATTGGTGTTGAAGGCACAAAGCCCGCGCAAGCCGTCTCAGGCTTCCCGGGCTTCCCATGATTCCCATTATTCGCTGGCGGGCCGTCGCCGCTTCAGGCCGGCTTGTCGGTGGTTTTGTTCGGGTCTTCGGTCTTGCTCGCTTCCGCCGTGATCCGCGCTTTGTCTTCCCGATCGCGGATCTTCTCTTCTTCCGTCTTGGTCGCCTCGCGGAACTCGCGGATGCCCTTGCCCAGGCCGCGGCCGACTTCCGGCAGTTTGCCCACGCCAAAAACGATAATGACGATCACCAGAATGACGAGCAGTTCGCCGAAACCGATGCCGTGAAACATGTTGCTGTCCTCGCTTTACTTGAAGTACGGGGTGATCAGGCCCCAGCCCATGAGTTCGTCGACTGTGGCGAAGCCGAGCAGGCAGGCGTACAGAATCAAGCCCGCCAGCACGGCATCCGGCCAATATTTCCGCCAACGTTCGAGCATCGGAGCCCCCTCCCCGTCATTCGCACGGCCCGCTTTTAGCACAACCGACCCGCCGTATCAACCACGGCCCAACCAAGTATAGGTCGGACGGGCGGTTGCGCAACTGACGCCGAGCGGCGCCGCGAAGCGGACGATAATCGGCGACGGCGAGTTCCGGGCTTCAGCCGCGCGCGGCTACTGGCAACATTGCGTGCCGTTGTTGCAGCAGACGGTGCCCTCCGGGCAGTAGTGGCCGTTGGAGCAGCACGAGGTGAACAGCGGTATGCAGCCGGCCCCGCAGCAAGTCTCGCCGGTTTCGCAACTGAGCCCGGTCACCTGGCTGCAGCAAACCGCCGTAACGGCAATGCAGCCGGGACCGCACATCATCAGACCTTCGTCGCAACTGGTCAGCACGCAGCCGGTCGAAGCGCACGCGTAGTGAACGTTGTCGGGGCAGCACTTGCCGCCGCACGCCAATTCACTGGTGGTGCAACCGCCATTGGTCGCCGCGGGGCTGTCGACGCAGGCCCACAAAAACGCGCCGACCGCGGCTAGGCAAAGCGACAGCATCAAGAAATGAACAGTCTTCATTCGTTATTTACCTTTCCTGGGAGCGGATTGCGCAAAACCGCGGCAATCTGGAACGTCCGCCCGTCTCATTCGCATTTCACGCTACTGCGGAGCGAACGTCAAGCCTCCAACGGAACGAGACCGCGGCAACCACAACTTTGTTTAGAATTCGCAATGCCTGGAACTTGCTATTGCTTGTCGGTTTGAAGGCTTTTATGATGTGGACCTTGAGTCTATCGTGCTAGGGGAGACATTCATGTTATTTGTTAGACGCTTCGCCCTAATCGTTGTGTTTTTGGCCGCAATCGTCATGTTGGCGGCCGCGTGCGCCAGCAGCAGCAAATCGAGCAGTTCCACGGCGGCAGATGACGACGTTACGCCGGCGGACGACGACGCCTCGCCGGACGATGACGACGCTTCGCCAGCGGACGACGACACCTCGCCGTCGCCGGCCGAGCCGTATTGCGAAGCCGGCAAACAGTTGTTGCTCACGGGCAACGGCGGCCTGTCGGCGCTGCAGTTCCAGCAGGGCTTGAGCATCGACCCGGACGCGGTCAATTGCCGCTATGGTCTGACGCTAGCCGACACGTTGAACCAATTCGACACGATTTCCATCATCGTTTCTTACGTGGCGGCCGCGATCAAAGGCTACCAGCCGCCGACGAAATTCGACGAGCCGCAAACCGGTCAGGGTTTCTTTGACGAACTGGTGGACATTATCATCAACTCCGCCTACGTCGACTCCGCGAATGAGGCCATCGCCGAGGTCGAGTGGTTGCGCGCGAACGATCCCACGATCGTCTACCCGTTGGCTTCGATGCCGATCATTCTCAATTTCGCCCAGGTGGCCAACCCCAACGGCAACTTCGACCTGACCGCGGCGGTGGCGGCCGAGGCCTGGGCCGGCTCGATCGGCGGCCTGCTTGCGCATGTGCCGGCGCTGAATCTGGATTGCGAACTCGGCGTCATTTTCGAGATCGTGGGCTTCGATTTCCACGGGTCGTTCGACGTCGTGTTCGGCAATTTCGTCAATCTGTTGCTCGAACTTTTCGACAACCCGCTGTTCCCGGACTTCCTCACGCTCAAAGACAACGCGGCGCCGTGGAAGGCCGCGGGGTTGGAGGCCGGCCTGGGCTTCCTGCACGCCTCGGAAACCTTCACGATGATGACGAAGGAGAGCGGCACTCCGGCCGGCACCGTGCTCGGTTATGACGACCTCAGCGGCACGCACCAATGGAACCCCAACGACCCGTTGATCGTGCCGTCGTGGGGCGATCTCACCCCGAGCGAGAACCAGGTGGCCTGGGCCATCCAGGGCGTGTTGCAGCACCTGGCCGCGAGCTTCCTCGACTACACGGCGTACGACATCGACCACGGCGTGCCGCATCCGTTCCTGCTGTCATATTTGAATCCCCTGCTGACGGCCTTCGGGTTGCCGGCGATCATTCCGGATTGGTCGTTCCTGTCGATCGATTTCGGCAAGAGCTATTACGACGCCGACCCGACCGGCTTGAAGACCAAGATCGTCACCATCCTGCAGATTCTGCACGACCTGTTTCCCGGCGGGTGAGGCCGCGGACGATTTTGGATTGAACCACAGAGACACAGAGATCTTAGCGCGGCCTTCGGCCGCAACCAAATGATTTTTCTTTAGCCGCAGATTGCGCAGATTGGCGCAGATTTGCGGGCCGGGAAATCGAAATTTCGGCGGCCGAAATTTCGCCCCGGCCCGCC
>Ga0181520_10012064_pt1 | contig 11183 bp, 10 predicted proteins | sample PEATcosm2014_Bin_29_FD_132451 | JGI IMG/M metagenome (GOLD analysis project Ga0181520, IMG submission 132451) | Peatland microbial communities from MTU Mesocosm Facility, Houghton, MI, USA - PEATcosm2014_Bin02_30_metaG | ecosystem: Environmental > Terrestrial > Soil > Wetlands > Peat | place...
AGGAGATCGAAAAGCTGCCGGATGATTTCCGCGATGTCATCCCCAGGCATGGGAAGCCCCGGAAGGAGCCGGTTAGCCTCCCGCTTGAGATACTGGCCAAAGCTGCTCCTGGGGCCAACAAAAGTCAGGCTGCTCCGATATGCGTCATCGTCTTGTGCCCGTTGCCGTGGGTACGCCAAGGTGGCCCGATCCATCAGTTCATCTTCATCGATCGACCACGGTCCCTTCAGCCTCTGGTTGCTTCGCTGACGTAGCTGGTCCTGGTAATCCGATCGAAGGTAATCCACCTTGATCGCCAGTTCACGACGGAGTACATCCAGTAGGGTGCGGCACCATTTTCTCCGATCAGAAGGAGACCCTGTGGTGAGCAGCACATGTTTCCCGGTCCATTCCTCCTCCGCTTCAGTCAAGTCGCTGAGGCTCTTGTAGTCGAGGTTCAGCAAGCCAACCTGTTCCAAGTTTGGGAGGTTGATCCGCCATCCACGCCGCAGGTCACGGTAGAGCTTGTAGGCGAGGAGATCCTTCAATACCTGTTTGGTGTCGTCCTTGGCTGCGAACTTCAGGGTCGGGTCAACCGCATAGGATTCGAAGGGCAGGTTCAGGACATCAAAAACCGCATGGCTGAGCTTGTCGTGGGTGAGCCCATCCGGGCCAGCCTGTTTCACCGCATGGTAAAGGGCTGAACGGAGAAGGCCAGTTTCCGCAAAATCGTTGAAATGCCCCGCCTGGAGGGATGCATCTTGGCGGTTATCGGTAAAGCTGAGGAGCTTCCGGGCTTGGTCCTGAAGCCCCTCCACAGACTTGAGGTGACGGATTGCGGAGAGGCTTAAGACGGTTGTTGCCGTGCTCCGGCCCTCGGAACTAAGCGTTGCCAACTTCCCGAAGTCTTTTCGTTGACGGGGACTGTAGGTCACGCGGCAGTTAGGGCAGAAGCAGAACGGCGTGGAGAGGAAGATTACCGGGATGCCAGAAGGGTCCCCGGTTCCCGCCTTGAGGACCATGCGGGGAAGTGGGCGTTTGTCTCGGCGATCGGCCCTAAGGCGCAATCCTCCGTGCCATGGCTCTTTCCACTCATCCGGCAACCTCTCCAACTCCTGTGCGGGATCGGTGGGCCAGGGCTTATCCAGGACCATGAAATAGCCTGGATGGATATGGTCGTCTTGGCTATCGTCTTCTCCGACAGGTCGTGGAGTTGCCTCAAAATCATCAGCTTTCTCTTGCAGGTAGATGCTGTAGAACTCTTGCCCACATGCGCGGCAGAAGGCCAAAGGATAGAGCCGTTCATCCCGATGCTCTGGTCGGAACAACTGGGGCTGAAGGGTCATCCAGCGGTCTTCGCCCTTTCCAAGAGTGGCATAGACGGCATCGCCCTTGCTGATGAACTGGTGGAGGCGGAAGGCAAAGGGCCGGTTCCCACTTTCAGGATCGGGTTCGCATTTGTAGCCGTGCAGAAGCCACCGCTGAATTGCATTGGTGCAGGCTCCTTCATCCAACCCCAGTTTCTCGGCGAGTTGCTGCCCAGCCTGTCCGAGCGTCTTCGGATTGGCCCGTTTGAGATTCTCGGTGCCCTCTTCGTGTTCCAGCCCAAAAGCGGTCTCCACCCAACTGGCCATGGGGTCCTGGCAGAACATCTCGAATGTGTTGGAGATCTCGAAGCTCGGATCCTTGACCCTGGCCCTGAGGGCTTCCAGGACTCCGGGATCATCCATGGTGAAATCCTGGGTGATGCGGCGGAGGCTCTCACCGATCACATCCCCTGCTGAGACAGGAGAGCCGAACAGACGGGAGGCAACAGCCGCGACATCCTTTTTGATTTCCGCAACGGTTGCGCCACTTCCCATTGTGGCGGAGGTGCCCACGCAGAGGACATCATCGGCTTTGAGGGTTTCACGCAACCGCCTGACCAGCATAGAGACGTCCGCCCCCTGACGGCCACGGTAAGTGTGGAGTTCGTCCAGGACCAAATACTTCAGCCCTGTCGCTGCCTTGATGAGGTGCTGACGCTCCCGAGGACGGGTGAGGATCAATTCAAGCATGACGTAGTTGGTCAGGAGAACGTCGGGTGGGTTGTTCAGAATCTTGTCCCGTTCCTCCTCGTTTTCCTGGCCCGTGTACCGGGCAAACCGGACAGGCGGCTTGTCTTCAGGGAATCCGGGTCCAAGGAACTTTTCCAACTCCCCCATCTGACTGTTCGCCAGAGCGTTCATGGGGTAGACGACGATGGCTTGGATGCCCTGGCCGCTGCCGTTCTTCAAAACGTGGTTCACGATGGGGATGATGTAAGCGAGGCTCTTCCCGGAACCGGTTCCAGTGGTCAGGACATAATTCACGTCCTTCTGAGCACAGACCAGAGCCTCCTCCTGGTGCCTATGGAGACGGAGCGTCGCACCCATGGGATGTGCGACGGTCTTGCCCCGCCGGAAGATCTCCTTGCAGGTGGGATGGAGTCGCCCCTGGTCCACCAGTTCGTCGATGGTCGCGCCAGGGAGGAAGGCCGGGTTGAGTTGGACCAAGGGTTCAGGCCAGAGGAAGCCGCCGTCAAGACGAGAAGTAATAAACTCTTCAACTTCTTCATCCTGTACTTCCAGAAACCCTTTCACGTAGGAGCTATAGTCCCCAAGCAGGTCTTCGCGGTAACGAAAAATGTCCATGGGTAGCCTTTGGTAGATATAGGGATTATTGCACTTTGGCCCGATCAGACCTACCGCATACTTCAGAATTCGAAGAGGTTTGCCGTGTGGCCTTCAAGGCATACCAGGGGCGGAAGGACAAATCGTGTCCAGTTTCAGGGTGTTTAAGTTTCCCTTCGAAGACTGAACCCACGGCCAGGGTGACCCTGGAGCCTCACCACAGATGCACAAAGTCGCACCTTGTCCAGGAGGTGCGGGAGTAACTTCTGGCCGCAGTAGTCGGCGATCTCCTGGTCAACAGTCGCTTTGAGAGCGGCGGGGATGGACATGATTCATTCTCGCAGGTCGTCCATAGATGGATCCAGGCCATGGACAATGTTTTTGCGTTCAACTGTAAGAATTTTTATACCTACGCGATGGATGAGAGGAGCCTTCCGCCATTGTTCAGCCAGTTTAGTGAATTTGTCCGAGTGGGGGACCGCAACGGCCAGAACGTCTGTCTCGCCAACTTCAGAGATGGTTAGCAGTTGCCCAAGAGCCTCACGCAGCAGAGGGTATTCCTGGGAACTCTGACTGGATACAAGGGGTCCCTTTTTACTTTCAGCCCGGAAAGTCCGACCATCTGCAAGCACTGCCGTTACGTCACCCAACCCGGGTTTTGAATGGATTCGGAGCGTCCCACCGGATGGGACATGGCGGTAGTTACCGCTCCAACCTCCATTGAAGGGCTCACAGTGCTCACATTGTGATTCGACCATGAACTCCCCGATCTGGAAGTGTACTTGTGCCAGCGTTTTGACCTGAGCACCATCAATCGCCACCTCGACGATATTCGCGAGACGGTTCTGCAGTAGGAAGAAGGCAAGACGAAGGCTGGTTTCAGCTTCCGGCATTTTGAATTCGGGGAGAGGTACCATGGACGTAATCCTCGTTTCACCTTCGTGCTGCCAGCAGTTCGGCGATGCGGTGCCAGGAGGGCTGGGCACCTGCCTGGAAGCAACCCGGTTTCCCGAGGGCATAGGCTCGCTCGAACCCAAGAACGCCGATACGGTTCATGCGGTCGGCAGCTTTGTTCCCCAAGGCCACTACGAGGGCTTGTGGGAAGAGTTGGATCTGCTTCTTGAGATAGCGTTCGCCACAGGCAAGCCCCACCGACCTGGGGACGGTACCTGCTGAAACCTCGGCCGAGCAGAGCACGGACTCGGTGACCCACACCTTTCTCAACTGCTCATCGTAGTTGAGAGATGGCCAGCACAGATCGAAGAGGAACCTAGCATTCTGGTGAAACTGGCCGGGGCCTTCACGGAACGCCCAGTAGGCATGTCGCAAGGCTTCTTCCATGGTGCTGTGGTCTCCGGGTTGGGGATCTCCTGGTTCGGCGAACACAAGCACCAGTTCAACCTCTTCCGTTCGTCCTGTTGCGCCCAGGTAACCCCGTGGGATGTGTCCGGCCTCAGGTGCCCAGCGCATGGAACTGCAAACCGATTTGAAGCAAGGGCAAGGGCAAGGGTAGGCCCCAGCCAAGATCGATCGGAGCGGCTCACAGGGAGACGCCGGTAGACCGGCATGGCGGGCGATGGGCTGTGATCTCTGAGTTAATTCCGTGACTGGAAGGGGATCAGCACAAAATTCAGTCTTGGTAAGCCCAGTGGGCGGATCGGAGTGGGTAACAATCACCCGCTGGGACGCTCCAGTCCCTCCTGGAGGAACCGCCTCGCAGTATCCGTTCGCGCATACAAAACCTGCCAGATCGTGGGTTTTGATCGCGTATCGTTCCCCATTGCCCTGGATGACAATGGAGCCGAGTACATGTCCGTATTTCCCGCCAGCGGCGGCGCATTCCAGTGCTCTCTGGACGATGGCGAAGCGGGGACCAGTCCCTTGCCGGATGTCGTTGGCCTTACCCGTTCTCAGCAACCACTGGTCAAGTGGGATACCGATGGCTTCAGCTTTCTTTTCCAGTGCCCTGGTGAATTCACCAGCTTCCTCGCGTGTTAGGGTTTTCCTTTCCCTAGGCATGGCTGCTCCTTTTGAAAGGTGACCGGTTGATGGAGGAGGTATTCAATTCTCTTCCAAACCGGAACCCCCAGGGCCGGGATTTCTGCACCACAACGTTAAAATCGTACGATGACGCCCCACGGTGAACGTGTCGCCGTTCATCAACATCCAAATTGCTCGTATGCTCGAACTGGTGCCAATTTTAAAATTCACAGCAGAAGGAGCAGATAAATGCCAAACCTCGCAACTGCGTTCAAAGAAGAAATCGTTCGACTCGCCCGTAAGGAGATCCGGGCCGAAACCGAAGGACTCAAGAAGGCAGCGGCCCAGTCACGGGTCGAGGTAGCCGCTCTGAAGAAGCGCGTGACTGAGTTAGAAAAGACGGTATCCCGGCTCAGCAAGATCGCCACAGCGGCTAAGCAGTCCAAGGCGGCCTCCGAAACGCCTACCCGTGTCCGGTTCAGTGCAAAGGGACTGATTGCCCTGCGACAGCGGCTTGGGCTATCCGCTGCACCCATGGCTGCTCTTTTGGGTGTTTCTGCTCAGACCATCTACAACTGGGAGGCAGAGAAAACACGACCCCGCCAAGAGCAGTTGGAGGCGTTCGCATCGATTAGAGGGCTCGGCAAAAGGCAAGTTGCTGCCAAGCTGCAAGAACTCGCTGGCTAACGAGACTAGGGGGAGCTACCTGACCGTGGATGGGACCCAGCCAGCCGTCCGTTACCTATGACTGGGTGCTGTTCGTGCCTCCTGTTGTGTGAAATCCGCGATCCCTGCTGAAACCGAGCCAGACACAAGTCGGGAACTTCTGAAACAGGAGGCAAACCAGGACTGCACATGATTGGAGGCGGCAAGGAGTGCCCCCCGGTCTGCTTCCCTCAACGCCAGCTTTGTGGCCGTAGAGGATGCCTAGACGCCATGGTCGAGGATGGGCTGGCCTTCAGGTCATACTACCCCGCGCTCCACTGCCTCAAGGGTGGAGGTCGTCATTTTAGAGTTCAGACAAGGACTGGATTTCCAAGAGGTTGCCCTCGGGATCCGCCCCGTACACGAAGGTGACCACCCCTTTGCCCAGAACCGGGAGCGAGGCCACGCTGCCATGTGCTGAACCACCCATTTTCAGCACCTGGGCCAGGGTCTCGGCCACATCCTGAACCTGGAAGGCCAAGTGGCCGAACCGCTTCCGTTATGGCCGGGGCTGGGGACGGTCCCCCTACCACGCTATCGGCGACCTCTCCCGACTTTCTGGAGTTCACCACCACCGAGGTTGGTCCTTCCTCATAGTTGATTCGGACTGGCCTAGCTTGGTGAGAATTGCTGCTTTTTTTAGGAAATCCGGAAATGGCATGTGAGTATCTAATGCATTTGCTATGAGCAGAGATCTAACTAATCGACAGGTTCGCCAAGCCACATCTTCTTCGGTTTCATTTGGAGGATTGGATTCTGCCTTTACATATTTGTTAAAATCAATAATGTTCCAATCCGTTATTTTTGCAGGATCCCACTGGGATCTAATCTCACACCAGCACAGCCACCATGGCTTCTTGATCCAATAGGCCGTTTTAAATATAGGCTTATTAGTTGCACCATTCATTGGTTATCCTCATTATCTTCCCAGGCGTTTGGAAGTAACGACCCTGATGGAAAGCTCTTCTTTACTGGTTTAGGTTTTTTAGGTTGTGAAGCGAATTTTTTGTATTCCCCATCAATTATGAATTTATCGAGCCATAATCCTGCAAATCCTTCCTTATTTTGAGCCCGATAAGCTCTGGCACCTTCAATAATTTTATTGCATTCCAGCTTCTTTTCCCAAGGTTCTACTGAATTGATCCGGTCCCTGAAAACAAGATAATGTTCTGGCTTAATTCTCTCTGGGCAATATGTTACGGTAAGACTTTCCCAATCATCCCAGAACTCATCCCCTTCGTATTGTTTTGAATTGAAGCGGCTAGTAGAGGGAGCAGGAGCAACAATAGCGGGAGAAGGTTCTGTCACTGAATCCTCTGGTCCTTCGGTCCGCCCACGTCTCACATCTCCCGAATTCTCTCCACCGGTCTTACAGGCTTCGAGGAAGATCTGACGCTTGACGATCTGCTCATTCAGGTAGACCTTGAAGCCTTCGATAGCTTCACGGGTTCTACGATCTGCCATATAGGCTGTTACCTTTTCGTTCGTAGAGTTGAGCATATAGGCCAGTTCCTCTAGATCCTGAGACAACTCCACAATCGGTGTTGTCATGTTGAAATTGATGGCCAAATAGAGATCCATTGTTTTTTCAACAAATCCTCGGTTTGCATCTTCCAACGGACCCAACCAGTGGGCGAGGATCGTTGGGGTGCGGGTGTATCCAAACATCACGCCAGATTTCTTCGTAGCCATTACGCTACCCTCCAAACTCTGACGCCATCAGATGTAACTCGGTAGGCCCAATTTTTATCTCCCTTTCTGTGATATGAACATAGGGATTTCACCCGGCTACGATGAGAGCTAGCCGGTTCACCAGGGAACGGGAGGATCAGGAAGCTGTCTCCAACTTCGAGTTCCTCCCACGGGTAATGCAGGCCCTTTATGAGGGTGGGGATGGGGATGTTTTTATCGATTTTGACCATTCGGTCCTCCTATAGGGTTAATACCCGCTTGGTGAGGTTTCCGAATACGTCAATTTTCATTTTCTCCCCTCTTTTACCAATTGCCCCAAATATATGTAAGTTTTATCTAGTCGGAATTATGAGACAATTTCAAAGAAAGGTCGCTTCACATGATGGGGAAGTTCACTTCGCAAGAAAGAAAGGTTACTTCGCATCATGGGAAGGACCGTTCCCTTGATGGAGAACCTTTGTCCTGTCTTGATCTGTTCTGTTCTGGGTTTGGTTGGGATGTCATGAATTGATATGTCTGGAATTGTTCTACGTGGGGTTCCCCCACTCCCCCGACTGACGACGACGGCCCAGTATATATGGGCCTTCTCCTCCGGAGGCCCCTCCGGGGAGGCCAAGGGGGCAAGCCCCCTGGACCCCCACCCACGTGTGCGAGTCACAAGCATAAGCTTCCCTGCCAGCCGAAGGAAACCGCAGGAGACCCCGCCGCCGCCCCGGCCCCTGGACTCCGGCGAGTTCCCCATAACGATCGCGGAACTGTTTCAAGGAACTCGGAGGTGGTGATCCCGCCTTGGAACCTGACGGCTTGGCCTCGCCGTTGAGATCCGTTCTCGCCACCAAAACCCCCACCTAACTGAGCACCACCGCATATGGCCCAAGCCAAGTGCCTCCCAGCCTCTGGGGCGTACTTGATCAGGGTGGGACGAGGCTTGCTGGAACCTCCAGCCAGGGGAAACGTGAAACGCCTGTTCCGAATTGAGGATTTAAATGCCGCGATTTTTTTCTCGGCCATATTTGTCATATTGAAAATATCAAATTGCATTTGGATTAGGAGCCACCCTACCCCCCTCCCCATTTCCCATCGCGACTCTAAGGTTTGGGGATGATATATTTACCTCTTATGCTGCTGGCCGATGCAACGGACAGCTATCTATGCCGCCTACCGAAAAGCCGTTCCTGGGTTCCGCACCGCTTTTCCTGATTCGATCGCAGAGCGGAGTATGGCCTCGGCGATCAAGGGAATTACCACCACAGCCACAACAGTTCATTCGTCCTAGCCGGGTTTCTTAGCGAAACTGACTCTACGAGCGCGGAGGTTGGAAAGTATGGCCATTAGTCGAGAATCCCTCTACGAGGAGGTGTGGGCACGACCCATATTGGAGGTTGCTCAAAAATATGAAGTTTCTGGAAGTTACCTCGCCCGGATTTGTCGGGAGTTGAGCATTCCAACTCCATCACGGGGTTACTGGGCTCGTTTGCGAAGCGGGACAAAAATCCGGCGTCCCTCACTTCCACCTGTTCGGCCCGGTGAAGACCTCGAATGGGACAGATCAGGAAGGGCCAAACGGGAACCTTGGCCATATCCGAAACCCCCTGAGCAATTTCATAGGCACCGGTTGGGCACGGATGAACTGTCAAGGATGCACCCCCTGGTTGAGCCATGCCGAACCACGCTTGCTGCTTTCCAAGAGTCTCCCTATTCGAGCGATTTTTTGAAGACGCTCAAGCGATCCACCCTTGACGTTCACATCAGCCGTGCCGAACTCGATAGAGGCATGGCTGTAATGAATGCGATCTTGGTTGGCCTTGAAAGATGCGGGTATCCGGTTGAGATCGCTGGGGCGAGGGAACCAGTCCAGTGGGTGGACTTCAAGCCAAAAGACCCCAAGAAATCCGGTCTTTGCTATCCGTCGAATTGGTGGAATCCATGGCCCCCTACCATCGTAAGAATCGGAACCCTTGCGATTGGGCTTTCCTTCTACGAGATCATGGAGGAGGTTCTTGTCAAAGAGGTCAAGAACAAGTGGATACCGGTAGGAGACGACCCTATCCCAACTACGAAGCGAGGTGTTCCAACGATTCGCTGGGCGACGTCAAGGAACCTTGTGCGCCAACGACAACTAACTTTGTGCATATAAGGGGCCGAGGCGGAGCCGATGGCCTTACCAATTTTCAGGCAATCGCCGGGTTGCGGAGGATCCGTGTAGTTGTCGCTGGGCACCGACAGCTACCCTGACGACAATTACACTTCCCCAGCGAAGGGGGGCGAGGCGAAGCCGATGTCCTCGCTGATTTCAGGGCAGTTATATCAACGACAACTATCTTTGTGCATGCTGCTGATGGCTTTGGCGCCGGCCCTTGTGGGAAACGCGCAGCGTTTTCCAGCCGCGAGGCCGAGGGAGGCGGGTTTCCTGTGGGCAGGGGGGCAATGAAGGCTTCTCTGCACTCTGGGGCTTGGACAGGGAAATAGCGAGAAGGTGTAGCCTTTTCCCGTTTTGCCGAAACCAAAATCCATAATTATGATTTGCAAATTTTTTCTTGACCCATTTTCTCCAATTCGCACACTGAAAAAGGTTTTGAAAAGGCCGGACTCCAGCATGGCTCTTGTGTATTAGACTCAAAAAAAGCAAAATCGAAATATGAATTGTAATTTATACTTTTTCTCCGACCCCTACCCCATGGTTGCCAGTTGAGGTTTTCAACGCCTTATGGGGTAGAGGTATTTAGGGGGGGGGTAGCCACGAGCAACCGGAACAGCATCCGCCCTTCCAAGCTCTTCTGTCGTCTACCAGCATCTCAGGATGCCCTCCACCCACCTGATCGCCAAAGTTGATGCCTTGACGGTTCAGGCAGTGGCGTCGTCTCGCTGGTTGAGGCGGCCCAGAGGCGGCTCTACCCTACCCGCTTCATCGCCCCATCGATGGCAGTCCGGACTTCTGCCCACCGGTACCGGAGTTGATTGCCCCATGGATCTTGGTATCCAGGGATTTTGCCAGTGGCTACCAGGGTGTTCCAAAGCTTACGCCCGTACCCCTTACCCCGGTATTGTCGCAAGAGAACCTGAATATCCTCAAAGGTTAGCCACTCAGGGTGACTTTCAAGTGTTATCTGCGTCCTCCTATCCTTGCTTGAAACGGTTAATTTCGGCCTGCCCATCGTTTGTTCTCCACATCCCTGTGTCAGCGGATATGAGATTGATACTCAGCGTTTCGGTGGTTACGAGAAGTCAAAGGCGTTGTTCTGGGCTACCTCCAGGTCTTCCTCAACCACCTGGACATATTTCTCAGCCGTCTCTGAACGCTTCCACCTTCCCATTTTCTTGATGACAAAGGCACTCGCACCAGCCCTGGCCATGAGGGTTGCCATGGAGCCCCGCATCCGGTGCGGGTGGAGTCCGGTTATCCCCATAGCCTTTCCAGCAGCTTTAATTGGCTTGGTGGTGAACTGTGCTGTATGAGGCTCATAGGGTGCACCAAAGGCAGGCAGGCACCACTCACAGTCTTCAGGAACCCGCTCTCGCAGCCGCTTCAGCAGGACTCGAAGGTCTTCAGGTACAGGCAGAGGAATGTTCTTCCCTGTCTTGGTATCAACTGCCGTGAACACTTTCCGGTCACCGTCAAACCCTGTCCATTTCATGTGCAATGCTTCATCTTCACGCAGACCTAGATAGAGCATGGCTCTGATGGCTACCATCTGATGAAGGTTCCCCTTGCTGTCCACCCTGGCCAGGAACGGCTTTACCTGTTCCTTGCGGAGGAAAGTTCTGACTGGCTCCTGCTCAATAAGCTCATCCAACTGCTTGAAGGGCATACGGGGTATCCGCTCTGTCTTCACTGCCCAACCAAATACCCCGCAAAGATGGGTCATGAGCTTGTTACCACCCTGCCCTGTTCGTGGCTTTGCCTGCGGGACTTCCTTGGCCTCCTTCGGGTTCTTCTTCTTTCTGGCCTCTGCCTTGGCTTTTATCTTCTCGGCATAATGAGCATTCCGGAGGGATGGGCCAGACATGTAGGCTGTGCGGATCCCCTCAACCATGGCCGTTGTCACCTTCATAACCTCCACATCCTTGAGGGTTGGGAGGATGTGCAGATTCCAGTCACGCTCAACCCGCTCCGCATGGGCTCCGGTGTGGTTCTCAAGCCAAGCCTTCCAGAGGGTGCCAACGCTGAAGATAGGA
>Ga0181520_10012066_pt1 | contig 11179 bp, 7 predicted proteins | sample PEATcosm2014_Bin_29_FD_132451 | JGI IMG/M metagenome (GOLD analysis project Ga0181520, IMG submission 132451) | Peatland microbial communities from MTU Mesocosm Facility, Houghton, MI, USA - PEATcosm2014_Bin02_30_metaG | ecosystem: Environmental > Terrestrial > Soil > Wetlands > Peat | place...
CATCGTCCTCTACATTTATTTCAATCTGATTCACAAGGCCGGGCTGGAGAAATTCATCGCCGCCGCCGCCAAAGCCGGCGTGGACGGCCTGCTGGTTTTGGATTTGCCGCCGGAGGAATCGGACAATTACGAGGCGTTGATGAAGCAGGCAGGTCTCTGCCACATTTATCTCGTCGCGCCGACCACGCCGGAAGACCGCTTGGAACTTATCGTCAAGCGCGGCAGCGGATTCATTTATTACATTTCACGCGAAGGCGTGACGGGAATGCAGACGAGCGTCGCGTCGAATCTTGCGTCGCAGGTCGCCAAAATCCGGGCGCACACGAATCTGCCCGTTGCCGTCGGCTTCGGCATCTCGAATCCAGCGCAGGCCAAAGCCGTGGCGTCGGAAGCAGACGGATGCGTCGTAGGCAGCGCGGTGGTAAATCAAATCGCTGAAAACGGAAAATCAAAAGATTTGGTCAAGCACGTCGGCAAATTTGTGAAATCGCTGGTCGATGCGGTGAAAAATATTTAACCACGGACGGGCACAGATGGACATGGATTTTCACTTTCCGAATTCCGCTTTTCAAAAAGTTGACGCCGCCGGATTTCCGGCCCACACTCGCCGCATGGCAAATATTTGTGGCAACAATCGGGACGGACCCCTTTATGCTCCCGTCTCCGTGCGGACGCATCCATTTATGGATAGCGGAATTCGGTAGTTGAAAGGACGCGGAAAATGAAGTAGTCAAATCAAATCATGAAACGCTTCCTTAACGTCATTGCGTTCAGTTTCATCGCAATCAATTCCTTTGCGGCAGACAACACTGTCACAAATGATTCTCCGGCCGGCCAAAAAGAGCGGCTCTATCAGCGATTTGTGAAGGAAATGCAGCAAAGGATGCAGGAGATGCAAAAATTGGATCCGTCCAATTTGGACTTGTCCTTCACCAATGCTGAAACGCAATCGGCGCTTCGTGCCGTATTTGAATCAGCAATCGTGGATCCATCATTTGGCCTCGAGTGGGACGAGGTGCCAGCTCCCACTCTTGTGGGAGCTGACGCCATGTCAGCCGTCAATTCATTTGTCGCTACCAATGGGTGGAATATGCAAACGAACGACTGCATTTTCGACTGCATTTCAGACGATGACAATCAGGCAAAATCCAAGCCAATTCGTGGGTTGCCGTGGGCGGTTATACACGAGCAAGAGTTTCCCGCAGTAACACACAATGGGATTTTGTTCGTTTTCTTCAGGGGTTTCCACCACGACGGGCATGGGGTTGCTTACAATCCGCACACGAACTATTTTGCGGCGACGATTGATACCTTCAAGCCTATCGGCCAGCATTGGTATGCATGGGCATTTGATCACGAATTCCCGCCAACAGTCCCACAGCCGCAAATATACGAAGGCTCAAAACCGGTGAAAGATGTGACACCGGCTTCGAAGTAAATTCGGAGGATATTTCATTTGGACTATTCCGTCGCTGGCGATGAAATCCAAACTATTATACGCCAGCCCGAAGTTGGAGCAATTGCGTCAGCTTGTGGCGGGCGCGCGTTCGCAGTTGGCGGAATTGGAAAGCATCCGTGTTTCGTCCGTGAAATCTGTGGCTAAAAATTATGAAAGTTAAACCTGACACTAAAAACCGTTTCGTCATCATCATGGCTGGGGGACGCGGCGAGCGTTTCTGGCCGTTGAGCCGCGAGGAGATGCCCAAGCAACTGCTCGCGCTGTTTGGCAAAAAATCCTTTTTACAGGAGGCCGGCGAGCGCGTGCTGCCGCTCATGCCGGCCAAAAACATCTTTGTCATCACCAACGAGGCGCAATTGCCGGAAGTCCGCAAACAGCTTCCGAAAATTCCCAAGGAAAATCTGGTGGCCGAGCCGGTTGGCCGCGACACCTGCGCCGCCGTCACGCTCGGCGCGGCGCTGGTTGGCGCGCGTTCCACCACCGGTGTCATGGCGGTGCTGCCCGCCGACCATGTCATCCCCGACGAGAAAAAATTCCAGCAGGTTTTGAGCGACGCGTTTGACGTGGCCGCGCAGGGACAAGCGATTGTGACCATAGGCATCAAGCCGACCGAGCCGGCGACCGGTTACGGTTACATTCACACCGGCGCGGAATTGCCGACGCCGCCCGGCGCGAAGAAAACCAAGACGTTTTTTTTCAAGGCGGAACGCTTCGTGGAAAAACCGGATTTCCAGAAGGCGCTGGAATACGTCAACAGCGGCCATTACCGCTGGAACGCCGGGATGTTTGTCTGGAGTTTCATCACCATCACGAACGGCCTTGAAAAACATCAGCCGGAAATGTTCGCCGCGTGCCAGCGCTGGTTCAAGGTCGCCAACAATCCCGCCAAACTCTCGAAAGTGCTGGCGAAGGAATATCCCGGCATCAAGAAAACCTCGATTGATTTTGCGCTCATGGAAAAGGCGCAGAACGTCATCGTAGCCGACGGCGCGTTTGAATGGGACGACCTCGGCGCGTGGCCGGCACTCGCCCGGCATGTCAAGCAGGACGCTGAAGGCAACGCCGCCGTGGCGGATTTCATCCACGTGGACGCGGCGCGGAACATCATATACGATGCACGGACAAAAAACCGCACGCCCATTGCCATGGTCGGTTTGCGCGATTCCATTCTGGTGCAGACGGACGACGCGGTTCTCCTCGCCCACAAATCGCAGGCGCAGAAAATCAAGGAACTGGTCAGGAAGCTCGGCGAGGATGCGCGGTTGAAGAAATTAATTTAACCACGGACGGGCATGGATAAACACGGAGGTGGATTTGGAACTGCGGTGGCAAGCGCAGCGCGACACCGCTTTAGAACGCATAAAGCGAATCGTCACTCAATCATCCTCGTCCGTGCGAAAGCGCCGTCGCGGCTTTACTCTGCCGGTGCAGTCCAAGACGCAAGCCACTACTGCTTCCACAGTACGGTGGGACGACCGCCAAACGTCGCGCCCCAGCCCGTAGTTACCGGCATATAATAGGCGGTTGTATCGGCACCATTGAACACAGATTGCTCAAGACCCCAATCATCCCTAATGCTGGGGGCATTCCCTTGGAAATAGACATCTCTCCGACTGGTATTACCGACAAAGGCAGCGGTTCCGATGTGGGTGACACTTTTGGGAATCGTAATGCTGGTCAGATTGGTGCATACCCAGAACGCGCCGTCCTCGATGTTGGTGACGCCGTTGGGAATCGTGACACTGGTCAACCGGGAGCAGATGAACGCCATGTGTCCGATACTCGAGACGCTGTCTGGAATTACATAGCTTCCGGTTAGGCTCGCCGGGTATTGGATGAGCTTGGTTTGATTATTGTTGAAAAGGACACCCGCCACACTGGTGAAGGCGGGATTGTTGGTATCCACTATTATTGCGCCAGACCGGTGTCCTCAACGAATGCCTCGTCCCAAATTGTGGTAACGCTTTTGGGTATCACAATATTATTCAAACTGGGACAGAAAGCGAATGCGTCATTCTTGATGCTGGTGACGTTGGTGCCGATCGTAATGCTGGTCAGGCTGGAGCAACCAGAGAATGCACAACTCTCGATGCTGGTAACGGCGTTGGGGATAGTAACGCTGACAAGCTTGGTGTTGTGATCGAACGCCATTTGCCCGATGACGGTGACCAGCATGCCATTTATCATACCGGGGATGGTCACGACCTTGTCGGAACCGGTGTATTTCTTAAGGGTGATGCTGCCATTGTCCATGAAGACTTTGAAGGGAGGTTGCAATATGGCGCGCAAACCAAGCCCTATTAGCGTTAGCACAAGCAACACCAACAAAAGTCGCGTCAGCAATTTCATGGTTTCATTCTGGTATGATGTGTCATTGTTCAAGATTTCCAGTCGCGGTCAATTCCAATCTGGTTTGTCGAATCCGCGTTTTCACAAACGCGGCTACGGGGCTTGACCTTTGGCGGCAAATCTCCATGATGCACAGGCTGGCAATTCCGCCGCCTTTCCCTTTCGCGTCCATTTGGCGCGTTTGGTATATTGGCAGCGTGAGAAGGCCGGTTATTTACGATATGCAGCACATTAGAAACATCGCCATCATCGCGCACGTGGACCACGGCAAGACGACGCTCGTGGACTGCCTGCTCAAGCAATCCGGCACCTTCCGCGCCAACCAGCATGAGTCGCAGGAGGAGCGCCTGATGGATTCCATGGATTTGGAAAAGGAAAAGGGCATCACCATCCGCGCCAAAAACGCCGCGTTCAAATACAAGGATTACCACATCAACATCGTGGACACTCCCGGCCACGCGGATTTTGGAGGCGAAGTGGAGCGCATCATGAACATGATTGACGGCGTGCTGCTGGTGGTGGACGCCGCCGATGGCCCGCAGGCGCAGACGAGGTTCGTGCTACGCAAGGCGCTGGAAGCCGGCGCCAAGCCGATTGTGGTCATCAACAAGATTGACCGCGAGAACGCGAACCCCAAAAAAGTTCTCGACGAGGTGTTTGAATTGTTCGAGTCGCTCAACGCGACGGACGAACAGCTCGATTTTCCATTCATTTACTGCTCCGCAAAAGGCGGTTACGCAAAAACGGAACTGGAGCACGTCACCGGCACGATGGAACCGCTGTTTGACGCCATCGTGAAGCACATTCCGCCGCCGCGCGCAAAGGCGGGCGTCGGCTTCCAGATGCTCGTGGCGAATCTGGATTACAGCGATTACCTGGGTCGAATCGCGTTCGGGAAAATTTACGAGGGCAAGGTGAAGCTCGGCGACGCGGCGATTTGCCGCCACGGTCACGGGACAATTTCCAGGGGAAAAATCACAGCGATTTTCCACTTCGAGGGCATGAAACGCATCGAAGTCCAGGAGGCGCACGCGGGCGACATCGTCGGCCTCACCGGATTTGAGGAGGTTTTCATCGGCGAGACGATTTGCGATTCCGAGGCGCGCACGGCGCTGCCTTACATCCCGATTGATCCGCCGACCATCCAGATGGAATTCGCCGTGAACGACGGTCCGATCGCCGGCCAAGACGGCAAGCTCGTCACCGCGCGCCACATCTGGGACCGGCTGGTGAAGGAAATCCGCACAAACGTCGCCTTGCGCATCGCGCAGACGGGCGATCCGAAGGTGTTCGCGGTCAGCGGACGTGGTGAAATGCAAATCGCCATTCTCGTCGAGCAAATGCGGCGCGAAGGCTACGAAGTTCTGGTGTCGCGCCCGGAGGTGCTTTGGAAAAAGGACGCCGCCGGTAACGCGCTGGAGCCGATTGAAAAATTGTTCCTGGAAATTCCGCAGGAGAACATGGGCGGCGTGATGGAAAACCTTGCCTTCCGCAAGGCCGAAATCGTGAGCATGAATCATCACGGCTATCAGGTGACCATCGAGGCGCTGATTCCGATGCGCGGGCTGATCGGTTTTGAAACCGACCTCGTCAACATGACCAAGGGCATGGGCGTGATGAGCCATTTGTTCCACGAATACGGCCCCGACCGGGGCGAAATCGCCGCGCGCAAGAACGGCTCGCTCGTGAGCATGGAGGACGGCGAGGCGATGGCTTACGCGCTGAACATGGTTCAGGAGCGCGGGCGTTTGATGGTCGAGCCGGGCGACAAGATTTACAAGGGCATGATTGTCGGCGAAAACGCGCGCGAGAACGACATTCCGGTGAACCCGTGCAAGGCAAAACGCCTGACCAACATGAGGTCACAGGGCGAAGGCAAGGGCATCCAGCTTTCAACACCGTTGAGACTCTCTCTCGAACGCGCGCTGGAATACATTGACGTGGACGAATATGTGGAGGCGACGCCGAAAAATCTCCGGCTGCGGAAAAAAATCCTCGACGAAACCCAACGAAAACGCTCCGAAAAATCGCGCGTGATGAAGTTTGTCGAGAATTGACGGTCAGGATATTTTGTCGCGTCGGTCGTCCGGCGCAAATCATCTGACAGATGCTTCTCGCTCAATCCGGCCCGCAAAATCCACTTTCACCGTGGGAAACGGGCTTGGCGTCGCGGACTTGACCTCCACGGAAGCTTGTTCTTGTCTGCGGAATCCGGTCCACCATGCGGCGCGGGCTTCCGGCGTGTAGTCCGCCGCACGCGGGCTGGCAAGGAAAAGATCGCGCAGTTCGAGGGCGGATTGCGGCCGCTGCTCCGGATCGCGCTCGAGACAGCGCATGATGACCAGTTCAAGTTCGGCGCTGATCCTATTCGTCGTGCGCTGGCTGGGTGGCACCGGCACGGCGGCGAGTTGTTTCTTATGCAACTCCGTAATGTCTTCATCTTCAAAAACGCATTTACTGGTCAGCAAAAAATAGCCGATGGCGCCGACGGCGTAGAGGTCGCTGCGCGGGTCGTTGGCGGCGGAATTTTTGATCGCCTCGGGCGGCATGAAGGAAGGTGTGCCGGCAAATTCCGGTTCTTCGTTACGAGCGCCGGAAGGGTTGCGAAATTCGCGCACCAGCCCGAAATCCAGCACCTTGACCCAGTCGAGCACGCCGCCTCGGTCGCAAAGGAAAATGTTTGAAGGCTTGATGTCTCGATGCACCAACCCCAGTGCGTGGGCTTCGGCGAGCGATTCGCAAACTTGCGTGAGAATCTGGATGACGCGGCCTTCCGGTTGCGGGCCAAAGCGGGAAATCAGGTCGTGAAGGTTCAATCCGTTCAAAAGTTCCATCGCGTAATAAAAGATCCCGTCTGGCGTGCGGCCATAGTCATAAACCTGGATCGTGTTCGGATGGGCAAGCTGGCAGGTGAGGCAGACTTCGCGCTCGAATCGCTGGATGGCGACGGCGTCCGCGCGGTCGGGCAGGAGAAGTTTCACGGCGGTGTCGCGCCGCATGAGCGCATGGCGCGCGCGATAGACGACACCCATGCCGCCCTCGCCGATTTTTTCACCCAGCGTGTATTGGCCAAGCTGTTTCAATTTCAACTCGGCTTCGCCCAGCCGTCGGCGCCAGGCGAGGTTGGCATAGGAAAAAACAAACAGGACGACCGCGCAGAGCACGAGCAGCAGGAAGAGCGCGATGAAAATGAACTGGAGCACGCGCAACGACTGGAAAGCCTCGCTGGCATCAACCTGCGTCACCACGCCAATGCCGAGTTGCGGAAGCCAGCGCCACGCGCCGATGACCGGCACCCCGCGATAATCGCGCGAGGGAAGCACATCCACACCGTCATCGCCGTCAATGGCCTCCGCCACAAAACGGGTCAGCGATTCCGTCGCTGAATTGGTGTTTTCAGTTTTGTAACCTTTCGTCAAATCACCGCCGGGGTCGCGCAGGCGGAGATTCAGGGCGGAACTGGCATTCGTCAGTTCAAGCAGGCCAATCTGCCGGAGCTGGTCATCGAAACGGCTCTGTGAAATCAGCAGACCGGTCTGGTCAAACGCGTAGGTTTCGCCCGATTCGCCCGAGCGCGCCACCGAGAGAATTTTCGTGAACTCCTGATCCGGTTTGATGATCAAGGCCAGCGCGCCGCGGACGATGCCATTTTCGGTCAGCGGCGCAGCCACCTGCATCAAGGAAGTGTTGCCACGGCGTCCGCGCGTGGCGTTGGCTTGAATCAAGCGGTTGGGCCGGCGAACCACATTGGTTCCTCGGCTGCCGAAAAATCCAGGAGTTCGCCGTTCGATGAGCAGTTCCGGTTTGAACGGTGTGATGATGACCGGCTCGCCGGAGGAAAAAAGCTCGGCGAACTTGTTGGTGTGCGTCTCGGAAAACTGCAACGCCGGGCCGGGCCGGGCGCGCACCGAACCGGCGACAATGGTGAAATTGGTGTTCACCAGTTGCGCGGTTTCGTAGCCCAACTGGTCGAGACGCGGACGGAGATAGCGGTTCAACAGTTCGGCGTCCGGGACGTTTGTGGCGCTTTCGGCGGCATTGGGTCCCACCTCGGAACGATCCAAAATTCTGATGGCGGGTGCGCGCACTTCCGGTTCGCTGGCCAGCTCGGTGGCGAGCCTGGTCTGGTTGGTGGTCCAGATTTGCAGCGCGGTCACGTTCGCGTTGAGCGTCGAGGTCAACTGTGCCTGAAGCTGCCGCTTAATGGTCTGGCTCAGTTCGTGGTTTCCCCACCAGCCAAAGAGCGCCACCAACCCCGCGATGACCAGCGGGACTGTCCAGATCGGTTGTTTGAAGCGGCTTGTCATTATTGTGGCAACTTGAAGGACGTTCGCGCGAACGGCGCGCTTGTGTCAACTTCGACGCAAAATTTCTCCGCGCGAAATTTTGCGCGGCGGGTGCAGGAATTGCGCATTGCCTGCGCCGCCTGGCGGCTGTTTCCCGCACAACACGGGCTAAAACTCCGCTGCCGACTTTGGAGCAAATTCCATTCCAACGATGCAAACATCGTCGTCAAATTCGTGGCTCACGGAAAAGATGCGGATGGCTTCGAGCAGCTCGTCGAACAACTCTTTGTTGGTTTTGGACAGCAGGTTCTGCACGTCCATCATCATCCGCTCCTGCGAATACAATTCCTCGTTCAAGCCCTGCACTTCGTAGAGGCCGTCGGTGAACAGCATCACGAAGTCGCCGGGCGCGAGGGTGACTTCCGTCGTTTGATACGGCGGGTCGTCAAACAGGCCGAGCGCGGGCTGGCTCTGGCCGGTGACGTTGACGAGCGGCTCAACGCGGCCGGCCGAGCGGCGGATGAACAGCGGCTTCGGATGGCCGGCATTGGCAAACCGCATGACACCGGTCGTCCGGTCGGCGACCAGATAAAACGCCGTGGTCAGCATCGGCGAGCCGGTGCTCTTGAGGATGCTGCACAAGTCGGAATTGAGCTTGCGGAGGAACATGCCTGGATCGCGCGCGAGCGGTTTGAGTTCCTCGGCCAACGCGCGGATCATCGCGGTGACGAGCGCAGCGCGGACGCCGTGGCCCGTCACGTCGCAGATGAACATCGAGGCCTCGTCGTCGGACAGCGCGGAGACGCTGAAAAAATCGCCGCTGACCGATTCAGCCGGCTCATAGCGATGGACGAATTGAAAGGCGCTTTGCTCCGGTGGAACCTTTTTGGGAAAGGTTGGATATTGCTGCGGCAGCATGGAGGTCTGGATTTCGCGCGCCATCCGCAGATTTTCCTCCATGATCAGGTTTTTGGCGCGCAATTCCTCGCGGCTGCGCGACAATTCACCGGTGGCGCGGCGGATTTGGTCCTCGGCGCGCTTGCGTTCGGTGATGTCTTCAACCGTGCCTTCATAATAAAGCAATTTCCCCTCCGCATTGCGCACGGCGCGGCAGTTTTCCGAAATCCAGATGATTGTCTCGTCCTTGCGGAAAATTTTCGACTCGAAGCCGCTCAACGTGTCGTTCTCCTGCATCAAGCGGATGAATTCGTCACGCCGGCCCGGCTCGACGTAAAGATGACGCGCGATGTCCTTGATGCTCGCCATGAGTTCCGCCGGCGAATCGTAGCCATAAATGCGAGCCAGCGCCACGTTCGCCAGTGAATAATGCCCGTCGGGTGTCGTGCGAAAAACGCCTTCAACGAGATGGTCGAAGATGCCGTAGTAATTGTCCTTTTCCTCGATCAGGGTGGCGCGCTCATGCTGCCGTTCCATCGCGCAACGGATGGCGCTCCTTAACACGCGCGCCTCAAGTTTTTCCTTCGGCAGATAATCCTGCGCGCCCGCACGCACAATTTCGGCGGCAAACCGTTCGTCGCCTGCCGGGCCAAGAACAATGATCGGAGCGCACGGCGCTTGCACGGCCAGCAGGGTGGCTTGCGAGAGAGCATCACTGTCCGCGGCGGAAATGTTCAACAATACGGCATCGAAGGTGTTTTGTCCGAGCTGCGCCAGGCCAGCGTTGATCGTCGGCGCGGTGACAGATTGATTGTCTCCGCCGCCTTCACGCAGCATGTCGGCCACGCCGAGCGCCAAACGCTCGTCCTTTCCAATCAGCAAAACTTTCAGCGATTCAGATTCCATACGCAATCCGCGCACCCGTGCGGCACCGGATCAAGATCATTTCCGGTGTGAACATACAGAATTGCGGCGCACCTGCAAGCGGGTTGCAAATAAAACGGATTCGGCTTTTCATCAACGCGGCCCCAACCTATTCTAGCTATCCTGAAAACCATGCCAGCCGTTTTCATCAAAACCTACGGATGCCAGATGAACGAGCGCGACAGCGAGGCCGTCGCCGCCCAGCTCGTCGCGAAGGGCTATACGCTCGCGCCATCGGAAAAAGTCGCCGATGTGATCCTGCTCAACACGTGCAGCGTGCGCGATTTTGCGGAACAAAAGGCGCTGCGCAAAATGGAAAATGTCGCCGCCGAGATCCGCCGCGGGCGCCCGGAGGTTGTCCTGGGTTTCATGGGCTGCATGGCGCAAAGCCGCGGGCGGGAACTTATTGACCAGCTTCCGGACGTGGATCTCGTTCTTGGCACGCAGAAGTTCCATCGCGCGGCAAATTATCTTGATGAAATCATTTCCGGCGCGCGCGAAAAAATCGTGGATGTCGCGGAGGAAGAAAACAGCGAAGCCACGATTCGCGAACATCTCCTCAACGGCAGCGCCAAAAAATCCGTCACCGCCTTCGTCAGCATCATGCAGGGATGCAACCAGCATTGCACCTTCTGCATCGTGCCGTTCACGCGCGGCGAAGAACGCAGCCGGACGATTCCCGACATCGTGGCCGAATGCCGCGAACTGGTGTCACGCGGCGTGAAGGAAATCACCCTGCTCGGCCAGATTGTCACAAGTTATGGACGGCGAGGAAATATCTCCCTCGCCCCGCGAGTAACGAGCGAGGAGAGGGTCGGGGTGAGGGGCAATTTAGAAAACGGACTCCTCACCCCAGCCCTCTCCTTGTTTGGCGAGGAGAGGGAAAAGACCCCCTTCGTCCAGCTCATCGAGGCCGTCCACGAGATTGACTGTCTCGAACGCATCCGGTTCACCTCGCCGCATCCGAAGGGCTACGGCGACGATTTGATTGACGCCTACGCGCGCCTGCCCAAACTCGTCGAAAGCGCACACATTCCCGTCCAAAGCGGCAGCGACCGCGTCTTGAAACTCATGCACCGCGGCTATACGCGCAAGCGATTCCTCGGCATCATTGAAAAACTCCGCCGCGCGAAACCGGACATCGGCATCACAACGGACATCATCGTTGGCTTTCCCGGCGAAACGGAGGACGACTTTGAAGAAACTCTGTCGCTCGCGCGTGAAGTGGAATTCGACAACGCCTACATCTTCAAATACTCCCAGC
>Ga0181520_10012067_pt1 | contig 11178 bp, 9 predicted proteins | sample PEATcosm2014_Bin_29_FD_132451 | JGI IMG/M metagenome (GOLD analysis project Ga0181520, IMG submission 132451) | Peatland microbial communities from MTU Mesocosm Facility, Houghton, MI, USA - PEATcosm2014_Bin02_30_metaG | ecosystem: Environmental > Terrestrial > Soil > Wetlands > Peat | place...
CTCATCCACTTCATCAAGGGTCGCTTCGATCTCACGATCCTCCTCATCGAGCACCAGATGCGCGTCGTGATGGGCATCTGCGAGTACCTCACCGTGATGGACTTCGGCGAAGTCATCGCCCGGGGCACGCCCAAGGAAATCCAGAACAATGCGACGGTCATAGAGGCCTACCTCGGAAAAGGAGCGGGCAAAAGTGCTGCGAGTTGAGAACCTTCACGTATTCTACGGCGCCATCCACGCCCTGCAGGGTATTTCGTTCAACGTAGAAAAAGGCGAAATAGTCACGCTCATCGGCGCCAACGGAGCCGGAAAATCGACCACTCTCCGCTCGCTCTCGGGCATAATCCGGCCGCGCGACGGCTCGATATCCTTCAACGGCCAGGAAATCACGACTATACTTGCCGAGAAGATCGTAAAGAATGGCATGAGCCACGTCCCGGAGGGCCGCAGGATATTCGCCCCTCTTACGGTCAAGGAAAACATCATGATGGGGGCCTATACCCGGAGCGACCAGGACGAGATCCAGGCGACCCTCGAGCGCGCCTACAAGAGCTTTCCCCGCCTCAAGGAACGGGAAGGCCAATACGGCGGCACGCTGTCGGGCGGCGAGCAGCAGATGCTCGCGATGGCCCGCGCCCTCATGTCCAGGCCGAGCCTCCTCCTCCTCGACGAACCTTCGATGGGCCTCTTGCCCATCCTCGTCGAGGAGATCTTCAAGATCATCGTCGAAATCAACAATCAGGGCACGAGCATCCTCCTCGTCGAGCAGAACGCGCAGATGGCGCTTTCGATCGCCAATCGCGCCTATGTCCTCGAGACGGGAAGCATCGTCCTCGCCGGCGATGCCAAGGACATCGCGAGCAATCCCGACGTCAAAAAGGCCTATCTGGGCATCTAGGTACGGGTCGGGCGGGTCTATCCGAGGTTGTCCCGGATCGCCCGGTCGGAGGCTTCCGCCGTCTCGCCCCTTCTTGCGGCATAGTCCGCGAGCTGATCCGCCCCGATCCTCCCGATGGCGAAGTATTTCGCCTCGGGGCGGCTGAAGAGGAAGCCCGACACCGAGGCCGCGGGCAGCATCATGTAGCTTTCGGTAAGGCTCATGCCGATCCTCTCCCTCGCCTCGAGGAGCTCCAGTATGACTGCCTTGTCCCTATGGTCGGGGCAGGAGGGGTAGCCGGGAGCGGGCCTGATGCCGCGGTAGTTCCCTCTATGCAGCTCCCCGGGCGCGATCGACTCGTCCGCGGCGTATGCCCAGATCCGTCTGCGGACATCTTCGTGCATTTTCTCCCCGAGAGCCTCGGCGAGGCGATCGCACAGTATCTTGGCCATTATCGCCCCGAAATCGTCGCCCCCGGCCTCGAGCGCGCGCGTTACCGAATCGAGGCCGATGCCGGCCGTGACGGCGAAGAAGCCTACCCAGTCCTTGACTGGGCGCCGATCGCTCGGCCCCTCCGCGGGCGCCAGGTAGTCGGCCAGGCAGAGATGGGGGCTGCCGTCCTCCTTGACGCGCTGCTGGCGCAGGAAGGGGATGCGGAAGCGTTCGGATGACCGCGACTCGTCGGTATAGACGACCATGTCGTCGCCGCTCGAGGAGGCGGGCAGGATCGCGCAAAGCCCGGCGGCGGAGACCAGACCTTCGGCCTCGATCCGCTCGAGCATCTCCCGCGCCTCGCGCTGGAGTTTTTTCGCTTCCGGCCCCAGATCCGGATCGTCGAGGATTTCGGGATAAGGCTTCTTCATCGACCACTCGTAGAAGAAAAAGCCCCAATCTATGTAGGGTACGAGCTCTCCCAGTCCCGGCCGGAACTCGACGATGCCCTTCACCCTCGGCTCAGGCGGGGTATAGCTTACGAAATCCAGGCGCGGGGCGCGGCCGCGGGCGTCGTCCAGGGACAGGCGACGGGCCGCCTCCGACTTCTCGAGATGCGCTTCCCTCAGCCTCTCGTGCAGCGAGGCGAGCTCGGCGCCGTAGGCGGCTTGGCCCTCCTCGGAGTCGAGGAGGCGCTCGAACACGCCCGGCGCGATCGACGCGTCGCGGACGTTGACCACGGGCCCCGAATACGCGGGCGCGATCTTGAGGGCGGTATGCGTCGGGCTCGTGGCGGCCCCTCCGACGACCAGGGGTAGGGACATGCCCCTCCTCTCCATTTCCCGCGCCACGCGCGCCATCTCCTCGAGCGAGGGAGTGATGAGGCCGGAGAGACCTACGGCCGACGCGCCCAGGCGCTCGGCCGCGTCGAGGATCACCTCGCATGGGGTCATTACGCCGAGGTCGACCATCTCGTATCCGTTGCATTCCAGCACCACCGAGACGATGTTCTTGCCGATGTCGTGGACGTCGCCCTTCACGGTCGCGATGACGATCTTACCCCGTGTCGCGATGTCGCCTTTACCGTCCTTCAGGTAAGGCAGGAGGACGGCCACGGCCGCCTTCATGACCCGGGCGCTCTTGACGACCTGGGGGAGGAACATCTTGCCGGCCCCGAAGAGATCTCCCACCTTGTTCATACCCGCCATGAGCGGACCCGAGATGACCTCGAGGGCGCCGCCGAGCGCGAGCCGCGCCTCGTCGGCGTCGGGCGCGGCCCAATCGGACACGCCGTTGACGAGGGCATGGACGAGACGCTCGGAAGGAGGCTCGCGCCTCCACTCCGGCTCGCCCGTCTCGTCCCGGGCCGATCGGCCGTCCAAGCCCGTCGCCGCGTCCAGGAGGCGCTCGGTGGCGTCCGCGCGTCTGTCGAGGAGGAGATCCTCGATCTTCTCGCGCAAGGTACTCTCGATCTCGTCGTAGACTCCGAGGGAGGCGGGATTGACGATGCCCATGTCCATGCCCGCGGCCTTGGCGTGATAGAGGAAGACCGTGTGGATGGCCTCGCGGAGCGGGTCGTTCCCCCGGAAGGAAAAGGAGACGTTGGACACGCCGCCCGATACGAGGGAGCCCGGCAGCATCCGCTTGAGCAGCCGCGTCGCCTCGAAGAATTCCAGGGCGTAGCGGCGGTGCTCGTCGATGCCGGTGCCCACGGCGAAGATGTTGGGATCGAGGATGATGTCCTCGCCGTCGTAACCCGTCTCGTCCACGAGGAGGCGGTGCGCGCGCGCGAGGATGGACAGCCTCCGCTCGAGCGTAGCGGCCTGGCCCTCCTCGTCGAAGGCCATCACGACCACGGCGGCGCCGTACTTGGCTATCTCGCGGGCCTTCTCGAGGAAGGGGCCCTCGCCTTCCTTGAGACTTATCGAGTTGACGATGCATTTGCCTTGCACGCATCGCAGTCCGGCCAGGACGGTGCCGAAATCCGAGGAGTCGATCATCATGGGCACCCGGGCTATGGCGGGCTCCACCGCGGCGATGTTGAGGAAGGCCCGCATCTCGGCGGCAGGGTCGATGAGGGGATCGTCCATATTGACGTCGACGGCCTGGGCGCCGGCCTCGACCTGCTCCATCGCGACGCGGACCGCCTCCTCGCGCTTTCCTTCGCGAACCAGCCGGGCGAATTTCTTCGAGCCCGAGACGTTCGCCCTCTCGCCTACGTTCACGAAGAGGCTGCCGGGTCCGATATCCAGGGCCTCCAGGCCCGATAGGGAGGTGATGCGACGCCTCTCGGGGATTCGGCGCGGGGGGATACCGGCGAGAGCGGCCGCCATAGCGGCGATATGCGCGGGGGTCGATCCGCAGCAGCCTCCGGCGACATTGATCCCGATCTCGCGAGCGAAGCGCGAAAACTCCGAGGCGAAGAGGCCGGGGCTCTCGTCGTAGCCGCCTTCGGCGTTGGGAAGGCCCGCGTTGGGATGGACGCTGAGGGCGAAAGGAGAGATGGCCGCGATCTCCTCGGCCCTCGCAAGCAGGGCCTCGACGCCCAAGGAGCAGTTGAAGCCGACGGCGAAGGGCCTCGCGTGGGCCACCGACGCTAGGAAGGCCGCCGGAGTCTGGCCCGAAAGGGTGCGCCCCGCCTTGTCCACGATGGTCCCGGAGACCATGATCGGCCAGCGGATACCCCTCTCTTCGAAGATCGTGAGAAGAGCGTAAATGGCCGCCTTGGCGTTGAGCGTATCGAAAACCGTCTCGATCAGGAGAATGTCGACCCCGCCCTCGATGAGGGCGTTCGCCTCTTCACGGTAGGCGGCGGACATCTCCTCGAAGCCCAGGGCCCTGCGCGCGGGATCGGATGCGTCCGGAGAGACGGAAAGAGTTTTGCTCGTCGGGCCGAGGGAGCCCGAGACGAAACGCCTGCGCGAGGGATCTCGCGCGGTGAATTCGTCGGCGGCTCGTCGGGCGACCCGAGCCGACTCCCGCGCCATGTCGGCGGCGTAATCCATGGTGCCGTAATCGGCCTGGCTGATGCGGTTGGCCCCGAAGCTGTCGGTTGTGATGATGTCCGCGCCTGCCTCGAGATAGGCGCGGTGCACGCTCACAAGAGCCTCGGGGCGGCTGAGGGAAAGGGCGTCGTTGTCGCCCCTGAGGGCCTGGCCGTGATCCTCGAGGGGGCCGCGGCGGAAGTCTTCCTCGACGAGGCCCATCCCCTGGAGCATTGTGCCCATAGCCCCGTCGAGTATGAGTATTCGCGCCCTCGCGGCCGTCTCGAGCGCTAAATAGGCCTCGGTCTTGTCCATTGGCGGAAGTATATCGGAGGGCCCTTTCCGCGCCCAGAGGAATCCTCCGCTGGGCTCAAATATTACAATTATCGTAGGAATTAAATCGATCAGTGGTCGAGGAGGAATTTACCACTGGTCGAGGAGGAATTTACCACTGGTCGCGGGGGAATTTACCATTGGTCCAGGGGGCATTCTCCAGTGGTCCCGGCCGGCTGCATCAGTGGTATATTCCTCCGCGACCACTGAAGAATTCCCCCGCGAAGACGCGCTACATGGATGTTTAGCAAAGCGACACTTGTCTACAACCGTTACGGACCAAAAGCCCCCAAAGCGAGCCTCGCAATTCATTCGTCCTCATCGGGCAAGCGCGTATTCATTCATCCTGCCATCCATTCCGCGGAGAGCGCTTCCGCCTGTTCCAGCACCAGCTGGGCGCGGACGGGCTCAATTTCTGTCACATACCGCGCGCTGAGCACCATGAGTCCGCCGTTCGGCGAAGACGGAGAGCCCGCCAAGAAGGTATAGCAGATTCCACGACGAGCCCGTTTCTTTTTCGCCTGCCATAGTCGCCTCCGGCTAGAATTTAAATCCGATATTCAGGGCGGGACTGAAGGAATAGTCGTTATACTTGCTCTCCTCCGCACCGAAGCCCTGCGGTTCGTTCAGGTTGACAGGCCACCAGTCGATCTCGGCGCCGAGCTCGAAGTATAGCGGATGCCCGAAGAGCCTAAAATCGAAATGATAGCCGGCTCGACCGCAGAGGAGCAGCATGAATCCGCTCTGAATATAACGACCGCCTTCGTCGTAGTATGCGATGATGCAGGGGTTGACGATCGGAGCGACGAAGAGGCCGTGCCAGAGGAAGACCTGATCGGCCATGATGAGGCCACCAGAGAGGACGTGGCCGGGATAGTTCGCGGTTTCATTATAGGGCCTAGAAAGGGGGGCGGCGTACTGGAAGATGTCAAAGCCAAATAACAGTATCTGGCGATCGTCGACCTTGCGCCCATACTCGAATTCTCCATAGACAGTGCCGGATTCGGGCACTAGCGACAAAAGCACAAAGGGCGAGGTTCCAATACGATTCTTCGGCTCGGGCTCCTGGGCGACGCAAAGCATGGTTACGCACAAGGCAATAGTCACGACACAACAGGTTTTCGTATTCATATTGTCTCGCGTCTCCTTTACCGCGCTGACTATAACCGACTGGTCTGAGTTGGAATAGAATCAATCTATGGCCCTGCATGGCAACCGAACGGTGTTGCCATAGGCTGTGCGCCCTACAGCACCGGTTATTGGGCATGGGTAGAACCCTGGGGCTGGACGCGGACCGATTCTTCCTCCTGGCGTTTCGCCCCCTACCACTACGGGCGCTGGACCTATTTCAATACCAGCCGGGTTTGGGTTCCTGGGAAGGCAACGGTGCGGACCCGCCCGGTGTACGCTCCTGCGCTGGTTGTTTTCGTAGGCGAAAACCAGTGGAGGCCTTCGGGCATGGGCGGTGGTGGAGTCGGCTGGTTCCCACTCGGCCCGCGGGAGGTTTATGTGCCGCCTTGTCAGGTAAGCGGTGGCTACGTTCGCAATATCAATGGCACCGCAGTGCCCAACGTCGGCTCCATTGATTTCAATTAGGAATATCCCGGGCGCAGTAAGAGCCATCCCGAGCCAATCCTTCGGGAGAGTTCAATCCGTGCCCGGCAAAATATTCTCCATATCGGGCGGGGATATTGCCAAGGCTCAAACCATGGGAATGACTGCCGCAATCGCTCCGCAACGAGAGAGCATAATGGGCCAGCCGACTCCAGTCAAAGGCCCGTTATCCCGCCCCCCGATCAGTTTGAGGAAAGAACGGTCGTTGCCCGCCTGGCGCCGCCGCCTGCACCTATGCCCTTCGCGGCTCGCCAACAGGCGCTCGCTGCAAACCAAGGCCGGCCTCTCGATCAGGCGACTATGAAAAATATCTCCAAAACTTTGCCGACGAAGCAGCCTGGCAAGGTACGGGTCGCGAAGAAAAATAAAATCAAGAAGGTGAAGCCGCGCCCGATACATACGCGTCTTTCGGCGTCTTCGAGCATCCGGGCGACGGCGTTCCCGGTCTTCATGGCCTGCATGAGGAGGATGCCGCTGATGGAGTTCATGCTGTTCTTGCCCCTATGATGGAATTCTTTCAGGAGGAGATCCTTCTCCTCGAGCAGGACGCGTATCCTGTCTTCGTCGGTCTTGCGCTCCGTCATGTCCATGATCGAGCCTTCCAGGATTCCCTGCTCGGGCTAGAGCTTCAGGGAGGTCAGGCAATCGATGACCGCGCCGTCTTTGCGGACGAGCTTGCATTCGAAATTCTCGACCCGACCCTCCGCCCTGAGTATCTCGGCCATCCTCGCGCGTTCCTTCGGGTCGACCCAGAAATCGACGGAAGGCCTGCCCTCGCACTCCTCGCGGCTCATGCCGAGGATGGACAGGTACTTCTCGTTGAACTCGAGGATCTCCGATCCGTCGAGGCGGGTCCTGAACATCCCGATGCCGGCATTGTTGAAGAGATTCCTGTATTTGGCCTCGCTCGCCTGCAGCGTCGCCTCTGCCGCCTTGACCGCTGTAATGTCGCGGCAGAAGCCGAGGTACCTGCCGCCGTCGAAATCCAGATAGGTCACGGATACCGCCATGTCAAGGACGCGCCCATCCTTGGTGCGGTGCCTTTTTTCGAAGGTCCCGGCCCCCGTCTCCTTGACTTGCGCCATGCTCCGTTCCGTCGTCTCGACGTCCTTTTCGCAATCGATGTCGTTGATGGTCATGCGCAGGAACTCTTCGCGCGAGTAGCCGGACAAGCGAAGATAGGCGTCGTTCACATCGAGGAATCGTCGATCGGGACCGACGATCCAGAATCCCTCCACTGTAGTCTGGATGATGGAGCGAAGGTAGCGCTCGTTTCGGGTGAGCCTGAGCTCCTTCTCCTGCGCGGCCATCTTCGCCTCGAATAGCTTAAAGGCCATTTTGATCGACGCGTCCAGGACGGTAGCGCTGGAGTTTTTGACGACATATCCGTAGGAGGTGATATTCTCGGCCTTCTCGACGATCTCGGGCTCCGTATGGCTGGACAGGAACACGATAGGGATGTCCCTTACGCCCAGGATGGCTCGGGCGGCGTCCGTCCCGTCGGCCCCAGGACCGAGGTTGATGTCCATCAGGATGAGGTCCACCGGGGCGTTCGCCTTGATCGTATCTATCGCTTTCTCGCCGGAGCCGGCAGTGGTGACGCGGTAACCGTACTCCTCGAGGCGCGCCCGCTCCATCATCGCGACGAGGGCTTCGTCTTCCACGAGGAGAATGTTCTTCGATTCTCCGCTCAATTGGCGAAACACCTCTTCTTTTCGGCCCAGGGCGGGGCGGGCGGGTCTGCCTCTACTTCCGCTCCGAAGTCTCGTATCGGAAGATGGCCCTTGTCAAGGATTTGGACTTTCCTCGAATCAGTAGACACCCTCAGTGCACAATCGCCAAAATCCGGGTAATCTCCGTCGGGCTCGATCGATTCCGCTGATTGGGGCTACACTTTGTCCGGGAGGAGGGTCCATGCGGCTCTGGTTCGCCAGCGTATTTTTCCTCGTATTCGGCGCAGTATGCTTCGCCCTGGCGATCGTGTCCCTTGGCGGTGCCCACCGTCATACCCACTGGCGACGCGTCATGATTCTGGTGGGAGCCGGTATCGTCCTCGCGACCACTGGCGGGAGACTCCTCGCTCGAGCTATCGCACAGAGGAGAAAAACGGACCGGCCGGCGTGACGGAGCCGTAGGGGTTCTGACGCTTATTGAAGCAACGACATTTCTCCGTCCTTTCGAAGCGCTCAAAAGCATAACGAAGACCAAGGCCCACGCGAAGCCGTACTCCTCCTAATCCTCGCCGCTCTTCAGCCTCTCGATCTCGTCGCGGATGAGGGCCGCCTGCTCGAACTCGAGCCTCTTGGCGTGCTCCAGCATCTGGGCTTCCATGGCCCGAAGGAGGGATTTCCTCTGGTCCGGGACGAGGAGGTTGTGCGATTTCTTGAGCAGCTCGATCTCCGTGGCGGCGGCGTCGATCCTCTCCTCGCGATGGCGTTCGAGGATGTCTTCGATCGCCTTGTGGATGGTCGTGGGCGTTATTCCGTGATCTTCGTTGTACTTGACCTGGATGGCGCGGCGTCGCGAGGTCTCGTCTATCGCGACGTGCATCGCCTCGCTCATCCGGTCCGCGTACATGACGACGGAGCCGGCCGCGTTGCGGGCCGCCCGGCCGATTATCTGGATGAGGCTCGTGGCCGAGCGGAGGAAGCCGATCTTGTCGGCGTCGAGGATGGCGATGAAGGACACTTCGGGGAGGTCGATGCCCTCGCGCAGGAGGTTTATTCCGACGAGCACGTCGTACTCCCCCATGCGCAGCTGCTTGAGTATCTCGACGCGCTCGATAGTCTCGACCTCGGAGTGGATGTACCGGACCTTGAGACCCAGGCCGGTCAGGTATTCGGTCAGCTCCTCGGCCATGCGTTTGGTCAAGGTGAGGATGAGACACCTCTCCCTCGCCGCGATGCGCCTGCGCACCTCGGCGTAGATGTCTTCCATCTGGCCCTCGGAGGGCCGAACTTCGATGATGGGATCGACGAGACCGGTCGGCCTGATCATCTGCTCGGCCACCCGCTTGGACTTCGAGAGCTCCTCGGCCTGGGGAGTCGCGGAGACGCAGATGACTTCGTCGAGCATGGACAGGAATTCCTCGTATTTAAGCGGCCGGTTGTCGCGGGCGCTCGGGAGGCGGAAGCCGTAATCCACCAGCGTGGTCTTACGGCTGCGATCGCCGGCGTACATGGCTCCGACCTGGGGAAGGGTGACATGCGACTCGTCGACGAAGGTGACGAATTCCTTGGGGAAATAATCGATGAGGACTCCCGGCCGCGCTCCCGGCTCCCTCCCGGCGAGAGGGGCCGAGTAGTTCTCGATCCCCGAGCAGTAGCCCATCTCCTCGAGCATCTCGAGGTCGTACTCGGTCCGGCTCTTGAGCCGCTGCGCCTCGACGAGCTTGTTCGCGGCCATGAGGTCCCCGTAGCGTTCGTCGAGTTCGGCGCGGATGCGGGCCACCGCGTTCCGGACCTGGTCTTCGGGCATCACGAAGTGCCGGGCCGGGTAGACGACGGCCTCGTCCAGCTCGGGGCCGGCCGCCCCGGATATCACGTCGAATTTGCGGATACGCGTCACGCGGTCGTACTCGAGCTCTATCCTGTAGGCCTCCTGGAGATAGGCGGGATAGATCTCGAGGACGTCTCCGCGCACGCGGAAGCTCCCCCGCACGAGCACGGCGTCGTTACGCTCGTACTGGAGGGAGACGAGCTTGCGCTTGACGGCCTCGAGGTCGATCTCCGAGCCCGAGTCGACGTAGAGACGCATCTCCTTGTAGAGATCCGGCGATCCGAGGCCGTAGATGCAGGATACGGTCGCTACGATGACCACGTCGCGCCTCTCCATGAGGGCGGCCGTCGCCGATAGGCGCATCCGGTCGATCTCCTGGTTGATGTCGGAGTCCTTCTCTATGTAGAGGTCCTTCGAAGGCACGTAGGCCTCGGGCTGGTAATAATCGTAGTACGAGACGAAGTACTCGACCGCGTTGTCCGGGAAGAAGGTCTTGAACTCGCGGTAGAGCTGGGCCGATAGGGTCTTGTTGTGCGAGACGACGAGGGCCGGGCGCTGGACGGCCTCGATGACCTTCGCCATCGTATAGGTCTTGCCCGAGCCGGTGACGCCCTTCAAGGTCTGCCACTTGAGGCCCTCCCGCACTCCCCGGGCGAGAAGGTCTATGGCCTGGGCCTGATCGCCGGCGGGCTCGTAGGGGGCCTCTACGCGGAAGGGTCGCATGGGCTTAGTTGACGATCCCGGCCTTGGCCCGGTCGGAGAGCTGGACCTGGGCCGTTATCTTCTTGTTTCCCCGGTAGTAGACTACCTCGACTTTGTCCCCCGGCTTCGTGTTCTCGAGGGCCACGTAGAGCTGGGCCTCTGACTCCGTCTTGACGCCGTTGACCGACACTAAGATGTCGCCTCCGACGAAGAACGACGAGGAACGGGTGCGCACCTGGGTCGTCCCTCCGCGTATCCCCGCCCTGTCGGCGTTGCCCGCCCGCTTCGCCTCGGATACCAGGAGGCCTGCGTCGACGGGCGTCGCGATGCCGTTCTGCTTCATGTAGTCGACGAGGTCCGAGAAGAGGGCCACGGGTGTGATGTCGATCCAGCCCCGCGCGACGCGGCCGTCCTTCATCAGCTCGGGCACGACGCGCTTGGCGGTGGCGACCGGGACCGCGAATCCGATCCCGACCGAGCCGCCCGACGGGCTGTAGATCATGGTATTGACGCCGACGAGCTCCCCGTGCGCGTTGAGCAGGGGGCCTCCCGAATTCCCGGGATTGATGGACGCGTCCGTCTGTATCATGTTCTGGATGACGACGGTGCTCGTGGCTCCGTTCTCGTCGCGCTCGCTCTGCGAGACCGGCCTCCCGATCCCGGACACGATGCCGCGCGTGAGGGTGCGCTCGAGGCCGAAGGGATTCCCGATGGCGAGGACCTTCTGGCCCACCCGCA
>Ga0181520_10012068_pt1 | contig 11177 bp, 5 predicted proteins | sample PEATcosm2014_Bin_29_FD_132451 | JGI IMG/M metagenome (GOLD analysis project Ga0181520, IMG submission 132451) | Peatland microbial communities from MTU Mesocosm Facility, Houghton, MI, USA - PEATcosm2014_Bin02_30_metaG | ecosystem: Environmental > Terrestrial > Soil > Wetlands > Peat | place...
CCCTCACCTTTTACATGAAAGGAATTTATCATGTCCGCTAAGTTTCAATTCCCATGGATTGTTGCTTTGCTTGTTTTGCCATTCTGCCTTTCGACTTCGGCCGTCTCAGCGCGAGCCGACGTTTGAGCGCTGGGAGACACCAACCAAGACGGCCTCGTGAACTCCCTGGACATCGACGCGATTTACCAGAACCTCACCGTAGCGCCGCCCAACTATATAGGAAAATGGCCCCGGCCGTTGATGCCCTACCAGGCCCAGTACGACGTCAACGGCGATGGCGTTGTGAATGTGGACGATGTGATTTACGAATTGGCGCATGCGTTCCACACGACTTTGGGCGACGCCGACGTTGACGGCAATGTTGACTTTCTTGACTTCCAGATCCTCCTTAATAACTGGCAAGCAATAGGTCGTGGATGGGCTGGCGGCGATTTCAATGGAGACGGTGTTACGGACTTCCTGGACTTCCAGGTGTTATTAAATTACTGGAACCCCGCCGGTTATTATCCCAACGGGTGACGGCTTGACTTTTCCGGCTGTTGCGTTGGGAGAATTGGGTCTGGCCAGAAAAACGCTCATGCCGTAGAATGCAAGAACCGAGGTTCTTGCGGTGCCAGGCGAGCGGCTGCGGTCGCAGGGTTCGTTTACTGTGGGCCGTTTAGGCGATTGCTGGAAACAAATGAGGAGAAATAAGATGCGGATGATTGCTGAAAGACTAGCGGCGTTGGCAGTAGTCCTGGGCCTGGCCGCCGGCTTTTGCGGCGCCTCGCCCATCATGGTCAATCCCAGTTTCGAGACTGGGGACCTCACCGGGTGGAGCGCCACAGGCATGTCGGTCGTCAGCGGCATTGCGAGCGACGGGCAGTATAGCGATATGGCTACCCCCGCTGAATGGTCCCGACTGCCCGGGCAATATTGGCAAGGGCAGTCCACAATGTCGCAAACTATAACCTGGGAACCGGAAATCACTCAGTTCTCGTTCGACATCAAAACCGCCAATTTCTATTATTCATTTTGCTGGATCTACCTCGGCTACTCAAGCGGTGGGATTACTTCAACTTCCTTCAATTTGGGAAACCTGTCGACGAGCGTCTCCCCAGCTCCCGACGGCTTCACACGGTACACGGTTGACATTTCAGGCAACACGGACGACATCACCGACAACCCTGACGGCGGCGCAGTTTCGTTCGAGATTGATCCTGACCTAGGCTCACTCACCGACCCAACCCTCTCTCCCGCGCCTGAGTTTTACATCGACAACATACAATTCCTGACTCCCGAGCCGGCGACGCTTTCGCTGCTGGCGTTGGGCGGGTTGGCGATCCTCCGAAAAAGGGCTACGCGGTGAAACGAGCGTAGCGGTTTGCCAACCCGGCTGCGTCCCGGCCTACCGGGAACAGCCTGAAATCTCCGGGCCGGGCTGTTTCTCGAATTGTCGGAATCAAATGAGGAGACACAACATGCGGAAGATCGCGGAGAGACTGACGGCGTTGGCAGTCGTGCTGGGCTTGGCTGCCGGCTTTTGCGGCGCCTCGCCCATCATGGTCAATCCCAGTTTCGAGACCGGCGACCTCACCGGTTGGAGCGCCACAGAAATGGCGGTTGTCAGGGGTATTGCAAGCGACGGCCAGTACAGCCTGATGGCGAATCCCTCTTGGAGCCGACTCCCCTATGCAACCGATTGGCAGTCACAATGCGATTTTTCGCAAACGTTAACCTGGGCGCCGGGTGTCACCCAGTTCTCGTTCGACATCAAAACCGCCAATTTCGATGCTTCGATATGCTGGATTGGCGTCGGCTCATTAAACAACGGGTCTCTTTTTCAAAATTCGTTCACCATTGATAATCTGCCGACGAGCGTCTCCGCCGCTCCGGACGGCTTCACACGATACACGTGTGACATTTCAGGCCACACGGACTACGTCACAGACAGCCCTGACGGCGGCGCAGTCTTGTTCGGGATCATCCTCGACCTTGCATCACCCACCGACCCAGCGCTAACTCCGGCTCCCGAGTTTTATATCGACAACATACAATTCTCGACCCCCGAGCCGGCGACGCTTTCGCTGCTGGCGTTGGGCGGGTTGGCGATCCTCCGGAAAAGGGTTAGGCGGTGAAACAAGAGCCGTTTGCCTACCCCCGCCTGTCGGCCTGCCCCGGTTTGAAATATCCAGGGGCTACACGGGAAAATAAATATAATTTTCGATGGCAACAAGCGGCTGGCCAGTGTGTTATGGATAGGGTGCAATTTGTAGTGCAAGAATGTCGTATGAAAATCATACGAACTGCGTTATACTATATGTGGCTGTATTGTGCGGCCGGCTGGCGGGTCTTATGAGAGACTCGCAGTGGTTTGGCCCTGAGCTTTGCTCGGCCTGAGGTTGTCGAAGAGGCCGGGCGGCGAAGGGCGTTGACATCTGAATATGAGTGGCCGGGACTGTCGAATTGACAATCGACAATTTCGGAGTCTTCGAGGCCTGCATGGGACGATTGTCGATCAAACGGCATGAGACTCGGACAGCATCGCGCGAGGAGCTACGCTCCCCATGCGGAAGCAATGAAAAAACACGCGGAAAATCGCGAATATAGGGGTTCAAAATCGATAACATACTGTACGTAAGTGACTTATCAATTCAAAATCGGGTTCTAATGGCTTCCCAGCAGGTTCTAGTGGCTTCCCAGCGCGTCGGGGTGGCTTCCGAATGCACGCCGGTGGCTTCCGAACGGGTTTTAATAGGTTCCAAAGTCATCGCCCCGCCCTATGCGGATCGGAGTTACTAAAGGGAGAATGCCATGTTGACGATGAGCAAGGCAGCAGGGTCGGCCGAAAGCAGGGCAGTATGGCTTCTCTTTGGCCAAGCATTCTTGGAAAGCTCCATAAGGTCAGGGTGTGTTGCCGGCGAACCGGGGATCCGGAATTTGGAATCCGGAAACCGCAGGCCGCCAACGGCAACGGGGCGTCACATCACGGCGAGCGGTTTGCTGTCGAGGGGCTGCCGATTGTTCGCGAAAGCGTCTTCCGGAAAATCCTTCGCTGCTCCCGGCCGCTGGTGCTGACGATCGCGGCGGCCTTGGCGTTTGCGGCCCTGCTGCGACTCCACCACGCGAAGTTCGAGGACAGCATGGTCCGGAGCTTCCAGAGGCAGCAGTTGGATGCCACGCGAGGCCTGGCCGTTTCGGTCGAGGAGTCGGTCGCGAACATTCGTCGTGGCCTGATGTCGCTGGCCAGCCATCCGGACGTTTGCCGCCTGGCGCCGTCGATGAAGGATGTCCTGTCGCCCTACCTCCAGCAGGAGCAGGGCGTCCTGGACGACCTGGAGGTGATCGACACGCACGGTGAACTGCTGTGGCCAAGACCGGGTGCCGGAACTCCGCCGCGGCGGGTTTCGCTGTATCCGGACCGCCTCAGTTCTTTCCAGGTGGTCGCGCCGGTCACGATGGACGGCCACCGGGTCGCGTCGCTTCGCGCCACCGTCAGCATGTATCGGGTGGCGCTGAACTCCCGCCTGCGGACCGCCAACGCCTGCGGGAGCGTCTGCTGGATGTTCTCGGACAGCGGCCAGACGGTCTACAGCAACGCGATGCCTCGGGAGCGGCAGGTCGTACGCCTTCTCCGTAGCGCGGACGCCGTCAAGGAGCCGGTTGGCAACGCCGATCTTTTGCCTTACGTCGCCGGCCTGCTGTTCGGCAAGAACACCACGGGGAATCCGGGGCTTGTGGAGGTGGCGCGTCCGGGCGAACCCGTGGACGAGCTGGCCGCCTTCGCTCCGATCCACCTGGAGGGGCGCCGGTTCTCGAATGCAATCAAGGACCCGCCTGGCGAAGGCGACGCGGCGTTGGCCAGCGGCGAGGGCGGGTTGCGTTACGGAGTTGTGCTGGCCGCGCCCAAAGGCGAGGTGTCGGTCCCGATCGTCTCGCACGAGCGAGTCACGTACGCCCTGATCGCGGCCTTGGCGCTGCTGTACTTCGCGACCGGGTATACGGCCTGTCGAAGCGAGCGGGCTCACAGCGAACTGGCCGAGCAGCGGAGAATGGCCGCGGAGCAGTCCAACAAGGCCAAGGGCGACTTCCTGGCCAGGATGAGCCACGAAATCCGCACGCCGATGAACGGCGTGATCTGCATGACCGAACTGGCGGTGGCGGCGACGGCCGAGCTGCTGGACAGAATCGAAAAATCGTCAACGTCAAGCCGAAGCGGCCTGGCCGGCGTCGCGACGGAGATTGCCTCCAGAAGCCGGCGGTACATGGAAGTGGTTCGGGATTGTGCGTACTCACTACTGTCGGTGATTAACGACATCCTGGACATGTCCAAGATCGAGGCCGGGCGGCTCGACCTTCGTCAGGTCCCGCTGAACGTGCGGAAATGCGTCGCCGACAGCGTGGCGTTCCTGACGCCGGCCGCCAAGACCAAAGGCCTGTCGCTACGGGTGGAAGTTGGTCCGGAGGTGCCGTCGGTTGTCTGGGGCGACCCTGACCGCCTTCGACAGATCATCGCGAACCTGGTCGGGAACGCCATCAAGTTCACCCCGGCGGGTGAAGTAGCGGTTGCGGTAAGAATGGATTCTTCGCCAGAGGGCGTGAATCGCAATGCGGGCGATGATCCGGGATTGCCCGAGCGGCCGTCCCCAGTCACCGCGGGAACCGCAACGCAATGCGACCAAGTTATGCTTCGATTTGAGGTCCGGGACACAGGGCCGGGCATGTCGCCCGAGGAGCAGAAACGCGTGTTCACACCTTACTATCAATGTGCGCGGGGGGGCAAGTATCGCCCCGACAGCACCGGGCTGGGCTTGCCCATCGCAAAGCAGCTCGTGGAACTGATGGGTGGCCGGATATCCATCAGCAGCCAGACCGGCCTGGCAGGCTCGGCGGCCTGCATTCTGGACGCTCCGCCGCCGGCGGGCCAGACGACGGGCACGACCGTCACATTCACGGCGAAATTCGACCTGGTTACGGAGAATGAGGCGTCCCAGAAAGACGGAACATCGGACAGGGGAAACCGGATACCGACGGACCATAACAGCGCCCCGTACGGGGACGGTCTCCAGTCGGCGGTCCCGTTGTCCAGGGTCGCCGGTCCCGCCGCATTTCGGGCGTTGGCGATCCTGCTGGTGGAGGACAACCCGGTCAACCGTCAGGCGGCGTCGATCATCCTGGGGCAATGGGGCCACAGGGTTCACGCGGTGGAGTCTGGGGAAGACGCGCTGGCGGCCATGGAGGCCATGAGGTTCGACCTGGTGCTGATGGACCTGGAGATGCCGGGGATGAACGGGATCGAGGCGACGGCGGAGATTCGCCGCCGGGAACAGGCCCTCGCCGGCAGGTCGGGAACCGGCAGCCGCATTCCCATCGTGGCGATGACGGCCTACGCCATGGACCGCGACGTCGAGCGGTGTCTGGAGGCCGGTATGGACGGGCACTTGTCCAAGCCCTTCCACCCGGAACAGCTTCGTCGCGTGATCGAGGACGTGACCGGCGGGAGTGGGGATTCGGGATTCGGGATTCGGGAGTCGGGAAGAAACAGCGAAGAGGCTCCCTCTCCTTTCTCCCCGAATCCCGAAACCCGAATCCCGACCCCCGAGCTTTGTTGGGATCGAGCCGAGGCAACCCGCATGGCGGGCGGCGACCCGAGCACCGTTACCATCATTATCAAGGTGTTCCTGGAGAACCTTCGCAAGCTGCTGCCGCAGGCGGAGCACGCCGCGTTGACGCAGAACCCCTGCGCCCTTGCGGCCATTGCTCACCAGTGGAAGGGCTCGCTGGGTTTGCTGGGCGCGCGACGCGCTCAATCCAGCGCCGCCCGGCTGGAAGAACTGTGCCGCCTCGGCGAGCCGGAGCGATTGTCGGAAACCTTCGCCGCGTTGCGGCGGGAACTGCTGGAACTTTCCGACGCACTCGAAGCCGCCGCCCCGGTTGCGTCCGACAAAGCCGACGTACGCGCTCCTTGATTCGTATTCTTTCCATCGGTATGCTTCGGGCCATTGTTCGACCACGGTTATCAGTAAAGGAGTGTTCGCATGGCTCGCGTTAGCGGCAATAAAGCTCAATGGTTGGTTCTGGGTTCGTTCCCCTTGGAGAACCGGCAGGCCGGCCACATGTTGGAAAGCGGCTACGATATGGAAGCACAGTTCGTCCCCGCCGCCGGGGAGAAGTTCGACGGGCGTGTGTGGACGCCGTACACCGGCCCCGCGGACGCCGGCAGCCGGGGCACGGCGGTGGTAGACTTCCTTGACCCGTCCTTGCCGTTCGACGATCGCCAGTGGTGCTGCGCCTATGCCGCGACGTACGTCTACGCCCCCAAGGCAACCAAGGCCTTGATGCTCCTGGGCAGCGACGACGGCGTGCTGGTCGCCGCCAACGGGGTTGTCGTTCACCGCAACGACTGTCAGCGGGCCTTCACCGCCGATATCGACGAAGTGCCCCTGGCCCTGCGGGCCGGCTGGAACACGCTGCTTTTCAAGGTCACCCAGGCCGAACTGGCCTGGATGTTGAGCGTTCGCTTCTGCACGGCGGACAAGAAACCGCTGAACCTGACACTCTCTTCGCATCGCCCGGCCGGGCCGATGTTCAAGGGCTTCTCCACTCGGCGCAACGGGGTGCGGCTGGTCCGCTCGCCGCGAATCGGTGTTTTTGCCGACGCCCAAGGGCTGCGGGTTGGAATGGGCCTGACGATCTTCAACGACTCCGGCACGGACGTGTCGCGCGTGGTCGCGCAGGTGATCGATGCTCAAGAAAACGTTCTGGCCGAGTCGGTCGTGCCGCGCGTCAAGGCGCTCACCAGCCGAGCCGTGGTCATCGACGCACCAGGCCAAGAGTTGCTGAGCACCTTGTCCGACCAGCGCGAGGCTCGCATCCGCCTGAAGTGTCCGCTCAACGAAATCGACGCGCCCATCGAAACGGTCGCTGTGGGAGTCTTGTTTTTCGGCGCGATGGCGGGATTTACGACGCCGCTTTCGCCGCAGGCGGAATTCGCCGTCCCGACGGTTTTCCGCGGCCAGCCGGCGGTATTGCAAGTCGAGCCTGGCGACGGATTGCCGCCCGACCGAACGGTGGGCCAGCCGAAATGGCCCTCGCGGCAGGTCGACGCCGACCAGACGCGCGGCGGAACGGTTCGCGTGGACCTGGAGGCGCCTCCGGGAATGGTCCAGCCGCGGGCCAGGTTGACCTTCGGCGACAAGGCCGTGCAGACCCTGGTGGCTCGCGTGCGATTCCTGGTTCAGAGGTTGGAGGCCGATCTTTCCGCCGCCGCCGAGCCCGCGCGGAAAGGTCTGTCGGCCCTGGTGCGGGGTGATTTCGCCGCTGCCTGCCTGGCGATGAAATCCTTTGAAGAATCGCTCAGCCGCACGCAGCCCAACCGCAAGGACGAACTGGTTACGTTGGTCGGCCACGCGCACATCGACATGAACTGGCTGTGGACGTCCGCGGAGACGGTGCAGGTCTGCCACGACACGTTCCGCCAGGCCCTGTCGTTCATGGAGGAGTTTCCGCAGTTCACGTTCTCGCAGAGCCAGTCGGCCTGCTACCGGATGATCGAGCGGACGGACCCGAAGATGTTCGAGCAGATTCGCCGGCGCGTCGCCCAGGGCCGGTGGGAACTGCTGGGCGGGGCCGTCACCGAGGGCGACACCAACATGTCCAGCGGCGAGGGCATCGCCCGGACCTTGCTGTACGGCCAGCGGTACTTCCTCGCGCGGTTCGGCAAAATGGCCCGCGTGGGCTGGCTGCCGGACAACTTCGGACACGTCGGCCAATTGCCGCAGTTGCTCAACCTGGCGGGCATAAAATACTTCTACGCCCACCGCTGCCAGCCCCAACTGGGGGCCTACGTGTGGGAAGGCGTCGACGGCAGCAAGGTCATTCATTATGTGACTCCCAACTACAACGGCGAGGTCGTGCCGGAGACCCGTTTCCTTCCTCGGAAGTACGATCCCAAGCACGGCCGCCTGATGTGGATCTACGGCGTGGGCGACCACGGCGGCGGGCCGACGCGGCGGGATGTCACCGCGGCGCTGGAGTACAACGAACTGCCGGAGTTTCCGCAATTCCAGTTCGGCACGGCGGAGGGTTTCTTCAAGTCGCTCGAAACCGACTTGGCCGCCTTGCCGGTTCATCGCGGCGAACTGGGGTTCGCCTTCGAGGGCTGCTATACCTCGATCGCCCGCATCAAGGAGGGCAACCGCCGGTGCGAGTCGGCGCTGTACTCGGCCGAGATGCTCGCGGCCCTGATGACCCTGCACGGCCAGGCGTATCCGTCCGCGTCGCTGTCGGAGGCCTGGGAGCAGGTAGCGTTCAACCAGTTCCACGACATCCTGTGCGGTTCGGCGACGCACGAGTCCAACCGCGAGTCGGTGGGGACCTACGACGTGGCGATGCAGATGGCCCAGGAGGTCCAGTATGGCGCTCTGCGCGGCCTAGCCGCGCTGGTGCCTTCGGCCGGCGACCAGGGTCAGCCGCTGGTGGTGTTCAACACGCTTCCGCGCAAACGCAGCGACGTGGTGGAAGCGGAAATATTTTCCCACATCGCTCCGCCGGCGGCATTGGTGCGCACCTGGGGCTTTGCTTCGCCCCATCCCACTCCGGCCACGTGGGTCAATCCGATCATGCCCGTGGACGTGGGGCAGGGACCTTACGCCACCGTTCGCCTCTGCGACGCCGGCGGCCGGGCCGTCGACGCACAGATGGTCGATGGAAAGCTCTTCCCCAACGGCTACCGCATCAAGGTGCGGTTCCTGGCCAAGGACATGCCCGCCTGCGGACACCAGCTTTACTATGTTCGCCCGGACTTGCCGGGCCAAGTGCAGGACGGCTCGCTGACGGTCAAGGGCACCACCATCGAAACGCCGCTTCTGCGGGTCGAGGTGGACCCCAAGACCGGCCACGTCAGCCGGATCTTCGACCGCAAGCGCAAGGTGGACGTGCTGGCTCGCGGCCGCGCGGGCAACGTACTGCGGGCCTACATGGAAAAGCCGCACGCCATGTCGGCCTGGTCGCTGGGGCCGATCAGTTCGGTCCAGACCATCGACCAGGTCGATGCCGTCCGCGTGGTCGAGCGCGGGCCGGTGCGGGCGGTCATCGAGGTCTGGCGGCGGTGGGGCCGTTCCACGTTTGTCCAGAGGATCATCGTTCATCGCGACCTGCCTCGCGTCGATTTCGAGTTGGACGCCCGCTGGTTCGAGATCGGCGGGCCTGACCACGACGCCCCGATGCTGCGAGTCGGTTTCGGCCTCAACGTCAAGAAGGGACAGTTCATTTGCGATACTCCTTATGCGGCCATTGAGCGGCCGACCAACGGTCAGGAAGTCCCCGTTCAGCAGTGGGCGGACCTCGCCGGCCCCAAAGGCGGGGCGGCGCTGCTGAACGAAACGAAGTACGGCCATCGCTGCACAGGCGACGAGGTCGAGATGACGCTCTTGCGGTCCGGCTACGATCCCGATCCGTATCCCGACCAGGGCCCGCACATGATCCGCTACAGCCTGTTGCCGCATGGCGGCGACTGGAAGGCCGGCGGAGTCGCGCAGGCGGCCCGCGAGTACAACCTGCCGGTCCTGGCGATCGAGACCCCGGGAAATTTACAATTGACAAATGACAATTTACAAATGAAAGAACCGAAGAAGACCTCGCAGCCTGAAGGCTCTCTTCAATCGTCAATTGTCAATTGTCAATCGCCAATGCTCTCCCTGTCGCCCGACAATTTCATCCTGTCGGCCCTCAAGAAGACCGAGGACGGCGACGCGTTCATCGTTCGCTTCTACGAGGCCTACGGGCAGGCGTCCCGCGCGGTGCTGACGCTGCCGCAAGCGGTCAAGTCGGCGGTGCGAGTCGATCTGCTGGAGATGGACCTGCCCGGCGCCGCGGCGCCGACGGTCCAGAACAACAGCGTGACCGTGGACGTGAAACCCCGCGAGGTCGTGACGCTCAAGCTGGCGTTCTAAGACAGGCACTAGGGACTAGGCAAGAGGCATTAGGAAGAAAAGGCAAGAGTTGCTCTTCGCAGTTTCTTCCTAATGCCTGATCCCTATTGGCTATTGCCTTCTTCTGTCAGGCAATAGGCATTAGGAAGAAAAAGCAAGAGCCGCTCTTCGCAGTTTCTTCCTAATGCCTGGTCCCTATTGCCTATTGCCTTCTTCCGTCATGAACCGCCATTGACCTACGCGGTATGTGGACGCGTAGTCGCCTTCGGCCGGTTCGGCCGTTCCTTGCAGGCGGCCGCCGGCGCGCGTGACTCGCAGCGGCACGTGGCAGAACTTGCCGCGCTCGTAATCGACGGTCTCGCCGTCGTCGTCGTACAAGTTGAAGACGCCCTCGTCGTGACCGTAGTGCCGGACTTCCAGCGTCATGGTCTCGCCCGGCTTGGGCGCGTGGTTGCGCGACTCCGCGAGCATCGGCACGATGCCGCCTTCCCGCACGAACATCGGGATGTCCGGCTGGTCGCCGCTGATCGGCAGGACCGTGTTCTCGCCGACGAACTTGCCGGTGTAGAAGTCGTACCATCGGCCCGAGGGGATGATCACGTCGCGTTTGTCCTCGCCGGCGAACAGCGGGGCGACCATGATCGAATCGCCCATGAGGTACTGGTCGCGAACGTCGCGGTTCAAGGCCTTCATGTACGGATTGGCCACGTCGTCGAGTTTGCCCTGCACGTAGGCGTCGTCGCCCTTGGGCAGGCAGCCGTCCAGCACCAGGGCGCGGAAGGGGGGTAGGCCCTCCGTCCGGTATCGGTCGAAGGCCGAGTAGAGGTACGGCATCAGCCGCATCCGCAGCTTCATCACTTCGCGCACTTCCTTTTCCACCTCGGGGAACGACCAGGGTAGCACCTGCCGGGACCACGCGTTGATCTGCGCCAGCGGCGACATGCAGACGGCCTGGATTCGCCGCAGCCATTCGCGCGGACTTTGCGCCCCCCGCGCCTCGGGCGTGAACAGCACGCCGATGAACCCGGCGTTAATCATGCCGGTGATGTACTGCCGATGCTCGTAGCAATCGTTGTAGATCACGTAGGGGTATTGCGCGCCGCCGGCATTGGACGCCCGCACCTGGCCGTACGTGCGCCGGCCTCGCCGACGGAAAATCTCGGTGGTCAGTTTCTGGAACAGCAGGCCGTACTGCTGGCGGAGCTGCACCGCCGTCAGCCCGGAGGGAAACTCCGCGTGGTCCGGCCACAGCCACGGGTCCAGGCC
>Ga0181520_10012069_pt1 | contig 11177 bp, 13 predicted proteins | sample PEATcosm2014_Bin_29_FD_132451 | JGI IMG/M metagenome (GOLD analysis project Ga0181520, IMG submission 132451) | Peatland microbial communities from MTU Mesocosm Facility, Houghton, MI, USA - PEATcosm2014_Bin02_30_metaG | ecosystem: Environmental > Terrestrial > Soil > Wetlands > Peat | place...
ATGTCGGTGAAGCCCAGTCGTACGAATATCCGTTTATCCCTTGCGAGTACCATGGTGTCTCCTATGACTCCATGGTCGGGGCTCATAGCTATCCGCTCAACTTGGGGAGAATTGAGCGCTTACTTTAGCTCAGCTTCGAGAGCCTTGACACGTAAAGATAAGGAAGTCATGTCCTCGCTAAAATCGGCAAGACTGTAACGGACAATCGGCTTAAGCTGTTCGACATCGAGCAATACGTTCCATGAGCTCTCAGTGGAAAAATAGGATTCTAAATATCTATACACCACCTTAATAGAGGATGGAACAGACGCGCAAAAATACAACGAACCGCGCCTTATAATCTTTATGAGTTACTGAATCGATTCTGACCTTGTATTCTCTGAAGACAGCAGAAATGTATTCTCAGCAATTTGTTGTATTTATGGTTTTTTTTGGGGGGGGGGCCAGCATTTTTCGTTACTAGTGCACGTTCATTTCTTATACCAGACTCTTCTATTCACATAGTCGGTATAGCTCAGGATGATCCGAAGCACTTTCTCAGACACGCTCGCTTGGCGATAATCGGGCACAGGATCGAGCGAGGCGCCTCGCCCGCCAGCGGTAGCGACTTCGATGCCCTTCAATATCGTCTCAGGATCGAAGCCCGTCATAATCACGGCTGCTTTTTCCATACCCTCGTGGCGCTCATGGGTCTCGCGCAGGTTGAGGGCGGGAAAGCCAAGAATCGACGACTCCTCCGTGATAGTCCCGCTATCGGAAAGCACGCAAAACGCCTTCTTCTGGAGCGACACATAATCCGTAAATCCTAGGGGTTTGCTTTTAAGCACCCTGGGCCCGAGGTCGACGTTCGCGTCGCGCAGTCTCTTCTCGGTACGCGGGTGGACAGAGAAAACTATAGGATACTCGTAGGCGTCCAGGACCGACCGTATCGCTGAAATGAGGAGGGCGAGCCTCTCCGACGCGTCGACATTCTCTTCGCGATGCGAGCTCAGGACGAAGTACTTCCCTTCCTCAAGGCCGAGCCGCTCGGCCGCATCCGAAGAGTCGATCTTTTCTTTGTAGTACTCGAGTACCTCGAGCATCGGGCTTCCGATATTGAAAACCCTATCCATCGGGAATCCCTCACGGAGGAGATTTTCTTTGGCGATGGAACTGTAGGTAAGATTTATATCCGCAGTGTTGTCGACGATCTTCCGGTTGATTTCCTCGGGGACGCGCTGATCGAAGCAGCGGTTCCCAGCCTCGTAATGGAAAATCGGTATCTTCCTGCGCTTTGCTGGAATGACCGAGAGAGCGGAGTTAGTGTCCCCCAATACAAGTACTGCATCCGGATTCTCGGCCTCAAGGACCTTGTCCGTCTTGGCTATTATCAATCCGAGCGTCTCGGCAAGAGTCTCTCCAACAGCGCCCAGGTAGTGCTCAGGGGGCGCGATACCGAGATCCTTATAAAAAATTTCGCCCAGCTCATAAGAAAAATTCTGCCCCGTATGCACAAGCACGCAGTCGAGGTGCTGGCGTAGGAGCGCTATTATGCGCGAGAGCCGGATCAATTCCGGCCTCGTGCCGACTATTACCATGACCTTCATTTATGCATCCTGTAGTCGGGGTATAGATACTCATGCGAGGCGATCCAAGCGGCGATTTCGGCGATTTGCCGATCGTAAGGCGCCGGGCTCACGCCGAGATCAACCCTCGTGCAAACGAGGCGCTTGTCGATCGCGGGCTCGTCGACCGGCAGGATTTCCTTTCCCAAGCCCATCGTCTCATTGATCAAACCAAGGAGGCCGTACTTGGAGATCCCCCCCTCTACCGAGTAGTGGACGAGGCCGCGGAGGCTCGTCTGAATTGAGACGAGGTGGCGGACGAATTTCGCCAGCTCGAGAGTCGTAACCCCCGACCATAAGGCGCGCCTATAACCCTTCAGCTGACCGTCGGCGTGCATAAACCAATCGAAGAGGCCCGTTCCGCTCGCTCGGAGTTCAGGCCCGATAATCGATGTCCTGATCGTAAGATCGCCTTTCTCGACCACTTCCCCCAAAGCCTTCGAGCGATCGTAAAATTCGTCGCCGTCCCTCAGGGAATCCTCGCGATAAGGGCCGCCTCTCCCGCTGAAAACACAGTCGGTACTGAGATGGATAAGCCTGACGCCCCTCTCGGCGCAGAGCATCGAGAGTAATCTTGGCAAGTAGGCGTTGAACCAGACGGCCTCCCCCTTCCTCTCCTCCGATGCTCTAACCAGGACGCCAGTGCAGTTCACGAGAACGTCCGGATCAAGTCGATCCAAGAGCCCGGCCACCTCCCTCGGGTCCTCGAGATCGCAAAGCACGGTCCCTCCGAAAACCTTCCTGCGGGGCCCAACGTCGGCTACGTCGGATAAACCGGATTCTCGAAGATATAGGGCCAGCACGTGACCGGCCATACCCGAGGAACCAATAACGGCGACCCGCTCGCGCATCAGTTCTACTCCTCGAGATTGCCGAGCCGCCCGAGCATCTCTATGACCCCGTTCTTGTCAAGTCTTCGAGTGTTATGGGAAGTGTACTCGGTTTCGGTTTCGACCTTCTTATCCCCCTGAGAAAAGTAACGCTCGTAATTGAGCGTTCGATTATCCGGACAGACTTTGAAGTAGTCACCGAGATCGACTGCTCGCGCCATCTCCTCCTTAGTAACAAGGGTCTCGTACAGCTTTTCCCCGTGTCGTGTGCCGATCATATTCTTCTGTACAGTCCTTCCCTTAAACTCCATGATCGCATCGGCTAGCGTGTCGATAGTCGAAGCCGGAGCCTTCTGGATGAAGAGCTCACCTGGCTCTCCGTTCTTGAAAGCGAAAAGCACAAGGTTTACAGCATCTTCGAGCGTCATGAGGAAACGAGTCATGTTCGGATCCGTTATCGTGATAGGACTCCCCTTATCGACCTGCTCAGAGAAAAGAGGGATAACCGAGCCGCGGGATGCCATGACGTTGCCGTACCTTGTTATGCACAGGGTAGGTCCTTGACCCTCTTTAATTGCCCTGCTCCTGGCTACGATATTCTTCTCCATAAGAGCCTTGCTCATTCCCATCGCGTTTATCGGGTAGGCTGCCTTGTCGGTGCTGAGGAAGATCGCTTTTTTTACGCCCGCCGCGACGCAAGCCGACACGACGTTGTTGCTGCCGATAACGTTGGTCTTAACGGCCTCCATTGGGAAAAACTCGCAAGAAGGCACCTGCTTCAGCGCCGCGGCGTGAAATACGTAATCGACCCCCTCGAAGGCGTCCGTAATCGAGTCGAGGTTCCGCACATCGCCGATGTAGAAGCGTATCTTAGGATCCTTGTAGCGCTTGCGCATGTCGTCCTGCTTCTTCTCGTCACGGGACAATATCCTTATTTCTCCTATATTCGTATTTAAGAACCTCTTTAGCACCGCATTGCCAAAGGAACCTGTACCACCGGTTATCATGATACTCTTGTTCGAAAACACTTCATCGCCTCCCTACCTTAATATCTTTATTACTTTGAGAGATCAGCCGCCCATGGCCGGGGCTCAAAACGCGATCGTTTTAACTTTTACAGAATTATTTTCGGAAGTACCGATACATTCGTGCTATCATTCATACACTGTGATATCCCATAAGTCAGCCCATACAGACCCTGAGTCCGTCGGATTCAGAATTCCTTAGGCATATTCCGCATAGAATAGCCAACTCATTATCACTAGAAACGAAATGCACCCAGGAATATATCTGGATAATCTGCCCTATTTGGCATATCGAGCTTAGTGGGGAAAATTTCATCTGAAGCAGACAAGGTATAATAATCATTATTCACAAATGTAATTTCAATCACATCTGGTATTACAATGTTTGATAGGTTGTATATCGAACCCCAATTATTGGCATGAACATGAACAATTGAGAAGGCTGTATTTAGTTTTTCAAACACCCCTTTAAATAGGGATAAATATATCGCATTCCCGAGCTGGCTGAGCGAATGGAATTCGCAAATTATCTGCTTGAAATGCTTGAGATATTCGATAGGACATGCATCTATAACATTCCATTCAGCACCTTCGATATCCATTTTTAGGATAATATCTGAATGGGCGCCATTTGAATACTTATCAACTAAGTCTGGTATTGTTGCGTTGCCATTAGCAGCCTCGGAGGAGATTCTTTTTTTCGAAAATTTAAGGAGTGGATGTGATGAAGGTGATTTATCAATACTATAATCAAATTGATATACCGATATGCCTTTCTCTGCCACTCCAACATCCCAAGAGTCATCGCCAGAGATACCAAAAGAAAAAGCGCAATTGATCCCTTCAAAGTCATCGATCATTACATATCCGCCATCATTCATACGCCCTAAACGAATTTTCCCAAAACCTAAAACCTCTTGAGGCCTAAGCAGCCGCATAGCACCTAATATATCTGATTGATCCGCAGCAATCATTTGTAACGGATACTGGGTCCGACTACCAATCTCATTGAATTGACTCTTGTAATCATTAAGCCGGAAATTTATATTATTTATTTGTTCATTTATTTGAACAAATTTGCTATCAATACCAGCGAATCCTTCCCCAATGCTGTTTTCTATCTGTTTGAATCGGTTTATAATAACTCCATAATTCGCAGGCAATTTGCGCCTAATTGCATTATAAAAACTCAAAATACCATTTATATGACTATTCTTCATAGCTTTAGAGCTATAGTCAAGAGTTGTGGCGGGGATTTCTGCATAGTTTCCCGATCAGGCTGCTGCGTCATTAACCTGCTCTCCATTCCCAAACCTGATACCTGCCTTAATGAGAGGGATGGGCTTGAACCCATTTAACTTGTACCAGCCTTTCTCAGTTTCCTTACAGAGTTTGTGGGCCGTTGCCAGCATCGCCGTGCGTGTCCCGCATTTATTGTATTTTTATTTTAAGATACCGTTCTTCCAATTTATTCAGTTAGTGGCTAGGATTTGTCCATTTTATTTTCGATACCCCGACGAAACTTGATCGATCGTTCTAATCTTGCTAAATCAATTTTAAAAACTCTACCCTGTCATGCATTATCTTGCCGATAGTCGTTACGTTAAAACATTCATCAGCCGTATACTTACCATTAGCTATCAGTTTTTCTCTCCAGGCCTTATCGGAAACCATGCGACGCATATGAGCAGCAGCTTCATCTATATCAGGGTCAGCCCACACAAGACCGTCTCCTGGAGTTGATCCGACATACTGACCATCTACTGGAATCATATTATAGCCAACAAGCGCGGTGTTCATGTGATTCATATATTCCATATTGCCTGACCACTCTGTTGAAATCACGGGAGTACCAAGCGACATAGCTTCCAACGGAAGGAGACCGAAGCCCTCAGAGCGGTGCAGAGTTACGAAAGTGTCTGATATTTGAAGCAATGTTCTCATTTCATTATCGGTTAAGTATTTGTCGATATAGTAAATATTGCGGTATGGGGACAGGATTTCCATCAATTCTTCTATATGATTTCTTAATCTTTCAGGATAGGCCAGTTTCAGCACCAGCCCAACATGGCCGTCATCGGGTGAAAAAGCCTTCATAAACGCTTGTACAACAGCCTGTGGATTTTTCCGGGACACGTAGCTATTGCAGTCATACGCAAACATAAACATAAACACATCTTTGTCAATATTGAAATAGTCCCTGCCATTTTTTATTACCGTCCTATCAGGGTTGGCATATAGCGGGACCGTCAATACTGGAACGGTAGTTTTTTTCTCAAGTGTGGTTGTACAAAAACTAGACATCGTCCAAATCTCTTGAAAAATATCAAGACCTAAACAAAAAACGTCGGGGAGTTCAGCTAATTCCCACGCCCAGTAACCAATATTATAATGTTTTTTTAGGTCAATGCCAAACAAACACATTCTCTTTGGCGTTCCAGAGGCTGCATGACAGACTACTAGGTTAATACTAAATAAACTCTTGCCTTTTATCTCGGATTTGTACTTTTCAGGACTGTGCAAATCAATTGTTTGATACGGGATATTCGCAGCTTCTAATGCTAGTTGAAGCAAGTGGCCTTCCGCCCCTGCGCTGCTGTTTGCACAGTATATAAAAAGATTTACACCAAAAGGTGGGCTTTTTAATCTTTGATAGCTGAATTCAGCTATCAAACCTTTACTAACCCAAAAACGAATTTTTTCGTGAAATTTGCGCGGTAAAATTGTTTTTACAACCCGTTTAATAAAATGTAGGATATGCGAAATCACTCTCATGATATGCACCTTTTTTATCATATTTCTTACTAGTGTCACGATATCCTTGTCCTTCACGAAACATTTCATGGCCTTCGGATACTCGTCGCCAAAGGAACTTACGAAGAGGTCTAAGGCTTTGCGCATGCCCTCACGGCGATGGGCGCGAGGCACTGGTCATACAGCAGTATTTCTTTGTCTTTCGCCTGCTCCGATTTTAGTCCTGAGGCGCACGGCGAATATTTTAATACACCCAGCAAATCCATGCCTCTTTAGCGCTCTCACTATTCTGACCGGGATATTATAGCGTCCAGGCACTGCTTCGTTGGTATTTCTTCTCCCAAATCTTGTTTTAATTCCCTTCCCCTCCGCCACTACCTCAACATAATCAAGTGCGATTGAATAGTCTGCGCAGTAAAATAACATTTCCATATCATTTAAGAAATCTTCCATTGAGGGAGCAATGTTCAATATTTCCTCTTCGCTGAGGTGTTCTAAAATATCTATATAAAGCAGACTATACTCAATAATTCCACGGGTATGAGATCGTTTACCTTGTCTATTAGAGGAGTCACGAGCTGTAACCAGCACTTCGTCTATGTACAGGTGCGGGAACTTTGCAAACGCTCTGTAATAAAATTCGAAATCGTGAGCGACTAACTCCTTTACATCAAACAACCCGACTGTCTCGAAAACCTTCTTTGAAATCAAATGCGTGCAACCGTGCGTTTTATTATAAATAACAGGGTACAAATAAGAAGAATTCCTCTTCGGATACGTGTCTCTATGCGCTTGGAAGAGTGCAGTGGGGAAGGTTCTTGTATGATCGGTCATGCCATCCACATCTGAGATGATTATCGTGTCTTTATTATCTAACTTAAGCAACTCATCTACTTCGCGTGCTATTTTTTGGGGATAGTATAAATCGTCATGGCTCAGCCACGAAAAATACTCTCCACGCATATTCTCGATACCTAAGTTTAACGCTGTGGACGTGCCGCCATTCTGTTTAGCTATATATCGAATCTTATCTCCGTACGAAAGTGCAATGTTCTCCGTATCATCGGTAGAACCATCATTCACGACAATTATTTCTAAATTTTGGTAGGTCTGCGCAAGCGCACTATCTATTGCCTCACGTAAAAAATTAGAGCCATTATATACTGGAATAACTATGCTTACCAACGGATTAAACTGCGTCATACAATAATCTTCCTTTCTAATGAATTATCCGATCCGAATTCGCCGAGCCGCAGGAGATTAATCTGAAATTGCGGTTACCATACATAGTGCGCCCTTTTGTAAATACAGATTCGCAGGATAAATAAGGTGGATCCAACTCTCTCTTGCTTTTATGCATCTAATAGTTCTTTGTTCTCTTTCTCTTGGAACTTTCTCGTGTAGACTTCGTTCGGAGTCTGGTAGTCTTGCGACGCGTGAAAGCATTCGCCGTTGGAGAAAGCCATGTATCTCTTCATCCCGGTCTTAAGCTCGATCGCGGTCAGGAAGTCGTTGAGGTAAATGTCCTCGTATTTCAAAGTCCGACAAAAGCGCTCGATGTAAATGTTGTCCAAACCTCGATTCACCCCCGTCCATACTGATCTGTATGCCATATACTGAGTAGCTATCTCCTGGAGCGTCCTATCGTCCTTTATGGCCTCGATGGCCACCTTTGCTTTGAATTCCTTGTCGTACCGTTTGCGTATGGTGAAACTCTAGGCCTCCTTCTCGTCTTCTTCAAGAAGGAATCTCCACCTTATTTTGCCCTCCTAAGCTGTCCGATTTCTTAGGCTCTGTATACCCAGCGTTCGCCGTTTCCGGCCCGCCATTCTCCCGGCCATCGCCGTCACGGTATCGCGCTCCGCAGTCCCGCCCGCGAGGGTGACCTTGACACTGACGGCCAAACCGTTCCGGTTCTCCATCAACATGTGTCCGAGGAACGCGAGCTTCGATTCCGAGCCCTTCGATTTCTTGTAAAGGCGAGCGTCTCCGTCGGTCTTTGACGCGCGCGTGTCATTCGAGCGCGTCTGGCCGCGGAAATCCATATCAGTGTTCCGGTCTCCGCCTTGTAGATCGGGATTCCCTTTGTCTGCTTCTTTGGGTTGGAAACTCTTCATGCTTGCCCAGGCCTCGATCAGGGTGCCGTCCACTGTAAAGTGCTCGTCCGATAGGAACCGCTTCTTCCGTGCTAGCTCAACGACCTTTGAGAAGATTAGCCGGGCGATCTCGGGTTCCAGTAAACGGTCGCGGTTCTTGGTGAAGGTCCATTCTTTACAGAGCTGCTCCACAGTCAGGTGTTTGGCTCCCAGCCTTATAGTGCGCGCGAATGTCGACTAGGACCTCGCAAAAGTCGCGTGCACGGCTCTTCCTCGCGGTTAAACGATCACCGTCCCCCCGTGTTGGAAGCCCAAAGGGCCTTACCGTCGGGGCTATAAATGACGACGTTACCGTCGTTTTGCACAACCAAGTAACTCCCTGGAGCGCCATAAGTCCCGGTCGACCAGAGGGCCTGTCCGCCAGGAGCATACACAACGAGGTTGCCATCCGTCTGCATAGTGCAGATCCCAACTCCCCCATTGTTGGTCATGGTCGCCCAAAGCGCCATACCGCCGCCGTAAAGCACTAGGTTGCCGTCCGTTTGATAAATAAACTGGAATCGTCCGTCGGCGGAGAAAATAGACTGGCCCGCATTGAGAACGGCGCCCGGCTGCATCCTGCTACCAAATGTATTGACAGGGGCTGGAGCCTGGACTCCGCTTGCCCGCATGGCGTTTTCGGTGAACTGGATCGCACCTTCAATGTGTTGAATTGTCCGATCTCGCAGCCCTCGGAATTCGCCTTCATTTTCCGCGTCCCGCAGATCCTCCCGTGCCCTTTTAAGGAGTTGCTCGGCATGTCGAAGTCGACCTGGACGATCGTTTTCTTCCACGTCGAACATCGGGTGATAACCATTGTCTCTTCCATCATCAATCCTGAGTCTTTGTATCTCTTTGATAGCATCATCGATCCTGGCCACCGCGGCCATCTCATCTTGTGCTTGAGCCCAATTGCCAGGGCGATTATCGATCATCCATCGAGCTCCACGCAAGTCATCTAAGGCCCGAAGATATGTGGAATGCTGCATTTGCGAAAACACCGACGTCGCCAGAAGTGCGAGCAATCCTACGAAAAAAAAACGAAGCGAGCCCTTCATGCCAACCCCCTTGATCCAAAATATCCAGCTAAAATGCTAGGACAGTAATCGCTTCCTGAGGCGTACTCATTGCGAGGACGAGAGGCAACGTATACAACATGACAAGAGACCCTAATCGAGATTCCCCAGATGGTCTCTGGGCCATCTCGGATCCCAACATCATTGCACCATCAATATGCTTTCTATGCCCTCCCACTTGCCAGTCAATAGCCTCTCCATCCCTGCCAGGTACCTTTGGTGCACATGCTGGAAGCCCGGCAGCAATAAAGCACCTATCATTTCTCTTGATCTCCATCTCCGCGATACGACGCTAGTGTATCCGCAAGACTCGCTTCTAGAGTAAATTCTGGACGCCAGCCAACAGTGGAACTAATTTTTGATATATCGGCAACAATTTTTTTCACTTCTAGTGGTCTATATTTCGCAGGATCGATTTCAACCTTCAATGGAACATGTGCCATTTGAATCAATATTTTAAGCATCTCCGAAATCATTATAGCCCGTCCCGAACCGACATTGTAGACTTCCCCAGTCTGGCCTCGCTCTAAGATGAGTCTATACGCCCTCACCACGTCCCGAACATCGGTAAAATCCCGCGATGCGTCTAGGTTGCCTACTTTTAGTACTGGCTCATGTATTCCACGCTCGATAGCTGTTATGGCCGAGCAGAAATCGGGGATCACAAAGCCAAGACGCTGCCCGGGGCCAATGTGGTTGAACGACCGTGTCAGGACTATATCTAGGGAATATGCCTTTTGGTAGAGAAGCGCGAAGTCTTCCTGGCAAGTCTTGGTCATCGCATAGGGGTTTGCGGGAGCCAAACTCCGGCTTTCCGTCAATGCCTCTTCACCATTATTTACTATTCCATACTCCTCGGAAGAGCCTATAAGGATAATACGCGGAAATTGGCTCGATTTCCTGATCGCTTCCAGGACATTCACCGGTCCTAGTATATTGGAACGAATGGTCCCTGAAGGATCTTCCCAAGAGCGCCCGACTGAGCTCTGCGCCGCGAGGAGTATAACCCACTGGGGTTTGGATCTCTCGAGAACACTCAGGACCGAATCAGGATCGAGAATATCTATCGGGATGGCTTCCTTGCCCCGAGCGCCGAGCGAACCAAAAACGGCCTGGATGTCCGAGACGACAACCTCGTGACCAGAACTTTCTAGCTCCTTTATTAAGTGGCCCCCTACGAAACCGGCGGCCCCTATTATTAATGTCTTCATGTGCCAGTCGCTGCCAAGTCAGACTCTGTCATCACCTTGACCAGGTTCTGAAAGTCGATCTCTCGCTGCCAGATGAACATATCATAGCTCTCATGGTAATTTTTTGTTATCCAGTGGCCGTAAATTTTTGCTACCCCATATGGACTACGGGTATAGAAGGGGGTTTTTTCTGTTTGGGGAATCTCTTGGACTATGCCGAAGAGTTCGCTCGTGGATGCTTGATAGAACCTGGCTTCGGATTTGACTAGGCGGACTGCCTCTAACATGTTGAGCACGCCCATCGCGTCGATTGACGCGGTCGCTCCAGGCTGGTACCAGCTTGTCGCCACAAAGGACTGTACGGCGAGGTTGTAAACCTCGTCGGCATCCGATCCTTCATGGCGTTAACGAGCGAAGCCGGATCGATCATGTCGCCGTAGTTACTCACCCGGCAATTAACCATCATATAGCCGCGTAAGCTATGGCCGGGTCTTTGAAGTATTTCTTGATTCGCGAAGGCGTCGCTTTCAGCATCGCCAGATGCTCTTCAGCAGCCTTCGTGA
>Ga0181520_10012070_pt1 | contig 11176 bp, 11 predicted proteins | sample PEATcosm2014_Bin_29_FD_132451 | JGI IMG/M metagenome (GOLD analysis project Ga0181520, IMG submission 132451) | Peatland microbial communities from MTU Mesocosm Facility, Houghton, MI, USA - PEATcosm2014_Bin02_30_metaG | ecosystem: Environmental > Terrestrial > Soil > Wetlands > Peat | place...
CCATCCGCACCATGTGATGCCCGGAAAAAACAGGGTTATCTCTTTTTTTCACCTGCTTCGTCTGCCGCCCTTAAGCCCTGCCTCTGGTGCAAGCGGGCCCTTGCAGGCGAAGAGATGTGCTATAAGCACCAGTTCTATGGGATTGATAGTCACCGCTGCGTCCAGATGACCCCCACCCTCCGCTGTAACCAGCGATGCCTTTTCTGCTGGCGCTCGTTCGAGCATGAAGTAACTGAATAGGAAGAATGCCCACCCCGGACAATCCTTGATGGGGTAAAAAAACTCCAGAAAAAAGCGCTCGCAGGGTACAACGCTATTCTGGACAATACCGTTACTGAGGAACGCTGGCAGGAAGCGCTCACCCCCAGACATGTGGCGATCTCCCTCTCTGGGGAACCAACACTCTACAGCCGGCTCCCGGAACTGGTCGATCTGTTCAATGAGAATGGCTATACTACGTTCGTAGTCAGCAACGGCACAAATCCCGGGGTGCTCGCCCGATGCCGGCCATTCCAGCAATATGTTTCGCTCGATGCGCCGGATAGCATGACGTATGAGAAAACCTGCCATCCGGTGGGTGATGCAGAGGACTTCTGGGACCGTATCAAAGAAAGTCTCGCACATCTTCAAACGAAAAGATCGGCAGTGCGAATCACGCTCGTAGCTGGTCTCAATGACGTGGCCCCGGAAGGGTATGCAAAACTCCTGCAGGATTCAGGGGCGACCTTTGTCGAAGTGAAAGGATACATGTATTTGGGATACAGTAGAAACCGTTTGCAACGGTACAACATGCCGGAACATGAAAAGGTTCGGACCTTTGCAGAAAGGATAGCCTCATCATGTGATTATAAAGTCCGGGATGAAAACCCCTTAAGCAGGGTCATCTGCCTGGAGCGTGTGTAAATGAGATTCAACCCGCAGGACTGGAAAGGAAAATCCCATACAAGTTTCGAAGAAGCGTGGCATGAAGGCCCGTCAGTTGTCACTCCCCCGGGGGGTGATGGAAAATATCCCCGACTTCGTTACAAACGGGCAAATGCGCATCCGATCTTTGAAACTATCCATCGGCTACGTGAAATCTATCTCTCGATGGGTTTCGATGAGTGTGAGAACCCGGTGATTGTCGAAGAAAATGACATTTACCGGCAGTTCGGCCCTGAAGCGATGGCTGTTCTTGACCGTGTCTTTTATATCGGCGGCCTCCCGCGCCCGAACGTCGGGATATCACGTGCCCAGCTAGACCAGATAAATACCATTCTTAAAAAGGACATGCCAGTTCCAACCGAGGAGAAACTCCGCGAAACGCTCCATGCTTACAAGAAGTCTGAGATCGATGGCGATGAATTGACGCATGAACTGGCAAAAGTACTCGAAACTGATGACGGGAACGTCGTCCATATTCTCGATTCGGTCTTTCCGGAGTTCAAATCTCTTGTTCCGGAATCATCACGCAGCACGCTTAGAAGCCACATGACAAGTGGCTGGTTCATGACCCTTGGATCGATCTGGGAACGTACCCCCCTCCCCATTCGGTTGTTCTCAATCGACCGCTGCTTCCGGCGCGAACAGGCAGAAGGCCCAACCCGGCTCATGACCTATCACTCAGCTTCCTGCGTAGTTGCGGGAGAAGATGTCACTATAGAAGACGGTAAAGCTGTAAGCGAAGCACTCCTGTCTGCATTCGGGTTTGAGGACTTCCGGTTCCAGCCCGATGACAAGCGTTCAAAATACTACATGCCGGATTCGCAGACCGAGGTCTATGCAAAACATCCGGTACATGGATGGGTGGAAGTGGCAACCTTTGGCATGTACTCTCCCTCTGCCCTTGGCGAATACAGCATAGGTGTCCCGGTCATGAATCTCGGTCTCGGTGTCGAACGACTCGCGATGATCGCTTATAATTCAAACGATGTCCGGCAGCTTTCTTATCCTCAGTTTTTCCCCCACATTCCAAACGATCAGGAGATCGCACGTGCCGTGCATTTCAGGGATGAACCAGTTACCGTAGAAGGAAAGGCCATTGCTCTTGCGATTGCCAAGGTCGCGTCTGCACATGCTACGGAGCAAGGCCCCTGTTCCTTTGAAGTCTGGGATGGCACCCTGTATGACACGCATGTAATAGTTACCGTTGAGGAAACTGAGGCAAACGCAAAGCTCTGCGGGCCAGCATGTGCAAACGAGATCTTTGTTCACGAAGGAAATATTCTCGGTGTGCCTGACGCCGAGAAAAGGAAGGATGTTCGTACTAAGGGTGTCCCGACGGGGATCTCGTATCTCGAAGCCTCATCAGCATTTGCAGCTGCAGCAATCGAGCAGGCTGCCTGGTGTGGTAAAGGTACCCTCGTGCAGGTCAAGATGGCAAAGCATCCCAGTGATATCAATCTGAGGATTGAGGAGTACGCGATGCGGGCAATTACAGATACCAAGAAAAAAGTGGATGTCCGGGGACCAGTGTTTCTTGCGGTCAAGTCTCAAGTTGTCTAAATTTTTTGTCTTTTTTACCTCATAAGAATTTTTCCTGCAGGAAAATCCGGCGGTTTATAATCCTCCACGAGAGAATAAGCTGGACAATATCCGTGGCGGTCACGGTTTTCCTGTTCTCGAACATGGTGATTGGATGTACACCCGTCTGCTGTTCGACGGATATTTCCAGTTTCCGTACCGTGTCATAATTCATCTCGCCATCAAAGGTCAGGGCACGCATGAAGGCACATTCTATCTTCTCATCAGAAAACTCGATGCAAAAATTGCTTTCGCGGAACGCCAGAAGAGAAGTGAGGTCGATAGATAATGCGACGTCACGAATTGTCTGATCCGTGGGGTTCAGGAGAAGCGAGATCGAATAAATGTTCTTTGTCGGCCCCAGCACCAATCCGTACTTGGAATATTTGATTCGTATAATAGCATCAGCCATACAGCGCTGGGGCTTGACATAGGCCTCATAATCAGCTTCGCGCCGAACGATCTCATTACTTACATCAACAGATGAATACCCTCGCTGACTGATGTCACGCTGTCTCTTCCACGCGTATTTGATTTCCTGATCCGGATCCACAAAAACGGAAAAATCTACCAGTTCCCGTAAAGCCGGTGAATAGAGTGTGTGAAGTCCTTCAAGAATGATGATCTTTTTAGAGGAAAACGGGATTGGGGGATCGAAGGTACCGGTCGTATGGTTGTATACCGGCTTTTCAATTGCCTTTCCCTTCTTAAGCCGTGCCACATCAGATTCAAGCTGCGTAAGATTGTTCGCATCCGGGTGAAGAGGGGTAATATTGAGGCGATAGCGCTTTTCCCGGTCAAATTTGTGGTAATCATCAAGGGTAATAGTCGCTACCATATCGGGCCCGAATATCTGGCGGATGGCGTTAGTGAATGTCGTCTTTCCCGAACCGCTATCCCCGATCACACCAATAATAAAAACCCGTGGGGACCTTGCGATAATTTCCTTGAAGTGGGGGATTTGGTGCATGTGTTAAGGGTACTTGCGATGCCATGCGTCATAAGTCACGCGGATGAGATACCATTTATCGAAAATCACAAATATGTTAGAAATATACAACAAAAAGAGATTTGTGTTAGAAATAAATAACATAATTGAGCACATCAAATGGGGAGTTTGTTCAAAATGCAGACAAACATAAGGAAATATCGAAATCGCGTATCTCTCACACAGGAAGGCCTTGCAAAAAAAGTCGGCGTGCGGCGCGAAACGATCGTTTTTCTCGAACAGGGAAAGTACAACCCTTCACTACGGCTTGCACACGATATTGCAAAGACTCTGGATGCAAAAATCGACGACCTGTTTATTTTCGAAGATGATATACCTGAACCAGAGAGGCGGGTTGTTCTAATAGATTGATATCAGGGAGTCGCGTGTTCCGGCTTTACTACATATTCTGACAATTCCTTTGTAGTGGGGCAGGTACTGATACAAGCAATGATAAGCACGGTTGCATCTTTGTCCAAAGGCACATTATCGTTACCGCATTTGGGGGAGTATATACAAGACGGGCAGCCTTTTTTGCAGGGACAATCACGGACAAGCTCATATGCGCTTAAGAAGAGTGAGGGAAGAAGGGTAAACGCTTTCTCTGCAAGACCAATCCCTCCTTCATACCCGTCATAAACAAAGATTACCGGCTCCCCGTTTTCTCCAAATGAAGGAGAGGAAAGGCCACCGTTATCCCATCGATCGCACATTACATACAGAGGCATAAGAGCGATAAGCGCATGTTCTGCACCATGCAGACCTCCAGCGAGGTCAAGTTCCGATGCAACAACTGATGCTGCTACCGGATCGGGCAAGACGAGCCAGAATGCTTTCGTGCGGAAAGTAAGTTGTGGAAGGAGAAGCGGTTCAATACCGAGAATTGTGTCGCCGCGTTTAATCTTATAGGCGGTGTACTGTTCAGTAACTTCGACATCACCAAATGCGCATTTTACCCCGTTTATATCACGTGTTTCAAGGGTCTCGAGAATGCGGAGATCGACCTCTTTTAACGGCTGGGTATAATAATCCACATCGGTTTCGCTGACCCTGATAGTGTGGGTCTCAAGGTCCATTTCATTTATCACGTAGGTTTCACCCTGATGCAGCATGATCGCGCCCTTGTGTGCCTCGCGGTATGCCTGTGCCCGGTCCATGGTCTCAAGCATCCTGCCGTTGCACAGGATCCGGAAACTCTCTCCTGCCATACCATCGAGCCTGACGGTATCGGCCGCCCGGCCTCTGCCGGCATAAACCCATCCCCGGGGGGTCTTTTTGAGAAGTCCGGTTTCTGCGAACCCAGCAAGGAGAGGTGCAAAAGACTCCCCGAATACTCTGGCATCCTTCTCCTCGTTTATCGGTAATTCCGCCGCTGCGCAAAGAAGATGTCCTGAAACGATGTAAGGGTTGTCCGAGTCAATGATTGCATGCTCGTGAGACCGGGAAAAAAATGCTTCCGGATGATGCATGAAGTACTGGTCAAGAGGATTTGAATGGGCTACAAGTACAGCAAGTGATTCCCCCCCTTTGCGGCCGGAACGCCCTGACTGTTGTCGAACCGACATCATGGTGCCAGGATAACCGTCTATTATTACAGCATCAAGCGAGCCTATGTCGATGCCAAGTTCGAGCGCATTTGTCGAGACAACACCCCGTATCTCCCCGTTTTTTAACTGACGCTCGATTATGCGCCGTTCCTCGGGAAGGTACCCTGCCCGGTACGCACAGATTGTCTCCGCCAACCGTGCGGATGTGCGATGAGCATCCTCCCGTGCCCATACTGTAACAAGCTCCGCCATTTTCCTAGAACCGGTAAAGCAAAGAGTCTGGAGATCACTTTTGACGCAGGAGAGCAGGAGATCCTTTGTTTCCTGGTGAGCGGAACGTTCTCCGATCCCCTCATAGAATGGATTGTATAACACAAAGTGACGAGTCCCATGTGGCGATCCATCAGTATCGACCAGTTTAAAGGACAGGCCAACCAGTCGTCTGGCAAACTCTTCGGGATTTGCAAGAGTTGCTGTCGAGAGGACAAACTGCGGATCGGATCCATAAAAACGGGCCACCCTCAGGAAACGCCTTATTAAAAACGCAATCTGGGATCCGAATATTCCCCGGTACCGATGAGCTTCATCAATTACGACAAACTTCAGGTTGGAGAAAAAGAAACTCCATTTTGCGTGCCATGACAGTACCTGATGAAGTTCGTGGGGATTAGAAATGACAATCCGGGAATGTTCCCGGATCGCTGCACGTTTCGACTGCGGCGTGTCACCGTCATAGATAGCCGGTTTCGCTGGAATACCGGTATATTTTTCCATTGAGGCGAGCGTGGCGTACTGGTCATTTGAGAGTGCTTTTGTGGGATAAAGATATAGTGCTCTTGCATCCGGTTCTGCAGCAAGACGTGCAAAAACAGGGATATTAAACGCAAGGGTTTTTCCGCTTGCCGTAGGCGTGGTTAAAATCACATTCTTACCGGCAACAAGAGCATTGATTGCTTCACACTGGTGGGAATATAATTGAATATTATTTTGTGCCAGATAGGAATCGAGTGCACCCGGGAGAGGAACGTCTAACGTGCCGTGCCGGGCAGGTATTGGATCAGAAACATCTCTGCAGGTAACCCGGCTGCGGTAAACCGGGTTTGTACCAAGAAGCCGGACAACATCAGCTACAGCCATAGTACTCCTCTAAAAGATAGAAGAAAAGAAGAGTTAGCGAGATCACGTCCTGCCGGTTGTGATCTACAATAGGGAGGAGAGGGCCACAATTCTGTGTCCTGAGGTAGGTCTCATAAAATTCAGGCACCATCTGGCCGGGAAGATCATCAGTCCGGTTAATTTTAAGGATGGCAGACTCTATGACAGAGAGACGGCAGGAAGAAAACTGGTTTTTCCATCGGCGCCGGGTGAAATGCAACATGTCAAAATGCGGGATACGGGGTATTGCACCCAGACCATAGTAGGCAAGCCTGTCCTGTATATAGGGCAGATCAAAAGCCTTCCCGTTAAACGTTATAAGTGCCTTTCGACCTGAAATACACCGGGAAGCAATCTCGGATAATGCTGAGGCTTCCTCACCAATGTCGCGAAGCAAATACTGTCGGACAATAAGACGGTTCTGTTCAATAGTTCCAATACCGAAAAGAATGATCGGCCGGGAAAAAAGTCCGAGCGTTTCGATATCCAGGAATACATAATCATCAGAATCAAACGAACTGGCGGATCCAAGAGAGAAACGGTGCGATTTCTCATGTCGCATACCGACAAGATCCATTACATTAGCCGGGTCAGCACAGGTCAGGAGCTCCAGAACCTGTCTCGCTACGGGTCTAAACTTCGGATGAGTGGTAAGATCAATAATTGTCTGGTAGCCCCGCGCCTTCAGACGCCGCTGGGTCACTTCACCCACCCCACGAACAAGGGTAAGATCGCCAAGCATCTCACGTTCCAAACGATTTGTATCGAATGTCAATGAAGGCAGATCACAATTGCTCTCAAGCGCAAAACAGCTACCACTTTCATTTGTGATCTCGACGCCAGAAAGCAGTGAATTGAATGAAACGCCTTCATACTTGGTCATCAGATTGTCGAGAAGGGTTTTTGCCTTATCATGTTCCGATGAAAAAACACAGCTTCCGGCGAGACCTGCACCAAAGATATTTCCATCGCGGACAACATTATACTCCCTGAGTGTATCCATCCGCTGCTGCCAAAGTGATGCGATCCTGCTTTCTACATGCATAAGGCTACACCTGCACAGGAAAGTCCGGGAACTAACCAATTAAAGACCGGCCGCGAGGCGTGAAAGTGATGCGAATCCTCATCATAACGCTGCACATATCTTTTTTCGATGATCACGATCCTTCAACACGGGGAGAATGAACCTGCGGGTACCATCACTGAATACCTTAATGCCCACAACGAATCTTTCCGAATCCTCCGGCTGTACGAGCAGGATAAACTCCCGGACAATCCACCGGAAAAGCTTATTATTTTAGGTGGCCAGATGTCCGTCAACGATGAGAATCTCTATCCATTTCTTTCTGCTGAAAAAAAACTAGTAAGGGTGGCGATAGAACGCGATTGCACGGTACTGGGGATATGCCTCGGTGCCCAGATGATCGCAACTGCGTGCGGAAAACGGGTTTTTGCAGATGAAAAAGAGATTGGATGGCGGACCATATACGGCTGTTCACCGGCCTGGCAGCAGGTTTTCCCAACGTCATTTGAGGTCTTTCATTGGCATGCTGAAACTTTTGAACTCCCGGAGGGGGCAAATCTTCTTGCCAAGGGAGATGTGGTCACAAACCAAGCCTTTATTATCCACAACGCAGTCGGTATCCAGTTTCACCCGGAAGTGACGGCCCCGGTGATAGCAACGTGGTTACGAGATCTAAATGACACGATGCGATTACCTTTACTCAAAGAGGTAGAAAAGAGAATAGAGGGATACAGGCAGCTCTCCATCACGATTCTGGATGCCTTCTGTACCTGCTGGAATAAACAAACCGGATGGAAACCGTAATGACCCTTGGGAATGTGAACGGATTTTTAATTGATATAGATGGTGTTCTTACGACAGGAGACACCGCTATAGCAGGAGCCCGGGGAGCAATTGAACTGCTCAAAACACAGGGTTTCCCGTTCAGGTGTGTATCGAACTCGACGCGGAAGTGCCGAGCTACCCTTGCGGCACGGTTGGATAATCTGGGGTTTGATATTCCCAAAAATGCACTATTCACGCCGCCGCTTGCAGCGGTTAAATACATGAAAGAATCAGGAAAACACCGGGCATGTCTCCTCACCACTGGAGATGTGGACCGGGACTTTGAAAGTATCAGTATCGAAACCGATTCGACTGCAGTTGACTATGTAATAATCGGCGATGCAGGGGACAGGGTAACATACGCCAGTATGAACCAGGCCTTCCGGTGTGTTATGGAGGGAGCTGATATTATCGCGCTTGAAAAAGACCGTTACTGGATGGCATCCGAAGGACTTTCGCTCTCGGCAGGGCCTTTTGTTGAAGCTCTCGAATACGCAACCGGAAAGACCGCCATAGTAGTGGGGAAACCCTCAAAGGAATTCTTCAGCCTTGCATTGGGCGATATGGGGCTTTCTGCCAAAGAAACCGTGATGATAGGCGACGATATTTTCACCGACATCGGCGGTGCACAGGCCTCAGGTATACGCGGCATCCTTGTGAAGACCGGCAAGTTCCGCGAAGATGTATTTGAAAAAAGTACTATTCGACCAGCGGCTGTTCTGAATACTGTCGGAGATATCCAAGATCTAATAAAATGAAAATACTGCAATGTATCGGATTGATAGATATCTTAGTGTCATCATCATTCTGCTGCCTTTGCTGTATGCAGACGCCGTTCTGCCATGTTGCAGTACTGTTGGGAGATATCGATCCCAATATACCGTCTTCCTGAATTTGCCGCGGCAAGCGTGGTTGTTCCTGCACCGTTGAACGGGTCGAGTATAATATCGTTTTTAAACGAGAAGAGTTTCATTATCCTCCGTGGAAGCTCCTCAGGGAACATTGCCGGGTGACCAAACTCCTTCATCCGGCGCTCAGGAGTGATCTTCCATCGACCTATCACCCATTCCTTGAATTCATCTGCCGTAATATCAATATCTTCACGTTTGCCAGTCTTTTTATGGGTACCCTTGTCAAAGACTTCAACGAACTCCCAAGTGTATTTTATATAAGGCATTGATGGGGACTTCCAGCTTCCCCACGCCGTATACTTGGCGTTGTAGTTGTTTTTTTCCCAGAGAAACTCCGCTTTCCAGAGAAGCCCAAGTTCCAAGAGCTGGTTTGATATGATATGATGGGTCGGTACATAGTCCGAGAAAAGTGGCTGGATATTGACCGCAATTCTCCCCCCTGGAATGAGTACCCGTACGCATTCCTGCCAGATGGCCTTGAGGGTTGCAAAATATTCGTTCCACTCATGGGTATCATCATGAGGATCCTGAGCATACACATGACCAAAATTATACGGCGGTGAAGTGATGATAAGATCGATGCTTTCTGACGGGAGATTACCAAGGATGCCAAGGGTGTCGCCGCAGATGATTCGGTTAATAAAAGGCCTGATATCTGGGATATCTCGGGAATACAAAGATTGTTTTGCATCTTTAGAGCCTTTCCGGACCTTTGCTTTTCCGGCTTTGTCCTTCACTTTTTCTTGGCGCACAGATCACGCATCCTTTAAAGTACTGATGTACCAGAAGAGATAAAGAACACCCATCTCCTGTGTTACTTAATCTCTTTATCCACAACCTTTGTTTTACTTTTCACCGATAAAATGGTAGATACTAAGGTACAGTGAAAAGCGTTTAATGCAGACATCGACATACACTCATCCGGTTTATCGTATGCTGGACATCGAAGATCTGCATGTGAACATCGGAGACAAAGAGGTGTTGCACGGTATCAACCTTCACATCGATGCCGGAGAGACCCATGTGCTAATGGGCCCCAATGGCTCCGGTAAGACGACACTTCTTATGACCCTGATGGGCTTTTCAAATTACACCATTACCAAAGGAAAGATCACCTTCAATGGAGAGGATGTGACTGCAATGCACTCCGATGAACGTGCCAAACGGGGAATGGGAATGCTCTTCCAGCGCCCACCGACAATCTCCGGGCTTAAGCTGGGTAAGCTTCTTACTGCGATCTCCCGGGACAGCAGTACCGATATTCCGGAGCTTGCCAAATCGGTGCATATGGGCGCTTTTCTTGAACGGGACATCAACAAGGGGTTTTCCGGCGGGGAAATCAAAAGGAGTGAAGTGCTCCAGCTCATGGTCCAGAACCCAGACTTTGTCATGCTTGACGAACCGGAAAGTGGCGTCGATCTTGCAAATATCTCACTGATAGGAAACGCCATTGGATCGCTCCTCGAAAAAGAGAAAAGGATCGTAACCCGGGCAAAAAGCGGTCTTGTGATCACCCATACGGGATTCATCCTTGATTACCTTGATGCAGACAAGGGACATGTGATGTGTGACGGTATGATCAAATGCCACGGGAACCCCCGGGAAATCTTAAAGGATATCAAGCTACGCGGATACAGGGAGTGCCTTGAATGTCGTCAGAGCTGAATGCACCGGGTATCTCAAACGAGGACAAGGAACGGCTCGTCCAATCGGGTATCGAACTGTCCATGGAAAACCGTTGCGGCAGTTATCTCCAGATGAACCAGGATGTTATTCATGCTGAGTGCCGTGAGGAAGGTATCGAAGTCCTTTCCTATAAGAGAGCGATGGAAAAATATGACTGGCTTCACGAGTATAACTGGAAGGCAGTCCCAATGGATAAGGATGAGATAACAAAATACGTAGCTGAACAGAACGATCCGAAAGGGTACGTAATCATCGCCCATAAAGGGACAAGCAATATTCTCCCGATCCAAGCCTGCCTTTATCTTGGCCGTGAGACAATCCAGCATGTCCACAACATCATTATAGCAGAGGAAGGTGCAGAGCTTCATATTATTTCCGGGTGCACAAGCGGGGGTCATGTCGGCCAGGGAGCCGTACATTACGGCGTATCGGAGTTTTATATTAAAAAGAACGCGAAAGTCAGTTTCACCATGATCCATACATGGACGGAAAACATTGAGGTCTACCCGCGTAGCGCATCCATTGTTGAGGAAAACGG
>Ga0181520_10012071_pt1 | contig 11175 bp, 7 predicted proteins | sample PEATcosm2014_Bin_29_FD_132451 | JGI IMG/M metagenome (GOLD analysis project Ga0181520, IMG submission 132451) | Peatland microbial communities from MTU Mesocosm Facility, Houghton, MI, USA - PEATcosm2014_Bin02_30_metaG | ecosystem: Environmental > Terrestrial > Soil > Wetlands > Peat | place...
ATACGAGAAGATCGCCAAGAAGGATTGCACCGGAGACGCCTTTTCTCTTCCAGAAAGATGGGGCGCCTCTTCGCAGATTCCCGCCGTCAATCACATCATCGTGCAGGAGACTCGCGGCGTGCACCATTTCCACTGCGGCGGCGGCTCGCAACAAAATGTCCTGCGACACATTATTTGCGGATCCAACCGAGAAAGTCAGCCGCGCTCGAAGCATTTTCCCGTCGCAGATTGCCCCTTTTATGTCGTCTATCACGGGAGCAAGCGATGTGGATCGAAAACTGTCTATCATCATGTCCCGAGCGGCAGCCAAACTATCGGATAGAGAGGCCGATCCCGTGTTGCGCGGCAAATTTCCATTGCTATTCATATAACCTGTTTATATCGATTGCTCTCTGGCAAGACAATAGGATTAATCTCCGGAAAACCATAGAAAAACATTATTCGCATTGCCACTCTTGAAGGCAATAGCTCCCCTTTTGGACTTGATTCCCATCATGAAAGACGCTGTCGCCAGTCGCCCGGCGAACTGCCCGTTGACTGGCGAAAACGTCTCGCAAAATACCCTGCATCACTGTATCCGACGCGAAACGCCACTTCAGATATACTCAGCGTCATGTCGCCGAGCAGACTCTTTGCGGCGGTCATTCTTTTTTCGCAAAGGAATTTCGAAAAAGTCTTGCCCGTGTAATTGTGAAAAAGCGACGAGAAATAATTTGGGGTCACACGCGCAGCCGCGGCGATTTCAGCCACGCCATAAGTTATGTCAGGCCGATGATCAATCAATTCCTCCACAACGCGAATCAAAACCGGCACTTTCCCTGGAGGATTGACCACTTCATCCTTGGATCCCCCCTTCCCAAAAACCACGGTCCCGTATTCCTTAAGGCGCTGCTCCACAATTGATTCTGTGAGACTCTTTACATGCGTGTGACTTTTCGACTTGCCGAGTTCCTTCTGCAACTGGAAACGCATTTTGATTTCTTTTACAGCTTCAGTGGCTACTTCCATGAGCGCCATGACTATTTTCTCCTGATCATGATCGAGGCAGGGAAGCTCATTGAACGCTTTCTTTAATTGCGCCGGATGGATCCCCAGCTTCTCGCCGCGCTCTTTAGCTTCGCGCCAGGCTTCCGCCTTGTCATTCGAAATGAACATGCATGTGCTGAGCACGGAAAAAGCGTCGTTACTCCCCTTGCCGGCTATGGGCGCGACAAGCACAGACAATCCTGCATGACACCGCTGCACTTTCTGTCCTGAACTGCCGGCAGCCACTGTCATCAACACATGGCACATCTTGCACCGTCTCAATCCCTCCTGGGTGCCATTTATCAGGCGACAGAATTCAGACCGCGCTGCCATGCCCCCGGGACAAAACTGTTCCCAACCACTTTCAGTTGGGAGTATGACGATAAACCCGACACCTGCGATCTTTGAAACTGCATCGCTTAATTTGGTCAGGATGGGGTGATCCAATGAGCCCAGCAATGTGTTTGCCGAGCCGTTCCGATTTGCTTGATTCTCAGACATATTTGTCCCAAGCGATGTCCTTCGACATACGAACAATCGTTCAATTATTCATAGAATAATCCTATCGTGACACTTGGCGCTATTCATGTAAAGTTCTTTGTTCAAGACTAGAAACGGGAAAAGTATAAAAAGGCTTCAGTGCTACTGTGGTGAAACCAGGCAAAGAGAACGCAAACCAGTCCAAAGTTCGTCCCGACTATCGGCACGCATATCCCGTAGTGGTGCTCGTGTGTCTCATGGTTGCTGGTGCGCTGACAATTCGACATTATCTCGTTCCGAAAACATTTGGCGACCTCGGGTTTTACCGCGCCGCAGCCATCGACGATGCGAAGGCCCGGCAGCCACGATATGTCGGACGGGCAGCCTGCGCCGAATGTCACGATGACGTCGCCGCGATACATGCCAAAGACGCCCACTCCAGCGTCGAGTGCGAGACCTGCCACGGCCCGGGTTCGGAGCATATCGCGAACTCGGACGTGGCCATGATCCGAGCGGATTCCAAGGAAAGCTGCCTCGTATGCCACCGCATGCTGGACGCGCGCCCAGGCTCATTCCCGCAAGTGGATTGGCAAAAGCATTTTCAATTCGTTGGCGTCAGCGATACCAATGTGGTTTGCATCCGCTGCCATTCTCCCCACGAGCCGCTGTACATGGATCGTGATTTGCACGAGGCCCGGCTTCATCCACTTGTTCACGATTGCGGAGAATGTCATATAGGCCGGACGGATACGTCGCTAAAGCAACCTGCCGGACATCCGATGATTTTCCAGTGCGCCTATTGCCACAAAGACCTTGCCGCCTCTTTTGCGAAAGGCGCGCATGCTAAGGTCGGATGCAAAACCTGCCACCTTTTCATCCGGGACACCTCATTCTCGGGACGAATCGTGCGGAACACCGATCCCAGATTCTGCCTCCTGTGCCATAGAAAAACAGACTTCAGGTCGGCTTCTGGAACACCTACAATTGACTGGCCATCACATATCAGGGATGTGTCAGACGATCCGGCGGATCCCAAGCGTCCGTGCGTAAACTGTCATCAGGAGCAGATCCACGAAATGTACTCAAAGGAGAAGCTGCATGCCATGTAACTGCCTCATAAGCCGACGGACGATGATCCGTCGACTGGCTGCCGGTGCGACGGGCGGATTGATACTCTGGCTATTCCCTCCTGGATTGGCATCAGGATTAGAACGGACTGGCGGCGCAAAACGTCCGTACTATGCCTACGCAGTGGATGTCTCCCGTTGCATTGGATGCTGTGCCTGCATGCGAGCATGCAGGGCTGAAAACGATGTGCCGGAAGGCCGGTTCCGGACGTGGGTCGAGCGATACCGAGTCAGCGCAAGTGGACAGGTGCAGGTGGATGCAGCTACGAAAGACGATTTCGTTTTTCAAGAATCTCCCGCAGACAACATCGTGAAAGCCTTCTTCGTGCCAAAGCTGTGCAATCATTGCGAGAAATCGGTATGCAGTCAGGTATGTCCTGTGGGCGCCACGTACACGACCCCGGAAGGCGTCGTCCTTGTCGACGGGAAGCGCTGTATCGGGTGCGGCTACTGCGTTCAAGCCTGCCCATACGGAACCCGCTTCATCCATCCCGTCACTCATACGGCCGACAAATGTACATTCTGCTATCACCGCATCACCAAGGGCCAGCCTCCGGCCTGCGTGCTGGCTTGCCCAAAGGGTGCGCGAATTTATGGCGATCTCAACGATCCGACCAGCCGACTCTCCACGCTTTTGAAGCAACGCCGTTTCCGGGTTCTGAAGCCCGAAATGGGCACGCATCCCAAGTGTTACTATCTGGATCTCGATATTGAGGTGATCTGATGAATTATGTTTTCCCGAACGAACTGCATGTGACATGGACGGTCATGATCGTGTTGTATCCGTACATCACGGGGCTTGTGGCCGGCTCTTTTATCGTATCCTCGCTTTATCATGTATTCGGACGTAAAGAACTCCATCCAATATCTCGATTTTCCCTGGCGTCGGCGTTCGTTTTCCTGTTGTTCGCAACGCTTCCGTTGTTGGTCCACCTGGGCCGTCCCGAAAGGGCCTTCAACATCATGATTACCCCGCATTTTACTTCGGCGATGGCCGGCTTTGGCTACATATACAGCACTTACCTTTTGCTCGTGGTGTTGGAGATATGGTTTGCCATGCGTGGCGATTTTCTTGCGCGCGCAAAGGAGCGCGGCATCGCACCATGGATCTGCCGCGCAATCCTGCTCTTCAATTTTGAAGACACCGAAGCCACCCGTGAAGCAGATCATCGCGTTACAAAATTCCTCGCAGGCCTCGGCATTCCCCTGGCCTGCCTGCTGCACGGCTACGTCGGTTTTCTTTTCGGCTCCATCAAGGCGAATCCGTGGTGGTCCACACCGCTGATGTTCGTCATTTTCATTTTCTCGGCCATAGTATCGGGTATTTCGGTCCTGATATTTCACTACTTCGTCGTATCGCGCATCAACGGCTGGAAGGTGGACGCCGCGTGCGTGCGATCCCTCGGCAAGTATCTCTGGGGTTTCATGATGGTCGCCGTGGCTCTGGAAATGCTGGAACTCCTTTCAATTGCCTATGAACAAACGGAGCAAACGGAAGTCCTCGCACATCTCATTCGCACAAAGTTGTTCATATCCTATATTGTTTTGCAGTTTGGGGTTTTCTCTCTTGTGCCGTTCTTCATGCTGGCTATCACCGCCCTCTTTAGATTGCGCGAACGGACAGCCCACCTGCTTATCTGGCTGTCGGCCACAATGCTGCTGGCACAGGTGCTGCTCATGCGATGGAACGTGGTTATTGGAGGCCAGTTGCTGTCAAAATCTCTGCGTGGATTCACAAACTATTTCCCGGGAATATGGGAGAAGGAAGGGCTGATCATGGCGGCAGTGATCTTTACGCTTCCATTCGGCATCCTTTATATCTTTCACAGTATCGTATCGCTGTTTCCTGACGCTGAAAAAGTTCCTGGACGCTAGAGCAGAAAACACATTGTGGTTGACCAATTGCCAAGGCAAGACGACATCGCGGAGCTTCGCGAAAGCGTTAAGCTTCTGGAGGCCCGCGTCACACAAATCGAGCGGGAGCGCGGCATCGCCGTTCTTCAACCCGAACCGCTCTCGATAACGCAGCCCCTCACGTTCCCGCCTGTTTATTCCGGGCTTACAGCAGCCACGCTATTCACGCGCGTGGCGATACTTTCGTTCGTTTTGATGGGCGCGCTCATTCTCCGCGTTCTGACCGAGCGGCACATCCTGAATTCAGGATTCGGGACACTTCTTGGTTTTGTTTACGCAGGCAGCCTGATCATCCTGGCTCTCCTGCCCGGTCGCCTGGGCGGCTTGGCGCGCGCGACCAGCATCTTTCAATGCTGCGGCGTTTCGCTCGCATTCTGTATCGCGCTGGAATCGTCGCTGCGCCTCCATACCTTCGGTCGCCCAATGGCAATGGCGCTCATTGCCGGTTTCGCGGCGCTTACCCTGGTCGTAAGCTCCTTTATGCGTAAACCTTTCCTGGCGGCAATGACCCTGGTAGGATCCACGCTGGCTTTAGTCGGACTCGGGCTTGAATCCGAGGGCTTATGGCCGCAATTCGTCCTTCTGGCTGCTCTTGGCGTGGCGACGATAAGACTCTCATGGTATCACGGTTGGGGCTTTCTCCGCCCCTTGATTCTCCTCCCGCTTCTGTTCCTGCTCGCCGGCGGATTCTGGCTCGCCAGGCAAAACTCCTTGGACTGCGGACCGCTGCTGACAAGCGCCATTCTTCTTTGGATCGCCATCGTACTGCAACACGCCGGCGCATTCCGGCGACTGAATTGGTCTGCGACATTGTGGCTTCCTCTTGCCACCGCATGGCTGGCCGGCCTGGCATGGACCGGGAATTCGCAGTGGGCGTCCTATGGAGCAGCTGCCGTATCCGTTCTGGCCGTCGGCGCGCTGGCTATGACCACGCGCAGAATACCAGTTGCAAAGGCTGGCGCGGCTGGTATCACTGTGACCGCCGCAGTAGCCGGAGCGCCAGGCTGGCTGTCACTGGATGCGAGCGGCGTGCTGTGCGCATTGGTTGGCGTCAGTCTCTGGCTTGCCGCTGACAGGGAACGTCCACCATGGGCTGTCGGCTGCACCGTTTTCTTATTGGCAGCCTCCGCCATCCACGGAACGATTCACGAAATTGACCCACATGCACCGATGTCGTCGGTTGTGGCCGGAATGATACTCGCCTCCATTCTGCTGCTTTACTATCTGTCCTCTGAATGCGCTGTGAGAGACACATCACCAGGTCTTCTAAACTTCCTCTCTCCGGTTATTCTCGTGGCCGCACTCCTCGTGCTTCTTGGCGTTCTTCGAACTTGCGCACACAGGCTTTTTCAGGACCAGAGCGCCTTTCAGCTTTCACAAACAGCTTTGCTGAACGCGAGCGCGTTAGTCCTCACGTTCTGGGGTCATGCCAAACGGCGACCGTCGGTGACCTACATCGGCTTGACCTGCATGGTCGCTTCACTAGTGAAGGTCGGGCTGAATGACATGGTTCTGATGCGGTTGAGCGGCATTCCGTTGATAGCATCGTTGGTACTGCTGGGGCTCTCTTCCGTGGCTGTTTCCGTGATTTTGCACCGCCGATTTTGATTGTTGGTCAAGACAGTATGCCTGCGCATGCTCGGGAGAGAAGAATCTCAATTCGCTCCCAGTAATTCAAAGGTGTGCGTTTTGTATTCAAGCATTGGGACGGTTTTTGGGTCATTCGATTAGCGTAATTCGAATCCGAGAGGAGAATTTTGTATGCACATAAATCGCCGCAACTTTCTGAAGCTGGCCGCAGTGGTGACTGGTGCCGCCGGAGCCTCGAGTACTGGCGCCGCCACTCAGAACTTCGGCACTGAACCGGTTGCATCGCATGTGGGTTGCCTGGTTGATACGACACTGTGTATAGGCTGCCGGCAGTGCGAAATCGCCTGCAGCACACGCAACAAGCTTCCAAAGAGCGATCCGCCACTTGCTGATCGGACGGTCTATCGCAAGGAACGCCGACCTACTGACACAGCCTTCACTGTGGTCAATGAATATTCAGGGAAGCCGTCGCCGGACCAGCCGAAGGTGAAACAGACTTACGCAAAAGTTCAGTGCATGCACTGCCTGACACCGTCCTGCGTTTCGGCCTGTATCGTTGGCGCCATGACCAAGGCCGGCGATGGCGCGGTGGTCTATAATCCGGAGATTTGCCTCGGATGCCGCTACTGCCAGGTTGCCTGTCCTTTCGAGATCCCCGCTTACGAGTTTTCCGAACCCCTAAAGCCTCGGGTGCGCAAATGCGAATTCTGTACGGATCACACGCAGGGCACCGGCGCCAATCCAGCATGCGCCGCCGCCTGTCCCACCGAAGCATTGGTCTTCGGCAAGCGGTCGGACCTGATCACGCTTGCCCGGGATCGCATCCAGAAACGACCCGACCGTTATCTGGGGCGTATCTATGGCGAGAAAGAAATGGGCGGGACTTCATGGCTTTACCTGGTTGGCCGACCGACCGCAGAACTCGGTCTGCTGGATCTGCCTGACAAAGTGCCGTCCCATCTCACCGAAGCCATTCAGCACGGCATTTTCAGATACGGCGCGATTCCCATGGTTTTTTATGGCCTGCTGGGTTGCATCATGTGGTACAACAAGCGCAAAGAGGAGAACGGTATGCAGGATAAGAGTGAAGATCTTATCTCCAAAATGACCGGCGGGGCGCCGAAAGGAAGAGCACCATGATCCATCCTGATCCCTGCCGCCAGAAGCGGCCCTTCTTCACTTTTGGCACCATGGTCCTTTTTCTTTTCATGGGCATCGGCTTCGCATTTGGTCTGAGCCGCCTGCTGCTGGGACTAGGCGCGGTGACGAACCTGAGCGACCGCAGTCCTTGGGGAATCTGGATTGCCGTAGACGTGGCCTGCGGGGTTGCCCTTGCGGCAGGAGGGTTCACTACAGCTGCACTGGTGGATATCTTTGGGCGCAAACGCTATCACTCGTTGCTTCGCCCAGCCCTTCTCACCGCATTCCTTGGTTATCTCTGGGTGGCCATATCCCTCCTTTTTGACCTCGGTCGTTACTGGAATATCTGGCGGCCTGTCTTTCACTGGCAAGGCAACTCCGTCTTGTTTGAAGTGGGCATGTGCGTAACATTCTATCTGATGGTGCTCAGCGTCGAACTTTCACCCGCCATTCTGGAAGGACTGCGAGACCGTATGGACAAGGGTGAATGGGGAGCCGCTATACTTCGATGGATTGAGCGGCCGCTCAAGATGGCCTACGACGCGGTCAGGGCGATTCTGCCTCTGTTCATCTGTGCCGGCGTGGTGCTTTCGTTTATGCACCAGTCCTCGCTGGGCACACTGATGCTGATTGCCTCGACCAAGTTGAGCACCCTCTGGCAGACACCCATCCTGCCGTTGTTGTTCCTGCTCTCGGCGATCATGGTGGGTTTCCCCATGGTCATTCTGGAATCCATCTACGCCAGCGCTAGTCTCGACCGCAAACCTGAGATGGAGGTGCTTGGGCCTCTTGCCAGTAGAATCCCGTGGTTTATCGGCTTGTACGGTCTGGTGAAAATAGCCGACCTGATCGTGCGGCATAATCAGCTGAATTTTCTGAGCCATCCCGGCTCCACGGTGGCGCTCGTGATCGAAATTGTCGCCGGCGTTCTCGTCCCCTTCATTCTGCTGCAGGTGCCAACGGTGCGGCAATCGCGAAACTGGCTTCTATTTTCTGTGCTCCTCGTGATTTTCGGGGTAATGCTGAACCGGATCAATGTATTTCTGATCGGCTACCATCCCGCCTACATGGTGAAGCCCTATTTCCCATCGGTGGGTGAGATTGCCCTGACAGTCGCAATAATCTGCAGTATCGTGATCTGTTACCGTTTCTTTGTCATATACTTCCCGATTCTGCCGGCAGATGGCACCAATCCGGAAGCTGGGCCCGATGCACTTCGCACCGCATCGCATCCCACCCTCAGCCCGCTGCTTACCTGGATCTTCCGCGGCATTGCGGCGGCATTCCTGCTCTTCTTTGTCCTGCTGTACGCATTCGTTCACAAGCAAGCCATGACACAATCGCTGAAGGCGTATCGCGACGTGCAAGTGGTAAAGGCCAGGGCCACATTTCCCGCCGGCAACGCGGCCACGCATGAGTTCCGTCCGGCGGGTTACAGGAACTACTACGTTTTGAACAGCGAACTGCTCAATAGCCGCAGCGGCTATTTCGAGCCTGTACGCTTCAGCCATCGCACGCACGATGTTAACACCGGCGGCGATTGCAGTGTCTGTCACCATAGAGTCGCTTCGGATAAGAACGACCGGGTGGGAGAAGATATTAAAGAGATGCACCTTAACATTGACGTGCGGCTTGGGGGAGCATGCAGTTCCTGTCACGACATGACTGAAAAGGCGCCCACGGCCTGCGCGCAATGTCACGGTTTGCCCAACGAAGCAGATAATCCGGCCCGGATCGGCCTCAAGGGTGCCTACCATCGCCAGTGCATCGGATGCCACGCGGCACAGCCTCAAGGGGCCAACGCCCCGACCGCCTGCAACTCCTGCCATCACCCGCTGACGCCCGACCACTCCAAACTCGTTACGCTCCCGTCAACTGCCTCCACTCGCCAGGTTACCGAACGCTGCCTGGCTTGCCATGAAAACGTCGGGCAGGAGATACTCAAGACTGCCCACTGGAACTGGAAGGGTATGTCGCCCGACATCACCGGGCACGAGCATAGCGTTAATGTCGGACTGAATAACACCGTTGACAACTACTACATCAGTATGGGATCCAACATCGCGCAGTTCTCCAAGTTCCACATCGGATCCGAAGTGCTGGGAACCAACCACGAGTACAGTGATCCAGCAGACATAGATTGCCTCGTCTGCCACGACAGCACGGGCGGGCACACCCGTGGCGGTCCGGCGGGGGGCTCCTTACAGGTGTCCGTCACAAATCAAACGGAGATGGTCGGCATGCTGGTGGGGCGTCCCAATCGCGCGAATTGCGGAGGGTGTCATTTTTACACAGGCGGTGGTCCCAACTTCGAACACGGAGACTTGGAGCCGTCGTTGACGAAACCTGGTGCGGAACTAGACGTGCATATGGGAATGGTTGACATGCGCTGCCAGGATTGTCACCAGATATCAAGGCATCAGGTGGCTGGTCTGTCTTTTGCCGCGCCGGCGCTCGAAGGTCGGGTGGCGTGCGAAGATTGCCACGGCTCGACTCCACATGGAATCACCGGTTTCCTCAGTCGCCACCTGGACGATCATGTTCGAACCCTGTCTTGCGAAGCCTGCCATATACCGCAGTTCGCCCGCGAATATCCCACACTGATGGCCACCGATTTCTCCCAGGCCGGCAAAGACCTGCCTGCTTCCACCAATGCGCTGGGCATGCCGCTCTATGACAGGAAATTCGGCGTGCTTGCATGGGGCGAGAACGTCGTCCCAGTGTATCGGTGGTTTGACGGCACACGTGAGATAAGGATGGTCGGGGATAAGATCCAGCCAACGGAGACAGTGAGCCTCAATGCTCCGCTTGGGGAGCGGCGGAATCCGCTGGCGCGCATCTATCCATTCAAGATTCACACGGCCATGCTTCCGTATGACGCCGAAAGAAAGACATTGGTCGCGCCGCGACTTTGGGACGGCTACTGGAAGGATTACGACTGGACGAATGCGATCGTCACCGGCATGAAGGAGATGGGCCTGCCCTTTTCAGGCAAGGTGGGTTTTATCAAAACGGAAATGTACTCCGCTCTGCACCATACGGTCCCGCCTGCCAGGCAAGCCCTTGGCTGCACCGATTGCCACGCCGTGGAGGCAGTGCGTTGCCAGCGCTGCCACCAGAAGGCGGAAGGCATGGATCAGCCGACCCACACCCGGATGGTCTATCCTGAGACGACGAATCGGATGGACTTCAAGGCGTTGGGGTATCAGGATGACCCTGCGCTCATCGGTGGGCGCTTCTACATGCGCCTTGGCCGCGGCCGTCCCCCGCAATAAGCTGCCGCAAAACATTCTTCAGGTCACAAGAGCCTCTTGCAAAAGTCGCGGCGGCAAAGGATTGCCGCCGTCCAGGCATGCGAAAACGTTTGATTTTCCGGAGTTTTGGAGGGTCGCAATCTTTTGCGACCGCCTGACGATGGACTTTTGCAAGAGGCTCTCAAGTCTTACTTTTTTTGGATGGCTCTGACACCGCCGACCCGGCCGCTGCGCGGCCCTCGGGCTGCGGTGCTGGTGTGTGAGGCGGATGGGGCGCCTTCTTGCCAATCAACCACGATGGGTTCATCGGGTATTCGTGAGGATCGAACACCACCCAGTAAAGATGCCAGACCAGAATTGCCAGTACAGCCAGGACTGCCTCATAAAAATGAATCACCTGCGCTATGTCGTGCCACACTTTGGGCAGCAAACGTAACACGGTTTCAGAGAAGATCAGCATTGCGCCTGTGACGGTCATAACCGCCGATCCCCATATCAGCGCCCAGTATTCCGCCTTTTCTGCGTAGTTCCAGCGACGTGGAGGTGGAGGTGTCTTTCTCAGCCCCAGGTTGTAGCCAAACAGGCATAAGGCATCCGTGGCGTCAAGCCAGGCCGGCCAAAGCATCCGCAAATGGCTGCGGCCC
>Ga0181520_10012073_pt1 | contig 11172 bp, 11 predicted proteins | sample PEATcosm2014_Bin_29_FD_132451 | JGI IMG/M metagenome (GOLD analysis project Ga0181520, IMG submission 132451) | Peatland microbial communities from MTU Mesocosm Facility, Houghton, MI, USA - PEATcosm2014_Bin02_30_metaG | ecosystem: Environmental > Terrestrial > Soil > Wetlands > Peat | place...
GGCGAACGGCGGGGTCGAATGCGTCCAGGAACTGCTCCGTGTTCGTCGTCGCGCAGATACCGCACTGCCTCGGCTCCCGGGCCTCGCATCGTTCGTACTTGGCGTTGAACTGCTCGCGTCGCCGCGTGATGAATTCGGCGAACGAGTCGCGGTCGGTAGTCCTTAGAGACGAAAGCTCGCCAAGCTCCACTAGCCACATGCCGCGCATGTTCATACCGACGGCCTGCTGGTCGCCGATACGAGCTAGGCTGGAGCGGTAGAAGTCGTCACCAGCCATTACATTGAAGAACGAAGACTTACGCTCGCCGCCCGCCGTGCCCACTAGGGTCAACGCGGTGTCGAATTGGCATCCAGGGTCCATGACACGGGATACGCATCCTATCATCCATTTGCGAACGAAGTCGGACGCATTGGGCGCATCGTCGCCGAAAAGAGTGGCGCCAATGGTCTTTAGGTGGCTGGTCGTGGGTGCCGGCAGTGCCGCGAGGTACTCCCGTATAGGGTGCACTCGGTTGCCCGCCGCCGCCAGCTCGATAGCATTGTCGATAAGGGGAATGGGCGCCTTGTACCCGTGATAGCCGAGCCAATGCTGGACGGCAATAAGATCAACCTTGCTGATACCGCCGCGCTCGGCCCCCAGACGCATCGGCGGGTTTCGGGCTACAATGGTCTGCCGCATTTCGTCGAAACAAAACACGCCCGCGAAGTCCGGGTTGGCCGACTGGCCCATGAAGATAGCGTTGACGTCCGTGGCTTTTATCGCCGTCTGCTCGCCGTTGCAGGTAGCTTCAGCAGGGGAGAATTTGTAGGTCTTCTCATGCGGCGTAACGAAGCCATGCGCTTCCGCAAAACCGCAATCGTCGCCGTCATTATCCGCCGTAGCAGAAGGAGCAAATAGCGGGCCCACGGCGGAGAATGTGCCGCACGGGCCCTTACCCTTTTCTCGGGCCTCGCTCAATTTGCGTCGGATGGTATCTTCAGGCCACGGCGGCGCGCATCGTTTGTTGAAGTGTAGCCCGATGAGCGCCATAAGCGTGTCATCGTCTAGCTCATACGAGCGCGTAAGACGAAGACACACTTCCCACAACCGCTCATCGCCCCCCTGGCCTTCGATACACGGCGGGGTCTCTAGCAGGAATGTAGTGGCTCTGCCGATGCGTTCCGGTCGGCGCGGGTCCGTTTCTGGTATCGGTGTAGCCGCCGTTGCCGGGGCGTCACTTTTACTCGCGCTAGAGCGGGCCTCGACGAGTTCATACAGCCACTCCGGTATGGGCGCCGCATCGTACTCCCCGTACTCCTGGGTGACCTCATAGCCGTCTCCGGCCTTGGCGTAGGAGCCCAGGGCTAGGAAGTCTACGCCGGGCAGTAGGGGCGTCTTCTTGCGCATGGAGCGCGCCGGGTCGGCCGTGAAGTATAGATGCAGACCGCCCGAGGGTGTACGTACAGTCCACGTTTTCGGCCAAGGTATGCCCTTAGCCGTAAGGAATTCGCGAATCACGGCAACGCCGTCTTTGGGCGGTTTTCCGCCTTTTGCGGCTCGGACGTCTAGGTCAAGGATGACCCATTCGTACCCGGTCAACAGGCCGTAGCAACCGGTATCAGGCGGGGATAAGACATCGGAATCGTTGCAGTTTACGGGGTTGGACCAGCCTTTTATAGCCGGAATCTTGGAGCCCTTACCCAGTTCAAACCATCTCATCGGGCCTCACGTTCAAGCATGATAGCGACAGCATGAGGCTTGCGCGGCCCGTCGTCAAGGGTTAGGATGCTGCCACATGACCGACATGCTTTTTAGCGCCTCCCGCATCGACACGTGGATCTCGTGTAAGCGCCTCGCGGGTTTCGTGTATTTTCTCGGCATCCGCGGCGAGGGGACCGTTGACACCGAATTCGGTACTGACGTCCATCAGACCCTAGAGAATTGGGGCAACGAAACCCTAGCCGGAGGCCGCATAGAGCCGGATCTAGATGACGTAACACAGGCCGTTGCGTCCGAGGCGCTTCCCCATGTGCGTACCCTTTGGAAGCCCGGATGCAACATAGAAGGTGAAGTCACGGTCAAGGGCGCCTATGCCTGGACCGGGCGTCTGGACCTTGTACCCGTTACAGGCGAGGTCATAGACTATAAGACTACATCGGATTTCAAGTGGGTAAAGGATTTATCCATAGATCCGCAAGCGCACGTATACGCGCATGACCAGTGCGTCAAGCATCCGTCACTTTCTTCCGTGAAGCTGACGTGGCTATATCTCCGCAAGCGCAAGCCGTACCGTGCCCTCCCGGTTATCTACAATATGTCGCGCGAAGAATGTGCCCGGGGATTTTCGGCGCTGGAAATGCACGCCTCGGATATGCAGGCCGAAGCGAATAAATGCGCCGAGGCCCTTGACCCGCAACAATTCGTGCTCAATATGGAGCCTAACTATGGCCACTGCGAAAAGTATCGCGGGTGCCCCCACCGGGCGGTGTGTAACCCACCTTTTTTCTCCAACCGTGACGACCGCAAGGTCAATTTCCTCGACAGGATAGTGAAAAACATGACCACCAAGAAATACTCCGAGCTCTCCGACTTCCAGCGCATGATTTACAATCAGTTCCACGTCGTGCAGGATGCTGCGGGGGAGATCATTGATGTCGTGATGGACAATGTGGCCGTCGTCGCCCCGGTCGCGCCCCCCGTCGCCGCCCCGGCCCCCGTCGCCGCCCCGGCCCCCGTCGCGGCATACGTGCCCCCGGCTCTGCCCTCAGTGTCGGCGCCCATTGCCCCGCCCGCACTGTCGGCAGACGGCATCAACCCGCCGCATCGAGGCCCGGGCCGCCCGCCGGGATCGAAGAATAAGGTCGCCGCCCCGGTCGCGCCCCCCGTCGCCGCCCCGGTCGCGCCCCCCGTCGCCGCCCCGGTCGCGCCCCCCGTCGCCGCCCCGGTCGCGCCCCCCGTCGTCGCCCCGGTCGCGCCCCCCGTCGTCGCCCCGGTTGTCGCGGGTAATCCTACGGTCACCAATCTCCCGCCCGTCCTTATCTCGTACTTGTTCGTGGGCTGCGGCGTCATCAAGGCCGCGGGCAACGACAATCCGCTCGGCAAGAGCATCGCTTTCGAGGATATTGTTCGCCTCGCTCGCACCAAGGTCGGCGACAAGACCTACTTCGAGAACTACGGCTTTCGTGCCAACGGGTATATTGACGAGGCCATTCTACGTGAGCTCGGCAAGCTCCAGGGTTGCGCACTCTGCGTGCGTTTCCCCAATGGGCCGGATGCCGTGCGTTTGCTGTCTACGCTCATTGCGTCCGCAGAAGTGGTCATCGCAGCCTGATGTGGTCCGGTAAGGGAGAGGTATCGGACTCTGCCGACTTCCGCCGGGTCAAGGCTCTCCCTATCCGTAAAGGGTACCCCGAGGGCCTAGTGGACTTCATGTCCAGGGCCCTTAGGTTGCCCGATTCATCGGCGACTTTGCGTGAGGTTCAAGCGCGCGCCCTGTACGAGTTGGGGTTATTCCGCCGGGCGTTTATGCCGATACGAATCGGGGGCGGTAAGACCCTGGTCGCCCTGCTGGCCCCACGGGTTATCACGTGCGACCGACCCCTGCTAATCGTACCCGCAAAGCTCGTGCAGAAGACGGAGCGCGAGCGCCAAGCGTACAACAAAGAATGGAATGTGGCCAAACACATACGCGTGTGGTCATACGAGAAGATCGGTCGTGTCGCGGCGGCTAAAGACCTGGATATGTACAAGCCCGACTTGATAATAGTGGACGAATGTCACAAGCTGAAGAACCTAAAAGCCGCGTGTACCCGACGCGTGGCCCGATACATGCGGGATAACCCCGGCACGGTATTCGTGGCCATGTCAGGGACGATTATGAAGCGGTCTATCAAGGACTTCGCCCACCTGCTAGAGTGGACCCACGGCGATGGCTCACCTTTGCCACTTCACGCTCTCCCGCTGATAGAGTGGTCCGAGGCCCTTGACGAAGACACGAACGCCTTTGCCCGGCGCGAGGGGGGCGTACTTCGCGACCTGATGCCGCAATACCACGAAGATGCCCGGGCCGCCTTCTACGACCGGTGTTCGTCCACCCTGGGCATCACTATATCCGACGCCCAGGACGACTTTCAGGGCTCGATACTGATAGAAGCCGTCGAATACACGCCGAATGCGGCGACCGAGAAGAATTTCGAGATCCTCCGATCGACGGCGTGTAAACCGAACGGGTACGCGCTTTCGGACGCCATGCAGGCATGGGCGGTAGCCCGACAAATCGCGTTAGGCTTCCATTACGAATTTGATCCGCACCCCGGACAAGAGTACCTGGACGCACGCAAGGCATGGGCCAAGTTCTGCCGGGATACCATCGATTCCCCATGGGCGAACCGGGCCCAGATCGACACGGAGCTCCAAGTCCGTACGGCCGTCATAGCTGGAAAGTTGGCGGACCCCCTTGGCTTATGGCCATCTTGGCAACAGCATGACCATTCGACGAAGTTGAACACCGTGGGTGTGTGGCACGATACCACCGCCTTGGATATATGCGCTTCGTGGCTCGCGTCTAACGAGAGGGGCATATGCTGGTGCGAGCACGTATTCTTCGCTACGGAATTGGCCAAGCGCACCGGGCTACCCTACTTCCGCGAGCAAGGGCTGGACGCCTCGGGCAACTTCATCGAAGACGCCTCGGGCCCGATAATAGCCTCGGTTGCCGCCAACTTTGAGGGCCGCAACCTGCAGCATAAGTGGTCCGACAACCTCATTACGGCGTGCCCCGCCGACTCCGAGCGTATCGATCAGCTCATCGGCCGCACGCACCGCTCCGGGCAGCGTGAGGATACCGTAAACGTCGATGTCTTAGTCGGATGCCGTGAACATCTACAGGCCATACCCCGCGCCCTTGCGTCGGCACAAGTGAAGAAGTCCCTGCTGGGTTTTGACCTCAAGATCTCCCTCGCCGACGTCGTGTGGCCGGATGAGTACATGCCGCGCGGCGGTTTTCGCTGGGCGTAGGCTTGACTTCTGTACGACCGTCGCTATCTTTACCTGTGTTCTAACCCTCAACCGTCTACCATCGAAAGCGAGTACACAATGGGTGACTTTTTCTCCGGCGCTAACGGTCTTGAGCCCACACGCCGACTTCCGTTCTTCCCCAAGGAGTTCTTCGGGGACCTTCAGATCGACTCGTGCAAGGGTGAAGAGACCCGCAAGGGCCCGGCCTTCATCGTCGAGTTTACGGTTCTTTCCTCGAATTTGCCCGAAGTAGCCCTCGGCACGGGGCGATGCTGGTATCAGAAGACCGGCCCCGGCAAAGAAATGCAAGAGACGGGTTTCCGTGCTTGCGTCGGCTTCCTTCTTGCGGCCTACGGCAAGGACCAGACACGGGACGCGGCCGAAATCAAGGCCAACTTCGCCCCGCAACAGGATCGTCTCTTGAACGCGGTCATTTCCGAGGCGCAGCCGCTGCGTGGCGCTCGTGTCCATCTTCAGACCACGGAAAAGGGCCTGAAGGACGGTAAGGGCGTCTTCACGGTGCATACGTTTTCGCCGGTGATTGCGTGACTTAGCGTCGCGGGCTTGCGGGATGACCGCACACACTCGCGGGGCACTACCGACCGGATCGGTATATCTCCGGGGTTCCCTAGGTGTTTTGGAAACACACTGGCAGAGTCCAGAGATTGCGGGTTCGATTCCCGCGGGGTGCACACCCACGCTGCAGACAATAGGCGCAAACCCTACGGGGTCCGTTCAGGTCTGCGGCGTGGCGTCAATTTATGAGAGGGTGATTATGATAACGAGCGAACGCGTTCACGACTTGCTGAACCAGGTAGCCGCTGGTAGCTATTTCACGGACGGAGACGTGCGCCGATTGATAGCCCGCATAGAAGCGTTGGAAGCATACTACGCGGCTACGGATATCAACTACGATGGGAGCACGCAACTGGGGGCGCAAATAGCTGTAGAGGCCCACCCATGGCCGTAATAGCCTTCGATACCGAGACCTTCTTGATCGAACCCGGATGCCTCGCGCCGCGTCTCGTGTGCGTCCAGTGGATGTCCGACACCGCCGGCGACGGCCCCCATTTGCTTCATCGGGAACACGCCAAAGCTCTTGTCGCCGGGTGGCTTACCGGCCATGACCTGCTAGTCGGCCACAACGTCGCCTACGACATGGGTGTTATAGCCGCCATGTGGCCGGAATTCCTGCCGCTGATATTCGCGAAGTATGAACGTGACGAATGTTGCGACACCATGCTCCGGGATAAGTTGCTGCAGATAGCCAAGGGGGAATACCGCTCGGCTTTCTATGATGGCGAAGTTCACCCCATAAACTATTCTCTGGACGCGTGCGCACGGCGACACCTGAATCTACAGCTAGAGAAGGATGTCTGGCGATTGCGGTATTGCGAGTTCGACACCATCCCGGACACAAGCCAATGGCCCGAGGGGGCACGGCAATACGCCTTGCTGGACGCGTCGACTACGATGGGTGTATACCAGGCCCAAGAGCGTCTGCGTGCTCAGTGGCGGCTTGGTGGCGATGTGTTAGCCGACCAATTTCGTCGAGCCCGGGCCGCCTTCGCTCTGCATCTATCATCATGCTGGGGCGTGCATACTGACGGCGACGCGGTAGACGCAGTAGAGGCGGGTCTGGTCGCCGAGATGACCGAGCTTCAGACCGAGCTTCAAGAAGTGGGCATTATTCGCCCCGACGGTTCAGCCGACACCCAAGCCGCCATGGCCATAATGGAGGAGGAGTGTGCGCGCGAAGGCCTTCCCGTTGGGCGTACGGCGGGCGGCAAAGTATCCTTATCCGCGGCGTCATGCGAGCGTTTCGATGATGGTTCGGTAATGTCCCGGTATTCGGAGTTCCTACACGTCCGAAAGACCTTGGCCAATGACGTCAAGATGCTGCGGACGGGCGTAGAGTTTCCGGTACAGCCGCGCTACGACCTGGCCGACACCGGGCGAACAACGTGTGCGGGGCCCAACATTCAGGCCCTCAACCGTGGCGCCGGAATACGTGAGTGTTTCATACCGCGCGACGGATGCTGCTTCATTGCCGCCGACTTTTCGGCCCTAGAACTGCATACGCGTGCCGCGTGGTGTCTTGAACGCATCGGATACTCCCGTCTGGCGGATCGGCTCAACGCGGGTCGGGACGTGCATTGCGAGATGGGCGCCGCTATGGCCCACTGTTCCTATGAGGATATGGTGGCCGGTGTCAGGGCGGGGGATAAGCGTTTCAAAGAATTCCTGCAAGGGGCCAAGGCCATAAACTTTGGGTATCCTGGCGGTTTGGGTGCGGCCAAGTTCCGCGTCTACGCTAAGGCTACCTATGGCGTCACATTCACGGAGGACGAGGCCTGGCGATTCAAGCAGCTCTGGCTTTCGATGGACACGGAGATGGTAGAATTCTTCCGTATCGCCTCCGATCTCTGCGCGGGGCGGGACGGCGGCACGGAGGAATCCCTATTCACGGGTCGATGGCGTACGGCGCGATATACAGCGCTCTGTAACGGGCGGTTCCAGGGCTTGGGCGCCGATGCCGCGCTCGAGGCCCTATGGCGCGTCACGAAAGCGTGCTACCTCGGGCCGGGGCCGTTACTGGGGTGGCGCCCGGTAGCCTTCGTGCATGACGAGATCATTTGCGAGGGCCCCGGCGACCCTACGGAACCGCTACACGAGCTAGAGCGGCTCATGTGCGAGGGGGCTAATACGTACCTGTATCGTGTGCCGACGCATACCGAAGGCGTAGCCATGTCACATTGGTCGAAACGGGCGAAGCTCTTGACGGAAGGCGATAGGGTGCTTATATGGTCCCCATGACACTCAAGTGCTTGTTAGTGGCGGCGATGACACTAGTGGGGTGCAACGGGCAAGAAATGCCGGATGACGGCGCGGCCCCCGACAACTACCAATATGCGGTCACTATTCAGCCCAGCAATACCATCCCCGCGGGCACCGATGAGACCCCGGGGACGTTCATGTTTTCGGCGGGTCAGGTAGAGGCCATACACCGGGCCATGGACGATTGGTCCGTGGCGCTCTTGCCCTTTGTGCCGACTTTCGATCTTGTAGCTCGAATAGGGGCTTGCGACGGGTCCGAGGATATTTGTATCCGCCCTTTCCTCGATGATACGGGCGGCTACGGGGGCGTGGCTACGCGGCGCCCTGATGGGCATTATGATATTATCCTGCAAATAGGTTGGTCTTTGACCGAGATAGAGGATATTGCCGAGCATGAACTAGGGCACGCCATGGGCCTGTACCACACGGGCCGGGGGTCATTGATGTACCCCTGTTCGAACTTCAGCAACGCGGCCGATGTTTGCGATCCGTCGACGGGCCGCAGTCAGGATGTGGCGCCCCCGGATGTGCATCAATGGCTTTCGGTGCATAATAAGCCCGCACCGGATATTCTGCCGGGGTATGTGTTGAGCGAATCGTGCGAGCCGTAGTAGGCCGCAAGGAGATACAGCATGTCGGGACACCCTAGTATGTGTGGGTATTGTGGGGCGGATCTAAGCCAGCATGAATTTCACCCCTGGTATAAGGACCGCCTTTTCTGCTCTCAGAAGTGTATAGGCGAGTTGAAAGACCTGGAGAGTTCGGGCTCCGCTAACGCCCCGGCTACCAAGCCCTCCAACCCCAAGGACGCCTTCGCCGTAAAGAAGTTGCCTCTGTCCCTATGGCCCGTGACGGCCTCGGCCCAAGGCGCCCTAGCCCTACTCGCGGGGGCCTCTAAGTACGGCCGAAACAACTTCCGCGTTGACGGCGTGCGGATATCGACGTATTATGACGCTCTGCTCCGGCACATGGCCGCTTACTGGGAAGGTCAAGATAACGACCCCGAAGACAGTGTGTCGCATCTTGGCCACGCGTTGGCCTGCATAGCGATACTCGTCGAGGCCGGGGCCGTGGGTAAACTCACGGATGACCGCCCGACGGTTTCGGGGTGGGGGGATACGTTGGCAGGGCTTACGCCCCTTGTCGCCAAGATACGCGAACAATACGCGGCGATGTCGCCGAAACACCACACGAAAGAAGGCAACGGGCCATGACCATTTTCATAGATTGCGACGGCGTGCTGGCCAATATGGTGGGCTCGTTACTGGGGTCGTTGAATATCGGCCGCACCGACACGTTGATCGAGGGCGATGTGGTCGACTTCGATTTCGGCAAGTGCCCCAAACTGGTGGCGCACACGGACGGCATCAAGCGGATTATGTGTAGCGAGGGCTTCGTTGCACGGCTTGACGCCTACCTCGGGACGGGATGGTTTCTTTCCTGTCTTCGTGCCACGGGCGAGCGTGTCGTATGCGTCACCAGCCCATTCACCGCATCGAAACACTGGGCGTACGAGCGGCATTTGTGGCTAGAGGGATACATGGGTTTTGCGAGCAAGGATATCGTCCAGTGCTCGGACAAGACCCTGCTATACCATGTGGGCGATACTCTGATCGATGACGCCCTGCACAACATCTCCGCGTGGCCCGGGCAATCGATCCTTATCGCGCGCCCGTGGAATGCGTCGGCTACATGTAAACGATACTCGTATGAGGAGGCCGTCAGGTTTCTGGCATGATTATTCACACCATACCCGCCCATCTCGCGCACATCGCCGAGGCCCTTCAAACCCGTCTGGCCTCGGCCCGACGCATACTCAAAAACAACGAAGTGGTGATGCTGGCGACGGAGCGGTCACCGGGCCGATACAAGATAGGCGCCATACTTCGCCCTGAGATGGTCGTCTATTTGGCCGCCTGGGAAGAGCAAGACATGCTTGCCAAGGCGCCCTATGGCAAGGCCTTCGGGGTTATCGTGCCGCGTGACGGGTGCGACCTCTACATGATAGCCCTGTCGGACGAAGTGATGCTATCATGAGTTGGGCGGTGCACCAAGTGCCCGACTCCTTCGAGATGATGCGCACATGGCCTTCTGCCGATGTCACTATTACCGATCCGCCTTACTCCGAGCACGTGCAAAGGAATCTATGCTCCGGCTCACTCGTAGGTACCAAAGCGGTGCCCAAATATGAGCTGGGGTTCGCGCCCCTGACGGACGAAGACCGAGCTTGGGTGGGTGACGCTTTGAGTTTTACCCGCCGATGGGTAATCACTTTTTGCGAGCTCGAGGCCTTCGGTATCTACAAAGCCATGTACCCTGAGGAGTATGTGCGCGGATGCGTGTGGTACAAGAAGAATGCGATGGGCCAACTATCGGCTGATCGACCAGCCACGGCTTACGAAGGCATCACGTGCCTACACGGTTCCGGCGAAAAGAAGCGTTGGAACGGGCGCGGGTCCTACGGCATATGGTCGTGTTCAGGCACCCGAGGGAAGAGAGACCGACACGACAATGAGAAGCCTATCGATCTTTGCCTGAAGCTTGTGGCGCTATTCTCCGACCGCGGAGAGACCGTTTTTGATCCCTTTTGTGGCTCGGCGGCAATAGGCGAGGCTTGCGTTCGCCTCGGGCGTAATTACATTGGCCTGGACAAAGACCCCTATTGGGTGTCAATGTCCACCGCCCGCTTGGCCGCGCCGCTATCTCCCGTGACCGACGCCGAGGCGTTGGCTTTATGTACGATGAAAGGTGACCAATGAATCCGACCAAACTGCTATGGGTAGATGTGGAGACCACGGGGCTAGACCCGCTACACGACGCGTTGTTGGAGATCGCGGCTGCCGAGACACCACTGGATAGGCCTCTCCACCGAGGATCCATCACTAGCTGTGTTTTTGGGTTCCACGACGCGCTCGGATGCACTCCTTTTATTCGCGACCTGCATACGGCCAACGGCCTTTTTGCCGACTGCCGGGCGTCGCTGCTCACACCCGCCATGCTGGACGAGGCCTTTTGCCGCTGGTTCCCGGACGAATACATAGTGGCGGGTTCATCCGTGCACTTCGACCTGGCTTTTATCCGGGTCAACTTGCCGAATTTCGCTAAAAGGCTGTCCCACCGCTGCTACGACGTGTCCGCCATACGGTTGTTCTGCCAGTCTCTGGGCTGCCCCGAGATGCCCAAGGGAGTAACGGCACACCGGGCCCATGCGGATATCGATGCATCTATAGCCGAGGCTCACTACTACTCTCGATATATACAGGTACCCCAATGACCGACAAGATCCGCGTAATCATCCCCGATTCCCACGGCGCGCATATAGATTGGCCGGCGGCGAA
>Ga0181520_10012075_pt1 | contig 11172 bp, 9 predicted proteins | sample PEATcosm2014_Bin_29_FD_132451 | JGI IMG/M metagenome (GOLD analysis project Ga0181520, IMG submission 132451) | Peatland microbial communities from MTU Mesocosm Facility, Houghton, MI, USA - PEATcosm2014_Bin02_30_metaG | ecosystem: Environmental > Terrestrial > Soil > Wetlands > Peat | place...
CCAGGATTTGCGCAACCGCGTCGCCGTTGCGCGAATTGAAGGTCGCCGTCGCTCCCAGTTCGCGCGCCATCTCCAGCCGTGCATCGTCGAGGTCGGCAACAAACACCTGCCCCGCGCCCGCCTGTCGCGCCGCTTGCAACGTAAGCAGGCCGATCATCCCCGCACCGACCACCACGACTGTATCGTCGAGCGCGATCGGCGTAAGCGACACCGCATGGACCGCACTGAGACCGCCTCGATCTGCGCTGCATGCGCGAAAGACATATTCTCCGGCAGCGCGTATGCGATGCGCGCGGGCACGGTGACAAACTCCGCGAAGGCGCCCATGCGCCGGAAGCCCGGCGTGGAAACGCCGATCACCTCGCGGTTGTCGCAGAGGTTGATCTGCCCGCGTTGGCAGAAGTAGCACTTGCCGCAATAGACCGTCGAATCGAAGGTCACGCGGTCGCCCACGCAGAAGTTCTCGACCGCGCTGCCTACCGCCTCGACGACGCCCGCCGCCTCGTGGCCCATCACGATGGGCGGCAACCGCCGGCCCGTGCTGCCATCGTAGCCGTGTACGTCGCTTCCGCAGATGCCGCACGCCTTGATGCGAATGAGCAAATCGTCCGCGCCAGGTTGTGGCGTGGGCATATCCACCAGGTCCAGTTGCTTATACGCCGAAAGTACCAATGCCTTCATCGAATCCCACCTCGTAACTACGTTGCGCCGATTACGGGCGCCAGAGCTCGCTCTGAACTTGATGGATCGTTTTGTAACAGGGCATGACTTCAGTCGTGCCGTGAGCGGAATTCAAAATGGATCCGGCTTTAGCCGCTGCGGAATGCTTTTTTTGTGAAAACACTTTCTAGCAGGGGCTAAAGCCCTCTTTCCTCTTTTGCCGGTCTTGCGGCACGACCGAAGAGGCTGCGGAAAAACTCCTGGAGGGTCGAGCTTTGTAACAGGGCACGACTTTAGTCGTGCCGCAAGATGTTGATAATAAACGACGGGCTTTAGCCCCTGAGGGATGCTTTCCGGGATATTCGCCCATCTTTCGGGGTTCTTCCGCAGCCTCTGAAGTCGTGCCCTGTTGCAAGACGCCAATTTCGCTCGCTGAAGATGGCTCCGAAAACGCACGGAATCATTGCGGCATGACACTTGCTAGGATAGACCATCCGCCGTGCACATCTCTTCCGGCACCAGCTCGATCTTGCCCAGCAGGAAAATGTAGGCGGCGATGCCGATCACGAGATAGATGGCCGGCACGCCAAAGACCCAGGCGAAGGAGTGCAGCGCCTGGACCAGATACCCGGTAACGATGGGCGCGGCAATGCCCGAGAGCTGATTGGAGAAGTTCATGATGCCGCCCACCTTTCCGGTATCCTTGGCGCGCACAATCAGCCCTGGCAAAGCCCAGCCGACCGGAGCAGCTGCGGAGAGTCCGCCAATCGAGATGCTGATCCAGATTAGAGCCTGTGTTGCGGTATGCGCATGCGCCGCGCCCAGAATCCCCAACCCGCACGTCGTGCCCATCACAAGAATAATTCTGCGCACCCAGCTTGCATTCCAGCCCCGCTTGATCAGCGTGTCCACCAGCAAGCCGCCCACCAGAAGATCCATCGAACCCGCTACCAGCCAGGGCATGCTGGTGTAGAGAAACGAGTGCAGCAGATCGATGTGGAAGGTGTAGGAAAGATAACTCGGCAGCCAGGTCAGCAGGAGATAGAAGACATAGTTGTACGAGCCGAATCCGATGGCCAGGCCAATCACTTTTCTCTGCTTCAACAGGTAGCCCAGCGACGCAGGCTCTTCCACAGCCTGCGCTCCAGCGGCGGCAGCAGCAACTTCCTCCGCAATGTACCCGCGCTCGGCTTCGCTCAGCTTCGGATCGTCCGCTGGATCGCGATAGACGCGCCAGAAGAGCACGAAGTAAAGAAAGCTCACCAGGCCGGTGAGGGCGAAGCTCCAGCGCCAGCCTACCATGAGCAGAATCACGCCGATGATCGGAACGCCGATGGCCGAGGCAAACTTTGCCGCGGCGTCGAACATGGCCGTCGAGAGGCCTCGCTCCTTGGCCGGAAACCAGTAGCCGATGGCCTTGGCGTTGGCGGGGAAAGTTGGCGCTTCTCCCACGCCCAGCAGCAGCCGCGCCGCGAACAGCCCGCCCAGATTCGGCGTGACTGCCGCGCCAAAGGAAGCAACGCTCCACAGAAACGAGCCCGCGCGCCCCACGCGCTTTACGCCGAACTTGTCCAGCAGCACGCCGATGGGCAACTGGCAGAGCGCATAGGTCCAGTTATATGCGCCGGAAAGATAGCCGAAGGCAATCGCCGAGATGCCGAACTCGGTGAAGAGCGAAGCTTGCGAGACCGAAAGGTTGACCCGGTCGAAGTAGTTGACCAGCACGCCCAGGCCGAGCAGCCAGGCGATGCGCCAGCGGCGCCGTGGCGCACTCACCTGGATTTGCGATTCCGATTGACTCAACAGGTCCCGATTCCTCTCTGCCAATTCACGCCAATCAAGATTGTAGTGCAGCGCGGCGTCCTCCAGTCGGTGATCGCACGCTTGGCACCTCCTACTTTGCTGTTATCCTGGGCGAGCGCAGTCAGTCGAAGAACCTGCTTCTTGCGGCCTTTGCCACAACAGATCTCATGCGCCGCAAGGCTTTCACGCCCACTGCAGCGTTTTCACTGAGTCCGCGGGCAACTCGACGTCCAGCGCCTGCGGCCACTGCAACAACTGAACTCGCTTCTCCGGGCCGCGATTGGCCAGCACCAGCACCAGGCTACCGTCCGGATTGCAGAACCCGGCATGCGATACAGTTCCCGCGCTCTCCCCCACGCCATTGCTCTCGAACACCCTGGCGCCCCGCTGCACGTGCCTGGTGTAGTGAGCGAATGCCCAGTACTGGCCGCTGCGCGTCACCTTCTTGGTTGCGTTGTCTACGGTGATCACGCCGCCGCACGAGAACGGACCGATGTTTGGTTTCCCCTTCTCGTCCAGCGCCAAATTCCACGAAGTAATGGACCGCGCCCAGTTGCGCACGATTCCGTTGAAAGTCTCTGCCCACTTGGTGTAGTCGGTCTGGTAGTCGGGCTGTGCCACATTCGGCCCGCCTTCAGTCCAGTAGGCGTTCTTTTGCGGGAAGGCGTCATGGACGTGGGTCATGGCTGAGGCTTGACCAACGTAGCCGTGCCAGGCGATGCCGTCGATATACTGCGCCGCCCCGGCAATACTCAACTCGCCGATGGCCCGGCCCCACAGATTGTAGTTGTGGTCCAGGACCCAGATCTTGGTTGCGCTGCCTGCCGTGCGCAGCGCCGGGCCCAGGTGGTTCTGGACAAAGTCGATTTCGTATTCCTGGCCCCACAGGCAGGCGGGCATTCGGCCATCCTGATCGGTATCGACCTCGTTCTGCACGGTCACCGCGTCGATGGCCACGCCATCCGCCCGGTAGGCATCCAGAAACCTCAAAAAGTACTGTGCGTAAGGTGCAAAGCTATGCTTGCGCATGGCCCCGCCCAGCATCGAGCCGTTGGACTTCATCCATCCCGGCGGACTCCACGGCGACGAGAAGAGAAACAACTCGGGATTGACCTTGCGCGCATGGCGAAGGATGGGAAGGATGTAAGCCTTGTCGTAGTCGATGGAGAACTTCTTCAGTTCGGGATCGGGCTCCGCGCTCTCGTCGTAGCTGTAGGCCGTGCGCGAATAGTCGCTGGCTCCGATGCAGGTGCGGCAAACATTGAAGGCCATCTCGCCGGGCGCGAACAGGTCGTGCATGGTTTCTTCGCGCTGCCCCTCGGGAATCTGACTCAGCACATAACAGGCCGCGTCGGTGAGCGCCGCGCCAAAGCCCAGCATCTCCTGCCGCGTCGCGGCGGGGTTGAGATCGATAGCCTCTTCGCCAACCTCGATCACCGGCTTCCACGCAAGCGGTTCGCCCTTCACGTGGCGCCGGTCGCGAAACGTCGCCCACACCTGCACCGGTCCCTTGGGGCCGGCCGCGGCCGCCCATGCCGGAACCCGGCTCGAAAAGGCCAGTGCAGCAGCCGCCGACGAAGCTGTCTTCAAGAATCTTCTGCGCGAATTCGCCATCGTAAGTGCCCCTCGAATCGCTGGTTTGATTGCGGGACAAATGATAGCAGCGGCGGCCACAGCGGAACCAGAATAGATGTTTCCCGAAGGCAAACCAGGCAAGTGGCCTGCCCCTCAAGAAACAGCCGCCCCGAAACTCGTTGCCGGCGTGCGCGCATTCTCGTTTTCGCCCTGGGCAGCGCTTAAGCCGTCTCCAGCGCGGCCAGAATTTGCGGCGCCAATTGGCTCACGTTGCCCGCACCCAGCGTCATGATCAGGTCGCCCTCGCCGGCCTGCGTGGCCACGGCGGCCACGGCGGCCGGGAAGTCCGCGGCAAACTGCGTCCGCGGCCCCTCGATCCGTACCACCAGGTTCTCCGCTGTGATGCCGGGAATCGGCTCCTCGCTGGCGGCATAAATGGGCAATACGACGAGCGTATCCGCGTCCGTAAACGCGCCCCTGAACTCCTCCAGCAAATCCTTGGTGCGCGTGTAGCGGTGCGGCTGGAAGACCACATGAATCTGTCTGTGCCCGCACTCCCGGGCCGCGGCCAGCGTGGCTCGAATCTCCGTCGGATGATGCCCGTAGTCGTCCACCACGGTCACGCCGCGCGCCGTGCCTCGCAGTTGAAAGCGCCGGTCTACGCCGCGGAAGTGGCTCAGCCCCTCGGCGATCTTCTCTCCGGAAACCTCCAGCTGGTGGGCAATGGCTACTGCCGCCGTGGCGTTGAGCACGTTGTGGCGTCCCGGCACGTGCAGTTCGAAAGGCCCCAGCGGCCCTCGCACCGTATGCACCAGGAAGCGCGCAAAGCGCCCCGGCACGGCCTCGAGAAACTCCAGCCGGTAGTCGGCCTGCGCGGCCACTCCGTAGGTGAAGACGCGCCGCCGTGTACGCGGCAGAATCGCCGCCAGCAGCGGGTTGTCGATGCAGGCGGTCACAGCGCCATAGAACGGCACCTTGTCCATGAAGGCCAGGAAAGCGCGCTCTACGTCGGCCATGTCCTGGTAGCAGTCCATGTGCTCGCGGTCGAGATTGGTCACCACCGCCAGGATCGGCGAGAGCTTGAGAAACGAGCGGTCGCTTTCGTCGGCCTCGGCCACCAGATATTGTGTTGTCCCCAGCCGCGCGTTCGACCCCATGGCGTCCACGCGCCCGCCTACAACCACCGTCGGGTCGAGGCCCCCGGCCGCCAGAACGCTGGCCACCATCGAGGTGGTGGTGGTCTTGCCGTGCATTCCGGCGATGGCGATGCCGTATTTGAGCCGCATCAGCTCAGCCAGCATCTCGGCGCGCTGAATCACAGGAATCTTGCGCGCGTGCGCCTCGACCACCTCGGGATTGGCAGCATTGACCGCGGAGCTGGTCACCACCACCGTTGCATCGGCCACATTGGCGGCATCGTGGCCCTCGAAGATCGTTGCGCCCAGCGTGGCCAGGCGGTCGGTCACCGGGCCGCGGCGCAAGTCCGAGCCGGATACCTTCATGCCCAGGTTGAGCAGAATCTCGGCAATGCCGCTCATGCCGATCCCGCCGATACCGATGAAATGCGCGTGTTGTGAGGTGGCAAACATGGCAAGGAGATGAAACTCCACTGTAACATTCACACGCAGCCATGCCTCCCAATCGCTGCAAGGTCCGCCGTAAACCCCACTTTTTGAGAAAGTTGCGGAAGTTTATTTTTAACCGCGCGGCGCAACCTTTGGTTCCAGCCGCTGTTCAATCCCTACAGATGCGGCGCGCCGGGGAGGCAGAAGCAGACAAGCTTCCTCAGGAAAGACGCCGGGCCGGCAGTTGATCGCTCAAGCAACCGGCTGGGATGGAGGCGTTATGGGCAACATGAAGAGCTGGATGTTGGGAGCGGCAGTGTTGGCCGCCGGGATGGCCGCGGGAACCGGAACCGCCCAAGCGGCTGAATTTGGAACTCACATGCGCGGACCGGCGGCTTACGTACCGCCCCGTCCCGGACCGGGACATGCCTGGGAAGCCGGCTATCGGGCCAACGGCTACTGGGTTCCCGGCCGCTGGAACTACAACGGCGGACGCGAGCGCGCCCCCTTCGCGCGCTTCGAGGGCGAACGCCGGGGCCGCGAGTTCGGCCGGCATTTCGACCGCGAACGCGGCCCTGAGCGCCACCGCAGATAAGGCTCGGCCTGCGCCTTCACTCGGACGGCCTCTCCCAGCAGGAGGGGCCGTCCTTGTTTTGCCCGTTGGCCGGAACAGGAACGTCACAGGCTGAGGAGAAGTTGCTGACGGGCCAGTTCTGTAACATGCCACGACTTCAGGCGTGCCGCAACTGACTGATAATGAAGATGCGCTTTAGCCCCCGCCATACTCAATGCACGAAGTCTTCGCCGCTCTTTCGGACGTCTTCGGCAGCCTGCAAAGCTCGCCCCTTCGTGCCCCGCGCCTTCCAGGATTCCCTACTGCCCCAACACCGCGCGCTGAGCGGCGAAGATCTCCTTCAGGCCCACTTCGGCCAGGTCCACCAGCTCATTGAGCTGCGCTCGCGAAAAGCTGCCCTTTTCTGCAGTGGCCTGAGTCTCGATCAGACCGCCGTCGGCGGTCATCACCACGTTCATATCGACTTCGGCCTGCGAGTCCTCCTCGTAGCAAAGGTCGAGCAGCATCGCGCCACCCACCATGCCCACCGAGGTGGCGGCCACCAGTTGCCTCAGCGGAGACCGCTTCAACGTTCCCGCCTCGACCAGGGCGTTCAGAGCCAACGCCAAGGCTACCGCCGCACCGGTAATGGCCGCTGTGCGCGTGCCGCCATCGGCTTGAATCACGTCGCAGTCCAGAATCACCGTCCGTTCGCCCAGCGCCTGCATGTCCACCACCGAGCGCAGGCTCCGGCCGATCAGCCGCTGAATCTCGTGGGTCCGCCCGCCGATCTTGCCCCGCTCGCTCTCCCGCGGAGTGCGGGTAACGGTCGAACGCGGCAGCATCGAATACTCCGCCGTCACCCAGCCGCGTCCCGAGTTGCGCAGCCATCCAGGCACTCCTTGCTCGACGGTGGCGTTGGTCAGCACCCGGGTATTGCCCAGCGAAACCAGGACCGAACCTTCGGCGGTTTGAACAAATCCGGGGACCAGGGAGAGCGGGCGGAGCTGGAGCGGAGTCCGGCCACCGGGGCGGAAGAAGGGCGATGAAGTAGGAACGTGCATAGGGGGATTGTACGGGAGCAGGCTGCAATGGCAAGCGAAGGATGCCCGAGTTCCATGACGGGAAAAGCTGCTTTTTAGTCCCAAACTGGAAATTCGAGAGAAACGATTGAAACGAAAGGACTTCAATGAACACACCCGACCGCCCAAGTTCCATTTTGGGACGGCCTGCCGGGAGAGCGCGCCCTGTACTGTTTGAAAACTGGACAGTTAGCCCTTCCCTTATCAGGAACTTAGAGAGGATGTCCTAGTTTGGCACGCTACGTGTAACAGAATAGGACAAAATCGAGGGCCAGAGACAGAAACGGGAAAGCGGTAGGGAGGGAATAGGGTGAGCGGTGCCGTCCGGCCACTGTTCACTGTTTCCTGAGAACGAAAGGAGCCAGGCCATGCAGCAGATTGAGCAAGCAACGGGATTGGGAAGGGCGGAACGCAAGCGGGTGGAGGCGGTCGTCGAAACGCTGGCCACGCTGCAGGGCGGAGGCCAGAGCCTGGCGGAGGTGGCCCACGACGCCAGAAACATGGTGACGGCGCTGGGCCTCTACTGCGATTTGCTGGAGGAACCGGGGGTGTTGACAGCTCCGTTTTTGCACTACGGGAACGAGTTGCGGCTTTTGGCCTCGGCCAGCCGCCGGCTGGTCGAGAAGCTGGTTGCTCTGGATGGCCAGGAAGCCTCTGCGGACGCCACCGGCGCCCGCCCCGATCTGCCCGCATTCCCAGCCGAGAACGCGACGATCGACTCCATGCAGCGCGCCGGCCGCCGGGAGATGATCACCGCCGAGCCGATCGGCAACCTGTCCCAGGAGTTGACGGCCAACAAAAATCTACTCTCCGCTCTGGCCGGACCGGCGATTGTGGTCTCGATGGAGACCGAGGGCGGAGCCTGGCCGGTGAAACTGAATTGCGAAGACCTGACCAGAGTGCTCGTCAACCTGGTGAAAAACGCCGCTGAGGCCATGCCGGCTGGCGGAAGTATTCGAATTGCGCTGGCTGAGCATTCCGAGAAGCCGGGAGCTGTCCCGTGGCTCACACTTGCTGTTGAGGACGATGGGACGGGCATCCCCCTGGAGGCGATGGATCGTATCTTCGAGTCGGGCTTCACAACCCGGTCGAAAGGCGCCAACGAGAATGGCGTCTGGCAGGGGGCGCACCGCGGGCTGGGCCTGGCCATCGCCCGCTCGATTGTGGAAGCGGCAGGCGGCAGAATTAGTGCGAAAAACCAACCCCAGGCCGGGGCACGGATCGAGATCGAGTTACCGGTCGGCAGCCGCTGAACGCGTGGCGGGCCCGGATGCGCAAGAACGGGACGCCACGGTTGCAGCGAGGCCCAACCGGGAAGACCAATTCACCCAAGTACGCTCGAGGCGACTACAATGCTCGAAACAGTTTCTCATCCAAAGTCGATGGAGTTTATCCCCCAACTCGCTGAACCGGTGGTGCGGTTGCACCTGCTGGTGGTAGACGCGGACGCAACAGTGCGTTCGGCCTGCGCCGAGATTGCCGCCAGCTTGGGCTATGCCGTAGAAAGCACCGGCGACCTGGACCATGCGCGCAGCCTGTTACGCGGCCGGGCAGCCGACATTTTACTGGTCAATCTTCCCCCTGGCGGCAGCCAGGGCCTCGAGCTGATCGATGAGGTCAAGCTGCTCTACCCGCAGACCGCGGTGATCGCCATGACTGCTTCGGGCTCGGTGAACGCGGCGGTAGAAGCAATGCGCTGCGGGGCCTCGGACTACCTGACCAAGCCGTTCGCCATGGACGAGCTCTCCACAGTGCTGGACCGCGCCACCGTCAGCCTCACCACCGACGCCCAAACGCGCCAGTTGCGCGAACGTCTGCGGCTCTCGCAGGGACTGGGCGCGATGATCGGCCGCTCCGGGGAGATGGAGAAGCTCTACCGCATTCTCTCCAAGGTGGCGCAAAGCACGCACCCCGTCCTCGTTCTGGGCGAGAGCGGCACCGGCAAGGAACTGGTGGCCCGCACCATCCATGCATACGGCCCTAACTCCCAAAAGCCGTTTCTGCCCGTGGATTGCGGATCGCTGGTGCCCACGCTCATCGAGAGCGAGCTTTTCGGCTACGTGAAGGGAGCCTTTACCGGAGCCATCCGCTCCAAGGACGGTTTGCTGGTCTCCGCCGAGGGAGGCACCGTCTTCCTGGACGAGATTGGCGAGCTTTCCCTCGACTTGCAGGCCAAGCTGCTCCGCGCCTTGCAGGAGAAAGAGGTCCGTCCGGTGGGAGCCACCCACCGCGTGCCCATCCGGGCGCGCATCGTGGCCGCCACCAACCGGGACCTCGCGGCCATGGTCGAAACGGGCACCTTCCGCAAGGACCTTTTCTACCGGATCAACGTGGTCAATCTGCGGCTTCCCCCGCTGCGCGACCGCCGCGAGGACATTCCTCTTCTGGCGGCGCACTTCCTTGACCGGCTGAGCCGTGAGCGCGGGACCAAGTTCACCCTCAGCGACGAGGCACTGCGCACCATGATGCGCCACGACTGGCCGGGCAACGTACGCGAACTGGAACATTCGATCGAGCGGGCCTGCGCGCTCTCCTCGGGGCCGGTGCTGCACCTGGGCGACCTGCCTACGCAGTTGCAGCAGCAGGGCTTGGAGGCCAGGCGCAGCGCCGTGGCAGCCGGAACTCCGGCTGCCGAAGGCGGCTTGCCGGAGCTGGCTACCCTCGCCGAGCTGGAACGTCAGGCCATCCTGGGAGCTATTCGCACCCTCAACGGCGACAAGCTGCAGGCCGCGAAGCTGCTGGGCATCGGTAAGACGACCCTCTATCGAAAGCTCAAGGAGTACGGCATCGCCGATCCGTTGCGGGAGAACTAACCAAAAATGGCTTTCAGCTTCTAGCTCCTAGCTTCAATTTGCCGGGGTGAAGCGTCGAGGTCTCGCCCGGGCACGAACGAGCCGGAAGCTGGAAGCTAGAAGCGAACAACGAGGAGCTGGAGATGAGCATCCTGATGGTAACCGGAATCGAAGGCGCGCGGAACTGCGCCGCCGTGGTGGCCACGCAGTTGGGCATAGAGGTCGAGGTGGCCGAGGGCCGAAAGGCCGCGCTGACCGCCCTGCGCCACCGAGAGTACACGGCGGTGGTGGTTGACGAAACCATCGCGGAGTGCGATCCGGCCGCCGCCGAGGTGCTGTGGGAGCACTCCGGGCTGGCCATTCCGCTGCAAATCAACTTCGCGCTCTCCGGCGCGGCCCGGCTGACCAGGGAGATCCGCGCCGCCCTGCGCCGCCGCGAGCGGGAGCAAACGCTTGCCCACCGAGCGGCGGCGGCGGCCATCGAAACCGAACTGAAGTCCACCGTCGCCGGGCTGCTGTTGAACTCGCAGTTGGCCCTCTCCGGCAGCGAGGTGCCTCCTCCGGTCGCCGACCGCCTGCGCGTCGTCGCCGACCTGGCCGGGAATCTGCGCAAGCAGTTGAACTCCCCGCTCCCAACCCGCGGCGACAACGCCCCCTGACCACCGGCGGTGGGGCCAGTCGCGCCTGCGGGCACCTGCGGTGCGGCTAACTGCCTTCGGCATCGCCCAGGGGCTGCCTTTCGCCTTCGCCCGCGCTAGCAAAGAGCACGGGCGGAGAGCCGGGATTCGAGGCCGGTCCAGCCTAGAGAACAGGAAGACTGCGTTCCACGCGCATCGCCGGGACAGAACATCGTCCCCGCGTTTATTTTGACCAGTCAGAACCAGTGGCCAGCGAGAGACCTCGACCCTGACCTGCCCCCCAAAAGCCCTGTGCCCCCATCCATTTCGCGTTCTTAGCGAAATGGATGGGAAAGCATGCCCCTCGCCCGCCGGGTTCGCCAGCCAGCGCAGGTGCGGGTGGCCGCACCGCAGGTGCTGGGTTAACCTAAGAGAAGCATGACCGATTCAGCTGTATTGCTTATTGATTGCCCGGACCGCAAGGGCCTGGTGGCCCGCGTCTCGACGATGCTCTACGAACACGGG
>Ga0181520_10012078_pt1 | contig 11170 bp, 12 predicted proteins | sample PEATcosm2014_Bin_29_FD_132451 | JGI IMG/M metagenome (GOLD analysis project Ga0181520, IMG submission 132451) | Peatland microbial communities from MTU Mesocosm Facility, Houghton, MI, USA - PEATcosm2014_Bin02_30_metaG | ecosystem: Environmental > Terrestrial > Soil > Wetlands > Peat | place...
CTGCGTGTAAGTGTCGCCGGTGATGACGAAGGCCTGGGTGCTGACCACCGAGTTGGCGTTGGTGTAAGTGGCCACGAAGGCGTTGACGCCGGCACTCAAGGGAATGTTGTCGATCTCGCGCGAGTTGGAGGTGAAGCCGTTGGGACCGGTCCAGCTCCAGCCCGTGGCGCCTTGCGGACAACGTGGAGCTCGCCCGAAAGCACTTTGGCGAACGCCTCCCAGTCGTCTGTATAAGACAAGCGCTCTGTCAGAGAGTACAGAATCACGGCCTGAGCCTTCTTCACCGCCACCGATTGCCTGTCGCTTAAACTGGAGTCAGCGCCGGTGTTTGCGCTCCGCGAGGCATTTTCCATTGCTGATCGATTCCCACGCCCACCTGGACAGTGAGCGCTACGCGGACGACCGTGAATCGATGCTGCGCCGCGCCTTTGAGGCAGGGGTGAGCGCGGTGCTGTCCATCGGCATTGGCGAGCAGGCCAGCGGCATGGACCGGGCGCTGGCAATCTGCCGCCAGTTCAACGGGCTGGATGGCATCGCAAAGCTCTATGCTAGCGCCGGCGTTTATCCGCACAATACGCCGGAAATCGACGACGCGGTGCTGGCGAAACTAGACAGTCTGCTCACCGAGCCGGAAGTGATTGCCTGCGGGGAGATCGGACTCGACTACTATCACGAGGGTGCGCCGCATGATGCGCAGCGCGAGGGGCTGATGCTTCAACTGGAGATCGCCTCCGCGCGCAAGCGGCCGATTTTGATTCATTGCCGTCCTAAAGAGGGGAGCACAGATGCCTGGGACGATCTCTTCGAGATTCTGGAAGCGCATTGGCGGCCCACCGGTCTGGGCGGCATCATGCACTGCTTCGGCGGCGGATGGGACGAGGCGCGGCGGTCGCTAGATCTTGGCTTTCTGATCTCCTTCGCCGGAAACCTCACCTTCCCCAAGGCGCAGCCGCTGCGCGATGTGGCCGCCCGCCTGCCGTTGGATGCCTTGCTGGTGGAAACCGACGCTCCCTGGCTGGCACCCGCGCCCCACCGCGGCCAGCGCAACGAACCGGCCTGGGTGAGCCTTACGGCGCGGACGTTGGCGGGAGCGCTGGCCGTTTGCGAGGGAGAAATTGCCGCCGCCACCACGAAAAACTTTTTACGGCTGTTTCACATCCAGCCGGACGTGGGAAACTGATAGAGGGCGCTGCGCGCGGCGGAGTCTCCCCATATCAGTATCCGCACATCAAGGACAGGAAGAGAATGGCCCAGGAAAATTCGTTCGACATCGTGAGCAAGGTGGAGATTCAAGAGGTGCGCAACGCCATCGACCAGGCGCTCAAGGAGATTCATCAGCGCTTCGACCTGAAGGACTCGCACTCGGAGATCGCGCTGGTGGAGGGCGACAAGGAGATTCAGATGAGTTCGGCCGGCGAGTACAAGCTGGAGGCGGTCAAGGAGATTCTCGGCCAAAAGCTGGTCAAGCGTGGCGTTTCGCTGAAGAATCTGACCTACGAAAAGATCGAGCAGGCCTCCGGGCAGAGCGTGCGCCAGAAGATCAAGCTGCAACAGGGTATTCCGACCGATAAAGCCAAGGAGATTGTGCGCCTGATCAAGGACTCGAAAAAGAAGGCCCAAGCCAGCATCCAGGGCGACACCGTGAGAATCACAAGCAAGGACCGCGACGAGTTGCAGGCGATCATCGCTCTGTTGCGCGGCAAGGACCTGGGCGTGGAGTTGCAGTTCACCAACTACCGAACGAATTGAGTTCTGCGCGCGACTTGAACGACTGCTTGGTGTGAGCGGCACGAATTGACCAATGAGCGAGATTACAGTGCATACAAATGCTAATAGAACTGGGCTTTTCGACGGTTCAAATCTCAGCATGGGGGAAATAATGGGTGGACTGATCAATGACACCCCAGAGGCTTCAGCTTGGGTGGACCGAGCGATAACTGAGCACTCCAATGATCGCGCATTGGGAAAAATACGTAGCGCGGTGCTTTGGACGGACACGCCTGGCCCCGATGGGGAACCGGTCGGTTGCGCTGATCCTTCAGATCTTATTGAAGAGATAAATACTGATGGACTTCCCATGTTCAGAGGCCATGATCCAGGTTTTCCGGTGGGCAGAGTGGTCGCCGCTAAACTGTTTACCAGTCCTGTCGGGGTAAGATTTGTGGCAGCCATTCTTAATCTATACGAGGACCGAAATCTACTAAGTTTTGACTCGCTCAAAATCGATCCAACGCCGACCGTATCTTCCCCTTCTGTCCTTGATGCGCTCAACGACGATTGTTGGCTCAATTTTGCTACTGACCCACGAGAAGTGGATACGCAGTGGATAGATGACGTTCTTAGTGATGCCCCTTTGAGAGTAGAGCGGACTGAACTCTCTCACAACGCGGCAGAAGCCCAGGGAGAACTAATACGCATTACTCTGGTCTATGCGGCGCTTGTCTGGAATCCGTTTGTCACGGCCATTGCCACGGAGGCAGGCAAAGATGTGTACGCGGGTATCCAACAGTGGTTGCACAGGTTATGGAATAAACTCAGAGAACGTCGAAACCCAATCGTCGTTTTGCAGGCATGTCAAGATGGGTGCGAAATATCGTTCCTCTTTCGAGGGAAGGACGTGAAGAAACTCTACGATGCACACGCTGGGTTGCCAATTGCCGCTGCCCAAGCAGCAAAGTTAATAGTTTCGATGAAAAGCAAACTCGCTGTTCCAGCATCTCTCGTGTATGAATTTGAACAGTCTCACTGGTTCCCGTCATATGCGATTCTCACTGACGGTCAGATCGTTTCTGACCGCAACCTTCTTATCGGTATCGAGCAGTTACCGACTGGTTTAAGCATCGGCATTCAAAAGCAGAAATGATTTACACTCGCACAAACGATTAAGCACGGAAACCGGAGAGCTTTGAGCACATTGGCGATAGCGACGGCAAGAGAGGTCTTCGATCTGCTGCGGGACGACCTCGTGGCCATCGAGCAGGAGTTGGGCCGCGACGCCGCCTCCAGCGTAAGCACCATCACCGAGATCGCCGAGTACCTGCGATCGGGCGGCGGCAAGCGCATTCGCCCCACGCTGTTGCTGCTCTCCGCGCACCTGCTCGACTACTTCGGCCAGGGCGCCATCCGCTTGGGCGCGGTGGTCGAGATGGTCCATACCGCAACCCTGGTTCACGACGACATCATCGACGGCGCCGACACGCGCCGCGGGCGGCCTTCGGCCAATACCGCCTGGGGCAACGAAAAGTGCGTCCTGGCCGGCGATTGGCTTTATATGCAGGCCTTCAAAGTGGCTCTCGACGAGAGAAACTTGCGCGTCCTAGACCTGCTGATCGGCCTCACCCAGCAGATGGTCGAAGGCGAACTGTTGCAGATTCAGAAGCTGGGCCGCGCCGTTTCCGAAGCCGAGTATTACGACCTGATCTATCGCAAGACGGCTTGCCTGTTCTCGGTTTCGATGAGGCTGGGAGCGGTGCTGGCGGGGGCCACCGAGGCTCAGGAAGCCAGCCTTGCGGCGTATGGCCGGGCTGTCGGTTTGGCTTTTCAGATCGTCGACGACGTGCTCGACCTGACCGCCACCGAAGAGGTTCTGGGCAAGCCCGTGGCCAGCGACCTGCGCGAGGGCAAGGCGACGCTGGCGGTGATTCACTCCATCGATCACGGCACCGCCGCCGACCGCCAGACCATCCAGAGAGTCTTGGACGACCGCAGCTTCGAGCGTGTGCCCCGTGAACGGATTCAGAGGATTCTGGCCCGCAACGGCTCCGTCGAGTACGCCATATCCGTCGCCGACCGCTACGCCGAGCAATCCCGGCAATCGCTCGCCGCCTTCCCCGACTCCGAGTTCAAGCGGGCACTGCTATGGGTGCCGGATTTTGTGGTGGCGCGGGATAAGTAAATGCCCTATGTGGAGGTTGCAATGCAAGACGTGTGGACACAGGTGGACAATTACTTTGGGGATTTGCTCGCCCCCGCCGACGAGAAGCTCGAAGCCGCCATCGCGGCCAATCAACGCGCCGGTCTCCCCGCTATCGATGTTTCCAGGCTTCAGGGCAAGTTCCTCCACCTGCTGGCGCGCATCTCAGGCGCGCGGCGCATCCTGGAGATCGGAACTCTGGGCGGTTACAGCACTATCTGGATGGCCCGCGCATTGCCGGAGGGAGGACGCATCGTAACTCTGGAACTCAACCCGCATCACGCCGAGATAGCTCGCGCGAACCTCTTGAACGCCGGGCTTCTGGACCGCGTCGATCTGCGCGTGGGACGCGCGATCAATCTTCTTCCGGCCCTGGAAAACAGCGCCGACGCGCCCTTCGATCTTATCTTCATTGACGCCGACAAACCCAGCAATCCCACTTACCTGCAATGGGCCTTGAAGCTGTCTCGTCCCGGAACGGCGATTGTTTGCGACAATGTGGTCCGCGAGGGCAAAGTAACTCAGGCGGAGAGCGCCGAGCCGGATGTGCAAGGTACGCGGCGGTTCACGGAGTTAGTCGCCGCCGAACCTCGCTTGAGCGCCACGGTGCTTCAAACCGTCGGCGTCAAGGGCTATGACGGCTTTGCGCTGGCCGTGGTTCTCGGTTGAAGCTCCCATTTCCCATGGGAGCGGTCACGCATCGACGGATCGAAGTCAGGGCTTCTCGATATTTCCCTTGTGCGGAAGATAGACTGCGTCGTGACGGATGGACTTTCAGGCCCACTCCGAGACGATAATATCGTTCCAGACACTCCCGCTATCGATGCCGCGCGGCGAACAGCGGCGCGCGACGCTGGTCATGGCCATCCGTGTTACCTTTGAACATAGTCTTGGACCAAGAGGTTACCATGAGCGCGGCCAGGCAACTCAAGATCAAATACTATGTCGAGCCGGACTCCGCCGCTTTCGCGCGCAGGGCGGTTCAATATATCGTCGAGATGGCTAGCGAGGCCGTCCAAGCGCGGGGACGGGCGCGCATCGCCATCAGCGGCGGCGCCACGCCCAAAGCAGCCTTCGAGCTGCTCGCAGACCCTGATCGGCCCTGGATGCGCCGTATGCCGTGGGAGAAGCTGGATCTCTTTTGGGTGGACGAACGAGCCGTCCCCCCCGACGACGATGCCAGCAACTTCCGAATGACCCGCGAAGCCCTGCTCGACCATGTGCCGCTGCATCCCAGCCAGATTCACCGCATTGAAGGAGAACTCGATCCAGAGGCCGCCGCCGCCCGCTACGAGTCCGAACTGCGCGATAGCTTCCGACTCGAAGGCGCCGAGACCCCGCGCTTCGACCTGATTGCGCTGGGCATGGGCGACGACGGTCACACCGCATCCATCTTCCCGCACACGGATGCCGTTCACGAGATGAACCGCCTGGCGCTCGCCAACCGCGTACCGCAGAAGGACGCTTGGCGCATCACCCTCTCCTGGCCGGTCATCAACCACGCCAGTTCCGTCTTCTTCCTGATCGCCGGAGCGGATAAGGCCGCCGTGCTGAGCGAGGTTTTTACCGGCCCTCTCGAAGTGGAACGGCTTCCCAGCCAACTCATCCGACCCGCAAGCGGTATACTTACTCTGATTTTGGATCGGGCCGCCGCGGCGCTTTTACCCGCAACCGGCGGGGACAGCCGTAATGTTTTGGAGATAGAACGATGATTTTGGCAGGCGATGTAGGCGGCACCAAAGTTCACCTGGCGCTGTACGACTTTATCGATGGAAAGCTGGAATATCACAAGGATAAGCAGTTTCCGGCCAAGCAATACACGGGCCTCGAAGAGATCGTTAAAGAGTTTCTGGGCGCGGAGCAGGCGACCGCGGCCTGTTTCGGCGTTCCCGGACCGGTGCGCAACGGTTGCCTGCGTCTCACCAACCTTCCCTGGACCCTGGACAGCCGCGAGCTCTCGGCCGGTCTCGGCATCCAACACGTCTTTCTTATAAACGATCTGGAGGCGAACGGATACGGCATCGCCGAGCTTGCGGGCGACCAGATATGCACCTTGAGCGAGGGCGACCCCAGCCAAATCGGCGCCCGCGCCATTCTTGCCGCCGGCACGGGCCTCGGCGAAGGCTACCTGGTTTGGAACGGCAGAGCTCACTCTCCATATCCCTCCGAGGGCGGCCATACCGACTTTGCGCCGCGCAATGAGGACGAGATCGACCTGCTCCGCTTCCTGAAGCAGAAGTACAACGGGCGCATCAGCGTGGAGCGCGTGGTAAGCGGAATGGGCCTCACCAATATCTACGAGTTCCTGCGCGAAGTCCGCGGCATGGAAGAGCCGACCTGGCTCACCGAGCGCTTTGCCGCCACCCTAGACCCAAACTCCGTCATTACCGAGTTCGCGCTGGCCGGCAGAAGCGACATCTGCGAGAAGGCTCTCGATATGTTTGTCTCCGCCTACGGCGCGGAGGCCGGCAACCTCGCGCTTACGGTTCTCTCCGTCGGCGGCCTCTACGTGGGCGGCGGCATCGCGCCCCGCATCGTCGAGAAGATGAAGGACGGCGCCTTCATCAAGGCCTTCACGGACAAAGGCCGCCTCAGCCGGCTATTGGCGAATATGCCGGTTCGCGTCATCCTGGAGAGCCGCGCCGCGCTGCTTGGCGCCGCCGCCTATGCCGAAGCCCGCGCCGCCGAACTGAGCGGAATTTCGCCGCGCGCCGCCTCGGTCAGGTTTTAGCCCGAGCAGGCGCATCGAGGCCGGTGGCTCATTTCGCTCCGGGAAGCAAGATTCTCTTGAGCGCAGTCTCGGCCCTCTGCAAGTCCGCCTCGGTATCCACGCCGATGGTGTCGCCGGGAGCTTCGGCTACGTAGAGGGCAATGCCGTTTTCCAGCAAGCGCAACTGCTCCAGCCGTTCGGCGATCTCGAGCGGCGAGGGCGGAAGCGCCGCAAATCGCTCCAGCGCGGCCTTGCGATAGGCATATATTCCCAGATGTTTGCGATAACCGCCGAAGCCCGCGCGCTCCCGGTCAAATGGAATCGAGGCGCGCGAGAAATAAAGCGCCCGTCCGTCGAGAGCGGTGACTACTTTGACGGTGTTGGAATCGGCGATCTCCTCCGCAGGACAAGGAACCGCGAGAGTAGCGACTTCGACCTCTGGCCGGGCAAAGAGCGCCAGCAGTGGCGGAAAGAACTCCGCTGTCAGCGTCGGCTCATCGCCTTGAATGTTGACGTAAATTTCGGCATCGATCCCACGGGCCGCTTCCCTCACCCGGTCTGTCCCGCTGGCGCAATCGGGCGAGGTAAGGACGGCGGGAATGCCGCGTTCCCGGCAGACGGTCGCCACTTCCTCGGAGTCGGTGGCCACCACCACCGGGTTCATCATTCCGCTCGACGCCGCGGCGCGCCAGACCCACTCGACCATGGGGCGGCCCGCAATCACGCGCAGCGCCTTGCAACTGAGCCGCGTGGAGGCCAGCCGCGCCGGAATCACTCCGGCAATTCGCAGAGAACTCATGCAGTCGAGTGTAACGGCTACGGGCGACCGGCTCTCGATCAAGCATTCAGCGCGGCAAGCTCGGCTTCGGCTTTGGCAACTCCCTCGGCGGCGGTTTTTGGGTCGCGGGTCTGGTTTTCGGCGTGGACGAACTGCACGTCGGTCAGCCCCAGAAAACCCAAAATCGACCGTAGATACGGCACCTGCTGGTCGTATGCGTGGAATGGAGTTCCGGCAGAGTAAGACCCTCCGCGCGAAGTGAAGACGTAAACTTTCTTTCCGGCGGGCAGCAGCGAAGTCACACCCGTTTCCGTGAAGGCGAAGGTGCGCCCGGCGCGCACGATCAGGTCGATCCAGGCCTTGAGCGAAGCGGGTATGCCGAAGTTCCACATCGGCACGCCGAAGACCAGCACGTCGGCGGCCAGCAACTCATCGACCAGTCGGTCGGAGAGGACCAGCAAATGCTTCTGCTCAGGGGCACGCGCCTCCGCCGGAGTGAAAAAGGCTCCAATGGTGGCCTCATCGACGAAGGGTATCTTTTCAAGGGTGGTATTGCGATGGATCGCTGTGCCGCCGGGATTCCGCTTCTTCCAATCCGCTACGAAGGCGGCGGCAAGCTTGCTGGAAACGGAAGCGGAGCGAGGGCTGGAGTCAATGTGCAGCAGCTTGGGCATTCGGAGTTCTCCATGAATGGGGGATGCCGGGGAAACGTCGGCTCAAATCAGTATATCTGCCTCCGCGCCATTCGCGGTCTACCGCGTTGCGATTTCAAACAGCCCATTTCCAGCAATTCGCGTGCGCGACAAAATGATGGATCATGCGGCCCGACATTGCACCCAGCAGTCCTCAAATTGGTCGCTTGGCATTGCCGCGGCGCGGGGCAACCATTGCGTTGGCGCCGTGAGCAGTCCGAATTACCGGGACTGCTTGAGGCGGGGCGACGACTGGCGTTCCGCATCCGACTTCGATTACCCCAAGCCGACAAACAAGTGCCGGCGACGAAAGCCGGGATAGCGCATTCGCTCGGCATTTCTCTCGAATAGCTTGCCTCGACACGAAGTTTCTCGGCGACCTCGGAATTGGTTGAATGGACCGCGCGAAGCGTGAGGACCGGCTTTAAGATATTCCCCTTCTCCAGAAGCCGCGGCCGCTTTTGCATCCGCGCCTTCTGCTTGATTCCATCATTGGGGTACATTTTACGCGCCAACTCCCACAGGTGTTGTCGGCGTAATTGTGATCGACAATTTGAATCGCGCCCGGGGAAGTGCGGATCGGCTGGATTTCATACAAACAATAGCGCGAAAGATCGAGAGGGTGAAACGGCAACTGGCCGCGTTGCGCGAACTGCGGCCTGGCAGCCTTTCGATGCCGTACGCTGACGAGTTGTTATCTTGGCGTTTGCGAGTGACCCACCCTTGTCATCGCGCCAATATGCCGGCTCTCTTGCCGATGAGAGTCACCCATCCTCCAGGCCGGTTGCCACAACCGATATTCCCAGCTCCGGTTCAAGTTCCACGCCTCGCATCCAAACGATGCCTCCGTTCACTTCCAGCACCGGCCACAGCTCCCGCCCCGCTCCGCTAATCCGCAGACGCTCCAACACTTCCTTCACTTTGCGCGGCCTGCTGGAGCAGCGCGGCCGCACCCGGTCGCCCGGCCTCCAGTTGCGCAACCGGGCAATCTGGGCTTCCCCCGTTACGGCTGGGGCCGTAAGCTCGATGCGCAGCCGCAGCCCGAAGGCGGGCGCCACAATCTCGCCCGGAATTGCCCCGCTGTATTCGGGAACCGCTTCCGCGCCATCCTCGCACGCGATCGAACTCGCCGTGAGGCGCAGTTCGCGATGGGTTCGCTCGGCGCGCAACCCCTGGGCCAGTTCGCGTCTCTGCCCCGCGCGGCCGGCAATCGCCAGCGCGCGCATCGCCTCGGTCGCCGCAAAGTCCGGTGCCGCGCCCAACTGCTCCGCCGCGTAACGCAGAATCCGCCGCTGCGCGGCCGGAGCCAGCGCCGCCAACTGCGCCGCCTCCAAGCTGAGTCCCTCATCGGCGGCTCGTCCCCCGCCCCGCACCGGACGGCCCGGCAATAGAATCCGCGGTCCCAGCCGCGCCAGTTCGATCGCCCACCAAGCCTCCTCATCGCGGGCCAAGGCGGCCATCTGAGCCAAATGCTCACGCAATCGCGGGTTCCAACCCTCCAGCAGCGGTAGAAGTTCGTGGCGAATGCGGTTGCGGGTAAAGCCCAGGTCCGCGTTCGACGAGTCTTCTCGCCAACTCTGGCCCAGGCCGTTCAAATACGCCTCGACTTCGGCCCGCGCCGCTCCCAGCAGAGGACGCAAAATTCGGCCCTCCGGAAACTCCACCACCGGATGAATGCCGCCCAGCCCCTCGGTCCACGCCCCGCGCAGAAACTTGCCCAGCACCGTCTCCGCCTGGTCGTCGCGCGTATGCGCTGTAGCCACGGCATCGACCGTGTCCTCGGCCATCAGTTGCCGAAACCAACGGTAACGCAGCCGCCGCGCCGCTTCCTCAATGGACTCGCCGGCTTTGCCTGATACATTGTCCTTGCGCGCCTCTTCCGCCGTATCTACCCGCGCCGCGTGGAAGGGCAGGCCCAACTCCGCCGCCAGCCCGCGCGCAAACTCCAGATCGCCGTCGGCCTCCGCGCCGCGCAAGCCGTGGTGCAGGTGGGCTACGTGCAGCGCCAGACCCAGTTCCTTCGCGCCCGCCGCAAGCGCCCGCAGCAGAGCCACCGAATCCGCCCCGCCGGAAAGCCCCACCGCCAGCCGCAGACCGGGCCTGAGCAGCGTCGTATCGATGGGCAGCTTGCAAGCGATAGATTCGCGCATTCCAAAATGATAAGCCGGGCGCCTTGGGGCGGATGAGCGATTGATGCTGCTTTCCTTATCCTCCCCATTGTTTCCGGCAAAGAATGGGGCATGGGGCAACTTTCTCTCATGATGGGGTTTAACTAATATTGGGATGCGGAATAGTCCGTGGCGGCATCGGGCGACAATGTATTCGTCGAGCGGGTGTGGAAGTCGATCAAGTACGAGGAGGTCTATCTTCATGCTTACGAGACGGTCCGGCAGGCCATGACTTCAATCAGCAAGTACCTGGAGTTCTACAATTCCATCAGACCGCATTCCAGCCTGGGGGAGTACACGCCCGATCAGGTCTACTTCAACCGCCTGCCTGAATTCCTGGCAGCCTGAACTGAAAAGCGGAACTTCCACTTATAAATCTGCGAAAACTGTCCGAACAACCGGGACCACCGCAGGGCCGGATACCTATAAAGACACCCATAAATACAACAACGAGCCTACTTAACTTATAGGATGAATTTTGATGGCATTGCCGACTTCGCGTGAGAGATGCAGAATCTGCGAAGATCTTCCAATGCTCACTAAACAACCATCATTGCCGTGCCGCTCTCTCACTCGCAGTTGAACGCCATGCGCGATGCCGCTCGCATTGAGCAACTTCACAGTGGCAGCGTCGCGGTTTGGATGCCCACCGCGGCTAACTCCGCCTGCGCGCTTACTATCGGCAACCCGGTCAGGTCGGGCATTACGAAGCCGTCGGGCGCATCGCCGCCGCTTGCGGCCACCAGCAGATTGACGCTGGGCTGGGCAATGCCCTGGGCGTGAGGAGGCGGGTCCTGCGCCAGCACCGTTCCTTCGGCTGCGCCGCCCCACGGCAGATGCGCCATCGTCCCCACACCCAAGCCCACGCGCCGCAACTCCAGCGAAGCCACCCGCTCATCGCGCCCCACC
>Ga0181520_10012079_pt1 | contig 11169 bp, 8 predicted proteins | sample PEATcosm2014_Bin_29_FD_132451 | JGI IMG/M metagenome (GOLD analysis project Ga0181520, IMG submission 132451) | Peatland microbial communities from MTU Mesocosm Facility, Houghton, MI, USA - PEATcosm2014_Bin02_30_metaG | ecosystem: Environmental > Terrestrial > Soil > Wetlands > Peat | place...
GAGGTTTACACCGTTGTCGGCGTCGGCGAGCGCCAGGGCACGACCTTTGGTCAAAGCCAGGACAATTACGTCGACATGCCGCTCAGCACCTACCTCCACACCCACGGCGAGCACCAAAGCGTCACCATCTCCGCCAAGGCCGGCATGATGCCCGGCGCCCTCGACGCGGCCATCGACGAGGTCCGGGCCCTCATGCGCTCCCGCCGCCACGATCGCCCCGGTGAGGATGACAGCTTCGACATCTCCACCAACGAAACCTTCATCAGCATCTGGCACCAGATCAGCGCAACCTTCGCCACCGTCGTCGTCGGCATCGCCGCCATCTCTCTGGTCGTCGGCGGCGTCGTCATCATGAACATCATGCTGGTCTCCGTCACCGAGCGCACCCGCGAAATCGGCATTCGCAAGGCCCTCGGCGCCCGGCGTAACGACGTCATGCTCCAGTTTTTGATTGAATCCGCCGCCATGGCCCTTCTCGGCGGCCTCTTCGGCGTCATCCTCGGCGTCACTGTGGCTGAAACCGTCACCCACCTGGTCGGCTTCCCGTCCGCTATTGCCTTGTGGTCCGTCTTCCTCGGTCTCTTCGTCGCCACCAGCGTCGGCATCTTCTTCGGCGTCTATCCGGCCCACAAAGCGGCGCAACTCGATCCCATCGTTGCCCTGCGTGCGGAGTTATAAACCATGGCCCTGAGCGACTCTCGCGAATCGGTTCGGATGGCGCTGGATACGCTGCGCACCAACAAGCTGCGCTCGGGCCTCACCATTCTCGGCATCGTCATTGGTGTAGCGACGGTCATCACCATCTCCTCGCTGATCAACGGCGTCAACAACCGCGTTCGCGATATGGCGAAGTCCTTCGGCACGAATGTGCTCTGGCTCTACCGCTGGAATCCCATCGGCGTCCGTCCCACCACGGAGATGCTGGCGCGCAAATACCTCACCACGGATGATTGCCGCGCCCTCGAAACGCTGCCCCATGTAACCGGCGTCAACTGCGGGCGCCAGTATGCCAACTGGCAGCTTGGCGTCGGCTACGTGGCGGTCAAGTACAAGGACAAGAAAATCCAGAACACGATTCTGGAAGGTGATCAGCCCTCCTTCGCGGAGGTCGATGACGTCCAGTTCATCGAAGGCCGCCCCTTTACCGAAGCCGACGAATTTCGCGCCGCCAACGTCACCGTCCTCGGCCACGACACCGCGGACAAGCTCTTCGGCAGCGAAGACCCCATCGGCAAGGACATCGAGATCAACGGCGACGTCTTCACCGTGATCGGCGTCCTCGATAAGTACAAGCAGGCTTTTGGCAGCGGCGACAATCCCAACGACAACCGCGCCGACTTCCCCCTGACCACCTTCAAAAAGATCCATCCGGAGGTCCTCGACACCTGGTTGTCGGTCAAATACGACGACTCGAAGAACAAATCCATCGTCACCGAAGAGGTCCGCACCATGCTGCGCGAACGCCGCCGCGTCCGCGTCGAGCACGACGACGACTTCGCCATCTTCAGCCCCGACTCCATCCTCGACTTCTGGTCCCAGATCACCGCAGGCCTCGTCATCTTCATGTTCGCCGTCTCCAGCGTCGGCCTGCTGGTCGGCGGTGTCGGCGTCATGAACATCATGCTGGTCTCCGTCACCGAGCGGACCCGCGAGATCGGCGTCCGCAAAGCCATCGGGGCCACCAAACGCAACGTCCTCGTCCAGTTCACCTTTGAAGCGATGACCCTCTGCGCGCTCGGCGGCGTCCTGGGCATCATCCTGGGCACTGTGTTGACGTACGCCATTCGCTACGGTGTCGATTTCCCGGCCAGCCTGTCCACCTTCTGGGTCATCATCGGATTCGTCGTCTCCGGCGCCATCGGCCTCATCTTCGGCATCTACCCGGCCTGGAAAGCCGCAACCCTCGACCCCATCGAAGCCCTGCGCTACGAATAGCAGCTCGGAGCCTGGAGCTGGGAGCTGGCTTGCAGCACGAGATTGAGTAGTACCCGACCTCAGCTTCGATGATGTGGAAGCTGAAGGATGCGGATCTTCGGAATGCGCCTGAAGTGATCCACGTCGGCGGTAACGACAACGTGCTGATTGCCGGTAAGGGCTGCCGTAAAGGCATCGGCGTAGGGGATGTTGAATTTTGCCTTTAGCCCAGCCGCCTTGCGGGCGTCACTCTCCTCTACCCGAATCAGGCGCAGCCCCGTCAGCCGCACGGCCTGCTCCAGGGCGCGTTCTGCGCGGGCGGTCCCGATGTGACGGATGAGGGTGTAGCACACCTCGCCCCAGGCGACCACGGACATCATCACGGTGCCTAATTCGTCGGCCCTCGCCTGCCTGAACACATCCGCCACGATGTCCGCGCCGTCGCCCGCCGTGATGAATCGGTAGAGGGCGTTTGCGTCGAGGACGTGTTGTCTCACTCGAGTTCGCGCTCCGCATCGCGTTCGATATCGGGTGGAAGGTTCAGGCCTGCCAACAGCCCTTTGGCTCGCTCAACGTCATCCGCGTACTGCGGGTAGATTGCGATTCCGCCCTTGATGTATTCGAAGCGCACCCGGGTTCCGGTCGAGATCTTCGCGCTGCGCCGGATCTCAGCAGGAATGACAAGTTGTCCTTTGGATGTGACGGTTCCAACCATGTCTTACATTCTACCGCAATTTGTAAGACGTAATGCGGGATTATCGTAACGTATACAGGCTACGGGCTTCACCCTGCCGTCCTGCGTTATGATAGAAACACCCGGCGGCCCACCCGCCCCCCGAATCCCTATGCCCAAAAGCTTTAATCACACCGTCCTCGGCGTCTCCATAGCCATCATCCTCGTCGTCCTCTTCGGCGGCCTCGGCCCCGCGGGCGTGAGCGCCAGTCAGAGCGACGGCGCTTACCGCCAGATGAGCGTCTATGAGGAAGTGCTCCACAAGATTCAGACCGACTACGTCACCGACCCGAACATCCAGAACGTGACCACCGGCGCCCTGCACGGTCTGCTCGAATCCCTCGACCCGGATTCCAGCTACCTCACTCAGGCCGAGTACTCCAGCTATCAGCAGCACCAGCACGAAGGCCTGGCCCAGGTCGGCATGGACGTCTCCAAGCGCTACGGCTACGGCAGCGTCATCTCCGTCATCCCCGGCAGCCCCGCTGAAAAAGCGCACGTCGAGGACGGCGACCTCATCGAGTCCATCGACGGCCACTCTACCCGCGAAATGTCCGTGGCCATGATCCGTCTCCTCCTCGAAGGCAAGCCCGGCACCACGGTCGCCTTCCAGCTCGTCCGCCACCTCAAGCCCGAGCCCGACGACATCACCCTCACCCGCGCCGCGGTCACGCCTCCAGGCCTCTTCCAACAGCAATACGAAAATTCGAGCATCCTCTACCTGAAGCCCGTCGTCCTCACCAAAGAGCGCGTCGACGAAATGGTCTCCCGCCTCCGTGACATGCCGAAGAGCGGCAACCACAAAGTCCTCCTCGACCTCCGCGACGTCGCCGAGGGCGATCCGCAGCAGGGTATCCGCCTCGCTAACGCCTTCCTGCAGTCCGGAACCATTGCCACCCTCCAGGGTCAGACCGTCCCCACCCAGACCTTCATCGCTGAGGCATCGAAATTCATTACCGCCGCTCCGCTGGCCGTGCTCGTGAATCACGGCACCGCGGGCGCAGCCGAGCTCGTTGCCGGAGCCATCCTCGACAACAAACGCGGCGACCTCATCGGCGACCGCACCTTCGGCGAGGGCGCCGAGCAGAAGACCTTCACCCTCCCTGACGGCTCCGCGCTCATGCTCACCGTGGCCAAGTATCAATCGCCCTCCGGCAAGAAAATCGAAGACGTCGCCGTCACTCCCAACGTCGCCGTCAGCCAGAACCTCGAGCAGATTCCCGCGGAGAACGAAAACAACCCGCAGGAACCCCGCACCGACGATCAGCTGAACCGCGCTCTGCAGATCCTCAAGCAGAAAAACGCCTGACGAAGCACGCGGAGATCATTTCCGCAAATGGTGCTGGACCCGAAGCAGATTCCGGCTTACCCTTGCGTCGGCCAGGATGCGCCTGCCGCACTTGAGCCCAGGTGAAATGGGAATGGCCCGATGAAACTCATCACGCCATCGGACTGGGAAGATGACCCTCCGCCGCGCCGCCGCTCGCGCCGCCGCGCCTCCGACTTCCAGCCCCCGCCCGGCCACCGCAAAATCGCCGGCAGCCTCGCCCTCGCCTTCCTCGTAATCCTTGCCGCCTCCGCCGGCTGCCTCGCCGGACTCACGCTGGTCTACTCGGTCGACCTTCCCCAGATCGATGAGCTCGAGCATTACCGCCCCAACGCCACCACGCAGCTCTACGACGTGCACGGGCGCATCTTCGGCTCCTTTGCCCTCGAACGGCGCGTCGTCATCAATTACGACGACTTCGCCCCCGTCCTTCGCCAGGCCGTCATCTCCACCGAAGACCGCGACTTCGAAAGCCACTGGGGTGTCAACCTCTTCCGCGTCGCTGGCGCCATCTGGCACGACGTCTTCTCCAAAGGCCGCGCCCAGGGCGCCTCCACCCTCACCATGCAGCTGGCCCGCAATCTCTTCCTCTCCAACGAGCGCACCGCAAGCCGTAAGCTCCAGGAATTCTTCCTCACCCTCCAGATCGAGCACACCTTCACCAAAGAGCAAATCTTCGCGCTCTACGGAAATCAGATCTACCTCGGCAGCGGCGTCTATGGCTTCGAAGCCGGCGCCCAGTACTACTTCTCCAAACACGCCAGCGAACTCACACTCCCTGAAGCCGCACTCCTCGCCGGCCTTCCCAAAGGTCCCTCCGAGTTCTCCCCGATCAACAATCCCGAGCGCGCCTTCCGCCGCCGGAACGTCGTGATCGACTCCATGCTCGAAGATGGCAAGATCAGCGCCGCCCAGGCCGAGGCCGCCCGCTCCGCGCCTCTCGACCTGCACATCGAGCCGCCCCCCAACAGCGTCGCCCCCTGGTTCGTCGAAGAAGTCCGCCGCGATCTGGAGCGCCGCTACGGTCCCGAGCAGGTGCACTCCGCCGGCCTCAAGGTCTACACCACCATGGACCTCGACCTACAGCAAGCTGCGAACGCCGCCGTCCTTGACGGTCTCGCCGCCTATGAGCGCCGCCGCGGCTGGCACGCCAATCTCCTCAACGTCCTCGCCGGCGGCCTCAACGTCGATACCTTCAAACACCCCGACTGGACCGCCCCCCCGGTGCCCGGAACCTACGTCCACGCCCTCGTCACCGGCATTCTCCCGTATCAAGTCACCGGCCGCATCGGCGACCGCAACTTCATGCTCACCGCCGAGGACTGGGCCTGGACCCGCTTCCGCACCGCCGATCAGTTCCTCAAGCCCGGCGACATCGTCTACGTCAAAATCACCGGCGAGGATCGCGACATGCTCCACGCAACCCTCGAAGAGGACACCGGCGTCGAGGGATCGCTTCTTGCTATGGACAACGCCACCGGCGATGTCCTCGCTCTCGTCGGCGGCCGCGACTTCAATCTCTCCCAGTTCGATCGCGCCATCCAGGCCGAGCGCCAGACCGGCTCCTCCTTCAAGCCTTACGTCTACACCACCGCTGTCGAAGACGGCGCCACGCCCCAGGAAACCATCGTCGACGCACCCGTCTCCTTTGGCAGCTACGTCCCGCACAACTACGACGGAAAATTCAAAGGCCGCATCTCCCTCCTCGAGGCCTTTGCCGACTCGCGCAACATTCCCGCGATCGAACTCGCCGCCCGCGTCGGCATTCGCAAGGTCATCGATACCGCCCACCGCTTCGGCATCACCACCAACATGCCGCCCTATCTCCCCATCGCTCTCGGCTCCGCCGAGGTCACCCTCGAGCAGCAGGTCGACGCCTACTCCGTCTTCCCCAACGACGGCATCCGCGTCCCGCCGCGCCTCGTCAAACGCGTCGTCACCTCCGATGGCAACCCGCTTCCCGAGGAAGCCCCCGACATCGACGAAGTCGTCAGCCAGAAAACCGCCCGCACCATGATGGTCTTCTTCCGCGGCGTCACCAGCGAAGGAACCGCCGCCAGAGCCGCCGCCCTCAATCACCCCCTCGGAGGAAAAACCGGAACCACCAACGACTTTACCGACGCCTGGTTCATAGGCTTCTCGCCCTCCATTACCTGCGGCGTCTGGGTCGGCTTCGACGACCGCCAGTCCCTCGGCGACAAGCAAACCGGCGCAGCCGTCGCCCTCCCGCTATGGTCCGACTTCATGAAAACCGCCATCGCCGCCACTCCCAACGAAACCTTCCCCGGCGACACCCCCGGCCCGAAGCACCCGCCCCTCCAGCAAACCGCGTCCCTCGTTCCCCATCGCTGAAACTCGCGTTCCCACGCACGCCTGTGCTCTCATGCAATGCCCGTCATGGTCTGGTCCCGGTGGTGTTATTCGCAACTGCGGCCGCCACCGGCGAGACCGGCGCAGCGGCACCCAGAATCCTCGTCAAGCTGCTGTTGCCTTTGTTTGCGATCCACACGCTTCCAGCTACATCAATCGCGATCGCGCTGGGCGTCGAGAGCGACGAGGCCGTGAAGCCGGATGAAGGCGAGAGTGCCTTGTCCGCATTCGAGAACAGGCTGACGCTGTTGTTGCCGTTCGCGACCCAAACGCGGTTGTTGCCGTCGATCGCGATGGCGGCGGGCAAATCGAGGCCGCCCGTGCCGGCGGCGATCTGATCCTCCACCTGGCCGGCTGAGGTCGTCTCCTCCAGCGGCGGCGTACCCGACCCGATCGTCCAGACGTTGCCGTCACTGTCGACCGCAAGCGCGATGTTTCCACCGGGATCGGCGCCGGATGTCATCCCGCCTCCGTTGCTGTTCAACTCGCTGCTGCCTCCGGTTCCATCGACGATCCAAACGCTGTAGCCACCCGTTCCCGGTGACTCCGCGTTGCTCCCCCCGCCAAAGATCTCGATGGCGGCACCGAAATAGACCGTTCCAGACGTGTTGTTGGCCATCAGGTAATCCATCGACCTCGAAGCCGTCGAGTTCGTGTAGAAAAACGAGAAGGGGTCGCCCGTACTGTAACTGGACTGGTCCGTCATTCCCTTCGCGTATATATCATTGAAGATCACTCCCGCCGATTGTCCTGTACAAGTCGGCGGTGTTACTCCTCCGGAAATGCACATCGCGGTGGGAGGACCGGTACCCGTATAGCCCGTGGTAATAACTGCGCTGGTGTATCCCGCGTTGATCGTCGGTTTAACTACCGGGTCACCCACGATGTTATCGTTCGTAATCGATCCCTGGGTACCCGCATAGTGATTGACTGTCGTACCGACGCAGCCTGTTCCGGTCGCGTTTTTGGCGCCCGCGAGCGTGTAAATCTCAACGTGGGTCTGGTGTGTATCGGCGGTGTAGCTAAAGATGCGGTCGCGGGCCGAAACGTTCGAGCCAAGGCACGCCGCTACTTGTTGCGGGTCGACGCTTGCATCGGAGTAAGGCGTTCGCGTGTAAGTGGCGCCGTAGTTATCCGTCAGGTTTATCAGTCCCCAGCCTGCGCTGGGATTCGACGTGGAAAATACGACTACATTGCCGTTGGAGGGCAGAGGACTCCATCCCAATCCGGTCCAGTTGATGAAATGCTGGTCGGTTACAACCTGGATCCCGCTCGGCTGCGTCCCCGCGCCAGTCGACGCCCTGAACGCCTGAGAAACAATATTCCAGTACAAGTATGCCGTGTTATTCACATCCTGCGCGTTGGCGTAAATAGTCGGATTGATGGCGCCCGCCGCCGTCTGCACCTCCACCATCGACATGAATTGATCGAAATCGTTCTCGGCAATTTTTGCGGAACTATCGTCGGGCATGGCAACCCCTGCCTGCGTTCCGTTCTCCACCCAACGGGCCGTGCCGATGCCGAAGGTAAAAATCATATCGCCGCTGGATGTTGTCGTTATCGGGCCGGGATTCAGAATCCCCTGACCTTCACTGGAACCGCTGCTCCCGTCTCCGCAGGAAGATGCGGCAATGCCACTCACCTCGGCATAGCTGAACTGCGCCACATCGCCGTCGACGATGGCACTGCTGAATGCGACAGAAATCGCCGATGTTCCGGTGGCGGCCCCGCAGACGTATCGAACCTCTGTAATCTCGTTGTTGCTGGTATCCGTCGTGGTGGCGCCCACCGTCCAGGTGTTCGAATGATCATCGGTAACCGAAGTGACGGTTGCTGCGCTGGGATGGCTGATGGTGAGCTTCATCAGGTTGCCGGGCAGGGTGGGAGGCACCGTGATCTGGAAGGGGCCGGTTAATGTGTCCGTGCCCGTTCCCATCGAAACTGTGTCCTTCTCGTGAATCACGCACGGATGGGTCGAATTGCAGTCGGGCCAGATGTAAGTGGCGGCGTAGGTGGTGCGCAGCTCCACGGCTGCTGCAGACCATGCGCCCGATGCGATAGCCGTAGTGCAGGAGAGGCTTCCCGCGGACGCCACTGTATTGTCGCAGGCCGCGCCGGCCACGGAACCGCTGGTCGAACCTGTGCTCCCCGAGTTCCGCAGATTGCCGGTCCCGGCAGCGGGAACACCCGAAGTGCCCACGCTGGACGTGACTGCGACCAGCCAGTCGTTGGGGTCGCCGGTCGTGACGGTAATCCCCGGAGTCGCGCTGGTTCCTGTAGCGGTTCGGGTAATCCCAATGGCGGCGACGCCCGAATACTCTTCAACGCTCAGGTTGTAATTGGTGGAACCGGTGAAATGCGGTGTGACCGCGGTCAGCGCCGCGCAGTCGTGGCAGATGAGTATCGCTGAGCACGAACCCGAGCCATTGCAGACCTGCGCGTAGGGGAAAAAGTAAGAACTGGCTGCGCTTCCCACGACGTCGTCGATCGAGGTTCTTGTTGACCACGTCAGACCCGCGACCACCAGATCGCCCGCGGTGGTCGGCGCGATCAGGTTACAGGCCGTGCCCGCGGAAGCTGACGTTTGGCTGCAAAGGGTGTGCGATGCCGGGACAAAGGCGATAGCGCCCCACACGGGAGTGGCGCAGAGCAGGGCAAGAACGAGGACGAACCGCTTCATCCGAAGCTCCTCTTTCGGCACGCAAATCATCTGTTAGCCAATACTAGTGCGTCGGCTAAAGGCGAATTTTAGCGCCTGGTCAATTTATCCGTTGGGGGTCGGACTAAAACGGGTGGTCGCGTCGCTGGGCAGCCTAAGATCGAAAGCGCGCCATCGCCATTTATGCGTTCGATGCCGTCTCCGCAGGCTTTGGTTGTGTGACGTTCCTGGCCCATGTGGAAATGTATGACCACCGCCACCCGACCGTGGATTGCAGAAATCTCCTGACGCGAGCCGCTGTCGAAGGATAGGATCAGCGCCCGGCTCGCCGGAAATACTTCCGCGCCCGCACAACATCGCTCAGGATTTGCAACTTTAGCGCCTCTGGAGATGGGAACCGCCGCTCCTCCCGCAGGCGCATCAGGAAGCAAACCTCAATCGGCGTCGATTCCGTCATCTTGACCGAGGGAGGCCCGTCCAGCAGGTGCGACTCAATGGCGAACCCAGCGCCATCGAACGTGGGCCGGACGCCGGCGTTTGTCACTGCATCGAACAGCGGCGCCTCCGGCCCCCCTCCAATCCGCAGCCGCGTGACATAAACCCCGTCGGGAGGCAGAAGATCGTTGTAATCGGCAAGGTTAATGGTCGGCGTAGTCAGCTGTCGGCCCACTCCGCGCCCGTGCACCTGGGTTGAAAGAATCGAAAAAGGCCGCCCCAGCAGCGCCCGCGCGATTCCCAGCTGGCCCGCCGCGATCCGCCGCCGGATCTCGCTGCTCGAGACGACAACGCCGCGAATCTGGAGCGAGCCATGCGAGACCACGCCGAAGCCCAGTTCGCCGCCCAAAGCCCGCAGCTCCGCGATGCCGGCGGCAGCATCGTGCCCGAACCGAAAAGTGTCGCCCTCGTGCACTTCAACAACGCGAAGCGCACCGCACAAAACCCACTCCGCAAACTCCCGAGGCGTTTGCATCGAGAGCGCGCGGGTAAAAGGCAAAACCAACGCAGCATCGACGCCGGTTTCCTCCAGCAGCCGCAGCCGCTCCGGAACAGGGGTGATCAGCTTCGGCGCAAACTCGGGCCGCAGCACCGCCAGCGGATGTGGGTCGAAAGTGACTGCGACCGCCTGCGCTGCCAGCGTGCGCGCCCGCTCCAAAACGCGGGTGATGATCTCCTGGTGCCCGCGATGCACGCCGTCGAAGTTGCCGATCGCCGCAACGGTCGGCGCCATCTCGGAAGGCGGCGGCAGCTCGGCGATGGAACGGTAAATGCGCATGGCTCAAAGCTCGAACGGAATCCGCAACCCGTCGTAAGCGAGCCGCACGTGAGCCGGAAATCCCTTCTCCGTCTCCTCGTGGTCGACTTCATGCGACATGTGCGTGAACCACGCCTGCCTGGGCTGCACTCGCTTCACCCATTGCAGAGATTCAGGAATCGCCGCATGGCTGGGATGCGGCTGCGGTCGCAGCGCGTCGACGATCATCACGTCGAGCCCGTCCAGAAGGGCAAGACTCGAGTCCGGAATCGCGCTCATGTCGGTCAGATACGCAGCCGACCCGAAGCGAAAACCCGCGACCTCCAGGCGCCCATGCATCAGCGGCACGCGCTGGAACGTCGCGCCATGAACCTCGGCCGTCTGTTCGCCGTCGAGGCTGCGCAGTTCCACCCGAGCCCGGTTGGGATAGGTCGCATTTGGCGAGAACGTGTATTCGAAGATCCGCTTCAGTACATCGGCCGTCTCTGCATCCGCATAGAGCGGCAGAGACGACGGCTTGTGTTCGAAGCTCAGCGGCCGCAGATCGTCGAGGCCCAGGATGTGGTCGGCGTGTGCGTGCGTATACAACACCGCGTCCACGTGTCGAATTCCCTCCCGCAGCGCCTGCTCGCGAAAGTCCGGCCCGGTGTCGATCACCACCAGCCGCGCTGCTCCGCCGCTGCTCCACGTGACGGCGATCGAAGGCCGCGTACGCCGGTTGCGCGGATCAGCAGAAGTGCAAACGGCGCAGCGGCAACCAAGCGTCGGCACGCCCATCGAGGTTCCGCTGCCCAGAACGATGATTTCCGCTTTCATGCGGCCGGAAACTTACTTCTTCTTTCCATCGGGCGCGCGCTGTGCCGACTGCGCAATCGCATTCGTGATCTCCAGAAACATCATGCGCAGCTCGAACA
>Ga0181520_10012082_pt1 | contig 11167 bp, 6 predicted proteins | sample PEATcosm2014_Bin_29_FD_132451 | JGI IMG/M metagenome (GOLD analysis project Ga0181520, IMG submission 132451) | Peatland microbial communities from MTU Mesocosm Facility, Houghton, MI, USA - PEATcosm2014_Bin02_30_metaG | ecosystem: Environmental > Terrestrial > Soil > Wetlands > Peat | place...
TGGCCGTACTCAATCGAATGCTCGACGCGGGCCACCGGGGCTCTGCCTGCCGTCTCAATATTGCCGCATAAACGCACTGAGAAGAGGGTTGCTCGGCCCTCGCCCGATCCATGCAACAACGCCATGCGGTTATCTGCACGCGCATAAATTGTCGATCCTATTGGCATCCACGACGGGAAGTGAATCCAGGTTATCGTCGTGAAAGCGGAGCCTCATCAGTCACTTCAATGGCATTCACGCAGGCGTAGTTTTTGACCGGGAGAAAACTGAGAACGATCAGGCCCGCCGCGTTCGGCTCGATAGCGTGGAACGTCTCTGTGATAGGTTTGTCGGGCCCTCCAGCTTTTTCAAGAATGTCAAAATTGCGCAACAAGGACTCGCCATTTACGTAGACGTCAAAGACACGGGGCCCATGATCATTCCGCGCAGCTTCCGTGCCGAAATATTCTTCTGTAAAGTGCAACGTAACTGTATAGCGGCCTGGAGCCACAGGTATCTGATAAGTAAAGTGCCCAAACCGTTCACCATCGAAGAGATGTGGGTCAGGAACGTTGACCGCGGGATTCTGATGATTGACCAAAACACCCCCAATGGCGTACTGGTCGGCCGACCAAAGATGCCCAACATGATCGACATAGGAGCTATCCTGCATTACGATCCGCACCGCGTTCATTCTGCCGTCGATTTCGGGAACCACCTCGATGGCGTTGACAAAGGGCTGATCCAAATCCCTCAAGAACTTGAGATGAATCTTCCCGTCGCTGTTCGCAGAAACACCTTTGAATACCCGCGTAAAGGCCCGATAGTTGCCCCCGGCATCGCTGAGAACGTCGAAGTGGGTCAATAGTGGTTTTTCGCCCATGAACACGGAGAACACTCTGCTGCTCTCTCCCCTCCCGACGTACGTGCCAGGCCCGAAGGTCGTTTCGACGAAATGCAGCCGCAACTCATACATGCCTGGCTTTACGGGAATGTCGTAGCTGAATTCTCCGATCCTGGCGGTGCGGTACACTGTTGGATCTGCTGTCCCCTGGATGAAGGGAACTTGCAGCTCAACTGCTTCTCCGCCCGTGAAGTAGCGATCCCCTCCCCAGATTTTTCCATCGCGGTCAACATACTTCTCTTTTGGATAGCCGGCCAATATGAGCACAGATCCAGTATCAGATTCCATCGCCGTTGCAGCGCCAGCCACTGATGAAGGGGAGGCAATGGGGAGGAAGGCAAGTCTTCCGCGCGATCGCGCCCCGATCAAGGTCCAAACGAAAACAAATGCCAGGATCACTACTGTCGCAGCGATTGCTGCACCTTTTGTCGACACGTAAGGAATGTGGATTTCTTTCGCTTTCTCTGCAGAGTTCCCCGCGACCAATGGTCCACCACGAGGATAGCCGTGCCCGAATAACCTCCTCCCTTGTTCTTCACCGGGATTCCTGAGCCCTGACTCAACCGAAGCCCCCGGACGTCCATTTTCACTCCGAACAAACTGGAGTCCGTAACGACCTTCCTCGAGGATGATGTTGATTGTGTGGTCTGCCCCTTCGGTTTCGTAATAGCTTCGCAGCTTTCCACGAAGCCGGTGCATCTCCACGCGCACGCTGGAATTCTTAGCGGGGTCAAAGTCGGGAGGACGCCCCAAAGCTTCCACCCCAATCCTGTACTCGTTGAGGCTGGATCTTTTCTCGCTGAAATGGTTGGCACATAAATACTTAAGTAGTCTGACTAGATTAGGAGAGCTGGCAAACAGCGTTGAAGAAAGTACCGCCTTGGCTTCCTCAGCCTCGTCCGAGACTTGTATTGGTGAGGAAATGGGGATCACCCCCTTCTGGCGGCCATGCTAGCAAACGGATACGCTCGTTGACAAGCAAGTAACGCTCGTTACACACCCGTTGCCTCTCCCATGCAACGTGTGGCGGCTAAAACGATTGAGTCCATGTAACCGTTGCATAGCGGGTCCTGTCTTGACACGAATTGCAAAAGACTCCTAGAAATCCCACGGAAACGATCTCAAAATCCCGCATCACGTTCAGCGGGAAAGAGGCTCCCCGGTCCATCGGCCAGTAGCGCTGCAACGGGAGCCCATAAAGCTTTCGGGAGGAGACACAGATGAAGACGCGAGTAGGCCTACTGCTTAGCACGCTTTTCGTTCTGGCGTTTGCCGCGGAAGTGGCGCAGGCGCAGTCGATGTTTGGCACCTTCAGCGGCACCGTGGCGGATCCCGGTGGCGCGGTTGTGGCCGGGGCGAACATCACCATCAAGAACATGGCTTCCGGTGAGGCGCGCGCCTCGACTTCCAACCGCGAAGGCTTCTTCGCCTTCAGTACGCTGCCCGCGGCGACGTACGAGGTCCTCGTAACCGCCAAAGGATTTGAAAAATACCACGCAACCGGCATCGTCCTGACCGGCGGCGAAAGCCGCGGCATCAATATTGTGCTCAAGGTCGGGTCGGCCAGCGAAACGGTTGAAGTGACGGCCAACATAACCGAGTTGGCGCCGGAGAACACGGGCGAGAAAGCCTACACCATCTCCTCCGGCGATCTTCAACGGTTCACCCTGGTCAGCCGCGACGCCACAGAGATCGTAAGCATCATGCCTGGAGCAACTTTGGCCTCCAATGGCGGTGTGAATGCGGAGGTGACCAGAGGGCAGGCAGTCGGCATGAATGTCAACAGCCCGCTCACCAACACCACCGTCAACGGCCAGTGGGTTGATGTGACCATGGATGGCGGTCACACCTTCGACCCCGGAGCAAATGGCAGTGCGGATCCGGTGACCGCCAACCAGGACATGATCTCCGAGGTCAAGATTCTGACCTCGAACTTTACCGCCGATAACCCGAAGGGGCCGGTCGTGGTCAACACCGTCTCAAAAGCCGGCGGCAACGAATTCCACGGGTCGACCTGGTTCTACGCCCGCAACGACGGCATGAATGCCAACGAGTCCTACGAAAAGGAAAACGGCATCCCCCGGCCAAACAGTTCGTACTACTATCCCGGCGGCGGTGTCGGCGGGCCGGTGATCATCCCTGGGACGCGGTTCAACAAGAGCCGGACCAAGCTGTATTTCCACGAGTCCTACGAGTACTACAAGCAGGTGCAGGACTACGGGGTAGACAGCGCCTATGTGATGACTCCGAACATGATCAACAATGGAGACTTCAGCGCCATAGGCACTTGGGGTGCCGACAACCAGCCGACCGGCGGAACACAGAACGTAGTGCCAACAACGCCGGATTGGGCAGTTGGCTACGGTGGAACGGTCGCGAAACCGACCAAGACCCCGTGGCTGGTGGACGACCCCACGAAGAGCGTTTCCGGGGCGCGCATGCAGGGATGCGCCATCTCTGGCGGCATCATGAATTCGGCTTGCATCGATCCCAACGCTCAAGCCCTGATGAAAGCCTATATGCCCACGCCCACCACCGCGGGCGGCATGCCAAACTCCAATGGATACAACTACATCAAGGACTTTGGCGGGCCGATGAATCAGGACCAGAACATGGCCAAGGTGGAGTGGGACATCAGCGGCAAAAACAAGCTGACGGCGGTCTACAACCGCCAACGCCAGACCGCGGACTGGGTGCTGGGTCTTTGGGCTAACTCCGGCAGCGCCAACGCCGTCCCCCCGCCCACCGGTGTCATCGGACAAGACCAGTCCGACTTCGTGAGCATCAACTTCATGCATGTATTTTCGCCGAGCATGTCGAGCGAGACCAAGTTCTACTACACCTACTTGAATTACCCGGAGAAACCGGAGAATGGGGCAAAGTTGCTGCGCTCGGACATCCCCACCTTCACCTTGGGAAGCATCTTCGGCACGCCGACCGCGCCCATGGTTGTCTCCTGGGGTGGAGGCATGCCCAATCTGGGTGCAATCGGCGACGATTTCCATCCAAATTTCACCTGTTACAAGAAGATCCCGGCCGTCGGCGAAGACCTGACCAAGGTCTTCGGCACACATGACGCGAAATTCGGTTTCTATCTTGAACACGTTGAAAATGCCCAGGACAACTGGTCGCAGAACATGGGCGCCATCGGCTATTACAGTTGGGATGCGACCCTCACCGGCAACATGTACGCTGACATATTGACCGGCGCCAACCAGGGAGGCTACTACGAGTCCGCGCAGCCGCCCAATCCCATCACGCTCGCAGCCCACACCCTCTCCTTCTATGCCCAGGATAGCTGGAAGGTAACGCGGCGCCTGACGGTGCAGTACGGTATGCGCTTCGACCACTACGGCAAGCCCTTCCAACCGGATTACGGCCTTGCGGTCTTCAATCCTGCCGACTACAGCAATGCCACCACCAATGGCGTGGAGTGGCACAGCCTAAAATCAAGCATTCCGCTTTCCGGCGCCGCCAGCCGCACGCTCTTCTTTTCGCCGCGCCTCGGCGCTGCCTTTGACGTCTTCGGCACCGGCAGGACGGTTCTCCGCGGTGGCTGGGGCAAGTTCCGCGCCTACGACTCCGTGCAAAGCAACAGCTATACCGCTCCCGCAGGCACGGCCCTGGGCTCCTTTGGCTGGTCCTGTGGCGAGAACGATGCGTTGTGCCCAAGTTGGGAAGACATCGTTACGCACAAGATTGCACCTCCAACTACGTGGGGCACTTTGCCGCTGACGCCTCCGAACGGCAATACGGCCATTAGTACCGTCAATCCCTCGGACGATGAGCAGCCGTTGGTTGACACCTGGAGCGTAACCGTCAACCAGCGCTTGCCCGCCAGGATGACCGCCGAGGTTTCCTACGTGGGCAACAAAGCGGCCCATGCTCAAACACAGGTCAACTACAACAGGGTCCCGGTTGGCGCGATGCTCACAGCCACGTGCACTGTGACATCCACATCGTGCCAGGGACAATACCGTGCATTCCCGAACTACACCCAGATCAGTGACACCTGGGACGCCGGCATCAGCAACTACGAATCCTTGCAGGCGAGTTTGCAGCGCAACGCAGGCTTCGCAACGCTGATGCTGAACTACACCTACTCCAAGCTTCTGGGCGACCCGCTTGGCAGCGGCACTGATCTTGGCACTACCAACACCTCCGGCTACGCGGATTACGGCGTGAAGGAGTACTACGGCGTCCTGCCTGGGGACCGTCCCAATGTACTCAGCCTCGCGTATGTCTTTCAAGGACCAAAACTCCAAGGCTCCAACAACCTGCTCAAGCAGACCGTCGGCGGCTGGTCGATCTCCGGCCTCACGCAGGTGGAAAGCGGCGCAAACCTGACCGCGAACTCCGGCTGGAATCTCGACTTCAATGTGTCGGCACGCAGCGATTCCGCCACTTTGAACAACGAAATCCTGCTGGGCACTCCGGACATCACATTGCAGCCGCTGATCACCTGCAACCCCAGACACGGAAACGCCAAGGGCTACTTTCTCAACGCGAACTGCTTCTCTCTGCCGCCGGGCAATGGAGTGAACGGCACCACCAAGATGCCCTATCTTCCCGGCCCGATGTTCTGGAAGAGCGATCTCACGGCCATGAAGAATGTGCAGATCAACGAGAAGAAGACTCTTGAATTCCGCCTTGCGGCCTTCAACTTCCTCAACCACGATCTGCTCTCATTCGCATCCGGCGACAGCAACCTGCAACTGGTTTATAACTCCAACAACGCGTTCAACTCAAACTTCGGCAAGGCCACGTGGCATTATGGCCACCGACTCCTGGAAGTTGGGGCCAAGTTCTCCTTCTGAAGTGTTTGGTGCGGGTGGCTCCCTGTAGCCACCCGCGTCCACTTGCCCGATTGTTCTATGTGAATTGCGTGTGCTATGGTTCTCGAATGCTTTTGGTATTCCCGCTCGTGGCCTTGCTTTCAGTAGCGGCTTCGACTGCGCCATCGGGTCCGCAAAAGAGCTTTGACACGGTCGTAAGGGAGGCCGAGAGCGCTCGTAAAACAGACCGGTTGACTGAAGCAATTGGGCTCTATCGCGAGGCGGTGCGCCTGCATCCTTCCTGGAATCAGGGCTGGTGGTGGCTCGGCAATTTGTTCTATGAACAGGACCGCTTTCCGGAGGCCCAAACCTCTTTTGCGCATTTCGCCGCCATCACTCCCAAGCCGGGTCCGGCCTGGGCCTTTATGGGTCTGTGCGACTACGAGATGCGCGACTACGCGCACTCCATGGACCACTTCCAGAGATGGGTGGATGGAGGTTTTCCCGGAAGCAGCGACCTGCTCGATGTGGCCAGCTTCCACTGGGCGCTGCTGCTGACACGGCAAGGCCGCTTTGGGAAGGCGCTTTATCTGTTGGCCGGCAGGGCGGCGAGAAAGGGCGAGAGCCCGGTGCTGGTTGAAGCCATGGGTCTGGCCTCGATGCGCATGACGAACCTGCCGGAAGATTATCCGCCGGAGCGGCGTGAGCAGGTTTGGCTGGCGGGGAAGGCGGCGTTTTACGCCTCGCAGCATAACTTCGATCGCGCCAGCGAGTATTCCCAGAGGTTATTGGCCGAGTATGGGAGCCTTCCCAACGTGCATTATTTTCTGGGCACGCTCGATAAGTTTCATTCCCGGCCGGCCGAGGCTGAAAAGGAGTTTCGCCGCGAGCTCGAGATCTCTCCGCGCCATGCCGCCGCGATGCTGGAACTGGCACAGATCGACCTCGACCGAGGTAACTCGGCTGAGGCAGAGTCTCTGGCGAGGCGGGCCGTTCAGCTTGAACCCATGAATCCCGACACGCATCACATTCTGGGCCGCGCCCTGCTGGATGCCAGGCACGCGAGAGAGAGCGCGCAAGAACTGGAGTCGGCAGAACGGCTCGCGCCGGAGGATGCCGCCATTCACTTTCATCTGGCGACCGCTTACAGGGGATTGGGGCGCAAGCAAGACGCCGCGCGGGAGAATTCCGCGTACATCGCCATTAGAAAAAGAGACGGGACTTTGGTTCAGGCCACCGGCGAGCCAGAGGCGCAGCATTCCGGGAAAGAGCAGCAATGATCGCAATCGTGGCCTCGGCCCTGCTGGCGCTGACATCGTCGTTTACGCTGCAAGTCTCCGCGGCGCAACCCCGCAGCGCGCCACGAGCCAGCGACGCGGGCAGTTTTGAGCAGCTTGCCGTGGCGGCCACGCAGGCGCGGGAGCAGAACCGCGACGATGCCGCGATCCACATGTACCGGCAGGCATTGAAGCTAAAGCCCGACTGGGACGAGGGGTTGTGGTATCTGGGAACTTTGCTGTATGAGAAGGACGATGACCGCGAAGCATGCGAAGCGCTGCGGCACTTTGTCGCCCTGGACTCCAAAGCCGGTTACGGATGGGCGCTGCTGGGAATGAGCGAGTTTCAAGTGCGCGAATACCCGCGGGCCCTGGATCATCTGCAGCAGAGCCTGGTGATCGGATTGGGCGACAACAGGAAGATGGCGGTCAAGGTCTATTACCTGACCGCCATTCTGCTCGTGCGTTCCGAACAGTTCGATGACGGCATGAGTCTGCTTTTTTCGCTGGCGGCATCGGGAGACACCACTCCGCCGCTCGTCGAGCCGTTGGGGCTGGCGGCTTTGCGCATGCCGTTCCTGCCCGCCGAGATTCCCGCCGATCGCCGGGAGATGGTCCGCATGGCCGGCGCTGCCGCTGTGGCGCTGAAGGCGCAGCGGTATGCTGAGGCCGAAAGATTATTCAGTGAACTGGAAGCGGCGTATCCCGATCAGCCAGGAGTTCACTTTCTCATTGGCGCCTACAGTTTGGGCGCGCACCCGGACGATGGAATCAAAGAGATGAGACGGGAGATCGAGATTTCGCCGTCGCATGTGCCGGCCCGAATCCGGCTGGCGGAGGAATACTTGAAGCGGCAAGATATGGATAGAGCTTTCTCTTTCGCCCAGGAAGCGCTGAAACTGGCTCCAGACGATCCTTTGGCGCACTTGGTGCTGGGCGAAACGCTGGTCGCAAAAGGAGACATAGCCGGTGGAATCCTGCAATTGGAGACTGCGCGCGATCATTCGCCGGAGGCAGTTCGGATTCGTTGGGATCTGGTCCGGGCCTACACGGCCGCCGGACGCGGCCAGGAAGCCAGTCGAGAGAAGAGCGAGATTGAAAGGCTCAGCAACCAGAATGCAGTGCACTAAGTCCAGCATCGTACCAATGAGCAGGCAAGCGCAATTCGTCGGGGCTGTCGTGCTCGTCTTCCTCTGCGCCGCCGTGAGACTCTCTTGCCAACAGCCGGCTTCCGGTGCGGAGTCGGGCAAGGCTCCCATTCACTTCACAGCCCGGCCCATCGGTTTCTCCCTGGATAGTTGCGAGACCCCACAACGACACATTCCTGAAACCATGGCGGGAGGGGTTGCCGTCTTCGATTACAACAACGACGGGAATCTCGATATCTTCTTCACCAACGGCGCCAACATAACCAACCTGAAAAAGGATTCGCCGAAATACTGGAACCGGCTCTTTCGAAACAATGGCGATGGGACCTTTACGGACGTGACGGAGAAAGCGGGGCTCGCCGGAACCGGCTACGACACGGCAGTCGCGATCGGGGATTACGACAACGATGGGTATGAGGATATCTTCGTCGGCGGCGTTTATCGCAACACGCTCTATCACAACAATGGCGATGGGACGTTTACGGATGTTACCGAGAAGGCTGGGCTCGCCCGCCTGGATAAGCAGTATGGGCCGCTGTGGTCCGTTGGCGCCGCCTGGGTGGACGTGAATAACGACGGCCTTCTGGACCTCTTCGTGGTCAATTATGTAAGTTGGGATCGAACCAGGGAACCCGACTGCAGAGTGAACGGCAAAGCAGAGTATTGCCACCCTCGCTTCTTCAAGGAACTTCCCAATCAGCTCTTCCTGAATAATGGAGACGGCACATTCAGGGATGTTTCTGAAGAGTCCGGGATCCGTGCACATCCGGGCAAAGGAATGGCCGTAGCGGTTGCAGATTACGACGGCGACGGGCTTCCGGACTTCTTTGTGACGAACGACAAGTTCTTCAATTCTCTGTTTCACAACAAAGGCAACGCCCATTTCGATGAAGTTGCCTTCGAGGCCGGTGTGGCGCTGCCCGAACACGGCAATCTCATCTCCGGAATGGGTGCTGATTTTCGGGACCTGAACAACGACGGTCTGCCCGACATAGTTTTTGTGGCGCTGGCCAATGAGACGTTTCCTGTTTTTCAGAATGCCGGCAAGGGTCAATTCACCGAGATTACCGCGCGAAGCGGAATGACTTCCCTCAGCAGTCCGATGTCGGGCTATAGTCCGAATATCGCCGACTTCGACAACGATGGCTGGAAAGACATTTTCGTCAGTCGGGGAGACGTGCAATCGCCGGACATGGCTTCGATTGCGCAGATCGATCAGCCCAACACGGTCTTCAGGAACGTGCCGGGAGGCCACTGGACTGCATTGACGGACGAGGCCGGTTTCGGTGCGCTGCCTCCGCGCCGTCACCGCGGTGCCGCCGTGGGCGACTTCAATCACGACGGAAAACTCGATATCGTGGTGACCGCGCTGAGCGCCCCGGCGGAGATCTGGATGAACGACAGTCCCAACCAGAACCATTGGCTGGAACTCGCCCTGCGGGGTACGAAGAGCAACCGTGACGGAATTGGCGCGCGGATTCGGGTCGTCGCCGGAGGACAGACCCAGTTCAACCACGTATCCTTCGCGTCCGGATACGCCTCCTCGAGCGCAGGCCCAGTCCACTTCGGACTGGGTTCGGCGAAGAAGGCAGACGAAGTCGAAATCAAATGGCCGTCGGGGACCGTGCAGGTCTTGAGAGATATTGGCGCGGACCGGGTCCTGCCGGTTACCGAGCCAAAATAGGCTCTTACGGCTGGGGTTGGAGGGGAGCCTGCTCGCGCGCCTTGTGATTCAGTTGCAGCACCGTGGCGCGCTCACGTTCACTGTCACTATTGCGATGCAGACGGGCATATAACACGGCGAGCTGGACGTGGACTTCCTCAAAATCCGGAGACTGACGCTCTACCTGTTCCAAGTCAGATAACGCGTCTTCCACGCGCCCTCTCGCCAGATTCAGCAAGCCTGTCTGAAAACGCGCCTCCACGGAAGCGGGACGCAGCATTCGTGCTTTTTCAAGATAGGCGCTGGCTTCCTCAATGCTGCCGTCGTAGCGAAGCATTCCGCCAAGATAGAGATTGGCGTCGAAATCGTTGGGATCAGCCTGGAGCGCGCGTTGAAAAGAAGCTCTTGCCGCCGTGCGGTCGCCATTGTCGAGGAGTGCCCGTCCATACAACGACCATCCGCCCGGCAGCTCTGGAGCTGCCTCCAGAGCTTTGTGAATCGTGATTGAGGCCGTCTTGCTGTCGTGTGTTGCAAGTTGGGCCGCTCCCATCAAAAGGTCTACCTCGCTCTGGCTTCCACTCTTGACTACCCGGTCGATGATCGCCTCTCCCTTCTGGATCTGCCCGGTGCGAATGAGCGCCATGCCGAGCGCGAAGTCCACCGCGCGATCTTCCGGGTCCGCATCGTAGACCGGCTGAAGCAGAGCCACCGTATCCGCGTTTCGGCCTAGGCGCAGATAGCAATCGGCAAGCAGATAGAGCGACTGTCTGTTCTCGGGATGCGTGGCGCGCAAATGCACGAGTTGCGCGGCAGCCGTCTCGAAAGCTGCCTGCTTGTACCAGGCCAGCGCGCGATTGAGAAGGATAATCGGGTTATCCGGGGCCAGTTTCAGCGCCTCATCGTACTGGCCAATTGCATCGTTGTAGAGGCCGACGCGGGCCAGCGCGACTCCAAGATTCGTGCGGACCTCCACCGATTCGGGCTTCGCTTTGAGAAATTCCCGGTAAAGGCGGATCGCTTCTTGTACATCGCCACGCGCATCGGCGGCGTCGGCATCCCGGTAAAGTGATTCCGGCGGCCGCGTCTGGCCGGAGACTCGAAGGCAGGCGCCTATCGCCGCGCCAAATAGGCAGACAATCAACGGGATCGCCGCGATTACACGGCAAGATGCATTCCCTCGCACCGGCAAAGCCCGCACGACGCGCTTGAATTCGACCGCCATCCGCTGGCAAGAATAGCAGAATTCAAACTCGCCGGCGACTCGCAGTTGCACAGCCGGCGAGTCGATCGCACCAGCCGGCGTTGTTGCATGGATCGGGCGAGGGCCGAGCAACCCTCTTCTCAGTGCGTTTATGCGGCAATATTGAGACGGCAGGCAGAGCCCCGGTGGCCCGCGTCGAGCATTCGATTGAGTACGGCCA
>Ga0181520_10012083_pt1 | contig 11166 bp, 7 predicted proteins | sample PEATcosm2014_Bin_29_FD_132451 | JGI IMG/M metagenome (GOLD analysis project Ga0181520, IMG submission 132451) | Peatland microbial communities from MTU Mesocosm Facility, Houghton, MI, USA - PEATcosm2014_Bin02_30_metaG | ecosystem: Environmental > Terrestrial > Soil > Wetlands > Peat | place...
CATCGACGCCAACCGCCCTATGGGCCTCGTCAACGGAGACCTCCAGTACCTCCGCGTCATGAGGCAGATGGTTCCCGATCTGGACATCCTGGGGGTGAACACCTACCGGGGGCCCAAGTCTTACGACGCCTTCTACAACAGCATCGCCAAGGATCTGGACCGCCCTTTCGTCTATACGGAACTCGGAGCCGATTGCTTCAATGCGGCTACCGAGCAGGAAGACCAGCTCGACCAAGCCGAGCTCATCGAGAGCCAGTGGAAGGAAATCTACGAACAGGCTTACGGCAAGGGAAAGGCGGCTAATTGCCTGGGGGGCTACATCTTCGAATGGATGGACGAATGGTGGAAGAACGGCCCGAGCGCCGGCCTTTCCGTCCATTCGACCGCGGGAACCTGGAATAACGGCGCCTATGCCTTCGACGCCGTTCCAGGCAAGAACAACATGAACGAGGAATGGTTCGGGATCGTGGCCCAAAGCCGCAAGACCGATGGCGGCATAGCTCGACGGGTCCCGCGAATGGCCTATTTCCTTTTGAAAGACCTTTGGTTTCTGGATATGTATACGTCTACAAGAGATAGCCTTTCCCAGGCTTTCTCCGATCTGGATCGGAACCGCGCTCAGCTTCAGGGAATGGACAGGGCCTCCGGAGATGGGACTACCGATCCCCTTCCATCCTTGGAGCTTCACGGAAGCGTGACCGCCAGATCCTATTTCAAGGGAGACAATGAGGGATGGGCCGGAAAGGTCCCGAGCGTCTCTTCGGATCCAAGCCTATCATCGGACCCCATTGAGGCTTTCCAGACGACTACGAAGCTGGGAGCAACCATCCGCGCTGCGGAGGGGCTGACGGGTTCCCTGATGCTTCGCCTACTTCCGCCGCAGGTAGCCAACGACCCGGCCGTCGATCTTTCGGATCCGGCCGAGAGCGCCGCCGAATTGGTGGGGACTTCAGGGAACACCAGGACTCCCATCCGCCAATTCGAGCTTTACCAGGCCACGGTTGATTACAGGTCATCGGCGCTGGATGCCACCCTCCACTACCACGACGGTCACGCGGACTGGGCCAACGAGGGAGACTTCTTCGGCCTCCTTCCCGAGACCTTCGACATGCTGAACACCGACAAGGCCGACAGCAAGGCGCCCTTCGGCCTCGAGATGACCCTGCCCGGCCTCGTCCCCGGGCTCAAAGTCTACGCCGGTCCCGAAATCTACTGGGGGGCCAACCCATCGGTCATGGCCAAGTATTCCCGAGCCTTCGGACCGGTAGGCCTGACCCTGATCCACGACGAAGAAGTCGGGACTTATATGAATCTCGCCGCCAACGCGAACCCGGATGCGGACGTCGGCGTAACGGATGCCCAGAAGACCGCCGACCGCTGGACCAGCCTGGACGCCGATGCGCAGGTTCCCGGCCTCCTCCACATCGAGGCCGGTTTCCTGCTGGGACGCTACGACCGGATCGACGATCCGAAGTATACCTACGAAAGGGTCGACTCCCAGACGATCACGACCGGCCTGACCTTCACCCTGGCCGACGCATTGGGCGGCAAGATCCGGCTGACGAGCGACGCCATTCCCTACCTCCATGCCATGGTCCAATACCTTTACGCCGGCCCCTTGGCCGACACTCGTCCCGGAGTTCCCCGTGACGGCAGTCAATTGTACGATTCAGGCTCGGGGAACCGTTCCGAGCTCAAGGCCTCGGTAACGGGAAGCTATGGGGACTTCAGCCTGACTACCACGGGCCTCTACCGAGTGCCCCTGGTCGATGCCCTCTGGCAAGCCAACCTCGGCGTCGCGCCCCGGAACCCCCTAGTCGATAGCTTCACGGTTTGGGACAACCGCAAGGCGCTCCAGGGGGAGATGGTCCTTACCTGGAACCCTACGGGCGCCACCTATTTCTACGATTGGAACAACCCGGACCGTGAAGCCGCCCCTCTGGCCGCCGGTCTGGGCCTACTGTACGACTTCGACCTCGGCCCAACCGACGCCTCGACCTTTTTCGACGCGGCCAATAACCTCTACGCCTTTTCAGCCGGACTACCCGAGGTCCAGGGGACCTGGTCCCTCCAGGCGCGGGTCACGGGCCGGCCCCTTCCAGGCCTGAGGGTGAACGTCACCGGCCAATTCGCCGACCAGCAGGCTACGGGGATCGACAGCGCCGGCGGCGTCCCGGTGGTCCAGTTCTGGGAAGCGAAAGGTCAGGTCGCCTGGGATCGCCTCCTATTCGAGGGGAGTTACGCCTATGACGCTTGGGGCCCCTACGACTGGGATCGGCAATTCGGCATCAACTACCCGGCGCAATGGTCCCTCGGAGTGGCCTACGGCCTGAAACCCATTTCCTTCCTGACCGATGGAGATCGGATCGGGATCAGGTTCTCGGAACGGACTTTCGGTTCCCAGACCCCCGTCACGGAAAGCCAAGGCTTGAGCTATCGCATCGCGGCCGAGCTGTATGCCGGCTGGAGTTTCTAATTTTCGATTCACCAAGGAGGACCCGATGAAGACAAAGCTCCTAGGATCGCTGACTATCATGGCGGCGATTATCACGGTGGCATGCTCGAACCCGGCGAGCGGCGGCAGTTCGTCTCCGACGCTGAGCAGCATAAGCGTAAGCCCAACGACGGCAAGCCTGGCCGTCGGCGGCACCCAGGCCGTGACCGTCACCGGCCACTACTCGGACAGCAGCACGAAGACCCTGACCGACTCGACCTGGAAAACCAGCGCCTCCGCGGTGGCCACCGTTTCCTCCGGCACCATTACCGCGGTCGCGGTCGGGACCGCCACCGTCACCGCGACCGAGGGGGGCCAGTCCGCCACCGTAGCGGTGACCGTAACGTCGGGCGCCGTGACGGTTTCGGCGCCGACGACGTTGTTCTCGGACTCGGGTTTGACTTTCACCGTGAACCCGTCGGGAGGCACCGGAACGACCGAGAAGACCCAAATCAACGGCTGGTCCGGAGGAACCGATGGGATTACCAATACCACGAACACCGGTCCCGCGACGATCACCTTCGGAGGACATGGAAGCGGATGGGCCGGCGGCGTCGGCCTGGCCCAGCTCCCGTCCAATTACACGGGTTACTATGACTTCACTAAAGTGGCGAGCATCAAGTTCAAGATCAAGTCGGCAACATTAAGTCCCGGTCATCTGACGATAGCCGCCCAAAGCGCCAGCGCAGGCGATCAAGTCTCCACCTTGGCGGCCCTCGGCGTGTCGGACTTGACCTCGTGGAACCAAGTGACGGTGAGCGTCGCGACTCTTTTCGGATCCAATATCAAGACGGACGTAAAGACAGCCTTGGCCATCTATTGGGGCTCTTCCGCATCGGATACGACCTCGAACACCGTCGGCGACTCCTATCAAATCGGGGACATCCAATTCCTTGACGGTTCGGGAGCCAATGTCGCCTTCTACAGCGGCGTGGCTAAACCGGCGGGGGTTACCGGACCTACGGCCGCCCCAGCCAATCCGACCTTGGCTTCCTCGAGCGTAGTCGATCTCTACGACTCGAGCGGAACCTATACGAACCCGAGTTTCAGCGACTGGTCCGCGGCGGTAACCCAAAGCTGGGCCGCGACGGCCGTTTCCGTTTCGGATGACACGACTTCGGTGACCGGCAAGACCCTGAAGAAATTCGTCTTCGTCAATACGAACAACTTTACCGGTTCCGATCTCGCCGCTCCCGCGACGATCACCGGGAAGCTGCACCTTCACGTAAGCGTCTACACCCCCGACGGCGGTCCGACCCTGCAGGTCAAGATCGCGCTCAGCTCCTCCGGCGCGAACGCCACTCAAGGCAGCTACACAGGAACGCTGACCCAAGGAGCTTGGTCCGATTTGGAGTACGACTTCAGCGCAACGGGAGCCAATTACGGCTCCTCCACGATGGACCAGCTTCTCTTCGTCAATCCTTCCAGCATCGGGACCTACTGGGTCGACAACATCTACTTCCATTGATCGCCGAGGGGGAGGGGCCCCTCTCGGACTCCCCGGCCAGAGGCCGGGGAGTCCATCTGCTTAAAGGACACAAGGAGTCAGCATGACCAAGAATCCTTTTCGGGCTCCGGCCCTCCTTCTCTCCATGGCTCTGTCGGCCCTGGCGGTCGGCTGCTCTTCTCCTACGGGAACCAGCATCTCTACCGCCAAGGTGACGATCAGGTCCCTGCCCTCCGATTTCTTCACCCGCCGGGCGGTGGCCTACGAGGGGTATCGGACGACAAGCGGTCCCGGAACCGGGAGCGGCGTCCCCACCAAGGCCAACATCGACCAGGACCTCCTGTTGATGAAAGAGGCGGGCTACACCCTGCTTCGCTTGTACAGCAGCAATACCGACGGCCAGGCCTCCCTCGTCCTCCAGGAAATCCAGGCCCTCGGCTACGACATGAAAGTCCAGCTCGGCATCTGGATAAGCGGATCGAAGGTCGCCGACGACGGCGTCAACCAAGTGGAGATCGCCAAGGGGATAAGCTTGGCCAACCAGTACCCTTCGATCGTCGAGGCAGTGAGCGTGGGCAACGAGACGATGGTGAGCTGGTCCAGCCTCGCCGTCCCGGTCCTCGACATGAAGGGCTACATCGCGCAAGTCAGGAACGCCATCGCCCAGCCGGTGACCACCGACGACGACTGGGCCTTCTACGCCGACAGCAACGGCACGGCGACCGGAGGCGCGGGGTCCGGCGCGTACGGCACGGCTTCGATCCTCGCCTCGATCGACTACATTTCCTTCCACAGCTATCCTTTCTCGGAGGCCGCCTATAGCCTGTGGAACTGGCAGCAGACCTCGGCCGGCACGACCGTCACGGGGACCTCGCCCGCGCCCCGGGCGACGGCCATGATGAACGCGTCGCTGGCATGGGCGCAGTCGAACTATTCGGCCGTACAGGGCTACGCGGCGGGCCAGGGCTACGGCGGCCTGCCGATCGTCATCGGCGAGACCGGCTGGAAGGCCGTAGCCACCAACGGCAACAGCGCCCCCTGCGAGTACGACATGGCCCATCCCGTCAACCAGAAGCTCTATATCGAGGAGCTGGCCTCGTGGACCACCGGGCCCAAGAATATCTTCTACTTCGAGGCCTTCGACGAGCCCTGGAAGGGCTCGGACGACGGCTGGGGCCTCTTCGACGTGAACCGCCTCGCGCGCTACGACTTGTACGGCGTCGCGGCCCTGTCCGGCTCCCTCGAGTCCGGATCCCCGAGCAATCTGACGTATACCGACGCGAACGCCCTGTTCTACGTCGCCCAGGCCACGAATGGGACCGTCGCCGCCGGGACCTATCTCGCCTTCGCCGACAATTTGACCGCCGTCTCGGGAACCAGCCCCGCCGGCACTGCGATTCCGGTCGGAGGCACTGCCTGGTACGGATGGAACTCTCCGGCCACCGCCTACGGCGGGACGGGGTCCGGAGCTTCCGTCCCGAACGGAGATTCGGGCTATGAGAAGATCACGACCGCGCCGGAAAGCTGGGGTTGGGGCTTCTTCCTCGACTTGACGAATGCCGACGACCTGTCGAACTTCCCCGGCGGGCACCTCAACTTCTACCTGAGGACCAAGTACCCAGGCAAGCTCCATGTCGGCTACGCCACCGGGTCCGTCCAAGACGGAACCAACGGCGACGCCTACACTAGCGTCGCCAGCGGCGACGGCTCGGGCTACGTCAACGACGGGGCCTGGCACCTGGTCAAGCTCTCCGTGGCGTCCATCTCGGGTTGGGTCAAGGACGGATCCAGCGCCACTTCGGCGCCGAAACTCTCCCAGGTGATCTACCCCTTCGTCGTCTCGGACGTTTTCGCCACCACGGCGGGCTCGTACGCCGGAACCGGAAATACCCAGGCCGCGACGACGGGACAGGAAATCGACGTGGACGACATTTACTGGACTCAGTTCTGAGCCGAAGACTAGCGTCCGTCAATCCGAGGAGGACCGCGGTTCCTTCGATCCCGTCATCGCGGCCTACCCCGGGTAAACGCATAGAGCGCCACCGCCCCGATGACTGCGACGAAGGCGGCGATCATGGGCGGGCTCACGCCCTCCCCGAAGGCGAAGACGCCCAAGCCGAATTGCAGCGTGGGCGACACGTACTGGATGAAGCCCATGCGCGTGAGGGTTATGCGGTTCGCGGCGGCGGCGAAGAAGAGCAGCGGCACGGCGGTCACGATGCCCGCGAGGAGGAGCATGACCGTCGCGACCGTATCGGGGCCGCCGAAGGAGCCTGCCCCCGCGGCGCCGCGCGCGAGGAGAAAGGCGAGGGCGAAGGGCGAGGCGATGAGGGTCTCGGCCGCCAGGCCCGCCAAGGGCTCGAGGCCGGCCTTCTTCTTGACGAGGCCGTAGAGGCCGAAGCTCGTCGCCAAGGCCAGGGATATCCAGGGGAGAGCGCCCATGATGATCGAGGCGACCGCGACGCCCGTCGCCGCTATCCCGACCGCCCAGGAGGTCCACCTGTCCATTTATGTTAAACTTCACATAAGTTCCTTTATGTTAAGAATGGAATTATGTGCAAATACCTTTCCAAATATTTGTAAATTAATAACTTAGCGTGTACACCACTTTACATTACTGACCCTCCTTCAGCTTTCTTTTGACAATAATTGCATTCCTAGTTATTATTAGCTGAGAGAAAAAAGGGAAATTGCAGTATTAGAACGCAGGATAATTAAGAGTTCCTTTTAATTATCCTTAGAGAAGAGCACTGCTCCTTATAATGGAGATGGCGCCACTCATCAAGACCGTAATAGGTTATGAGGAGGGGTGCCTTTTTTTTGGCTGAAACATTAAAAGGATGGGACGAGAAGTGGTTTATCAGGAAAGATACTACAGTGGTTTCAGGTATGCTAAGGGTACAATGTCCGTGTCCTCTGCACTTGCATGTGAAGAACAGAGAGCTGTTTGTAAATTGAATTCAAGCGATCTAAGTCAACTCAATAAATGGAACCTTTCCAATCATTCAAGAAGCACTCATCAAAAGGGGGCGATATAAATGCGCCAGAAGCGGGTCAGAGGATTAGGTGTAAAAGATTTTAACGCTTTTTGTCAAACTTTCCAATCACTACAGTTGTTTGGGTCATATATCAGTAACTTCATCGAATATCTACAGATCAAGCAATATTCTTCGAGAACAATTATCGACTACCTTCGACTACTTAGAAGACTGGATCAATGGTTATTGTTGCATGGGTATTATTCGCTTTCTGAAGTTACTTCTTTACTAATTGAAAAAGCTTTATGCGCTAGTGATATGCCAGTACATGATAACGTCCTAAAATCAGCTGCACACACAATGATGGATTACCTGTGTTTGAATGGTTTTTGGGTTAAGGAAAAAAACAATGAACCTTTCCACGTTTTTTTAACTAAATATGAGGATTACCTAGTACATAAAAAAAACCTGAAAATTTCAGCAACGAAAGCGAATTGCGGAATAGCGAAGGATTTTTTTCAATTTATTGGTATTGAAGGGGATAAGTTCATTCGAGACAATATTACCTATAAAGCAATGGAGGAATATTTAAAATACAAATCTCAAACCTTAAAACGTAGTTCTCTTCATAGCGTTGGCCAACATTTACGAACACTCATTTTATACTTGGAAAAAATATGTTTTGTAAAGAAAGGACTTTCAAACCAAATAGATTTGCCACGAATGTACAAATCAGAGAATCTTCCGCATTACCTTCCGTGGATTACAGTTGAGGCATTTCTATCATCAATAAATAAACAGTCGCCCATGGGTAGACGAGATTATGCGATGTTTATGCTTGTCACGCATTATGGACTTCGTGCAAGTGAAGTTTCAGATCTTAAGCTTAAGGATGTTAAGTGGCGAGAAGGCAAACTGTCCGTTCGCCAGCCCAAGACGGGGAATAGGTGTGTATTCCCGTTAACCAAGGATATTGTTGATAGCCTGGTTGACTATATCAAGTATGAGAGGAGAGATTGCAATGTCAATGAGATTTTCCTTAGAGCCGTTGCCCCAATAGGCAAAATAACGCCGGTTGCAATTTCGAGAGCTTTTCAAGAACGTGCGGAGAAAAGTGGACTGGACATCCCATATAAGGGTTGCCATTGCCTCAGGCACTCATTCGCTGTTCACATGCTAAAAAGCGGTGTTTCTATCTTAACAATTCGAGATTTTTTGGGACATAAAAACATTTCTTCTACTGAAGAATATTTGAGACTCAGCGTCGAAGATCTGCGCGAAGTTGGATTGGATTTGCCAACTGATACAACGGATTGGAGTGTCAATTATGCTTGAAGGAATATCAAAGATTGCACCTTTCGTAGAAAGCTACCTTGAATTTAGAATATCTCTTGGTTATAGATTGAATCCTTCTGGCTCAGTATTACGCAATCTAGATATATTCTTAGGGCGCAATGCTGATCTTACTGCATATACATTCGATTCGTGGCTGCAAACTCAATATGAGATTACGCAAAATGTTAGAAGAGACAGAATATTTATGATAATCAAATTCTGTAAATACAGGCAAAGATTTGAGCCAGAATGCTTTATTCCTGGCGTCTATACAATTCCGAAAAGGATTGAGACAAATAGTAATTATATATTTACAAATGCACAAATTCTTGCCTTGCTCAGAGAAACATTAAATTTCAGGGATAAATCATTAAATCGATTAAAGAGTGCCAATCTTAGGCTTAGCATAGTTTTACTATACACTACTGGAATGCGGATAGGCGAACTGGCTAAACTCAAAATTGAAGATTACAACCATACAGATAAAACACTTTTAATAAGGGAAACCAAGTTCTACAAGAGCAGGATTATCCCATTATCAAATGATGCGAGTAGTTGCCTAGATTCATACCTTGAAGAACGAATTCACCTCGGCATAGAAATTCACGGTGGTAGTGCACTCATAAAGAATTGTTTACGAAAAAATATATTCTATAATCCTGGAACGCTTAGCAACCAAATTATTAGTCTGATGAAGGATTTGCATATTGAAACAAATTTACGAAAATCACCAAGAGTACATGATTTTCGTCATACTTTCGCAATTCATCGTATATTACAATGGTATAAAGATGGTTTTGATATCAATTCAAAACTTATTTATTTAACAATTTATATGGGACATTCAGGAATACAATCCACCGAGCACTATTTGCGCGATGCAGGAAAATTGACTTCGGTAGCAGTTGGACTTTTTGGAAAGAATTGTGAACATATTATTAGGATCGATAATAATGAAAAAACTTCCTAAATCAGATACACCTGAAATATTCGGCGATGCTATCAAGTATTTTTTTAATGAATATTTACTAAAACTTAAAGAATTCAGCATAAATACACAGAAAAGCTATAGAGATACGTTCGCTTTGTTAATTAGATTTCTGATATCCCAACACTATTCGATAAGTGATTTAAGTCTTAGTGACATTACGCCTGACATTATTTCAGATTTTCTTGATTATCTTACAACTGTTAGGAAAAATAAAGCTGTTACTCGTAATATACGACTTGCAGCTATTCATTCATTCTTCAAATATGTTGCTGGTAGGTATCCAAATCATTTTGACATTTGCCAAAAAGTTATTTCCATACCATTTAGTAGAGCTATGGAACGAGAAATTGAATATTTGGAAGTTAATGAAATTGAAGGAATATTAAATAGTATAAATAGAACCCATGCACTAGGAAGACGGGATTATGCACTTCTCACTTTAATGTATAATACAGGCGCAAGAGTGCAGGAAGTCCTCAATGTAAGGCCGTGTGATTTAAAACTATCGAAGTTTAGTAGCGTAAAAATAATTGGAAAGGGGAACAAAGAAAGGATATGTACTTTATGGAATTCAACCGCTCTTCTGCTTAAAAATTTAATAGAAGAAAATAATTTGGAAAAAAATTCAACAAATTATATCTTTGTGAACTGTAGATCAGAACAGTTGTCCCGCTTTGGCGTTCGGTATATACTTAACAAGTACTATGAACTAGCATCAAAGGTTATACCCTCTCTCAGATCAAAAAAAGTCCATCCACACATTTTCAGGCATAGTACTGCTATGCATATGATCCAAAGTAAAGCTTCGATTGTTGATGTTGGTCATGTGCTTGGACATGCGAGCATAACAACAACAAGCCTATACATTAAGGCTGATCTCGAATCAAAGCGAAAGGCGCTTGAGAAAATAGAAAAACCTTCTAGTGGTATGAAATCTGAATTATTTAGGAAAGACGATGACGAATTGATAAAATGGCTTGAGAAGCTCTAACCCCACACAATCTAACGGTACTTAACGTGGCAGGAGAGACGGGTCCATTTTATCGCGTTCTTGTCTTCCTTAATCATTTGCTCAGCCGTTCCCCGATGGTTGTAGAAACGGACAACGCTCTTCGCCGTCCAGCGAAGGTTGGTAACGATGAATCCAACGCGGGGGAATAGTTCACCCCGGTGCCATTCCACCTTCGCAATCACCCGGTGTTGTCTGTCCCACGCCGCCGCCTGGTACATGAACTCGTGGTACAGGACGATGGGACCCCTGGGCGGTCGCCCCACCGGCCTCTTCATGAGATGCTCGATTTCACGGTTCAAGATCTCATTGGAACGCAGCCGGATGGCGTACCAATAACGTTCGACCTCGAGATACGAATACACATGCGGATTGTCAAAGGCCGCGTCCCCTCGGAAGTAGCGGAGAATATCCCGGTCACGATAACGGGACACAATGGGGTCGAGGACGGCCTTCCAGTTCTTGGCTCTGTGGACGTTCCCCTCACGGAGCAGGCATCCTTCGGGATCCCAAAGTTGTTGAAGCAAAACAAATGATGATAGCAGGTGCAGCCAAAATGACCATTGTAGGCTGTTCCCTCCTGCCGACCGTAGGTCTCGCTCACCGAGCTGTCCATATCCAACCGAGCGGGAGAGCTCCATCGATATTTCGTGAAGGGCTCGGAGGCGCCCCTCGGGTGCAGCCGCGTCGGGATCGATCAAGTGTCCGGGCATAGAATAACCATAGGCGCCGAGGGGACAATATGTAAGCGTCAAAACAAACACATCTGTCCCGCTGCCGAGTTATTCGCGATGGTAGATGCCCAGGGGGTATCACGATGCGAAGAACCAGGGGCGAGTGGGTCAAGATCGTCGAAAGGTATCAGGCGAGTGGACTAACAGTTCAGCGTTTTTGTCAGCGTGCAGGCGTTTC
>Ga0181520_10012084_pt1 | contig 11166 bp, 11 predicted proteins | sample PEATcosm2014_Bin_29_FD_132451 | JGI IMG/M metagenome (GOLD analysis project Ga0181520, IMG submission 132451) | Peatland microbial communities from MTU Mesocosm Facility, Houghton, MI, USA - PEATcosm2014_Bin02_30_metaG | ecosystem: Environmental > Terrestrial > Soil > Wetlands > Peat | place...
ACCTATTATCTTGTACCGAATGCATCAATGTACTGATACCTTATGTTCGATGATATCATCGGTTGGATAATTCTTGCCGTAATTGTTGTCGTTATTATCGGCTTTATCTCTTGGATAGTCGGCATTTACAACAGATTCCAGTCCCTGAAAAACTCGTCTGAAGCTACTCTCGGGCAGATCCGGGTCGCAATGAAGAAACGCCTGGATATGATAGACCAGTTGTTAGGTGCAGTGAAAAGCTATGCAAAGTTCGAGCAGGAGACGTTTACAAAAGTTACTGCTATGCGATCAGCGGTCGCAACTGCAGGACCAGGGGACCTTAATAAAGTCGAGGCTGAATCCCGTTCCATATTCGGGCGTCTTCTGGCAGTGGCAGAAAACTATCCGGAATTAAAAACTTCGCAGACGGTCTCTTCCCTCATGGACTCAGTAAAAAACCTTGAGGACGAAATCTCTCGCCACCGGTATACCTATAACAATATCTCGCAGGAATTCAACACAATGATGGATACTATCCCCTCTAAATTCGTCGGTAGCATGACTCATCTGCCAAAGCTTGAATATCTCCAGTTCGAAGATGAAATCAAGACGCCACCAAAAATCGAATTCTAAAAAGTCAGATCTTTTTTTCTAACAAGGACAAAAGAGATATAAATCCGCATCCATTTATTGAATACCTAAAAAATACAATAAAAGAGGGCGTTTATGGAGTATTCTGAAGGCCGGCTCGGTCGGGTATTTGTCCTTAGGATCGATGACGGCGAGGATCTCCTGGCAGTCACGCAAAAGTTCGTTCAGGATAAATCTGTCAGATCCGGTACTATTCTATTTCTTGGCGCTCTCAGGAAAGGACGGATGGTTACCGGTCCTGAGAAACCTACTATTCCACCAGAGCCGCATTATATCATGTTCGAAGGTGGCTGGGAGATGGTCGGACTTGGTACGATTGGCCAGGGAGATGACGTACCAGCCATACATTTCCATGCATCGGTGGGACGTGCGGGGCATGCTCTTACAGGATGCCTCCGGGATATGGCAATCACCTATATTGTGGCTGAGTTGGTAATTCTCGAATTTTCCGGTTTTGATATACATCGCCGCATCGATGAAAAAATGGGCGTACCCCTTCCGGCCCATACAAAAACCGGCGAATCCGCACAACAGTCTGCACCAAATACTGAACCCGATGCAGTGTCAGAAAAATCGGCCCTCTCCGGCGGGAAAAAGGAAGAAGATATACCAGGAGGCCTTGCTGAAATTATCCGTGATCTTACCCGGCGCCCGCGAGCTTGATCAGCATCACAACACACTATATGAGACCTCAACCACCATTCCTTCCGCTCTCTTCGACCGAAGCCAAAGATCTTTGTCTCGAACAATTTGATATCATCCTTGTCACAGGTGATGCCTATGTCGATCATCCGTCATTTGGTACAGCGCTTATTGGCCGGGTTCTTTGGGACGCCGGTTTTTCTGTGGGTATTATCTCTCAACCGGATATAAAGTCAGAACGAGATTTTAAGGCTCTCGGGCGACCCCGGCTATTCTTTGGTATATCTTCCGGTAATGTCGATTCAATGGTCAATAACTATACACCAAACCTGAAACGTCGGAGTTCTGATGTATACTCCCCCGGTGGGACCTTAAAGCGCCCGGATCGAGCTACTATTGTCTATACAAACCGGATCCACAGCGTATATCCTGAAGTACCCATAGTCCTTGGCGGGATCGAAGCAAGCTTGCGCAGGTTCGCGCATTACGATTATTGGCAGGACCGGGTACGCCAGTCCATTCTTGCCGATGCACCGGCCACTCTTCTTGCGTATGGCATGGCAGAAAGGCAGATGGTTGAAATCGCCCGGAGGCTGGACTCGGGGGAATCTGCACGATCGCTAAGGGATATACATGGGACTATGTATACTATGGAGGTGGCAGAATGGCGTACAGCGCGGCCACAACCTATTGTTGAAATCCCAAGTTTTTCCGAGGTCGCATCAGATACTATAGCATATGCAAAAGCGTTTGCCATCCATTACAAAGAACAGGATCCGGTGCATGGGGGAGCGGTAGCTCAGCCTCACCCAAAAACTGTAGTAATCCAGAACTCTCCGGCCAGACCTCTTTCCTCCACTGAACTTGACCATGTGTACGAACTGCCATTCACACGACAGGCCCACCCCTCTTATCGTGAGTCAGTTCCCGCACTTCTTCCGGTACAGTTCTCAGTCGTGAGCCACCGTGGATGTTTTGGAAGCTGTTCGTTTTGCGCTCTCACTCATCACCAGGGGAGAATCCTCCAGAGTAGGAGCCCCCCATCAATTATCCGGGAGGTGACCCGGATTGCAGCAATGCCGGAGTTCCGGGGAGCTATCCAGGATGTGGGAGGTCCGACTGCCAATATGTACGGGATGACGTGCAACAAGTGGGCTACTGCCGGTACATGCCAGGACAAACTCTGCACTTCTGCCTGCAAAAACCTCCAAACGAATCACTGGAAAATCAGAGAACTTCTTAAAAAAATGAGAGAAGTGCCCGGTGTGAAAAAAGTGTTTGTCGGCTCGGGGATACGGTACGATCTTGTTCTCGCTGATAATGAAGGATCCCAGTATCTGGAAGATCTTTGCGAATACCACATTTCAGGCCATCTCAAAGTCGCTCCTGAACATATCTCGCCACTAGTAACCGTCGCAATGAATAAACCGGATGGTTTGGTTTTTGATCTCTTTCTCGATCTTTTCTCAGCCTTCCAGAAAGGCAAAGCCAAACGGCAGTACCTGGTTCCCTATTTCATGTCCGGTCACCCGGGCTGCACAATAAAAGATATGATTGCACTTGCGGAATATATTCGGGATCATAAGCTCTATACTGAGCAGGTCCAGGATTTTACACCGACTCCAATGAGCGTCTCCACGTGTATGTACTATACGGGTCTCAATCCTTTCACTCTCGAACCGGTGCATGTTCCCAAAGGGAATGAAAAAAAGATCCAGCGTGCGCTCATGCAGTATAAGGAACCCCAGAATTTTGATCTTGTTCGTGAAGGACTACTGACAGCAGGCAGGAAAGATCTGATTGGGACCGGAGATAAATGCCTTATTACGGGAAAAAATCGTCAAGGTAGGTTGAAGACGGTGCCATCCGTACAGCGAAAATATGCAGGACGCAAGGGACATGATCCGCGATGAAAATCGAAAATGAATAGAAAAACTGGGCGTTTATTTCCTTCCATACTCATCTTCAAACCGTACGATATCATCTTCTTGGAGATATTCTCCCAATTGCACTTCGATCACTTCGAGGGGGATTACCCCCGGATTTTTGAGCCGGTGCTGAACTCCGCTCCGGACAAAGGTGCTCTCTCCCTGCCTGAGCAATTTTCTCTCCTTATCGAGTTGCACCTCGGCTGTTCCACTGGCAACTACCCAGTGCTCGCTCCGGTGATGATGAAGCTGAAGGGAGAGCTTATGTCCGGGTTTTACTGTAACCCGCTTGATCTTGTGCCCTGTTGACTCCTCAAGTACGGTATAAGACCCCCAGGGCCGGTGAACCTGCCTGTGGAATCGCGTAACATCGTCGTTTTTCTCTTTGAACCGGCTGACAAGATTCTTGACTTGTTCTGTTTGCCGGCTGTCACATATAAGGAGTGCATCAGCGGTATCCACCACAATTAGGTTGTCAACGCCAATCATACCCACATGCTTGCCCGGGGCGTGCACATAATTATCCCGTGCAGAGAGGTACTCCGCCGTTCCGACATTTCCTTCGCCATCATGCGGGCTTATTTCATATAACGCTGAAAATGTCCCGAGATCACTCCATTCCGCATCGAGTGGCACAACCGCAACCATATTTGATGGCTCGAGCAGGCCATAATCAATAGAGATGGCCTCCAATTTTCCGAACTCCGGTGTTTTAGTTCCGTCAAATGCTGTAAAAAGGCGGGGATGGTATTTTTTAAGTTCCCTGAAAAATACGGGTATGGAGAGGAGGAATATTCCGCTGTTCCAGAGATAGCCTCTCTTCACGTAATCCGATGCGGTCTTTATATCGGGTTTTTCCCTGAATTGTTCTACAGTAAAACCCAACGGCAACGCTTTTCCCGGTTTAATATATCCATACCCGGTATGAGGAGAAGATGGTATAACTCCGAACGTGACAAGGTATTTCTTCGAGAGTGGTTCTGCTGCTTTAATCTGATCGATTGCAACGTCTCCAAGGAGGTGATCACTCGGGAATACAACCGCAGTAGCAGCTTTGTCTTCTTTTCTGATCTGCTGTAAGGCCCAGGCAATGGCGGGTAAAGTGTTTTTTTGCTCAGGTTCTGTAAGAATGTGGTCTTCAGGTACCACGTGACCCATATCTTCCATCTGGTTTCGGACAAGGTACTGATGGATCTGGTTTGTTACTACCCATATCTCGTCCTCCCGCGAGAATTTTCTTGCCCTGTCACAGGTCTTCTGGAATAAGGATTTCCCATCCATGGGAATAAACTGTTTAGGGAAATATTCGCGGGATAAGGGCCAAAGCCTGGTCCCCACGCCTCCGGCAAGAATAATGGTTTTCATAGTTCCTCTTAGTATTTTTTCCGGTATTTCTTCTCGGTCATGTTCTTAGTACTCAGTCGGGGATTATTCCTAATAAAAGTCGATCCTGCACAAACATTGTCGTCAGGTACCTGGGATATCAATAAATTTTCTCAACCACAACTCAGCACAGGCGATCCGCCATATCTCGGGGGAATAAACAGAAGCACCCTCAAGGAATGCCTGATAGTCCTGAACTACCGCCGTTGCATCCCAGTAAGGTCGGGATTTAAAACTTTGCGACGAAAAAATTTCTAGCATGAATGGTTGGAGATCGTTTTTCATCCAGCACTCCTCGGGTGTGACAAAGCCCATCTTATCTCCGCGGCATCGTACAGATTCGGGAACCTTACCCCGGATAGCTGAACGCAGGGCCACTTTTGTCGTCCCTCCCCGGATCTTTTGGGAAAGCGGAAGCGACGCAATGTATTCCACCAGTCGAACGTCGAGGAAGGGAACCCTGGATTCCAGGGAAAACGCCATCGAGTTCCGGTCCTCGTAGTGAAGGAGTGCGGGGAGGTTCGTGGAAAGGAGCTCGCGGCGCAGGACCTCATCGAGAGTGCCCTGGTACCGGTCGATTGATTTTGGATTATCCTTTAAGAAATTCCTTCTCTTTCTGCGGATATGTATTTGGTCCCTTGCGCCGAGGAAGAAATTCCGGTGTCTCCGGGTACTACCAACGATCTCCTTGAGTGCTGTCCACCAGTGAAATGTGCGGATAAGCCCCCGGATATAACTTCCCTGGTAGCCAAGGTAACCCGCCAGAAGTTCGTCAGCCCCCTGGCCGTCCAACACTACGGTGACCTTCTTTTTTGCAAGCCTCATCACGCAGTACTGGGCGTAAATGGAGAGTGAACCAAACGGTTCATCCTGTATGTACACTAATCGGTCAATATCCTCACGGAGCTGGCTTGGTTTGGGTTCTGTTTTGTCTGCATCGACTCCGGTTGCAGCAACAACCTCGTCAATATACCTGCTCTCGTCAAATTTTTTATCTGAGAACACAACAGAAAACGTTTTCTGCCTCAAACCGACACTTTCCAGGGCCTCATTTTTAATGAGCGAATTGATCATAACCGTCAGAGTAGAGGAGTCAATCCCTCCAGATAGGCAGGTGCCGACGGCTACATCGCTTCTCAGGTGGATCCTAATTGCTCTCATGAGATATGTATAAAGACAGGTTGCAACCCTGTAATCGTCATCACATTCCCGTATTTCCGGATTCACTTCTACATCCCAATACTGGAACGGGGACTGGATTCCCTCTGCAGTAACAACAAGCGCATGAGCCGGTTCGATTTGGTAAATACCCTCGAACATAGTATGGCTGCAGTGGTCATGTACACCCCATGCAAGATAGGCGCCAAGCATATCGTTATCTGGCACTTTTTTAACACCTGAGTGAATCAGCAGAGCTTTGATTTCGGATGCGAACAGAAAAGATCCATTGACGATTGTGTAATAGAATGGTTTAATGCCAAACCGGTCCCGGGCGCAGAAGAGTTCCTGTTTCTTTTCATCCCAGAGTGCAAACGCCCACATGCCATTAAACCGGGTCAGGCAGTCATGGCCCCATTCCTCATAGGCATGGAGAATCACTTCAGTATCTGATTTAGAGTGAAATGTGTGCCCTTTTTCCACGAGTTCTTTGCGGAGTTCGATGAAATTGTAGATCTCGCCGTTGAAGACCAGCCAGAGCGAATCATCTTCGTTTGTCATGGGCTGGAGGCCGTCGGGAGAAAGATCGATTATAGCGAGCCGTCGGTGAACGAAACCAGCACTGCCTTTTATGTATAACCCCTCTCCATCAGGACCGCGATGGAAAAGCCGCTCAGACATGGCAGCAAGGAGCTGGCGATCAGGATTTTCTCCGTTATAACAGTACTGACCTGCGATCCCGCACATTAACCAGATCGTTAGTCTTTGTGGGATTAAAATATGGTATACGTGTAAAGGATGCCGGCCGTTGATACTGGAAATTACCCCGGATTTCTTCCGGATTTAACGCTCTTTCGTGGCGGTTTTTCCTTTACCGCTATTACCTCACAGGGAAAACATTTCTCCAGTTTTTCATCTATAACCCTGTAGGCATTGGCAAGAACCGAGGAGTTTGAGATCATTCCTGAAAGCAGGATGACTTCGAGGATTTCCTCACGTGACGCTCCCATTTTGATCGCAGCCTGCATATGGTAGCTCGTACAATACTGGCATTTCAGAGCCGCACCTACCGCCATACTGATCAGTTCCACATATTTAGGGTCAAGGCGGCTGGTCTCGGCAACAGTTCCTTTATAGAGCAGATGGGAGATGAGGACTTCAGGACGTTCTCCCATTCGTTTAAAAATAAGCGGGACTTTTCCATATTCCCGTTCGATTACCTTAAGCCATTCTTCGGCAGTTGCGTCGGCTCCCTGTTCTACTATCTGCTTGAGCCGGTCTTCAAACTCAGCTTCCTGTTTGCGTCCCATGGTTTCCTCCTAAATTACTGTATTGGTTTCTGAAAATGGCTTGACTCGTAATATAATGTAATCACGCATACGCGAAGGTTCAATTTCTGCGACGTCCCCGATTTTTATTCCATCTTCAATCTCAACTCTCCGGAGCACATCCGCGTATGTATCATATGGCAATTTTACCCGGAGTCCGGACATCTGAACCGTAAGTGGGGTTGGTGACGTTACTGCAAGAATAGCTGGAACCTGCTCACGTATAATGACCATAAGTCGTGCCGGGGAAACCGAGAGAGGGTCTTTTGCAAGCTCCTCCCGCCGCTTTTCGAGAACCCGGGTGATTTCGGCGACAATCTCATCGAGTTTGGTGAGTTCCTCGGATTCTTTGGTTCGGTGCATGAACCGACCGACGTTTCCAACATAGCCGTCTACCGCAGGTTCAACGATACGCTTGAGCGTTTCCTTTTCCGGGCCGCCACAAAGAACGACCGGCACTTCAACCCCCCGGAGGAGCAGTGGCATCTTGTGCTCGATGCAGGTCTCAAAATTGCCAAGAAGGTATACAGCAATGTCATGTTCATTTATGACATCTCGTTCTTCGTCGTTGATTCCTGCGATCCGCTTTCCCGGGCCACGTGCCAGGCTTACCATATTGCTTTTGGCACCTATCCGGCGTACATACTCAGCGATATCGCATGAGGGGTGTGGCAGATGGTGGATCTCAAGGCTCATGCTGACAACCGCAATCTCTGTCCCCACCAGTGGCGAATCGATCACCTCCCCGGCGAGTGGTTTTCCGATTGACCGGATTAGTTCTACGTCATCTTTTGGCACAAAGCACTGGAGCACCACTTCCTGGGCAATCATATGTTTCTGGACGATGTACCCGCCAAGATCTTCGATGAGATCGATAATCTCGTTGTGCCGGTATATACCGCCTTTGTAGGTGATCGGTACCAGGATCATGGCGTCTCCCCCATGAGCGCGAATTTTTCTTTTACCAGCGAGAGGCCGGTGTCAGTCAGGGTATCTTCGCTAGCAATAAACGAGAACTTTTCAGCCCCATAGTTTTCGCTTCTGACCCGGAACCCCTCAGGGCAGATGCAGCGGAAGGCGTAGACAAGATCCTTATACAAAGCCTCGCTGGGATCGGCGATCGCCATTTCTTCTATTTCCCGGGAACTGGCCGTGATTCCTGTCAGGATAACAGTGAACCGGTCCGGTTGGTCAACATGGTCTTTGCCGAACCGGTCCCAGAATATTTTGAGCATCGGTGCAAGATAGGTCTCGTCCGATATTGCAAGTGTCATCTTGCCTTCCTGGGGGTTGACATTGGCGATGTCGCTTACCCGCACCAGAGTTGTAACTTTTTTAAGGATTCCCACGGCTACAAAAATAGGGATTCTGGGGTCAATATAGACATGGAGCTTGTGGATCACGCGGAGGAGATTGTGGTCAAGAAGGACGTCGTTTGTGATCTGCCGGTAGTATTCCCCGCCGAGTTTTTCCGTGCATTCCACCTCAAAATACTCAATGGCCTGCATCTGCCCCGTCCTTGATAAATCCTGATGCCAATAGCGCCGAACCTACTGCACCAATATATTGTGAGTTTGGCGGAACGACTATTTTGGTCTTGAGGAGTTCTCCCATCGCATACACCAGACCTTCGATGAGTGAGGTGCCGCCCACCATGATCACCGGTTCCTTGATGTCCACTTCCTGGAGCTGCTGTTCGAAGACCTGTTCGGCAACACTGTGACAGGCCGCGGCGGCAACATCCTCTCGTGTGCTACCGGCAGCAAGGGCGTTGACAAGGCTCTGGGTGCCAAATACGATACAATAACTGTTCATAGGAACCCGGGCACCCATACCTTTCATGGCAAGCGGCCCCAGTTCAGTAATCTCGATACCGAGGCGTTTGGAGGTCATTTCAAGGAACCTGCCACTGGCACCTGCGCAGATACCGCCCATCGTAAAGGTACCCGGAATACCGTCCATAACCGAAATGGCCTTGTTGTCCATTCCACCGATATCGATAACCGTTGCAGGTCCGTGCTGCCGATCCGCGAGGTAAACTGCACCTTTCGAGTTTACGGTCAATTCTTCCTGAATCAGATCGGCATTGAAATCTTTTCCAACAAGGAACCTGCCATAGCCGGTTGTTCCAATCGCTTCGACATCTTCAAGTTTCATCCCCGCTTCGCCAAGAGCATGAGTTGCGACATCCCGGGCGCTCTTGAGCACTTCAGTGGTCGGCTGCCAGCCTCTGCCGATGATTTTATTATCCTTCATTAATATGGCCTTTGTCGTCGATGAACCGGAATCGATGCCAAGGGTAATCCCTTCCTGGACCTCACGGGCCAGAAGTGCTCTTCTTCTGGCAATCGTCGTGAGTGCCTCCATCCGGGTCAGAAGTGTTCCTGCGGTTGTCCGTTCAGTAAACGAGTAGCTGACGACAGGAAGGCGCGAATGCTCGTGAATATACCGCCGCAGCTCGTTTCTGACTATCGCGGCTTCGGCACACCGAAAGCAGGTTGCAATAAAAACCGCGTCGGCTTCTACTCTGCCATCGATAAGCGCCATCGCCCGTGAAATGGCAAGTCTCAGGTCAGGACTCCTAACTTCAAGGCCGAATGCGGCAAAATCCCGCATTATGTCTTTGAGGGCAACATCCGGGAAAAAGATCTCACCATTTACCGCTTTTGCTGCCTGGTTAATTTCTTCCTGAACCCCTGAGTAATCCGGGCCGCAGGAAAGCTGGGCGATACGTACCGGCGCTGTCATGATTTTTCTCCCAGATCGGAAAGGAATCGTTTAAGGGCTGCAACAAATTGTGTTCCCTCCCCATCATTTTTCGGGTATTCCAGCTCGAGCTTTGGCATATCTTTTTGACGGATTAGAAATTTCAACAGCTCGTTTGTTCGTGCACAACCCATGCAGCCGAATGCGAAATCGGCATTATTGATAATGATCGCGGCATCACACATCTCTATCATCGGGCCATACAGGGCCATACGTCCCCGGACCCCACTTGGGACCTCCACTGCCGCCCACCGGAGTCCCTTCTTGGGCTCTTCAGGTGTAATCTGGAGCGGCATGGATTCAAGCCCGGCGGTCTGAACTCGCTCCCGGATTGCAATTGCAGAACCAAGGGGTGTGTGGCCAAAGCGTGTCACCATATCAGAAAGGATCAGGCTTGTTGCAGGGTAAATGAATACTTTTGCCATGGTCAGGGCTCCTGTGCATCAATCATTTTCTTTAACCGGTAAACGTCAAGGCGTGACGATGTCAGCTGGGATTGCGGGGCCGGCACAGTTGAGGCGTCGCGGTGTTCAAGTTCTTCGATGGCGTGAGAGATGTAAGGGAGAATGGTCATTTCAAACTCTATACCGTGGAATCCCGGCCTGGCTCCTCCGAGGTTTGCCCGACACCTACGGGCATCCCCCGGTGGGAACCCGCGGTCTTTTACAAAAATATGGGCCGGGTCCATTTTCCGGACTTCGGTGATCACCCGATTGACCTCGTCTTCTTTTCCCATTACAACAAGGCCAAAACAGTTCTCCTTGATCATTACGCCTTTTGCCACTTCGTATGCCCGGATGGCGACATCGGCCGGCGTTACGGTATACGATTCCACTACTACATACCGGGTCACTGTTCCGACGTTTGCCGGCGTATAATCTGTCACTGTTTCACCTCGCGGATATAGACAATCTGCCGTTCTTTTACATTCTTTAGTTTATCCGTGTCGATCACTCTTCCGATAATATTAGTGCCTTCAAATGGTTCGGAAGTCGGGCCAAACTCGCGGTTTTCCGATAATCTCACCCCAACAAGGCCAGAACCTTTACGGGAATCATTGGTTATTGCAAGGGCCGCAGCAGGTGCTTCGCCGACAGGACAATTCTCGGGATAGATCTTAACTGTTGTCGGGATTTTTGGCTTGAAGAGATACACATCATCAAAGATGAAGAATGCCGGCATCATACCGGCATCATGCTCGTGCAGCCCGGTAATACGACGGAAAGTATCGCAGCTCATGGGAGCCCGGGCATCGTCAAGAACGATATCAACTACCTGATCGAACGGTGCTGTAGTAACTTTTACTGACCGCTCGCTGAGTACATCAAGGG
>Ga0181520_10012087_pt1 | contig 11165 bp, 8 predicted proteins | sample PEATcosm2014_Bin_29_FD_132451 | JGI IMG/M metagenome (GOLD analysis project Ga0181520, IMG submission 132451) | Peatland microbial communities from MTU Mesocosm Facility, Houghton, MI, USA - PEATcosm2014_Bin02_30_metaG | ecosystem: Environmental > Terrestrial > Soil > Wetlands > Peat | place...
GATGACCTCGCGCGAGGTCTACGGCAGCGAGCGGCCCCGCATTACCGACTTCGGCATTGCCAAGCTGGCGGCTAGTGAGATCACGTCCACCGGGCAGTTGCTGGGCACTCCCTCGTTCATGCCTCCAGAACAGTTCACCGGCGCTCCGATCGACGGCCGTGCCGACCTCTTTTCCCTGGGCGTGATTCTCTATAACCTTGCGACCGGTGAGCAGCCGTTCCCCGGCGAGACCATGACGGCCGTCTCCTACAAGGTGGTTTACACAGAGCCGGTTCCGCCGGCAAAGCTCAATCCAGCGATTCCAGCCCGGTTTGAAGCGGTGATCCTGAAGTGCCTGGCCAAGAGCCCGGCCGACCGCTACCAGACCGGCGAGGAACTGGCGCAGGATTTAGCGGCCCTGCGCACCAGTTCCACGCCTTCAGTGATGCAAACAGGGGCGCCCCTGCTGGCCACGGCGGACTCCAATGTCACGCTCGCCCCGGGATCCGTCGCACGGTCCATTCCCCCGGCCGCCGCCCAAAAAGCCGCGCCGCAACCTGGCCAGGTGCCGGCGCCGAAAAAGCCCTCAAAGCCTACCCAGTTTGAATCCATGTTTGGCATCGTGCTGCTTTGCGTGGCGTGTGCAGCAGTCGTGATCGCCGGAGGCTTGTACTGGTATGCACATCGCAAGCCGCCGGCTCCGCCACCGCCCGCGGTCATCGTTCCCGTTCCGCCGCAACAACAAAACCCTCCAGCTCCGGTCGTTCAGCCGCCAGGCACGCTTCCAACGCCGCCAGTCGCTGAGCCGGAGAAGTCTCCTGACAAGTCTCCGTCAGGGACGCCGCCTGCGTCACCGACTCCGACAAAGCCTTCCGCTGGCAAGCCGGCTGCGGGAAAACCAGCTCTGGCGCAGCCGACTCCGGCCCCAGCGAAGCCTGTAGTGGCATCGGCGCCTCCTGCCCCAGCCAATCCCGCTCCCGCTACTCCCGCGCCGGCGAAACCCCAAACGCCCGCGCCTGCTGCCACGACGGCGTTCGATCCCCGGAAGGCCGACCCAAACAAGAACGGTAAGCTAAAGATCGACGTCAGCAAATTCCCCAAGGGCCTTCCTTTCACCATCTTATTGAACAAGCAGCCCTATATTCACTTCATCACCGGTGACGGCAGCAGCCTGGACAATTTGTATGCTCCGCCCGGCATGCAGGAGTTCCGTGTCTCCTTGAAGAGCGCGGGCCAGGAGTGGGACGCAAAGCCCTTGAGCAGCGATTTCAAGGCAAAGAAGACCAAGACCCTCAAGGTTCAACTGTTGGAGAACGGAAAGGCGGACTCGAAAATTACCCTGCCGATCGACAAGGATGCGACGCTGTCTATCTCCTTCTCCGCCACCCTCGGCGATCTCTTCTGATCTTTTGTGTTTGTAACAGGATTGTCACAATCGTCCAGTACGATCTGGGTCGTAGATTCCGGAATCTCATTCAAAAGAAAAGGGCGATGGAAATGCAACTCTCCACGCAGGATTTGGACGGCGGCGTCACCAGGGTAGAACTGGATGGGCGCATGGACATCGCCGGTGCGGCGGCCGTCGATCTGAAAATGAATCTGATCGCAGGCAGCGCAAAGAAGCTCCTGATCGACTTGCAAAAGGTCGCGTTCCTAGGCTCGATGGGTTTGCGATCGATTGTGCTTCCCGCCCGGGCAGTGATGAGCCGCGGCGGCAAGGTGGTCCTGTTCGCGCCCAACGAGATGGTGGAAGGGGTTCTGAAGGCGAGTGGCATCGACTCGCTTTTGCCGATTCACCACGATCTTGCCGCGGCGATGGCTGCGTTGCAATGAGCGTAAACTCTTGTCCAGCGGCAACCATGCCCGCAGAAGACACAGCGAAGCCGGCGCCACGACTGACCTTGAAAGGTCAGCTCGACGATATGGCTTTGCTCTGGCCCTGGGTCGAGGACGTTGTAGCTCAATATGAGATCCCCGCCAACGTGGCGTTCGACATTCACCTTTGCCTCGAAGAAGCGATTTCGAACGTCATCCGCCATGGATACGGTGGCGAGCCGGGCCACGCATTGACTGTCGATTTTGCCTCGCGGGATGCGCATCATGTCGTATTCACCATTGAGGACCAGGCTCCGCCGTTCGATCCCCTCACCGCATCATTGATCGAGGATCAACCCGCGGCCTCGCCGGAGGATTATCTTCGCCCCGGAGGCCGCGGCATCCTTCTTATGCGCAAATTCGCCGGCACTCTTGCCTATGAGCGCCTCGCCGGCGGCAATCGCCTGACCATCGGCTTCGTCCTGCCTGGGTGACCCTCCGTCCCGGATTGTCCGCGCCTGGCCGCTAACACTTTGGTTTCCATGCTCCCGAGGCTCCGGGCCGTTGTCCGAGTGCTACTTGCGGTATCATTGCGTCTATAGGATATGAGCGGCTGGCTTCCCCTTAGGGCTGCTCCGGTGGTGTGCGTGTCCCGATTTTTCCAGCGCTTTGTCTTTGCAATTTCTGTGGTGATCTTTGCCGGGCTCGGCCTCAGTTATGTACTGGGCGAATTCGGATGGATCGGCGTTCACGCCGGTGACGAACAGGACGCGGCTTACAAGCAGATGCGCGTGTACGCCGAGGTTCTGCGCAAGATTCAGAACTACTACGTAACTCCGCCCGACATTCCCGCCGTGACCACCGGCGCGCTGCACGGCCTTCTCGACTCGCTCGATCCCGATTCCAGCTATCTGACGCCGGCCGAGTACAAAACCTATAAGGACCGCCCCGCGACGGACAATGCGCAAGAGGGTCTTACCATCTCCAAGCGCTTTGGCTACGCCACGGTGGTCAATGTGCTGCCCGGATCGCCTGCCGATCAGGAGCACATGCACGACGGCGACGTCATCGATCTGATTGACGGCCAGTCGACCCACGATCTGCCGCTGGCCATCGTCCGCTTTTTGCTTACCGGCAAGCCCGGCACCACGGTCACGCTTTCGGTGGTCAGGCCCTTCAAGCCCGATCCGGACAAGGTAACGCTCACGCGCACCGTGCTCACGGCACCGCCGCTCGGCGAGCAATTCTACGAGAACGCATCCATCCTTTATCTGAAGCCCGGCGTCCTGACCGCGGCACGGGTGGACGACATCGCCAGCAGGATCAAAGGCGCGGGAAAAAGCCGCAAGATCCTTCTCGACCTCCGCGACACCACCGGCGACGATCCAAAACAGGGTGTGCGCCTGGCCAACTTCTTCATCAAGCAGGGCACTCTGGCGTCGCTCGAGGGCCAGAAGTATCCCTTGCAGACTTTCAGCGCCGATCCTTCTCTCTTCCTGACCGATGCGCCGGTGGCCGTTCTGGTGAACCGCGGCACCTATGGCGCGCCTGAGCTTACCGCTGCCGCCATTGAAGACCTTAAGCGCGGCGACGTGGTGGGCGAGCGGACCTTCGGCGAAGGCACGGTGCAAAAGACCATCGACCTGCCCGACGGCGCCGGTCTCATGTTGACCGTTGCCAAGTACGAGGATCCCAACGGGAAGAAGATTGAAGATGACGCCGTCACACCCAACGTCGTCGTCGCCTCGCCTCAGGATGATGGCGAGCCGCTGCCGCCGTCGAACGGCGACGCGCCGCTGAATCAGGCATTGTCGCTGTTGAAAGCGAAGAACGGCTGATTGCTAACCCGTTCGTACTCAGTTCCTTCCGCTTTTAGGCGCGCTTTCCCGCTCTTGGACGGCGTAATGCGCGAAAAACCTGCGTAACTTGCGCCTTATTAATCCGGTGCTAGCCTTAGACTGAGGCATTCCTCCTACCTCGCAAGCCGGAGGTCTGCCCGTGAGGCCAGCCCTGCCTTGGCTGCTACGTCCAATTTGCCCCCCGGAGAGCGTCCCAGGGAGCGCATCGATCCGCGCCATTACGCCCGAACGCGCCGCCACGTCAGGGTGCCGCTTCCCGCGCGCAATCGCCGCAAGCTGGCCGGACGTTCCGCCATCGTTGCATTGGTGTTGCTCGCCGCAATCACCGGTTCGCTGGCTGGGCTCACGCTGGTCTACTCCGTTAATCTTCCGCAGATTCAGGACCTGGAGCATTACCAGCCCTCTGCCATCACCGACCTTTACGACCGCAAGGGCCGCATCATCGGCTCCTTCGCACTGGAGCGCCGCGAAGTGGTCGGCTACGACGCTTTCGCGCCCATCCTGCGCCAGGCCGTGATTTCCATTGAAGACAAGAACTTCGAGTCGCACTGGGGCATCAACGTTTTTCGCGTCGCCGGCGCCGCCTGGCACGACATTCGCAGCCACGGGCGCGCGCAGGGCGCCTCAACGCTCACCATGCAGTTGGCGCGTAATCTTTTCTTATCCTCCGATCGCACTGCCATGCGCAAAGTGCAGGAGGCGTACCTGGCCATCCAGATTGAGCGCGCCTTCACCAAGGAGCAGATCTTCACGCTTTACGGCAACCAGATTTACCTGGGCAGCGGAAACTATGGCTTCGAGGCCGCCTCGGAGTACTTTTTTTCGAAACACGCCAGGGACGTGACCCTGAGCGAAGCGGCGCTGCTGGCCGGCCTGCCTAAGGGACCGGCGGCGTTTTCGCCCGTGCTTTATCCGGAGCGCGCGCTGCGCCGCCGCAACCTGGTGCTCAGCGAGATGGAGTCGGACGGCGCAATCACCCACGCGCAGGCTGATGCAGCGCGCAACGCCCCGCTCGGCCTGAACATGGCGCGGCCCGTCGGCCTGCTGGCGCCGTGGTTCGAGGACGCGGTCCGTGAAGAGATGGATAAGCGCTTCGGCACGGAAGAGGTGCATGAGGACGGCCTGCGCGTCGATACCACGCTCGATCTGGACTTGCAAAACGTGGCCAATCGCGCCGTGGTCGATGGCGTCGCCACATATGAGCGCCGTCACGGATGGCGCGGGAGGCTCGAAAATGTTCTTGCCGGCGACGTAACGCTCGACAACTACCGTCACCCGGACTGGGCGGTGCAGGCGAACCCCGGCGATTACGTTCACGCGCTCGTGACGCGCGTGCTTCCGCTTGAAGTTCATGCGCGCATCGGCCCGCCCGGTCAGCCGGGTTCGGAAATCGTCCTGCTGCCCGCCGACTGGCAGTGGACCGGTGTGCGCTCCGGCGATACGCTGGCCAAACCCGGCGACATCATTTACGTCCGCATCACCGAGGCAACGGAGAGTGGCGAGCGCCGTGCATCGCTCGAGCAGGATTCCGGTACGCAGGGCGCGCTGCTGGCCATCGACAACACCAGCGGCGACGTGTTGGCCATGGTGGGCGGACGCGACTACGCGCTATCGGTCTTCAACCGGGCTACGCAGGCAGAGCGCCAGACCGGCTCGAGCTTCAAGCCTTACGTCTACACCGCGGCCATTGAGGACGGCGTGAAGCCGACCGACATCATCGTCGACGGGCCGGTGCGCTTCGGCGACTACGTGCCCCACAACTACGAGAACGACTACAAGGGCGCGATGACGGTCGCCAATGCCTTTGCCGAATCGCGCAATATTCCCGCGCTCAAGCTGGCTGCGCGTGTGGGCATGCGCAAGGTCATCGACGTCGCCCACCGCTTCGGCGTCACTTCAAACATTCCGCCGTACCTGCCGGTGGCGCTGGGCGCGGTCGAGATCACGCTTCAGGAACAGGTGGCCTCCTACGCCGTCTTCCCCAACGACGGCGTTCGCGTGGCTCCGCATCTCATTCGCAAGGTATCCAACGCCGACGGAATCACTCTCTGGCAGGAGGCGCCATCCGTCGACGATGTGCTCGATCAGCAAACCGCTCGCACCATGATGACGCTGCTGCGCGGCGTGACCGCACACGGCACCGGCGCCGCCGCCGCACAGTTAAATCATCCGCTCGGGGGCAAAACCGGAACCACCAGCGACTTCACCGACGCCTGGTTCCTCGGCTTTTCGCCCTCCGTGACCTGCGGCGTCTGGGTGGGCAATGACAGCCGCGAGTCCCTGGGCGACAAGGAAACGGGAGCGGTAACCGCGCTGCCCATCTGGATCAACTTCATGCGCGCCGCTATCGCCGGCAAGGACGACGAGCATTTCCCGGGAGACGAAAATGGTCCGCTAAACAGAGCTGACATCACGCCGCCCGCAAGGCCTCCCGTGCAAGCGCCCGTTGCGAAAGCGGCCTGGCCAGCCCGGCAACGCACCCTTGTCGTCAGGCCCGCGTTAGCTTCCCCACAAAAGCCAACGACGGAGCCGGCAAATAAAGCCGAAGTCAAGCATGCATTGAGATTAAACCCCTGACGCATCGCCGCATGCGTGTCGAAGGATCTGCAGTTGCTCTTTCTCAACGAACCTCGGACTGACCACTTTAGGATTTGTTCGGAAAAACTGGACCGAATCTACTTCACGCGCGCAAAGTACCGCTTCGCCCGCGCCACATCCTTGAAGATCTGCGCCTTCAACGCCTCCGGCGACGGCCACTCGCGCTCGCCCCGCAGCCGCATCAGGAATTCCAGCTCGATGGGAGTGTCTTCGCCGAGATCGATCGGCTCAAACTCGAGAATGTGCGACTCGACGGCAAACGACGCCTCGCCAAACGTCGGCCGGTTGCCCACATTCGTGACCGCCTGAAACGAGCGTCCATTCACCTTGAGCCGCGTGACGTAAACGCCGAAGCCCGGCAGCAGCCCGTTGTACGGCGCAAGATTCACCGTGGGCACCAGCAGTCGCGTGCCGATGCCGCGACCCGAAGCCGGCGTGGAGAGCACAGCAAAGGGCCGCCCAAGCATCCATAGTGCCCGCCGCACGTCGCCCGCGGAAACAAGTGCGCGAACAGCCGAGCTCGAAACCTCCAGCCCGTGCACACGCACTGCATTGCGGACGTGCACGGCAAAACCAAACTGCTTGCCCATCGCGGCCAATTCGTTCACGCCGGCCGTCGCGCCTTGCCCAAAGCGAAAGTTCCGTCCTTCGTGCATGCTGCTCACGCGGAGCGCAGCAATCAGGATTTGTTCTGCGAATTCGCGGGCCGACAGGCTGGCCAGCTCTCGGTCGAATCTGAGTACAAGCACCGCGTCGATTCCGGTTTCAGCCAGCAGCCGCAGCCGTTCCGGCAGAGGCGTGATCAACTTGGGCGCCTGTGCGGGACGCAGAAGCTGCTCCGGGTGCGGATCAAAAGTGATCGCCATCGCCCGCGCGCCCGTCTCTCGCGCTTCGGCTGCCACGGCGGCAAGAATCGCGCGATGCCCTTTATGCACGCCGTCGAAGTTGCCCACCGCCGCTACCGTGGGACCAAACCCGGCCGGAATCTCATCGAGCGAACGAAATACCGCGAATGCGCCACTGCCCGCCGGCGCCTGGCTTGCGGCGTGAATTCGCTCCGGGCTCATAGCGTCACGGGCACGCTCAGCCCGTCGTATGCCAGCCTCACGTTCGCAGGCAGCGTGCGATTGGTTTCCTCATGGCCCAGGTCGTGCGCGATGTGCGTGAACCACGTTTGCTTTGCGCCGATGCGCCGCGACCATTCGAGCGACTGCTCCACGGTGGAGTGGCTGGGGTGGGGTGTGTGGCGCAGCGCCGAAATCACCAAAACCTCAACCCCCTCGAGCAGGGCAAAGCTTGCCTCCGGAATTGCGCTCACGTCGGTCATGTAAGCGGCGTTGCCAAAGCGATATCCAGCGATGGGCTGCTCGCCGTGCAACAGCGGAACGCGCACGAAATCGACGCCATGGACCAGGTTGTGTTCGGCAAGGGGAATCAGTTCCACGCGCGCGCGCGTGGGATAGGTGGCTTCGGCCGAAAACGTGTAGGCGAAGATCCGCTCAAGAATAGCGGTCACTTCTCGATCGGCATAGAGCGGAATCGGTCCGCCTCTCTTTAAGGCAATAAAGCTCAACGGGCGTAGATCGTCCATCCCCAGAATGTGATCGGCGTGCGCGTGCGTGTAGAACACGGCGTCCACATGCGTCAGTCTCGCTCGCAGCGCCTGCTCGCGGAAGTCCGGGCCCGTATCGATGACGACAATTCGCTCATTGCCGCGGTCGGCTCCGGTTGCCGGCTGGCTCCAGCGCAGCAGCACTGAGGGCCGCAGCCTGCGGTCGTGCGGGTCCGGCGACGTGCACACCGCGCACTCGCAGGCCAGCGTCGGAACCCCCATCGAGGTTCCCGTTCCCAGAAATGTGAGCGTACCTTGCAAAATTGTGGCTCCCGGCCGCCGGGAGCTGTCCTCACTTCTTCGCCGGTGGCGGCGGTGGCACGGCGGGCGCGCTCATCATGCTGGTCAGCTCAAGAAAGGCCATGCGCGCCTCGAAAAGCACCGTTTGCAGCATGCGATCTTCGTTGGGCGTCAGGTTGCCCTTCGTCTTCTCGGCCAGAATCGCCAGCAAATCGATGGTTGCTCGCGCACCCATGATGTCAACCCGAGGGCGCTGGCCGTCCTGTGTACCGGCTCCCATCTGCAGCATCGCCGTCACGTAGAACTGTTGCACCAGGTGCTCAAATCCCATCGGCGGCTGCGGACCGGCGGCGGGATTCTGGGCGCGAATCAAATCCTCCAGCCTTTGCGCCGACGCATCGTAAGCGGCCTTCTGCTCGTGGCTCTCCGCGGCCGTTGGCGGTGGCGGCATTCCATCCAACAATCCTGGCTCTGCTGTCGCGCGTGGCTCTGCTGTCGCGCCCGGCTCTTCCGCTTGAGGTGCAGCTTCTTTTGCCTCCTCGCGCCGCGTTTCATTCACCACCAGGCGCGGGCCGGGCGATGGCTCTGTCGTCGCCACCGGAGCCGCTTGTGCCGGCTCAGCAGGCGCCGATTGCGCATTATCCTTCTCTTCTTCCGCCTTGATTTTGCGGCGGTCGATCACTTCGAACTTTGGCGTATCGCTCATATCTTCAGTTTCTCATCCCCACTCCGGGCTGCTCCGTCTTGGCGTTACTGGCCCAGCTTTGGCGGGGCTTCCAGAATCCGCGCCGTTCCCTCTTCAGCCCCCGCCTTGTAACCGAAAACCTGCTCGCGCTCCTCAGCCTCTGAGCGCAACATGCCCAGCGCAAAAACACGGCGTCCGGAAGAAAGCGCCAACTCGGCCGCTCTGGTAATCTGCCCGGCAGCCGTCCCGTCTTTGCTCGTCAACTCCGCGCCGCTCGCGGGCACAGTGCCCGAAAGCTCCAGCGGCCGCAGATGCCGGTGCACATTGCCGCGCGATCGGATGCGCTCCACAATCTCCTGGCCCAGGTAACAGCCCTTGGCAAAGTGCAGCGCCCGCTTCTGCGAAGTCTCCTGCGGCAGGTCCCGCTCCACCATGTCGATCCCATACGCCGGAATCGCCTCGGCGATTCGAAACGCTTCAAGCGATGCGCAGCCAACCGGCGTCGCCCCACCCGTGCGGAGGCACCCCCATAGCTTCGCCAGCCCCGCCGACGGCAGCCAGAACTCATAGTGCTGCGCCAGCACGCCGTAGCCGCGCAGAATTCTCAGGTTCCAGCCATTCCACTCCACGCTGGTTCCCGCCATCGCGCTTCCGATCGTCGGCAGGCCCACACGCTCCAGCACTTCGCCGGCCTCCGGCCCAGTCAACCCGATCGCGGTCTCCGAGCCCGCCTCTCCCACCTGCTCATCCCCAAGCGGGACCAGTTCCACGTCGTCCATGATGATGAACTTGTTCAGGTGGGCCAGCAGCTTCTCAAATTGATCGGCTGCGATCTCCAGCTCCAGCTCCGACTCGCCTGCAAACGGCGTTCCCAACATCGGGTCGCCGCTCAAGAGGGCTGGGCTCGAAGAACTTCGCCGCTGCGGAGAGGCCTCTTCGCCTCCGCGCCACACAGTCAGGTCGCCCTGGATGCGGCCTTGCGCGTTCAGCACCAGATTCCAGGCGCCGGTGTTCGGAAACAGGTCGTTGACCGTGTTGGTCACCATCCCGCTCAGCCAGCGAAAGCGGTCGGACCCGCGCACGGCCACGCGCCGCATCCAGCCCAGATCGTGGATCGCGGCTCCGAAGGCCAGCGCCGTCGTTTCCACCTCCGGCGCGTCCAACTCCTGAGGGGTCAATACCCCCCGGTAAACAGTCAGTTCGTGCGGTTTGCGCGCGGACTCAAGCATGGCGGCCAGTGCACTGGCCTGCAGGTTTTGGGCAAGATCGGTCTCTGGCATGGGATGCTTTTCCGCGGTCCGGCGCAGATTTTCTCTCTGAACTTGGCGTCAAACCGCATCCTGATTATAGCCTTGAAGTGAGAAGCTGGAATTCGGCCCGGAAACCCTAAATCGCATCCAACCCGACAACAAGACACATAAGTAGGATTAATGAGGAATCAGCAAGTGAAATCGCTCCAGATCGCGCGCTGTGGAGTCCCGGTCCTCCTGCTCTGCCTGGCGACGGCAGCCTGGTCGCAACAGTCCGCTCAGGCGCCCCAGCCGGCTCCGCCCGCCGCCACAGCAAAGCCCTCCGCGAACAGTCAAAACGCAAAATCCGCGACGAAGATTACGCCCGAGCAGGCTCAGCAGCTCTTCGCTCTGGTCGACGAGCTCATCAAATTTTCCTCCGGGGAGACCGGCCTGCCCGTCAAAAGCTCCGTCAAGCGCACTCTCATCACACGGACTGCCGTAGAAGCTTACCTTGACGAGAAATTCGATGAAGACGAGAGCGCCAAGCGCATGCAGCGCGACGAAATCGTTCTCAAGAAATTCGGCCTGCTCGATCGCGACTTCGAACTCAAGCCTTTTCTGCTGGCGCTCCTGAAAGAGCAAATCGAGGCCTACTACGACTCGAAAACAAAAACCGTCAACCTGCTCGATTGGGTCGATCCCGAAGAGCAAAAGCCTGTGATGGCCCACGAGCTGACCCACGCGCTGCAGGATCAGCACGCAGACCTGGAAAAATGGGACGATCAAACTCCCGACGACGTTTCGCACGACGCGGCGGGCGATCAGGATCATCTGGCACGCGACGAGATGGACACCGCGCGTGATGCCGTGGCGGAGGGCCAGGCGACTGCCGTCATGATGGACTACATCCTCAAGCCGCTGGGCAAGAGCCTGGTCAAGGATCCCGAGGTGCTCGATGTGGTCCGGTCGCAGATGAACTCCACCGAGGATTCGCCCGTGATGGCCCGCGCTCCCCTTCTGCTTTCGGAGTCGATGCTCTTCCCCTACCGCGAGGGCCTCAGTTTCGAGCAGGACATTTGGATGGACCAGGGCCAAACGGCAGCCTTTACCGGCGCGCTCGACCGTCCGCCCTCTTCGAGCTGGGA
>Ga0181520_10012088_pt1 | contig 11165 bp, 7 predicted proteins | sample PEATcosm2014_Bin_29_FD_132451 | JGI IMG/M metagenome (GOLD analysis project Ga0181520, IMG submission 132451) | Peatland microbial communities from MTU Mesocosm Facility, Houghton, MI, USA - PEATcosm2014_Bin02_30_metaG | ecosystem: Environmental > Terrestrial > Soil > Wetlands > Peat | place...
ATGCCCTGCCGGCGGTGCGCCTTGACCACATCCATCCATTCCAGTTCGCCCTGGCATCCGTGCCGGGTGGTGCGATGGCCGGCGATAAAGCCGATCACGTTGCCGTCGAGGCTTGCCACGAAAACTGCGCTCCCGGCGAGCGCGTGCTGCGCGCCGATTTCGCCACGGAGGTAGCAGCCGATGCGCCGTTCCCAATATGCCTGGGTCTCCCACTCCGCAGCGCGGATCGTGGCCATGGCCGGAACATCGCGCTCATCGGCAGCCCGAATCGTTAAGTAAGGTGTGTCCATCGCACAATCTCTCGCCGGGCGCACCTATTTTTGCGCCGCGGCATGTGGTTCGGCTCCACGCGCATCCTGCTGTGATTGAATCAGAACAGATGCCGCCCTTGTGGAAACCCGAAAGCTGGACCGAGCGCCTGGCTGAGCTCGAAGCCCGCTCCGGCGATTTGAAGGAAGCGCCCCTGCGCCGCGACGTGCGCTCCCTGGGGCTGCTGCTGGGCCGCGTGCTGCGTGAACAGGCAGGCGACGCCCTCTACGCCAAAGTGGAGGAACTGCGTCAGTCGGCCATCCGGCGGCGGGAGTTGCAGGGCAAGGGGCAAATCCGCGAAGCCGAAGACCTGATGCAGGTGGCGGTGCTCGCCATCAACGCTATGCCCGTGGATCAGGCCGACCGGCTGAGCCGCGCCTTCGCATTTTATTTCGAGCTGATCAACCTGGCGGAGACGAATCACCGCAAGCGGCGGCGGCGTTCCGTGCAAATTGCCGGCGATTCGTCAAAACGTGACGCCCAGCGCGGCGAGCTGCGCGGGACCTTGCGCGCGATGCGCGAGGCCGGAATCTCAGCCGGCAAGGCTCTCGCGTGGCTGCGGCGCATCCAGGTGGTCCCGGTATTTACGGCGCACCCCACGGAGATCGCGCGGCGCTCGGTGCTGATGAAGCGTCGGCGGATGGGCGAGTTCCTTGAGCAGATCGATCGCATTCCGGTTCCCGACGAGGAGCTGACGGCACTCGAGGACGCTCTGACCGCGGAGATCACCGCGCTGTGGCAGACCGACGAGGTGCGCAGCCGGCGGCCGGCGGTCGCGGATGAGATTCGCATGGGCCTCGATTATTACGATGTCTCGCTCTTTGAAACGCTGCCGGGTTTGTACGAGGAAGTCGCGGCGGCGCTGAAGAGCGAGTACGGACTGGACGTGGAGCTGGCCGATCTGCCCCTGCTGCTGGCCTTCGGCTCGTGGATCGGCGGGGATCGCGACGGCAACCCGTTTGTGACGCCGGAAGTGACGCGGCAGGCAATCCGCGCGGCCCGCACACGGCTGCTCGATTACTACGACAAGCGGCTCCAGCAGGCGATCGATCTTCTCACGACCTCGGCGCAACAGTTGCCTGTGAGCGAAGAGTTGCAGGCCCGGCTCAATGGCTTTCAGGCCGAGCTGCACGCGAATGCCGAGACGTTTGGAGCGCGCTTCGAGTTCGAAACCTACCGCCGCTACCTGGCGTGCGTGCGCGCGAGGATTCAGCGCACGGGCGGCAAGTCCGACACCGACCCGGAAATGCTGGAGTCGGCGCTGGCGGGACTACCGCCGTATTGCTCGGCGGGCGACTTTCTCGAGGATCTGAGCGTGGTCCGTCGCAGCCTGGCAGCGAATCGGGGCATCCGTCTGGCGGAAACGCTCATCGATCCGCTGCTGCTCATGGTCCGCACCTTCGGCCTCCATCTGCACACCCTCGACATTCGCCAGCACGCGCGCATTCATCGCAAGGCGCTCGAGGAGGCTTCCGCCTGGTGCGCGCAAAATGGGGCTGCCACACCTTCAGCACTCAGCCCGGAGACGCGCGACGTGATCGAAACCTTCCGCGTGATTGCCGAGATCAAGACGGGTTGCAGCCCCGAGGCTATTCGGCACTACGTTGTGAGCGGCGCTTCGTCGGTGGAGGACGTGACAGCGGTGATCTGGCTGGCGCGGCTCGGCGGTGTTGAAGTGGCTGGGAGCGGAGGCGACCCGGGAGTCATGCCGGTGCCGCTGTTTGAATCCATCGAAGACCTGCGCAATGCGCCGTGCATCTGCCGCGAACTGTGGAGTTCGCCGGGTTACGCAAAGCTGCTCGCCTCCTGGAACAACACGCAGGAGGTGATGCTGGGTTATTCCGACTCGAACAAAGACGGAGGGATGCTGACCAGCACCTGGGAGATTTTCTGCGCGCATCGCGCGTTGCATGAGGTGGCGCGCGACTGCGGCGTGCGACTGCGCCTGTTCCACGGGCGAGGCGGCACGGTGGGGCGCGGCGGTGGGCCCACACATCGCGCCATCTATGCGCAACCGGTCGGCGCTTTCGAGGGCCAGATTCGCATCACGGAACAGGGCGAGGTTCTCAACTGGAAGTATTCCGATGTGGTTCTGGCGGAGCGGAATCTTGAGCTCATGATCGCGGCCTCTCTCGACGCGCTGGCCCGCCCGAATGCTCTGCTTCCGGATCGGGCCTACTCTGGCGTGATGCGGCCGGAGTGGGAGTCCGCCTTTGCCGAGCTGTCGGAAATCTCATTCAAGTGCTATCGCGAACAGATTATTGCGGACCCCGAAGTACTGCACTTCTTCGAAGTGGCGACGCCCGTCGCCGAACTCGAACACGCACGTATCGGCTCTCGCCCAGCTCGTCGCGCCGGTCAGATCAGCTTCGAGAATCTACGGGCCATTCCGTGGGTCTTTGGCTGGACCCAGAGCCGGCTGCTGGTTCCCGCGTGGTTTGGCGTGGGCATGGCGTTTTCAGAATTCGCGGAGAAACCAGGCGGTGCGCAACTACTGCGCTCCATGATGGGGGACTTTCCATTGTTCACCGATGTGGTGCGCAATGTGGAGATGGCTCTGGCCAAAGCGGACCTGGGCATCGCGTCTCTGTATGCCTCGCTGGTGCCGGATGCCGGCCTCCGCCAACGCGTCTTCGGGATGCTGAAGGCGGAGTTCGAGCGCACGAGCGAGGCGGTGCTGGCGGTGACCGGGCAGAGCGAGCTGCTGCAATCGAACCCGGTGCTGGCGCGGTCCATCTGGCTGCGCAACCCCTATGTCGATCCCATGAGCCTGATTCAGGTGGACCTGCTGCGCCGCAAACGGGCGGGAGAAGACACCGACGAAGTGAACCGCGCGATCGCAGGGACCATCAGCGGGATTGCGGCGGGGCTGCGGAATACGGGCTAAGGCAGCGAGTGCGGTTCCCGTAACGGGAGCGATCCCTGACCGTTCCATTTCGGAATGCTTCTGAGAGAATTCTCATTTTTCACCCTCCCGCCGCTCGCCTTTGCATTTAGGCTCGGCGCATGGAGGATTTCGCATGCAGCCGGGAACGAATCCTGACGATCTTCGCGACATTCTGAGCCGTTTCCAAAGCTGGGCAGAGAAGCAGCCCCACACCGGCAATGGCAATCGTCATACGAATGGTCTCGAGGCTGAAGAGATCCGAGAAATTCCCTACGAAGAGGCGATCCGGCAATATCGGAAGCGGCAGTCCCACCAGGCAAGGCCGCGGATTCAGCCTGCGATTGCGGCGGCGGATGCGCCTGAAAGGATCGATCCGCAGGCGACGGTCGAGGCGCATGTGCCGGCCGTGGTTGTCAGGGACGCCGTTGCAGATGCCGCAGCCTCATTGAGTCCGGAAACAGCACCTGCCATAGCAACAGTTCAGCCGCAGACGGATGTGAGCGAGATCATGCCCTGGGCGATCGCACCAGCCGAAAGGCCAGCGCGCACAATAAAGGACCCGGCAAATGAAGGCGCCGCGCAGCCGAAGGAGCTTAAACGCAGAGCCTCAACCACACAGCCGAAATCGCTCTCGCCTGAGGTCGGTGTCCAGGTGAGCCCATTGGACAAAGCCGCCGAAACGGAGGCAGTGGCAAGGTTAGTGGTTCAGGCAAAAGCGTTGTCGGCACAATATGCTGCGCCGAGCTCAGCTAAGGCTGCCAACCAGGTTATCCCGCAAATGAAACGCCACGCGCCATCCGGCTTGGCGAAGCCTGACGTTCAGGTCGCGCCGCGATCGAAAAGACTCGAGACATCGAGCCTGGCGAAGCCTGCGATTCAGGCAAGGCCGCGAATTACAAAGCTCGCGGCATCGGGACCATCGAAGGCCGCAATTCAGATGAGAGGGCAAGCGATAAAGCAAGCGGCAGGGGCTTCGGCTGCTGCGAAGTGCGCCGTACCCGCGGCGGCGATATCGCGCAGAAAAACGCATCCGGCTTTTCGGCGAATACTGGCTAACAGCGTTCACGCAAAGCCGGCAGAAGGCGTGAAGAAAGCCGCGCCGAAGAAGCAGGCCCCGCTGGATCGCAGTCGTCGCATTACGACCCGTTTTTCAACTGCCGAGCAGCGGCGAATCGAGAAGCAAGCAGCCCAGGCCGGCCTCACCGTTTCAGCCTGGTTGCGACGCTGCGTGCTGGCCCAGTCTGGTTCCCTGACGAACCCCCAGGCTCCAAACACGCCGAAGGCGGAAAAGCGAGGGCCGGCGCCCTCCCACTCAGCCTCCGCGGAAGTGACCTTATTTGCCCCCGCGGCGAGTTCAACGTTGGGAAACTGGCTCACGCTGTTGCGCCAGCGTTTCCTGGCCTCGCCACACAGATTTTCGGAACGAGCCTAATGGCAGCTCCATCGTCCTGAGGGCTCGCGAGGATTGCCCTCGGGCGGTAGGGGAATTATCCGCCTGATCCGGGAATAACTCCCCGCTGCTGCACCTGGGCGGCCTTGTCGCTTTGGAAGGTCACTTCCCAGTGCTTGCCGCCGGCGTCGTACTCGACCGTGCGGTTGCCGTAGTCCGAGGAGTCCGACCGCTGCATGACTCCCAGCGCCATTGCGACTTCCAGCTCCGTCATGCCCGCGATCGGCTGGTGCTGGTCGACCGCTTGCCACACGTCGGCAGGCCAGAATTTGTACATCTGGTGCGGATCGTCGTAATAAAAAACATTGTCGCAGTAGTACGTCGAATCGGTCCCCTGAATTGTGCCGATCGCTGTTGCATATTCCTTTGGATCGCCGGGCATCGCGAACACGGCGAAGGCCTGCGCTGTACCGCGCGGTATGCGTGTGGGCATGTTGACGGGCAATTTTCCGGTGACAATATCGCGGATGTCCAGCCGCTGGACACTCGGCAGTACTCCGGCTTTGTGAGCGAAATCTACCCTGTGCGACGCATACGGATAGTAGTCCATCTCGTAGCCGGCCTGCACCCAGACCGGTTTGCCGATCAGGTCGCGCGCCGATTTCAGATCGTCGATGTACAGCTTACGCGGCTGGACCATTTCCTCGTCGGAAAGGTGACGCTCCTCAGCCCTCTGCGGCGCCAAACCAGGCCGATTGCGCGCTACCTGAATGCGCCAGATCCCGATGCCAAGGATCAGAATCGCGGGCAGAACGATCAGCGCAAGTTTTTGCCAGGTCTTCATTCCTTCTCACAGTATTCAGATGCGCGGTGTGGCCTCAAGCTGCGACTAATATTCGCCTCGGCAATCCAGCGCCCAACCCAAACCCTTCGCCGCTCTACGCCAGTCCCCGCTTTGCCAAATCCGCCAGAGCGAGCGTCAGCAGACGGGAATCGTTGAGCGAAGCCGGCCGCCGCACCGTCATGCCCAGGTTCGCAGCAAAATCGCGGAAGCCAATGTCGATGTCGTAGAGGATCTCGACGTGATCGCACAGAAAGCCGATCGGCTGAATGATGAGGCTGGTGACGCCCTGTTCGCGCAGAGCAGTCAGCGTATCTTCCACCGTCGGGCCAATCCATGGCCCGCCCGACAATCCCTGGCTTTGAAAGGCGAAATACCAGTTGTCCGGCGTGAGCCCCGGAATGCGTCCGGCCACCAGAGCCGCGGTCAGCTTGGCTTCCACGGGATACGGGTCTGGCGGATCAGGCGCGCTATCTGCGCTCGTCCGCGGCGCGGAAATGATGGTTCTGCACGGAACGCTGTGCGCGGTGAAAAGGATGGGGACCCGACTCCCAACCTCAGCACCAAATTGCTCGCGCAGAGAGCGCAGCCGTTCGGCAAATGCATCGGCGAGCAGCGGATGGTCAGCCCAGTCATCCAGAAACCGCAGGGCCAGCGAGCCCTCGGCGGCGGCAAAAACCGCGCGCCGATAGAGACCCACGCTGGTGCGTGAATTTTGCGGCGCAAGGCAGATGACCGCAGCGCGCGTTACCCCATCGTCGCGCATTTTCTTCACCACATCGGCGATGAACGGCTTCCAGTTACGCATTCCCACATAAACAGGCACGCCGAGTTCCTCAGCCAGCAGACGGCCCTGTTCGAGCGTGAGCCGGGTGAGCGGGCTGCCGCCGATCAGCGAAAAGCGATGCCGCACCTCTTCGACAGCTGCTTCAGGAAGTTGCCACCCGCCAGTCACGCGCAGCAGGTACTCCGGAATCTCCTCCACCGCGTCCGCCGTGCCGTGTGCCAGCAACAGAACAGCGTCAGCCATGGCGCGCCTCCACAGGCGATAGCGCCGGCGAGTACTCGCGCACAAACTCAACCACAGCCTGAACGTTTTCGACAGGGGTTCCCGGAACGATGCCGTGTCCGAGGTTGAAGATGTGTCCAGGCCGGCCGGCGGCCTGCGCCAATATCTGATGCACCCGCCTGCGGATCAGCTCGGGCTCGGCAAACAACGTAATGGGGTCCAGATTGCCCTGCACCGCGCAGGCGTAGTCAAGTCCGCGCCACGCCTGATCGAGCGGCGTGCGCCAGTCCAGTCCAAGAACGTCAGCGCCGGTTTCGCGCATGGCCGGCAGCAGGCTCGCCGTATCCACGCCGAAGTAGATAACCGGTACGCCCTGCGCCTGCACTTCCCGCACCAGCATGCGCGCAGCGGGCAGAACGAAATCGCGATAGTCGGGAAGGCTGAGCGCCCCCGCCCAGCTGTCAAAAATCTGGATGACGTCGGCCCCCGCGGCCACTTGTTGCGCGGCAAATTCGCGGAGCACGATGACAAGTTTGTCGAGCAGCCTGCGCCATGCGTCGGGCTGCCGGTACATCAGCTTCTTGGTCTCGATGTAGTTGCGCGAGCCGCCGCCTTCGATCATGTAGCTGGCCAGGGTGAACGGCGCGCCGCAGAAACCGATCATGCCAAGCCGCCCATGAAAATGCGCGGCCACGCGCTGGATGGCCTCTCCGACGTAACTGAGTTCGCTGGTGCGAGTGGTTTTGAGAGCGTCGACGTCGGCGCCGGTGCGCAGCGGCTTGTGAATCACCGGTCCTTCACCTGCCTGAAATTCGAAGTCCAGACCCATGCATTCGAGCGGCAACAGCAGGTCGGCAAAAATAATGGCAGCGTCAACGTCCAGCTTTTCCGCGGCCGTGATGGTGACCTCCGCCGCCAGATCGGGACGCTTGCAAATCTCCAGCAGCGTGTGGTGTCGCCGCACCGCCATATATTCCGGCATGTAGCGGCCAGCCTGACGGAGAAACCACACCGGCGTGCGGTCCACCGGCTGGCGCAGACAAGCGCGAACGAACCTGTGAGAAGAAAGATCGGGAGTGCTCTCGAACATGAGGGGCTACCTTTGAAGGTAGCAGGAAGAAGCCCCTCCCGGAAACCGCGGTCCGGGAGTCTGCGGGCAGCAATCCCCGGCCGAGAACGCGCACTGCCGGCTTTGGGGGAGCCGGCAGGTTTCGCGCTTCGGTTCAGATGTACCGGCGGGACTATTTTTTCGAAGAGCTTTTCTTCGAGGAAGACTTTTGGGGCACCTTAGCGCCTTCTTTGCGCGCTTCGGAAAGGCCGATTGCGATGGCCTGTTTGCGACTTGTGACCTTCTTGCCGCTGCGCCCGCTCTTCAGCGTGCCACGTTTCATCTCATGCATCTCCTCCCGGACCTTCTCCCCCGCTTTGGGACCGTACTTTCTGCCTGAAGACGATTTCTTCGAGGAACTTTTCTTCGCTGCCATTCAACATTCTCCCTTCTGGGTTATGGGAAGCAGCGCGGGATGGGGAGGTTGCGCGGCGCAGAACGGCGTCCGGCGATTCGGCCCGGAAAACTCACTGGCGTTAAGAAGCCTGCCTTGCAGCGGACCGGTAAGGCGCTACACCAGGGCGGCATCCTGCGCGGGCAGAATGTCTTCGACATCGACCCATTGCGTGGGATAGTCACCCGTGTAGCAGGCCACGCAGAATTTGTTGCCCTCGCCGCCGTCGCAGGCATTTCGTAACCCCTCCAGTGACAAATAGGCCAGCGAGTCGGCCTCGATGTACTGCCGAATCTCCTCGACCGAGTAGTTGGCGGCGATCAGTTCCGCTTTGCGCGGTGTATCGACGCCGTAATAACAGGGCGAGATGGTGGGCGGGCAGCTGATGCGCAGATGAACTTCGGTGGCGCCGGCCTGACGCACCATCCGGACGATCTTCCGGCTCGTCGTGCCCCGAATGATCGAATCGTCGATCAGGATGATCCGCCGGCCTTCGAGCAGATTGCGCACCGGGTTGAGCTTGAGCTTCACGCCGAAGTCGCGCACGCGCTGCTCGGGCTCAATAAACGTGCGGCCTACGTAGTGATTGCGGATGAGGCCAAAGCGGAACGGAATGCCACTTTCGGCGGCGTAGCCGATGGCAGCGGTCACGCCGGAGTCGGGGACTGGGACGACGAGGTCGGCATCGACGTGAGATTCGCGGGCGAGCTGGCGGCCCATTTCTTCCCGGCTCTCCTGCACCCAACGGCCGTAGATCATGCTGTCGGGGCGGGCGAAGTAGACATGCTCAAAGATGCAGCTGGTCTGATTCGGCGGCGCGTACTGCCGCGATGTGACGCCATCGCCCGTGACCATGATCAACTCGCCGGGCAACACGTCGCGTTCGTATTTGGCGCGCAGCAGATCGAAGGCGCACGTCTCCGAGGCGAAGACGACCGTATCAGGACCGTCGGGATTCGAGATGCGCCCCATCGAGAGCGGACGGAAGCCATGCGGATCGCGCGCGGCAAAAATGCGATCGCGAGTCATCATCACAATCGAAAAGGCGCCCTCGACCTGGCGCAGCGAATCGGCGATAGCATCGACCAGCGTGGTGGCCTGGGAGTGCGCGATGAGCTGGACGATGATCTCTGAATCGCTGGTGGTCTGGAAAAATGCGCCCTGGCGCTCGAGCTGGATGCGGAGATTGCCGAGGTTGACGAGGTTGCCGTTATGCGCGATGGCGATGAGGCCTTTGGTCGATTCGACGCGGATGGGTTGCGCGTTGAGCAGCGCCGAGTCGCCCGTAGTGGAGTAGCGCGTGTGGCCGATGGCCATGTCGCCCTTGAGCCGCGCGATGACCTCGTCGGTGAAAATTTCAGAGACCAGGCCCATGCCCTTGATGTTCGAGAGGTGCGTGCCGTCGGCGGTAGCAATGCCGGCCGATTCCTGTCCGCGATGCTGGAGGGCGTAGAGGCCGAGGTAGGCCTGGCGGGCAGCGTCGGGGTGCCCATGGATCGCAACCACGCCGCATTCTTCGCGCAGCTTGGGGTCTTCGGGCTCGCCGATCGCCGCGACCGCCATGGCCCCGTCCCTCAAATTCGCTTTTGTGTCAGGGCACGACTTCAGTCGTGCCGAACAGCGCTCTTCTGAAACCTGGGCTTTAGCCCCTGCGTGTGGGAAGCCTTCAAAGCGCAGGCGAGTCACGCCGTCACCACTTCGGCGAGCTGAGCTTCGAGAGCAGTGGACCATGAATTACGAAGTTCTGAGATGTCAGCGGAAACCACAGATTTGTTATCGAAGACAATCTGGAGATTCCCGGTAGTGGTTGTGCCAATCGGATCGCAATACAGCTCGTCGCATTCGTCGACCAGCCTTTCGATAGCCTGGCGCGATTCAGGGTCGCATGTAACGATCACGTTGCTCGCCGGTTCGGAGAAATAAGCGTCCAGAACGTCCGCACGATCGGGCTGAAACGTAGCAACACGGGCTCCAAAACCGAGCGGAAAGCCAGCTTCTGCGAGAGTGACAGCGAGCCCGCCATCGGAAACGTCGCGCGCCGAGTGCATCAGTCCGGCCTCCGCCAGCCGTTGCAGGACTCGGTGCAGAGAGGCCTCAATATCCAGTTCAATCAACGGAACAGTGCCCCAACAGGAGCCCAGGACCACTTTCGCGTACTCAGACGATCCGAATGCCGACAAACGTTGTTGTTCCGTCCCATACGGGGCGGAATTTGGACGCAGTAGCAGAATATGGTCGCCCGCCCGCTGAAAATTCGGAGGAACGGCCCTCGATATATCGTCCAGAATACCCACGATACCTATCACGGGCGTTGGGTAGATTCCCTCTCCACGCGTCTCGTTATAGAGAGAGACATTCCCCCCGGTAATTGGGGTGCGCAATTCCTTACATGACTGGGCAATGCCATCGACGGCAGCGGAAAGTTGAGCCATAATCTCCGGCTTCTCAGGATTTCCAAAGTTCAAACAGTTGGTCGCGGCTACAGGAGTTGCACCAGTACAAGCGACTTTCCTCGCTGCCTCCGCGACCGCAAGAGCGGCCCCCCACTGCGGGTCCAGATAGCCCCAGCGGCCGTTTCCATCCAAAGCCATGGCGAGCCCGCGATTCGTGCCCTTAATCCGCATCACGCCCGCTTCGCCGCCGGGGCCCTGGACAGTGTTGGTTTGCACCATGCTGTCGTATTGCTCGAAGACCCAGCGCTTGGAGCAGATGTTCGGCGAGGCCAGGAGTTTTTTGAGGTCCGCGGTATAGTCGCGGGGTTTCTTCAGTTCTTCGAGGATGTGTGGCGGCGGATCGAGCGGCACCTTGATCTGCTCTGGACGGGACCATGTTCCGACCGGCCGGTGATAGACCGGCGCGTCGTCGGTGAGGGACTGGTTGGGAATGTCGGCAACAATTTCGCCGTGATGGAGGACGCGCAGGCGCGGCTCCTCAATGACGGTGCCGACGATGACGCCCTCAAGCCCCCACTTCTCAAAAACGCTGAGCACCTCACGCTCGCGGCCTCGCTCTGCAACCAGCAGCATGCGTTCCTGCGATTCGCTCAGCATCATTTCGTACGCGGTCATGGCGGATTCGCGCTGGGGGACGTGGTCGAGGTTGAGCTCGATACCGACGCCGCCGCGCCCGCCCATCTCGCAGCTGGAGCTGGTGAGTCCGGCGGCGCCCATGTCCTGAATGCCGACCACCGCGCCGGTCTTCATGGCTTCGAGGCAGGCTTCGAGCAG
>Ga0181520_10012089_pt1 | contig 11165 bp, 7 predicted proteins | sample PEATcosm2014_Bin_29_FD_132451 | JGI IMG/M metagenome (GOLD analysis project Ga0181520, IMG submission 132451) | Peatland microbial communities from MTU Mesocosm Facility, Houghton, MI, USA - PEATcosm2014_Bin02_30_metaG | ecosystem: Environmental > Terrestrial > Soil > Wetlands > Peat | place...
TCTCAGCGTACTTCTGATTCTCGGCGGATTCTCGTGCGGCGGCCACGGCGCCGCGAGTTCCGGCAATCGCCCGGCAAACGGCGACGATGACGACGATGACGACACCACCCCGGCGCTTTTCTGCGGCGACGGCATTTGCTCGCCCGGAGAAAATTGCCTGAATTGCCCGCAAGACTGCGCGTGCTCGTGCGGCGACGGCGTCTGCACCCTCGGCGAATTCTGCGCCAATTGCCCGAAAGATTGCGACTGCGAAACGCTGGCCGCGACGCCGCCGATGGCGTGGAATTCCTGGAACAAGTTCGCCTGCGATATCGACGAGGCCACGATCCGGCAGATCGCCGACGCCGTGGTCAGCAGCGGGATGCGCGAAGCCGGCTATATGTACGTGAACCTGGACGACTGCTGGCAGTCGTCGCGCGACGCCAACGGCACGATCGTCGCCGACCCGGCGCGTTTTCCCAGCGGCATCCCGGCGCTCGCGGCCTACGTGCACAAGCTCGGGTTGAAATTCGGCGTTTACACTTGCGCCGGAACGGAAACCTGCCAAAGCAAACCGGGCAGCTACGGGTACGAATACCAGGACATGCAAACGTACGCCGACTGGGGCGTGGATTATGTGAAGGTCGATTGGTGCAACACGACCGGCCTCGTGCCGGAAGAGCGCTACGCTGTGTTTCATGACGCCATCAAGGCCGCCGGCGGCAAGATCGTGCTCAGCATTTGCGAGTGGGGGGAGGATGCGCCGTGGATCTGGGGGCCGCGCGACGGTCAGCTTTGGCGCACCACCGGCGATATTTCCGACAAGTTCCTCAACATGTGGTGGAACATGCTGCAGACCGAACCCAACGCGCCGTTCGCGGGGCCGGGTGCCTGGAACGACCCGGATATGCTCGAAGTGGGCAACGGCGGCATGAGCGACGAGGATTACCAGACGCACTTCAGCCTCTGGGCGATGATGGCCGCGCCGCTCATTGCCGGCAACGACCTGCGGAACATGGACGCGGGGACGTTGGCCATCCTGACGAACAAAGAGGTGATCGCCGTCGATCAGGATCCGGACGGCGTGCCCGGGCGGCGCATGACGCACCTGATCGGCCCCGAGGTGTGGACCAGGCCGCTGACGCTCGACGGGGCGCGCGCCGTGCTGCTGTTCAACGACTTTCTCACCGACGGCACGGTCACCGTGGATTGGGAGGAGATCGGGCTCGCCGCCGGCTCGGCCCGCGTGCGCGACCTCTGGACGCACGAATTCCTCGGCGACTTCAAGAACAGCTACAGCACGAAATTGGGGCCGTTCAAATCGCAAATGCTGCTGGTCACGGGCGCCGAAAACCTGCCGCCGGCCGGCGCAACCTACGTGAGCGCGTTGCCCTGGAAATACGCGGCGAATTACTTCTGGGACGTCGGCCTCGACCGCAGCGCCGGCGGGCATCCGTTGACCGTGGCCGGCGTGAAATATGCGCGCGGGCTGGGCGCCTCCGCCGCGTCGCAGATTCTCTATCAACTGGGCGGCGGCTGCTCGACCTTCACCGCCGACGTCGGCGTGGACGACGAAACCGGCAGCGGGGGCGAAGTCGTGTTCCAGGTCTGGACGGACGGCGTCAAGCTGTACGACAGCGGCGACGTCAAAAGCGGCCAGGCGGCCCGCAGCATGAGCGTCGATCTTGCCGGCCGCCGCGAACTCAAGCTCATCGTGACGCCGGCGACCGACAGCGTTGTCGGCGACCATGCCGATTGGGCGAACGCGCGGTTGGTTTGCAGCGGGTCGAGCGGGCGATGAGGGCGGGATTTATTGTCTCACGCGGAGACGCGGAGGTCGCGGAGGGTGAGGGGCCACTCACCCCCGTCGTTGAGATGCGGCGTCCGTAGGCGCGGGTCCCGCCCGTGCCCCAATCTTCGATATCACAAATCCCGTTCGACCGGCGGTTCGACCGTCGCGGCGCGCCCGGAACAAAAATAAATTCGGACGAAATCGGTCAGCGTGAGATATCGCCCGTTCGGGTTGCGCAGCACGATGCCGGCAGGGTGGCCGGCCGCGTCGCGCTGCACGTGGTCCACCATGTAAATGTGTTGGCCGCGGCGATACGTGCTCTTGGCCGGGCCGGCGCGCGCCGGCACGAGCGGGGTGCGGTCGCTGAAGCCAACCGGCCCGCCCATGACCATGCCGTGCCCGCCGTGGCGCTCGGCGTCCACCCGCTCGAGAAACTCGGCAACCCGCGTGTGAATAAGTTCCTTCAACGGGCCGTCGGGCGCGCCGCGTTTGAACCAGTCCAAAACGTCATCGGGCTGGGCGTTGGTTTCGTCGATCAGGAGATGGTTGTATTTCCAGACGATGTTGTTCAGGGCCGTCCCGTTGCCCCCGATGAGCGAGCCGTAGCCGGCCGGCTTGCGGCGGCAAACGGCGAAAGCTTTTTCGATCAGCGCGACCCAGAGGCAGCCTTCGCGGCCGAGCCTCGCGTACCGCGGCGCCCCGGCGGCGTCCACCCAAAGTTCGCCCGTGACGCGGATGTAATTTTTTTCGCCGTTCGGCCGGAAGAAACGTACAAGGTACGTGCCGTCGCCGAGGTCGGTCACCGTCTTGCGAATAAAGCTGGGATGCGCCTCCGCCAAAGCGGCGAGGGCGGACATAAAGTAGCAATCGCCGTCATCGCCTTGAAAAACGTCGTCTTTCGACGGACCGTCGCTGGCGAACAACGGGTGCCTCGGAAACCGCGCCAGCGACAGGCCGGCGTCCCGGTCATGCGCTGTGGGCGGCGGATTGTCCGCCAGTTCGGCCGCTTCCGCTCGCGTCCGGGACTCGACCGCAGCAAAGAGTGTGCAAACGAGCACGCCCACGGCTGTGAGGACTGCCGTGCGCCCGAAAAAAATACGACAGTATTTGTTCATGCAGCCCGAACCGTGCAAAAAACGGCGTGCCAATATTGCCTGGAGTATGCGTGAAAGCAAGCCACGGCGTTCGCGGCCAGCTGCCAGATGTCGGTTGTGAGCGGCGCAGAGGCGGGACTACGTGCGCGTCCCCGTTGCGGTTGGCAGAAGCGGCGCTGGCTGCGGCCCCCGGGATTTGGGGCACGACAAGGTCCGACGAGAAGGCCCCCAAACGGCGCGGGGCGGGCCGCCCCTGCGGCAATGGATGTTGTCAGCACGGGCAGCCGCCGGCCGAACGGCAGAGATCGTCGTCGTCGCGACTTAGGAGCGGTCGTTGACGGCGCAGTAGACCGCGTCGGCCAGTTGGAGCAGCGAAAACGGGTGTCGCAGGTAGGCGACGACGCCCGGCTCGGGCGAGCGCCGCATGATTTCCTGCCGCGAGTTTCGCATGCACAACACAATGCGGATACCGTCTTGCGCGCGCCGCAGTTGTTGCAGCAGGTGGTCGCCGTCCATGTCGGGCATGTTGAAGTTCACGATGACCGCGCGAATCGCCGCGCTGTTTTCGCGCAGCATGACGATCGCTTGCCGGCTATCCCGCACCAGCAGCGGCCGCCGGCCGGTCGTCTGCAGAAAGCGGCCGATTTCCTCGAGCATGCCGGCGTCGTTGTCGACCACCAACACGGCGGGTTCGTTTTGCCGGGCATTTTTTACGGCGTTTTCGATGTCGGCCTCACCGCTTCGCGAAAGCGGCAGTCTACTCTCGTTCATTGCGAAAATCTCCCCTTTTTTCGCGGCGAAAAGCCGTGCCGCGCCGCTACGGGCCGTAATGCACGATCACGCCGTCGGCGGCGACGGCGAACACGTCGGAGGCGGAACTGCCCCAAACGCCGTAATAGTCGGCCGCGGGGCACGCCGTCGCCGCCCACGCCGCGCCATCGTAATGCAGAATCGCTCCGTGGTCGGCGACGGCGAACACGTCCGAGGCGGAGCTGCCCCAAACGCCGGCGAAGTTTACGGCCGTCGCAACGGTCGGGATCGTCATCGGCGACCAGGCGGAACCGTCGTAATGCAACAGCGCGCCTTCGACGCCCGCGGCGAACACGTCCGAGGCGGAGTTGCACCATACGGCGTACAGCCATGGCGTTCCGGGGGTCGTCATCGACGACCACTCGGAACCGTCGTAGTGCAGCACGCCCCACATGCCGACGGCGAAGGCATCTGCGGAGGAGATTCCGCCGATGGCGATCGCATCCACCGGCGGGTCGCTGGGCGTGGTCATCGGCGACCACGTGGAACCGTCGTAGCGCAGGATTCCGCCGGCCGCGGCGAACACGGCGGAGCCGGAGCCGCCCCAAACGCCGGTGAAGGAATCCGTCCCGATCGGCAGCGCCATGGCCGACCACGCGGAACCGTCGTAGTGCAAGATCGTCTCGAAGCCGACGGCGAAGACGTCGGCGGACGAGTCGCCCCAAACGGCCTGCAACGTCTCCTGACCGGCGGCCAGCGGAGACGTGTCATTGTCGTCGTCGCCGCTGGGAACGGCCATCGGCGTCCACACGGAGCCGTCGTAGTGCAGGATCGTCGCCATGCCGACGGCGACGACATCCGACGGCGAGGTTCCCCAAACGCCGAACAGCGTCTCCGTCGTCCCGCTCGTCATCGCCGACCAGGAAGGCGCGGTGTCGTCGTCGGCGGGCGACGCGTCGTCGTCTGCGGGAGACTGATCGTCGTCGGCGGGCGACGCGTCGTCATTGTCGTTGTCGTCATCATCCGGCGCGGCGTCATCGTCGATTGCCGAGCCGCTGCTGCTGCCGGATTTCCCGCAGGCCGGCACGCCAACGAGCAGCGCCGTCGTCAACAGGAGAACGAGGAGAAAACTGCGGCGTCTCATCGGCGGCCCTCCTTACTCGACAAGCAAGCCATTTTTTTCAAACGAACACGCCTGGTCGCAAGCTCGGGCGAATGAATCCAAGAAGGCGTGACCGGCAGTTTCTTTAGCCCGAAACGCGCGATGCCGTCAAGGGGAAGGCGGGCGGCGGGACCCAGCAGTCAGGAGTCAGAAGTCGGTTGGTAAACCAACAATACGTTCCCATTGCGAAACGCGCGGGTTTTCGTGAGCGTCAGGTCGAGCCGTTTCGGGACGCCGTCAAACATGTTTCCGCCGGCGCCGAGCACAAAAGGCAAAAGGGAAAAGGGCCGGGCGGACATTGGAGTCCGGGCGATCGCCGCCACCTGTGCGTCGCCGAGCTACAGCCATTCCGTCTTCCCCAGCCTCTCAGCCTCCGCTCGACCGCACACAGCGCACCGCGTTGCTTTCGTAAGCAGCCGGATGGTCGATCACCGCGTCGATGAACAAGACGTCCCACGCGGTGTTGTTTCCGTCTTGGTCCGCCGAGGCCGACCAGTAGTAATACAACGCGTTGCCGGAAATCTGCGACGGCCAATAGGCGCCGCCGGGTCCGGGGCCGCCGGAATCGGCGCAGCCCGTGCTGCACGCGGCATTCCAACACGCCGACGAACTCAGGCAACCGTCGGTGACGTCGCACGAACCGCCCGTGTCCGTAGCGGCGCAGCCGCGGATCAAACTGCGCAACTGGTCGATGTCCGGCAGTCGCCAGCCGGTGTAGCCGGCCCATTTCAGGCTCGCGCAGTAGTTTTGCGCGCCCGACCAATCGACCTGGGTGGACCCGACCGAGGGGCCGTTCTGCCACATCCACGAGCTGGTCGGATCGGTCCACACCGTTTGCACGCTGTCGTCGTTGTCATTGTCGTCGTCGTCGTCGTCGGGCGTCTGGTCGTCGTCGTCATTGTCGTTGTCATCGTCGTCGCCGCCGCGCACGCAACGCGCGGTGAAGTTGTCGCCGACGTAGTAGCTGTAGCCGATGAAACCGAGGTAGAAGTCGATGTACCAGGCATACGAGCCAAGGCCCGAGACCTCCGAGGAGGTCCAATACCAGCCGACGGCGCCGGTGACTTCCGGCGGCCAGTAGGCGCCGCCCGGGCCGGGTCCGCCGAGGTTGGCCGTGCAGCCGTTGCACGCCTCGTTGTCGCAACTGGCCTTGAGGCACACGTTGTCGGCATCGCAGGCGCCGCCGGCGTCGGTCGCGGCGCAGCCCCGCAGCAGGCTGCGCAATTCGCCGAGCGTCGGCAGCCGCCAGTCGGCGTAACCGCCCCAATTCAGGGCATCGCAATAGCCCACGGCCGCCGCGAAAAGATAAGCGCCGGAGCCGACCGCCGCGCCGTTCTGCCACATCAAGCCCGACGCGGAGTCGGCCCAGATGGTCCCGGCGGCGCTGTCGTCGTCGTCGTCCGGCGAAAAATCGTCGTCGCCCGTGGACGTGTCGTCATCCAGCGAGGAATCGTCGTCCGGCGAGGTGTCGTCGTCCGGCGAGGTGTCGTCGTCCGGCGAGGTGTCGTCGTCGGGCACGATCGGCGTTTGACTGCTGCTGCTGCTGCCGGTTTTGCCGCAGGCGAACGCGCAGGCGAGCAGGATAACCGTCAAAAGCAGGATGGGAAGCCAGTGATTGCGTTTCAAGCGAAGACCTCCGCGTTCGGCAATCCGCCGTTTTCGATCGCGAAAGCCGCCGGTCGCGCCGTGCGGCGAGAGAATCCGGAATGTTTGCGGCTTGGAACGATGTATAGACAGATCGCGGCCGGGCGTCAAGCCGGGCGAGCGGGCGGAGCGGGGGAGACGGAAGGCGGAAGAGAGTAGTCAGAAGTCAAAAGACAGATGTCAGTAGAGCCTCTTGCAAAATTGACAGTTCAATAATCGGCATTTCGGGCGGACCTCTCCCCCGGCCACGCCCGGCGTGGCCGCGCCCCTCCCCGGCACAGGGAGGGGCGAGAAGACACCGTGGCGGACCCGCGTCGCGGAGAGATTCCGCACGGCCCGCGAGATCGCCTTCGCCTTGGTGAAAAAACGCACGAAGCCTTCTTACCAGCGCTTTTCCGCCTACCGGTGCGGCGCCTGCGTGCCCCTCCCTGTGTCGGGGAGGGGCAGGAAATTTCGGCGGGAGCCGAAATTTCCGGGGAGAGGTCTGCGCGTGACGCCGCTTTTTGAACCTGTATTTTTGCAAGAGGCTCAAAGGTCAGAAGTGGACCGCCGGCCCCGCGGCGTACGGAACGGCTGACCAAGCTTGTTTTCCGTTCCAGGATCAAAACGGGCAGACTGTGTCCTGCAATCTCTGCAACGGCTACATCCGGCATATCTATAAAGCCGGCGCGACCGGCGGCGTGTCGACCGATGTGACTTCGCTGAAGGAAGCTTGCCAGCAGTACGGCCCGCTGGCCACGACCATGATCGTCTACGACGACTTCGACTACTACACGGGGGGCGTCTATTCCTACGCGTATGGCGCCGCCGAGGGCGGCCACGCGGTCTTGATCGTCGGTTGGGACGACCCGAGCCAGTCGTTCTACGTCAAGAACTCCTGGGGAACCGGCTGGGGCGAAGCGGGCTATTTCCAGATCGCCTACACGGAAGTCGGCGGCGCGACGCAATTCGGGTCGGACACGCAGTTGCTGACCTGGGGCTCCGGCCCCTGTCACTGACTTCTCCGGCCATGGTCTGCAAATGAGCGCCCGATTGAGCGCGACTTTTTCGAATTCGAAAGCCGCCTAATGTCGCCAAAACAGCAAGCGTCGCCAACCTTGCGCCGTTGGCGGTTCGTTGCACGGTTTGCCGTCGTAGTGGATGACGCCTGATCCTTGTCCCCCGGCCACAAACACATCGCCGGATGGCAGGCAGAAGACGATGTTGTGGCCCCCTTGCTCCCCCAAATCCATCGGCCGCCATTCGTGATCTCGACCGTAGTGCAATAACGGCGACCTCAACGGGTACCTCGCGTACCCAGCAACGTAAACGTCCGACGCTGACGATCCGGAAATCGCCAGATATTCGACGCGCCACGCGTCGAAGTCTGGCGGTCTTGGCGGGATAGGCCCCCACAGCCACAAACGGCGGCCAGCAGACGTCCAGGAAAAGGCCTTGGCGAGGCACCAGAGCGCTTTGACGAACGACGCCCCGGTAAAAAACGGCAAATGTGCGTCGTGGAAAAAATTTGGATAGGCCGCGTCGTCCGGAGTTTTGATACGTTTCCATGTTTTGCCGTCGTAATGCACAATGCCGTCGCCAACGACGTAAATATTTGAGGCCGATGTCCCCCAAATGTCGCGCATGGTCCTCATATCACGCAACGATTCGTCCAGTACGATCGGCGCCCAAGTTGTGCCGTCATAATGGAGAACGTGGTTGTCGTTATCCGGCGAATCGAAAATATCGAAAATCGCATAGACGTCATTTCCGGCCGCGCCCCAGACCGCCCGGAAATCGGCCTCATAGCCGGCTCGCATGGCCGACCACTTTACGCCATCGTAATGCATGACTAGTCCCAGCCGACCAACGGCAAAGATATCCGACGCCGAGGCGCCCCAGATCTTTTCGAGCATTCCGAAACGCGGCATCCGCCCCGCGGCCTGGTCGGCGGAGCCGTCGTAATCCAAGAACGAATCCGCCGGCCGTGGCTGCTTCAGAAAATTCGTGAAGGCTTCACCTCGCGGTAGGTTCTTTTCAAGAACGACGCGCCATCCCACCCCGTTGTAGTGAAGAATTGCCGAGCCGACGGCCCAGACGTCGGTCGGAGATGAGCCCCAAACTCCACTAACGCCAAACTCCCCCGACTCGACCATCGTCGTCCAATTCGATCCGTCAAAATGAAGTACCTTCCTCAATGAGCCGCTCGATGAAGTGCCCTTATCGACTACGAAAACATCATCCCCGCTTGAGGCCCATACGCCGACGGCCGATACGTGGCTGGTCACCATCTCGCGCCAACCCGCCCCTCGGCACTTTGGCAGCGCATCGTCAAGCTGGACGTTAAAAAGCGCGAGCGCCCGTTTTTCGGTCGCCTGGTACGGCCGCTTCACCACAGAACAGCCCAGGAGCAGGAAAAACAACACCAACGTCGCCGGTGCGGGCCGCCACCGGGCGACAGATCCATTGAATCCGAGGTCGCGCCGACTCGGCGAATAGCCGACTTGCGCGGCTGCCGGGCTTTCGCCATTCACTTTTGGCCCCCCGCTAATTAATCGTAAACATTTTTTTGCGTTGTTTTTCTTCAACGCGGCCAACCGTGCGCCATCGTGTCGTCGCGGCTCGCCGCCGCGTCGTCACCGTTTGGGACGTGTTTGTCGCCAGGGGCAATCTCGTCTTTGTTTCCGTTGTCCTGGTCGTCAATATTGCTGTCATCGTTCTTATCTTGGTTCTGCTCTGCACGCGCTTTCTAGATTACCCACGACGTAATAATCGTTATTGCTTGCTACGACCGCCCAACACGGGTGCTGTACCGCGAACGTCTGTTGTGAGAACGCGTTGCCAAAGTCGATGGTGGCGGTGGACGCTACCCAGAAAATCGACGCCCCGCCAAAACGGCCCATGTTCATGTTAAAGCTAATTAAGGGATTATTGCTTTCCTTAAACTCATCGACGACTTGGCCTTGTGGAGTTAGCAGAACGCTTACAGCCTGCGCCGCATCCCGGACGGATTGATGGACGTTATATCCGCCGTCCGGATCGGCAACAGCACACGTGACGCTGTAGAGATCGATGAGATTTGCATCTATTTTGTCAGTGTGAGGTGTCGTGAGGAGGTACGCCGCAGATGCAACCCGCGCAAGCCATTGGGCCGCGCCGTCGAACGCGTTTCGATCATCCTTCCCTCCGTCGTATATGGCCTGGCCGAGTTTTTCTATTGCGGCGCCCAACTTTTGCATTCCTGTCGGTGATAATTCGAGCGATTGAGTTGTCTGGGGGTCCCACCACCCAGCATCATATACAGAACCCACGATGGAAATTCCAAGTTGGTGGGCCGAGATCGGCGGATATGCAATTATCGGCGGAAGGACCATGCCGTACGGCCAGGGATTGTACGTTGTCATTTCGGAGCCAACCATCGTTGTAGATTGACCGTTCACTACCTTGGCGGAGAGATCGTACGCAACCTCGATGTTTTGCTCGTAACAGGCGTCGAACCCTATCGTCGTTACGCCAATTCCGTTCAGCCCGGACTGCAATTGCGACGCCAGAGACAGGGACGAGTCGAACCGACGCAGGGCGCTTCCCGTCCAACTGTTTCCGAACCAAGCATTGCCGTGGCCGGACAGAACCAAGAAATAGTAGTCTGCTGGACGCCATCCAATGACATGCTGGAGCGCTTTGCTAAGTGAATTGTCTTGGCCATTTATTCCGTCGGTCCAGGAACCTGAGTCGGGAATTGACGCCATCTCGCCCTGCCCAACAAAATAATATCCCACGTCCAAGCTCCCGCCCCAACCGGCGCAATTCAGCGCGCCCTGCCATTCCTGCTCGTGATTATACGTATCCGCCAGAATCACGATCAAGGTGTTATTGCCCGGATCAACGTTCTTTAGCGCGGTCAAACCGGTGCAGAGCTCATCGGCTTCGTCTATCTTCGCCATATAAACGATGACCATCGCTTTTTTCGGCGGCGGCGGGCACGTGTTGCACGTGCCGTCGGAAGAGAACTTGCCTCCGTTGGTCGCACATTGCAGTTCGGTCGTGTTCGGATTGCAAAATCCGTCCATGCAGCACGCGACCTGGGGATTGGCGATTGTGTCGTCGTCGCAGTCGGAGTGGCAGGTATCGTCCGGGGTAGTCCGCGCAGAGTTCGGGCCTCCGCCGGCGAGGCCGATTTCATAACAGTTCGCGGCCGACGTTACGGAGCAGGTCGCCGTGTCGGGGCAACCCGTGCAGCAGGCGACCTCCTGGAGCATTCGGCAATCCGTATACTGGCAAACGTTGTCCGCCACAAATACGCCGTTCGGAACCAGCGGGTCCCCGCGGTTCCAGGTCAGGCAGTCGAGCGCCGACGCGCGATCCCAGCATCCGAAGTTGTTGGGCAAACAGCACGCGCCGATTGGCAAGCTCATGGTGTCGTCATCGTCGTTGTCGTCGTTGTCATCGTCGTCGTCGCCGCTGCGGCCGGCGGCGCCGAAATGCAAGATGTACTGGGACCCGTCGGGCAGCGGGTCGCCGACGGCGTAGAGGTCCGAAGCGGCGCTGCCCCAAACGCCGTAAAGCGGCGGCACACCCGGCGGGCTGCCGCACAGCGGCGACCACAGCGATCCGTTGTCGTTGTGCTGAACTAGGCCGGATTCGTCCACGGCGACCACGCTCAGACTATCCGCGCCCCAAACGTGGTGCAGCGGCATGGGGAGGCCGCCCTGGGCGCCGGCGTCGGCGCCGCTCGTTTCCCACCAGTTCGACCCGTCGTAACAAA
>Ga0181520_10012090_pt1 | contig 11165 bp, 10 predicted proteins | sample PEATcosm2014_Bin_29_FD_132451 | JGI IMG/M metagenome (GOLD analysis project Ga0181520, IMG submission 132451) | Peatland microbial communities from MTU Mesocosm Facility, Houghton, MI, USA - PEATcosm2014_Bin02_30_metaG | ecosystem: Environmental > Terrestrial > Soil > Wetlands > Peat | place...
GCATCGGTCGCAATCCACGAATCTGTTCGGCATCCATGCCTGGTCCTCCTTGACGGGGCGAGATGCCAGTTTCGCAGTTTTACCCAAACAATGCAATATCAACTTAGCGCTGTAGTACTAGGTGTCTACTGTTAATGCGAAATCCGCGCTTAGGGTCCGCCAGATTCCAAAGAATCGGAGACGCGGAAAAAGACAATGATCCACTTGTCTTCTCCATTCCACGCCATACAATACAGGAGTTGGCGGAGGGGTGGCACACTGGAAAGTCGCACCCCCCAAGAGAGCAAGTTGGAATTTGTCGGAAGACTAGATAGAGAGCAACCCGGCCGTGCCGAGGGGCTCGTTAGTGAGTAAGCCGACGTGGCCGAATACCTGCGGGTGTTCGGCCACGTCGGCTTTTTTCGTTATTGGTTGTACAAACCAGCCGCTTCGCATGGATCACCATTCACACAGGACAAAAGTCATGAACGTGCATTACATCTGCAAATGGTGCTTGGTCGCCGCACTGGCAACCCTGGGCACGATAACCGGCTTGCACAAGGCGCTCTCCGCACCACCGGCCCCGGCGGCTGCGGAGGGTGGGGCGCAAGTGCTCACCCGCGGGCCGGTACATGAGGCCTTCGCGGAAACAGTGACTTTCGATCCGCAGCCGGGCATCGTGGCGCCGAAAGCTCCGCCGGCCGGCATTGAAGAACTACCGCCGGAACAGCGGCTGGCGGGCGCAAAGGTGGCGTGGATTCCGGGCTATTGGGGCTGGGACGACGACCGAAGCGACTTCCTTTGGGTCAGTGGCATCTGGCGCGATCTGCCGCCCGGCCGACAATGGGTACCCGGTTATTGGGGCCAGGCCGGGCAAGGCTATCAATGGACTTCCAGGTACTGGGCCGGCGCTCAGGTGGGCGATGTGGCGTTCTTGCCAGAGCCGCCTACGAGCGCTGAAGCTGGCGCCAACGTCGCCGCGCCTTCGCCCGACGCCATCTGGCTGCCGGGCAGTTGGATATGGAATCAGAACCGCTATGCTTGGCGTCCCGGTTTCTGGGCCGCCGCGCAGCCGGATTGGGATTGGATTCCCGCCCATTACGTCTGGGCACGTCGTGGTTACGTTTTTGTCGACGGCTACTGGGATTACTCCATCGGCCGGCGCGGCGTGCTTTTTGCGCCGGTATATTTCAGCGCAGACATGTATACGCGGGCCGGTTTCGCCTACTCGCCCACGATCGTGATCAACCCGGCGGTGTTTGCCGACAATCTCTTCCTGCGGCCTCAGTACCAACACTACTATTTCGGCGACTACTATGCCGCAAACTATCAGGCCGCGGGATTCTACCCTTCGTATTCGTACAACTCCGGCCGTTACGGCTACGACCCGATTTACGCCCACGAGCGCTGGCAGCATCGCCAGGACGGTCAGTGGGAACATCGCATTGCCGCTGACTTCCAGAACCGCCGCGATCACGTCGACGCCCGACCGCCACGTACCTGGACGTCCCAAAATACGACCATCGCCGGTTCCGTGCAATCAAAAGAGCGCGGGATCGTAATGGCTGCGCCGCTGGACAGCATTATCAGAAGCAAAGATAGTCCGCTACGATTCCAAGCGGTCGATCAGTTGGAGCGAAGAAAGTTGGTTCAGCATGGGCAGGCGGTGCAGCGATTCCGCGAGGAGCGGCAGAAGCTTGAGAACCAAGTGGCAGCCCCCTCAGCCCTGCAACCTGCGAAACAACTCGCGCCGGCCAGCGGGAGACTTCCGGTATCTCCGATTGTGGCGAGGCCAAACGCCGAACTCGGCAAGGACCATGTTCCGCCCCAAATGCACGTGGCTCCCAAGGCGGATCTCACGGTCGAGGCCAAGCCGAGAGCGACTCGCTCGCCCGAGCAACCGCAGCCGCGCACGGTGAACCGGCTGCCGCTCGATACGCCAAAACCCGAACCGCGGGTCGAACGGCCAGCGCCGAGACAAGAACCCAAAGTCGAACGGCCCGCATCCCAACCCAAAGTCGAACGGCCAGCCCTACAACCGGCCGCTCGTCCACCAGTGGTGGGACCGAACGAAGATAAACGTAAGGAAAAGGGCAAAGATAAGTAGATAGTCATCGCGGGTGAGCTTGTTCGCTTGCTTGCGTGCTAGAACTCACCGCAACCGATCTTCGCCCGTCGCGCACACGACGGGCAAATCCGTGCTACCTAAATAATGTGGAGGATCGTTATGAGAAATTTGATGTTTGCAGTCGTTTTGGTCGTGATCGGCATCGCCGTCGTCGGGTATAACCGGGGTTGGTTCGCTTTTGCGACGAACGGCACGGACCAAAAGCCCGGTGCCACGGTCACGGTGGATAAAGAGAAATTCCACGAAGATGAGCAAACGGCCAAGAATAAGGTGCAAGGGTTCGAGCAAGCTGCCAAGGACAAATTCGGCAGCCCGGCCGACAAGGCCAAAGAACCGCAGCGCCAACCCTAAGTCAATAGTATTCGTTGCAATTTGGCCCACTTGCGTTCCCCCGGGGATGCGGTATAATTCAATCATCGAGCGGGCCGCCGGAGAGTTCCATGCGGCTTCTCGAAACAGCGGATTTGAACTTGTCGGATGACTAGATAAAGAGCAACCCGGCGCACGATGGCCGGGGGGCGCGTTGAAGAGTAAGCCGACGTGGACGCATGCCTCAGGGCGTTCGTCCACGTCGGCTTTTTTGTTTTCCCGGTTCACAAGCAGCCATAACGATTAACAAGGAGGAACGGTCATGGTCACCGAACACCCACTCAAACGTTTCAACCTGGACAACCCCGACATGGCGATCTTTCCCAACAACCGCGTCCCCTTGCCGATCGAGACGAAGCGGCAGATTTACCGGGAATATCGCTGTGGCGACTCGGTGGAGACGTTGGCAAAGCGGTTTTGCCGGAGTTATGCCCGTATCTACCACAGCATCAAGGAAATGTGCGCAGCACGGATCATGGAACTGCCGCTGGACTACATGGACAACGAGCAGTTCGCCCGCCTGCGCTCAAAGAAGAGGGCACGCGAGATACTGGGCCCGCCGCCCGAGACCGATCTCGCGACGAAGAAGTCGCGATTGCCGAGCGGATCGTCTGCGTACGTGACCAGCCTCTACGAAGTGCCGTTGCTAACGCGCGAGCAGGAGGCGCACCTCTTTCGGAAGATGAACTACCTCAAGCTCCAGGCAAGCAGACTTCGCGACACACTCGATGTGGACCGGCCCAAGCGCCGCCTGATGGATCGGATCGAGAATTTGTACGAGGAGTCGGTCGCGATCAAAAATCAGATCATTTCGGCGAACCTTCGCCTGGTGGTCTCGATTGCCAAGCGGTACATCGGTCCGGCGGAGGACTTCTTCGAGCTTGTGAGCGACGGGAACCTGTCGTTGATTCGCGCGGTGGAGAAGTTCGATGTTTCGCGGGGCAACCGCTTCAGCACGTACGCAACCTGGGCGATCATGAAGAATTTCGCCCGCTCCATCCCGGTCGTGCTCCGTTATCGGGACCGATTCCCCACCAGTCACTCGGAGATGCTCGTCGCCACCGAGGACCGGCGTGCCGACCCGTACGAGCAGGAGTCGGCGCAGCGTCAGCGCGAGTCGCAAGTAAGAAAGATTCTTCACTGCCTGGATGCGCGGGAGTTGCAGATTGTCACGAGTCGTTTCGGCCTCACCAGCGGCCAGGCGCCGCTCACGTTGGCACAAGTTGGGGTGGCGATGGGCGTATCCAAGGAACGGATCCGTCAGATCCAGACTCGGGCCATGGGCAAATTGCGAAAGGCTGCTGAGGACGACCGATTCAATCTTGACATGGCAATTGCCGGGCCTGCAGGCAATCCACCCCGCCAGCGCGGTCCTGACCAACGGAGAACTACCACACGAGGTGACTTATGAGTACCATTTGGCCCCTTTTCGTCTCGACCTATCCTCCGGAAGAGTGTGGACTGGCAACCTTTACCAGGGACTCGGCCGACGCCGTGGACATGGCGGCGGGCGAGCCGCTGTCCGCGATTGCGGCCATTCAGAAGACCGCCGCGCTCTGCTACGAAGATCCTCGCGTGGTCCACGTCATCGACAACCGCTGCCCCGACGCATACCGCCGGGCTGCGGAGGCGGCCAACGACGGCCCTTGCGACGTTGTCAGCTTGCAGCACGAGTTCGGCCTCTACCCGGGCGAGTGGGGATCTGCGGTCTTGAAGTTCGCACGCTTGTGTCGCAAGCCCATCGTCACCACGTTCCACACGCTCCTGACCGAGCCCAATCCCTTGGCACGGGGCGTCATCGAATACTTGGCGGCCCACAGCCAAGGCATCATCGTAATGACAAGAGTCGCGGCAAACCTCTTGGAGAGGGTCTACCACGTGTCGGGAGCGAAGGTACAGGTGATCCCGCATGGAGTGCCGGAGGTTCCCTATCAGCGCGACGGCTCGCACAAGACACGGTTGGGCTTTGCCGGCCGGCAAGTGATTTGCACCTTTGGACTGATCAATCGAGGCAAGGGACTCGAATACATGATTCAGGCTATGCCACGGATTGTCGCCGCTTGTCCGGACGCCTTGTACCTGATCGTGGGTGTCACGCACCCGCAGGTCAAACGGCAGGAGGGTGAAGTCTACAGAGAAAGCCTGGTCGCGATGGCCGAGAAACTGGGCGTTGCCGCCAACGTGCGTTTCGTGAATGAGTATCTCAGCCTTGCCGACCTTCTAGTGCATTTACAGGCCTGCGACGTGTACGTAACCCCCTATCCGGGAAAAGACCAGATTGCCAGCGGCACCTTGGCCTATGCTTTGGCAGCCGGTGGCGCGGTGGTCAGTACGCCCTATCTGTACGCCGAAGAAGTCCTGGCCGATAGGCGCGGCCTGCTCGTGCCGTTCGGCCAAAGCAATGCCATGGCGGACGCCGCGCTGCGATTCCTGACAGACCCCGCATTCCAAATGGAAACGCGGCGCAAAGCGTACCGCTACGCAAAACCCATGTTCTGGCCGAACGTGGGCCTGAGATATCTACAGTTCTTCACCCGGGCTGTTCTCGCCCATGAAGCAGCGGTCACCCCCCCGTACCGCAGGCCTTCTGTGACACCCAGCGCTGTGCGCGAGCCCGCGCTTGTGCGTGTTCGCCAGGGAAATCAGGTCGCCTTAAGATAAGAAAGACATGTAATGTTCATCCCAGACAAAATCGCTTTGAACCACCTGGACCGCATGACCGACTCGACGGGGTTAGTGCAACATGCCATTTTCAGCATACCACGGCGCGAGAGCGGCTATACGACCGACGACAACGCTCGGGCTTTGCGGCTCTGCGTGCGCCTCTGGGGGCAACACCCCGACGAGCGGATGTTCCAGCGGGCAACCACGTACCTGAGCTTTCTTGAATTCGCACGCGGCGTCGGTCGTGGATTCCACAATTTCCTCAGCTACGATCGGCGTTGGCTCGACGCCGAAGGCTGCGGTGATTGCCAGGGCCAGGCGATCCGTGCCCTGGCGGAAGTACTCGGCAGCCGTTTGCCGGATGGCTACCGGGCGGTGGCCCGCGAGCTGATCGAAGGGGTCCTGCCCACGCTCGCCGATCTGCGCAGCCTGCGGGCCCAATCGTATGTGATTCTGGCTTATGGGCATCTTTGGAATGCGGAGGTCGGCGACATCGAACCGCTGGAGAGCATTGCCTGGTCGGCGGCCCGGCGGCTGGCCGAGTGCTACGGCCGCGCCTTGCGGCCCGACTGGCAGTGGTTCGAGTCGCGCATGACCTACGCCAACGCGGTCTTGCCGCACGCCCTGTTCGTCGCCGCCAAACGCTGGCCGCAGGAAGACTTCCTTGACATCGCCCGAGCATCGTTTGCCTTCCTCGACCAGAAGACGACGGCCGCGGGAGTCTTCTGGCCGGTCGGGAACGAGGGCTGGCATCCCCGCGGAGAGGAAAAGGCGTTGTACGATCAACAGCCCGTGGAGGCGGTCACAATGGCCGAAACCGCGCTGGCTGCGCTGGATCTGCTTGGCGGCAAGGAATGCCTGGCGAGCTTCCGCCGCGCCCACGGCTGGTTCCATGGCCGCAATAGCCTGAATCAGCCGCTTGTCGATGTCCTGTCCGGCGCCTGCTACGACGGCCTTCAGGCCTCCGGAGTGAATTTTAACCAGGGGGCCGAATCGACGCTCGCCTGGTTGTGGGCGGAAATGAATAAACGCGAAGTCCTGCACTTGCTGGGCGACAACCACCCCACACTCGCAAGCGCAGAGGTGTGATGTTATTCGAGTGAAGACAAGTCCTTACGATCATGGCAGCGAATCAGAAAGTTGGAACCGTCAGTCCAGTCCTTGCGGGGACATCCCCCGTGTTGAAGTTCGGTCCGGGTGACGAGTTTCACCAGGAACTTCGACGCCGCATCGACCAGTATTTCACGCGCACCGGGCGACGACGCCATGACTGCCCGCAGATGTACGTTAAGACGGCGGTTGTTCTCGGTTGGCTGGTGACGTCATATGTGCTGTTGGTATTCTTCGCAGGATCGTGGTGGTTGGCCCTGCCGCTGGCGATTTCGCTGGGCCTGGCGATGGCCGCGGTCGGATTCGATATCCAGCACGATGGCGGGCATCATGCCTATTCCGACCGCCCTTGGATCAACCGCCTCATGGCGCGCTCCCTTGATCTGCTGGGAGGCAGTTCGTACTTTTGGGCCAGGAAGCACAACGCGATGCATCACAGCAACACGAACATCACCGGCCACGACGACGACATCGACCTCGGCGTTTTCGGCCGACTCTCGCCGTACCAGAAGCGGCTCACGATCCACCGTTTCCAGCACTATTACTTGTGGGTATTGTATGGTTTTCTGCCGCTGAAGTGGCAAGTCTACGACGATTTCCACGACTGGGCCATCGGCCAGATCGGCGGCCGCCGGTTCGCGCGGCCGAAAGGGTGGGATCTGGCGGTGTTCCTCGGCGGCAAGACGCTTTTCTTTTCGTTGGCCCTGCTACTCCCGCTGCTCATGCACCCGCTGTGGGCCGTACTGCTGTTCTACCTCACGGCGTCGCTGGTTCAGGGACTGGCGCTCAGCGTTGTGTTTCAGTTGGCGCATTGCGTGGAGCAGGCGGCTTTTCCGCTTCCCCGGCAGGACACGGGCCGGATGGAGAAGGGCTGGGCCGAACACCAGGTCGAAACGACCGTCGATTTCGCCCGCGGAAATCGGCTGCTTTCATGGTTCATTGGGGGGCTGAATTTCCAGATCGAGCACCACCTCTTCCCCCGCATTTGCCATGTCAATTACCCCGCCCTTGCGCCGCTGGTGGAGGAGACCTGTCGGGAGTTTGGGCTGCGGTACGTCGCGCATAGAACCTTCCGGGCGGGTGTGGCTTCCCATTTCCGCTGGCTGCGGCGGATGGGCATGCCAAACACCGTATTGGAATGAAGGGAGCACATCTTGAACGACCTCCCCGGCCATGATTCCGTGCCTCGATCCAACCACCGAAAGGAAAATCGCGATGCCCTGAAGGTCCGACGTTTGCCGGTCACCTTCCGCAGCGATTTCCGCCGCGTCATTACCGCTTCTTCAACCCCGGCGGCGAGGAGCGGATATGCCACGTCATCGACCGAGTGCGCGGTCCAACGCCTTTTTTAAACCTGGCGTTGTTGCTCAGGGCAATACAGACAGCCGGCGGATCGAAGCGGAGCTCGTGGTCGATCCGAAACACTGGAATCTCGCCGGCCTTGGCCGCCTTGATGATCGTCCGCAGGTCGCAATCCAGGGCCGCAGCCAGTTCTTTGGTGCAGACAGTCTTGCAGACAGGCTCTTGTGGCATGCTGAACTCGAACGCGTCGTACTGGCGGTATGAAGTTCTCGGCATCGATTGAACTGGGCATGGTTGTGGACACAAACACGCCGAATTCAATCATTTCGAATACTTTTCAGAAGTACCGTCGTAGCAACGGTTTGCGGATTTTCGGTATTTTGGCTCTTACGACGGCCCCAGTGCCCAAGAGGCCCAGCTACCTTCTTTCGCGTGGATTGGCCTTTCCCCAGCAGTGGCAATCGGAGGATCGGCGGGCGGGAAAGGAGGCGCGGCCATGACGCGGATCAATACTTGTCTTTCCCTGCCGCCGAGGCCCAATGCGGTATCGCTCTGTGAACTCGCCATCGCCGCAGGCACGACCGGGCTGAGCGTAGCCGTCAACTTCCAGGACTTTCCGGCCCACGTCGTCTGCCAGCTTTGGAAGTATTCTATGAACTTCGCCGGGCCGGGGCAAGTTCGCCATATCCGCAACCAGAGTGACATTCGCAAGCTGCCGGAAGCGTGCGGCAACGTGAAGCTGGTCCTGGTCCACGCGGAGAAACTCCGGACGGCAGCGTCTTGGGCGGTTGAGATGGCCTCGCTGGCCGACACGGAAGCGAATTCGCGGCCCGCCATCTTCTCCATCTGCAACCCCGGCAACGGCGAGGACGATCCGGGCGTAGCCATGGTCCTCCGATCCTGTCCCGCCGAACTGTCTGCCGTGGCACGATGGTTTGCCTTGGGCCAGATCCCCACCGTGCCGAACTGGGCGGCTATCGGCGAGGACGTGGCGACTACCCCAGTCGCAGCGTTAGCGCCCGTTTTGTCGCCGAGGCCCGGCGAGGAATCCAGCGTCCACCGCCTGCGTGAACAGGGTATTTTCCGTAGCCTGGTCGGTGGCGCCGCTGTCCTCCGATTGCTTGGGCGGGGGGCGGAACAAGCCACGGCAGTCGAGGAATTGGCATTGACGACGGATGATTACGAGCAGGTTCGGCTGCTGCTGCAATCCCCTCTGGTGACACCTGCCGATGAAACGTGTGACCCGCTGGCCAAGGATATGGTGAACCGGGCCAACGTCTTCCTGCAGGCCAAGTACGCCGAGCCCAATGCCCAGGACAATCCGTTCAATGTGGATGGTGCGGATTCGCCGCCCGGCAGCGGGACCAACCGCGACCTCATCACCCGGCGCGAGGTCGCCGACTTGGGCAATGTCCGTTCGCGGCTGGTTCGCCAACTCGTCGAGTTCGTGCGTCGTCGCAACGACGGTTACGAGCGATTTCAGCGGATGGGGCTAATGCGTCGGCCACCACCACGGGATGGCTGGCGGAACGTGGAAGCCGCGGTGCTGGCGGAGTGCTTGCGTCCCTGGACGGCCAAGCAGGTTCGCACGCATTTCGATCAGTTGCGACGCAACGGCATGATCACGGCGGAGCGAGAGACTGCCAATGGTCCCTGGCGATACGCCTTGCCCGAGGCGCTTCAAGGCCGGCGCGACGCCTACCGTCGCCTGCCCACGGCGGCCGAGCTTATCGCACGCCAGCCGCCAGCCTAGACGTCTTGGTCTGCCCCGTCTGCTCTCTGTCTGCCCTCATGCCAGGGCAGACGGAAGTGGCTGTGGGACAGACATTTCCGTTAATACAACGGTCATCTGCCCAAGAATCTGCCATAGAGCAGACGAATCGTCGCCCGGAGGGCGCGGCATATCTAAAAAAAGCACCGGCACACCTGTCACGGTGGCGGTGCTTTTTCCGGCCATCGGCCGAACCTGCTCCTGATGAGCGGGGTCGGACCGACAGCCATGCAAGCCAGGCGCGGTTCAACGGCGGCCCTTGATCCGGATATCGCCCTTATGGACCGAAAGGCCGACGATCAGCGCACCAGTGATCGCGGCCACGGCCCACGAGCCGGTTATCAGGCCGAGCAGCCCGGCGGCTCCGACAGCGCCTAGAATGTGAATGGAATTCAGCTTCTCTCTTGCTCCCACAAAAATCTCCTTGTTGGCGATGAAATCGCGCAAGACTCAGACGCCGAGCGTCTTCAACTGCCTGAGCGAGGCGATTGTGTTCTGCATCACTCGGTTGCAGCGACGATGGGTCTTCAGGCCCTGGAGCAACTCGTTGTTCTTCACGAGCGTATCGCGGAGCGAGCTGCGCAGGGCTTCGGCCTGACGAATCAGGCCGTCGATGTCCTGGCCCCGCTTGCGGGCTGTGCCTTTGCGGGTTTGCCCATTGGACTGACTGTGACTCTTGCTTCCGGCGTGGCCATTGCTTTCCGCGTAGCCATCGGTGTTGTTGGGTTCGGTCATGGACGGGGTTTCCCTTTCTTCGGATTGGGGGACAATGGCAATAGGTGTGCCCTTGGGCGATTCGATGCGGATGGCCTTCTTGTTCGGCTTGATTGCCGATTCGCAGTCGAGCGGCATCCATAGGTAGGTGCGGTGTTCGTCGCGGCCGAGCAGGGCAGCCGACTTGCCGTAGAGGCAAAGCTCGTCCAGCCCGAACCGCAGAGCCCGGGCCAGAAAATGCCGATTGATGTTGATGCGAACCCGTTTGCCCAGGCAGCAGGAATTGCTGAGCACGATCTCCGTGGGCAGTTTCTCCTCGGCACCCATGCCGCGGAGGGCGACACGCCCGTTCAAGTCGAGCGTTGCCGGAGAGTTCTCCATTTCCCCGCCGGGAAGTTTCGGCAGGGCCTCGGCCAGGAACCGCGAGTCGTCGGCCGAAAGCCGAAGGCGGGATTTTGCCATGGCCGGGTCGGGAACGCACTGCATGACCTTGGGAAAGCGACCTTCGGTGTTGACCGCCAGGTAAAACGCCCAAGGGCCAACACGCAGAACCACGTAATTCCCAATCCTGCCGACCGAGACAGGCTGGTCGCTGGGCAATTCGGACGAGCCCAGAACTTTCGCGCGTGGGATGAGCAGGTCGTCTGTCCAGGGAAACACGAAACCCGATTGGACGAGCAACTGATGCCCGTCCGTAGCGGCGATTTCGTCCCGGCCGGATAGCTGCACGTAGCCGAGGGCGTAGCGGGCACTGTCCGGGTCGCAGGTGTCCGAAGCATCGGCGATCGCCTGCAATAGGCGCGACGGATTGGCCTCGAAGACTGTCGGCAACACTGGCGCCTTGCTGGGTGCGGGCTGGGTGTCGTAGCTGACAAGTTGCTGACTGCCGCGGTCTTGCCAGCGGGCCGTGATGCGACCGTCGTCGCCGATCGCCAGTTCGACCGGATCGTCGCGCCGAGCTTCGCAGTCACTCAGGAAATCAAACGGCAGCCAGAGGGTTTCTTCGTGGAACGTGCCTGGCATGCGGTATTCGATGATGGCGTCGCCGCAGTCGGCCTTCACGATGAGCCCCTCCTTGCCGCCGGTGAAACCGACGGCAGGGCTGGGGCCGCGGCGGTTTGTTTGGGC